>Ga0181596_10000534_pt1 | contig 39368 bp, 12 predicted proteins | sample 041ome_6_FD_148655 | JGI IMG/M metagenome (GOLD analysis project Ga0181596, IMG submission 148655) | Coastal salt marsh microbial communities from the Groves Creek Marsh, Skidaway Island, Georgia - 041402US metaG (spades assembly) | ecosystem: Environmental > Aquatic > Marine > Intertidal zone... | reverse complement strand
CTTTTTATCAGAAGTAAACTGGGTGGCCCCTCTTCTATAAATTTATCCTCTAATTCCGCCAATGATTCTCTGATAAACTCCAACACCGGAGCCAGCGGCTCAAGGAATGATGGTGAGAATAATGATACGAATGAAAGTTTGGTTTGGTTAGGTCTAACTGATGATAATGAAACCAATGGAAGTAGCTACACACCGGAAAATGGATCCATCTCCATATCGATCAATGCCGTCGAGGGAAATTGGACTTGGATGAACGGAAATCTGGCAAAGAATGGTTACCAAAATTGGAGGCAAAATCCTCTCGATACAAATGACACAACTCGCAATTTTGCGGCCTTAGAATGGAATGAAACTAATGTAACAGATTTTAAAGGTAATAATGATGCAAATGGTACCTGGATAGATGTAAATGCCACCGATTTAAAATTACGATATGTGATTGAATTTGAAGTGCCTGAAACAGAATCAATCCAAGTCAGCTTGAAAGGCTTTAGGAAATTTCTTGTCATTCCTGCTCGCTGGATGGATGAAACTGATCAATTTACCAGTCGTCATAATGGAGGGCCGAATGCAGGTACAAATAATCCAAGTACCAATTATATCGGCGAATCGATTAATGAAGAAATTCAGTCAGATCCTTTTGATGCAATGACTCGGTTTAATTTGGAGGAAACCATGGATGCAGTGAGTGAATTTTATTCCAGAAATACTGATCGGGAGCTTGTGCTAACTCCGGTAATTACCTCCACTGTCACCCTTCCCTATTACAAGGCATTTTCTGAAGTTAAAGAAGACGATCAAAATGCTACTATTTTTGACACGGACGGAAACTTTACTCAATACACCCCCTTTAACATCGATGATGAATATGATTTGATTGGAGAAATTGCTTATGGAGCAAAAGATTTAGCCGCCCAGGAAAGCGAAAGGTGGGATATCGAAAGCCCTGCTTTTGAGGGAATAAATATTCTTCGTTTAAGGTCTGGAGCAATTACTGGAAACAACTATCCCAGTCCTCCAGAGATTGAAATCAGAGGGGGGGCGTTTATTAATCCTGAGACTCTTGAGCCACATCCTCATTTCAAAGCCGCCGAAGCGAAGGTCGTGCTTAATCAATATGGTGACATCACTAACATCGAATTATTGAGTCCTGGAGAATTTTATTTCCCTACTGATTTTGGTAAAGGGATTGATAATCGTGCTCCTCCCGAATCCCTTGGTTTAACTATTTTTGATTGGGACTACATTCAAGACCCTGACAGCCCCCACAACATCTACCTAGAACTCTGTCAGCTCTTGGACACCAATGGTGATGGATTTGCAGAATGGCCCGAGCCGGAAGTCTTTATCAATGGAGATAACCAGCACGATGTAAAAGGAGATAGTAATTCTAGAATTGATTTATATACAGGAAATCTCTGCGTGACATTTGTTTGTTTAACTACCGGAGATGCCGGTGGTGTTGGTGGACTTGGTGTAGTTGGCGGAATGGGCTCATGGGTGAACATATCCTCTGGAGATAGCCCAGCATACTTAACTGTTCATGAAATGGGTCACAATTTTGGACTGAATCATTCACAGCGATATGAATCTTACAGTGAAAAAAGCATAAGTGATGAGGGGTTAAAAATTGATTATGGAAACCCTTATTCAGTAATGGGCAGCTATTCATATGACCCTAGCCGTAATAATTTGCTTGGAGATTTAACCATAATCCAGAAAGCGTTTTTAAGGGAGGTGTTCGGTGCCGGTCTGAATAAGGGTGTTTCTCTGGGTAGTGATTTGGTAAACTTAAGTTACTTTTTTGATCTTGGTGGCACTGGAGCAAACAACCTAGATCTGGAAGAAACCCAGTGGATAGAAACAAATAATTTGTCAGGCTCTTTGGTAAGCAGACCAGATAATACATTTCGCATTTACAGAAGTGATTATGATAGCCCGCCAAGGTTTTTGAGGGAGGGTGAATACAGGCTAATTTTGCCAGATTTTGAGTCTAATTTGTTACAAGGATATCTCCCGACAGGTACCTCCATTTTAAATTTACTTATTTCTGGCACTGGAGAAGAAGCGAATGGCACAATATCATTACCTGCTGGCACAAGTATTCCAATTCTTGAAATTACAGATGGAGGCCGTGGATTCGTTGATCAGCCTACTATAACTGCAATTGATGAAAATGGTACCGAAATTCTTTCGATCAACCCATCCTGGATTCAGGTCTGGAACGGAACCGATAACCTATCGCAAGCCGATCTGCTGGACTACTCTGACGATGCAAGATGGGTTCGTGGAATTGTTTCCGAAACAGCCGCAAAATTCTCTTTGGATTGGGATTTGTATCCTTGGAATCTTGGCCCTGAAAGTATGAAACTCGGTTTTGATGAGCAACTGACTGATTATTATTTATCCTACAGAAAAGATGTCACTGAAAATGGAATCTCGTTACTGATTACCAACCCTGCTATAAAAAACGACCTCCTAGAAGGGTTTTTGTTGGATGCTTCCCCACAAACCCCAGGATTAAAAGAAGATGCACCGCTATTCTTGGGGTGTACTTATTCAGATTACTCATCAGATCGCCATTTTACACCAATTCGCAAAGGAGGCAGCGATGAAATGCCCTGGATTGAAGTGGTGGTTCATCATTATACCGTAAACAATGGTGAAGCAGTCGCTCCTGAATTTAGTTTTTCCGTGAGTAACAAATCTCCTGTAGCTGATGAATATGTCCAATTCTCAGCCATGGTTCAGGACGGAAATACATCCAATTATGCATATGCCTGGTACATTAATGAGCAATTTGTCGATGACCCGACCTGCCTAAATCAACCTTCTTTTTACAAGTCTTTCACCCAGCCCGGTAAATATGTTGTTCGGGTTGTTGTGTCTGACATGAAGGGTGGCATCTCTTCCCGGAATTTAGAAGTAATTGTAGGGGACGAAGAGGCTCAAAATTTGTCCACGGTTTCGGGAACAGTGAGATCATCACAGGGTTCCATACAGGGAGCAAGAGTGCTCATCGAAGAGGCTCCACTTATTGAGCACACAGTCTCGGTGGTGGGTGATCTCAAACACAGTTTTTTTGTGAACGGAAAAGACGAGCCATTACGCTATCAGATAGATGGACAAACCAATGCTGACCTTTTCTTACGCCGGGGTGAAATCCATCGGTTTTATTTTGATGCATCCACCCGCGATTATCCCTTAACCTTTATTGAGGAGCCTGAAAATTCGCCTCCGAGAGTTAAGGTGAATATGCTAACAGACGCCAGAGTAGATAGCAACCAAGGTGATCAATATGTTCGTAACCCAACAGTCTCTTATACCCTTAACAGTGGCTTCGCTTCCTACACTTCCAATCAAGTTGGTGATTATTACACCATGCTACATTACATCAATGATGAGAATGCAAGCATTGTATCCATAGATGAAACAAATGGCACCAACCTACGCGTCCTGCAGGACCTCTACGAAAATAACCGAACTAATTTTGATTCTCTGAATCTAATTACCAGACCTTATCCCCGGGCAATTATGCAGGAAACTAATATTTCTTCTGCCACGGTCAGCCCAACTACCTTTGGAGAAACCGGGCATATTACCTTTGGAGGACGAGGCTACAGTCTCGCTAATATACCTGTAGTAGAAGTTCGCAGGGCCAGTATTTGGGAACACTATAATAATTCCGATGCGAATGCCACGGCAAAAGTCGATGGAGTTAACACTATTTCTCCCGTGACTGCGGAAGATTTTTTGGGTGCAACATGGGAGACTAGACCTGGAGACACTATTATCCCAGATTTAAAAGTATGGGGCACAGGGGGAGGTGATTTGGATGACCAATATTCTGAAGTAAACGCCACGATCGATGGATGGACTTCTGACTCTGGCTCATTCATGCGCACCATCACGGTTTTGAATCAAGGCAAAGGATTCGAACCAAACAGCACCATGGCTGTTTTGCATTATCCCATCGAGCCTCATGCCTATTGGACTTTCGACCGCCACGAAACCTTATTTGAAGACGGAAATAAGTCCCGCTATCAGCCCTCTCCAGCCTGGAATCGTGAGATTAACCTAGCACAGTTACTGCATTATTGGACTTTTGACGACAATGCTAGCGGGGTCCTGGACCAGGTGGGTCAGACCACAAGACTGGAAAGTAATTCATCCTTGAGCGAAAATGAATTTCAATCATGGGGACTACTTGGAAAAGCGATCCATCTTAATAATTCCGAAATCAATGCCTCTCAAATTTTGGATTCAGCAGATCAAAACTTTACGCTTTCATTATGGGTAAAACCAGGGGGCGATTTTAATATTTCAATATCAAACTCAACCCCCAGTATTGAAATTGGTTATGATGTAAGCTCAGCTTCGTATTTCATGGATAGTACCCCAATCACTGATTTATCGATGAGAACACCTGACTATTGGATGCATCTTGCCCTTGTTTGTGGTACTGACGAGACCCTGTTTTATGTGAATGGAGAGCTTGCCACTCTTCCGGTCTTGTCCGGTACATCCTTTGATGCAATTCCAAACCTTAGAGTCTTTACAACGGATGAATTGCTCCTAGATGATCTAAAAATTTTTAAAACCAACCTTAGCGAATCTGCGGTACGTTATCTCGCTGGTATCTCTTTTCTTGATATATCTGGTAATAAATACCACGCGACCCCTATCGGAGATAATTCATTTCTCACCAAACCAGATGTCAACATGAGTGGAGCGGATGTTCCAACAGAAATACCCTTTCTCAATTCCACTTATGGGTCCGGTGTACTTGGTGATTCCTTTCCAGGTGAAGACAATGGAAAGTCACTCTCGCTGGATGGGATTTCTCAATATGTTGACCTCGATAATCATGTGGAAAAATTTGGTTTAGTTGAGGGTACAATCAGTGTATGGGTAAAGCCCAATTTTCAGGATACAGCCCCCATATTTTCTCTGGGTATTGGCTATGATACAATCGATAATAATGGCACGGCAGAACTAAGTGCATCCGGATCAATCTTTTCCTTGGAGCTGACTTCTGGATATCCTAGATTAGCAGGTTTTCGTACGATCGGAGATGATTTTATTGAGGCGGGAGAGTGGAGTCACCTCGTTGCCACTTTTCCTTTGGTACAATTTTGGATTAATGGAGAAGAGGTACCTGCTCAAATTATCACTTCCGGCAATACCCAGTTTGAGGAAGCTACCGATCTTCTGGATCTTTCCATAACGGCAGAATATTTCAGGGTTGGATACTCGTATGACCGTTTTGCGCTCTCCCAAGCGGAGGAATTACCTGCCTCTTCCCCTGTTGCTTACTTCGATGGTTATTTAGATGATTTAGCCGTTTACGACCGTATTCTTTCTTCTGAAGAAGTTACTTATCTCTATGATCTGCGAATGGGTAGAGAACAAATCCCGAGACTGGAAGCGGTTGTGGATGCCGTGGGTACCGTGGAGGTTAATGAAGGAGGGGAAGGGTACCGCGAAAACCCAGATCTTGTGTTCTGGTATGGAAGCGAGGAGAATAAGACCGATCTGGAGCATAATTACACGGAATATGCAGTACTTGAATCAAACTTAACAGAGAACAACACGACGCACGGCACTTTTGCCTATGTGGGAGGGGAAGACGATTCAGTCTACTCTTTTCATTTGGGTAGAGAAGTGGACCGGAATTACACTTGGCGATTGGGCCAGGAAAACGGGTGGCGCAAATTAATTACTGCCAAAGGACTTGGGGAGTTTGAGAATGCATCCTTGGGCGATGTTGTTTGGGCAAAGAGAATGGATGATTTGGTCGATGTGCCCATGCCAGATGGCAGATTAAGGACTCAACGACTGGTAGACTATGTTACCATGGACCAAAATTATTCCACCCCATTGGAGGCTAATGGTTCGGATGACATGCCATACAAATATTACCAGCCCAAAGGTCTTTATGGATTCATTGAGCAATTGGTCTTTGATGTTTCTTCACCTGAGGAATACAACGAATATGCAGTCGTTGGAAATACAGCAGAGGTTTACTCTTTCTTTTATCTGGATCATGAGTCCAATGATTCTGTTACAATCGTTGATTATGGAGAGGGTACTCCGAATCTAAATATTTCTCAGGTACAAGTATTTGGGGAAGGCTATCAACCCAAGGGAATTGGCGGTGAAGAGCAGGAGTGGGCAGATGCAAAAATTGATACACATACAGAGGGTAGCGACCCAGTGATCACTTCTGTATTTGGAGGCTATACCCACTATGACTGGAACGGCACCCATGATATTCACTTGGACGGATCGAAAACTGAAGTCATTAAAAGACTCTCTTCCGTGTCCATTGAGGATGCTGGGTTTGGATACTCTATGCCATGTGAAGTCAAGGTTATCGGAGGATTCCCTCAGTACACCAATACTTACTATGCAGGTACATTTCCAGGTTATGCGGATGATATAAATGAAACCAATAAGTCCTCTCCGATCTACAATTTTCAGGAAGCTAATATTACAGTTAGTGAAATTGATCAAAACGGGTCAATTTTAGATCTGGATATCATCGATGGAGGTGTAGGATATGTTCCTTACTACTCCACGGAAAGAATCGACCCATCAACCTATTGGCCTTCAATAGGCGACGAACACCCTCATGGAGGAAATGATTTAGGTATTTTTGGGTACCCAGTTATCATTGTGACTGGAGGGGGAGGGCAAGGTGCTATCTTTCTAGCCAACCTCGATGAAAACGGAACCATTACAGGTTTTTTACCTGCGATGGATATATTTGGAAACGAGTTAAGGGGACGGGGCTATTTCAATTACGATTCTGATAATATCCCAAGAGCTACCATAAACACTACTGGAGCCCCTCCTGATGAAAATGCGTCTCTGAAGGTGCGACTAGGCGGATACCTAAAAGAAATCCCCCCATGCACAGCCTGCCAATCCGGGACACATAGTTCGTCACATACCGAATATTCACATCTTGAACCTTGGGTGGAAATTTGGGACAGAGGGCGCACGGAGGCTGAAATTGATGAAAAAGGATTACGGGCACACGGTGCACCCAAAGTGGTTAACGGGCAGATTAAGAAGGTAATCGTAACAAAAAGCGGGCAGGGCTATGTCGATCCAGTTGCAATTGTCCGGGATGTTTCCCCGAAAAACCCTATTTATTGTGATAAAGAGGGTGGAGGCTTCCGGAGAAAATGGGTCTGTTCATTTATGCGACTGAACAAGGATGGTCACAAAGAAAAGTGTGGGCATATCCATTGGGGGGATTTACCGCCTGAGGAATGTCCAGGTGAAACCGATGAGCAACTTCCCTACGAGGATGAAAACGGGACCATTATTTATGCCACCGGAGATGAGCTTCAGGCTTGGAGAGAAAGGCACGATGATACGACAGCATCTCCAAGGAGAGAGCACTTCCATTGTGTGCACGAGGATGGCTCTGATGACCGCTTTTCTCATCTAAATAGCAATTTTGTGACACGGAAATGCTGGGGTACAAAATTTACTTTTCTTTTGGATGAGAATGACTCCTATTATCGAAACCCAAGCTCTGACTGGTTACACTTAGATGCGAACCTCACTGTGGTTACCAAGGAAGGCCAAATCACAGAAATCATTGTCGATAATCCGGAAACAAATGGAAATTATTTTGCCAGTCAAATTATGGTACAGGGGACGGGAAGTGAGGTGGATGCGATTCCGGTATTTGATGAGTATGGAGTAAATACCAGGGTTATTTTCGATGACCCAAGATTGAAAAACATCGAGCTGGATCAAATTGAGCGCCCACATGGAGCAGGTCAGGGCTTTGTTGAAAGGCCATGGTCTTGGGATGATAGCTTGGAGAAAATATATCCTTCTGAATATGTTTATCCTGATAAAGTACATGTATGGGTCCATTATTCGGAAGCTGTATTCTCCAGACAAGGTGCTGAAAATCGGATGCAAAGCCCATACGGACCCGTAGATATGGAACCAGTTTGGAGGTGGAATTTTGGCGATCCAATTCTTGCGGATAATTTGGGTGACAGAATATTGGAAGTCGAAATCCTAGACCGCGGGGATTATAACACTCAACCAGCGGATGTCTTTAGTGTTGATATTGAATTCAACAATACCGTGGTGAAGAACATCAATGATGTCAAGGTCACCAGCTACCTTGATCTGGACCGGGATGGGCAGGATGATTTCCGTGAAGCTAACTTGACCGCACACTTAAATCATTTTCTCACCGATTTCTATTTAGACAGGAATGGAACCTATGAAGATAACACCAGCGGGGAAATTATCGAGCGGGGGCTCTTTTTAGAGGATCCCACCGTTTATATTTTGGATGGCTCTATGCTTCGTGAGGTTGGTCCTGCAATGAAACTGGCAGACGCTCCCGGGGCATATCCCCTATTTGGGTACCCTGATGAATCGCAGGCAGAGTTTATTCGACTGAATGAATTTAAAGAGGAATGGCAGGGCAAAGAGAAACTTGCCCAATACGGTGTTCTCAAGTACGACCCCGAGCAGGATCGCTCATATGTGGATTTATATGTGGATGATCTTTTCCCTGATGAGTTTTACTATGGATTTGGAAAGATTAATCAGGGCAATGATGCCAAAACAGCATTCCCTAAAATGGGTGGAAAAATTTATGTTTCCGAAAGCCTGCCAGGAATGAATTGGGCAATTAATGAGCCAAGGGGAAAAGACACTCAATTCTCTTACACAGACATAAATGGATACTATGCCTTACCTAATTTGGAACCTGGGCTCTACAACATCTCCGTTTTTATGGAGGATCAACATTTTCAGGAATCCACCTTCCGCCCTGAAAATGACCGCCAGCGGGTTTCCCAAATTCTTTATGTGCCTGGTTTTCCTGAATTAGTGCTGCAAACTGACAATAGCGGACAAGGAATAAGCAGTTTGGTATGGTCCCAGCACGCTCGCGACCTTTCCCGACCTTCCGATCCACAAGGTTCTGACATAAGTGAATATGATCAGGAGTTTCGACTCAGTAAGAAACTGGAGGGTATTGGCAAAGGCTTTGATCCTAATGGTCCGGTGCCAGAGCTTATCTTTGTTCCGGGGATAGATAATATTAGCAAAGTGGCTCCCAATGTGAGTGTGGAGATATTGGTGGATGGATCCCTGAGCCTTAGGATTGTGGATGATCTGAACACCTCGAAATATTTTCCGCATGACCGCTTTTTGGTCCGTTATTCATCAAGTATCAGTGGCGTGGATTTTATGGAGAGCTTCCTCTATTCTGAGTCTAATACAACATTCGGATCAGGTTCCTTGGGGTCTGCAATATTGGGTACAAACGGCTACGAATACCAACCCCATTTAGTTATTCTTCCCAATGATGGAAATGGTACTAATTTCTTGGAAGTTCCGCTTTCAAAAACAAACTTACCCGAACCTTTTGCTCTGCAAGCTTTTGTCCATGATGCCAATGGATCCGTTGTAACTTCTGCCCCTGTGGACTGGAATCTGTCTTTTGATTTCAATGCCTCTGAGGGCAACAATAGCCGCGTGGCTGAACTTAATGCGACTAGCGGCAATTTTGTAGAGTTGAGTCTTTATTCGACTCTTCGCCGCTATCATGGATCTATCAAAGATCTTGAAATTTTATCCGGCGGAACGGGTTATGCCCAAGGTGAAAAAGTAACCCTAAACAGCATCAATGGCTTTGGCTTTGAAGGGGAGATTCAAAAGGTAGTGACCGAGATGTTTTCGGTTTCAGGAGGCTCTTCCTCTCCACCTTTTTATGATTTTAATAATAGCGATGGACAGGCAGTCGACTTTTCATCTTATCAGTTCTCTCCTGGACATACCTACAAATTTGTAGCTAAGGACATCAGCTCGAGTCATCCATTTATGCTGGGCGAGAGTGTTGGGGACATGAATTCCACCCTTGTTGTTGGTGGCCCACTTTCCGGATCAACCGGAAATATAGTGGTAAGTATTCCTAGCGATTATGAAGGTAACTTAACTTTCTTTTGTACTGTGGATAATTCTATGACCGAATCTGTGGACATTAATGTAACTGAGACCTTTTTTGTTTCGGGGGGTCAATTAAATGAGCCATTTTATCAATTTACTGATAGTTCAGGGCAGGACATTAACTTTTCGACGACCAAACTTCTAGCCGGACAAACTTACAAGTTTGTTCCTGACCAAGTTACAGGAGTCAATACTGATCATCCATTTATGATAGGGGAGGAATATGGAGATTTGGGATCCACCCTGGTTGCTGGTGGTTCGCTACCTGACTCGAACATTACTGTTGCCATTCCGCACGGTTATGAGGGCGGACTTTTTTATTTTTGTACCAATCATAATACCATGATCAAGTCTTTCGATATTGATAGCTCCGCGAACAATTCGGTTGGGGAAATCTACCAAGCCAATTTATTGAATCATGGATTTGATTATTTCGAAGATGATGAAATACAAATCAATTCAAGCAATGGTTCGGGAGCGGTCATCCGGCCAGTTTTTTATGATGGATTTTTAACGATTGAGGCAAATTCCACTTTCAATGATTCTGTTCAGGATCACAATGTTTCCGCAAAAGTAAGAGTAAGAGCTTCGTTGCGGGATTTGTTAACCCATCAAGAACAGTGGCTGGATAGATACCTAGATTCTATTGTGGAACAAAACTCCAGCTGGTGGCAGAGTAATTTAAATACCAGTGTGGACTTTGAAGACCTGGATGACGATAACCTGACCAACTACATGGAATGGTTGTTTGGATCCAATCCCACCCAGCAAGATACTGATTTAGATACACTGGCTGATGTCGACGAGTTCAACTTTTCCTCGAATCCAACGCGAGTGGATACTGATAATGATGGAGCCGATGACGCGACAGAATTTACCCAGTCATCTGATCCACGAGACAGTGACTCAGATGGCGATGGATTACTCGATGGTGAAGACAATAGCCCCAATGATTCCAGTGGCGTGGGGGTTATTTCTGGAAGGATTTATGTATTGAATAAATATTCCAGTATTGGAGCCAAAACATTTTATCGGTTCGCTGAGTCAAACAATACTGGAGATTGGAACGAATCTACAGGCTGGCTTTCTTCTTCCAGTGGTGAGTGGATTGGTGCCCCCAATTTCTTTTATGAAGAAGGGCTTTTCTACGATAGAAATTATACTATTCAAGTTTATCTTGAGGTCGATGATACCAATGTGTCTGACCCTCCCCATTATGATGAAGGAGAGCCCTTTTTTGAACATAATATAACTTTGGATACAAACCTCTATGGACTAGCCCTACTACCGTTAGACCCGATCCCTGAACTTCAAATCAGTCCAACTTTCCAAAACTTACAAATCGATATCAATGGTACGAGGCAGACAGAAGTTTTTCAGTGGGAAATAACCGCGACAGACCCTTATTATTCAGGCGGTCCCTGGAGTATGGATTCCAATCTCTCCGATCGTGGTATTGTCATCGAAGGAAATTTAACCGCCTACTTAATAGGCCTTCCGACAAGTGGAAATGAATATAGCTCCACCATGACCATCGATTTAGATTTGGCACCACCTGGAACATATTCCCTCTCCTACAGGGCATATGACAGCTTTCAAAACTTTTCTGAACCGGTTCAACAATCTGTTACCATTTCAGACAAACAAGCACCGTTTATAACTATCATTGATTTTGTAAATAATGTCGGAGTCACCACGGAGAGTAATGATACCATTGCAGAAGTATATTCCGACTATAACTCAACCGTTTTTACTTACCTCGATCAACAAAACGCCACTGCCGACCTGAACTGGTCCATTGGAACGCCACTTAATCTGGATGATTTGTTTATTGAGGCAAGGGACAACAAATCTGGTGAGGTGACATGGAGCGCCACATACAATGGCTTGGCTTTTGATTCCCTGGACACCAATTCTTTGCAAAGCTATGAGCTTAATTTTACCACTCAGGATGATGCAGGAAATTTAGCTAATTTAGTCCTGACTATTCAAGTAGTCGACCAGTATGCTCCCCAGCTTTCATTATCAGGCCAATTAATCGATGAAAATAATACTTTAGAATCATACAGGGGACGTGGGTTTCTCTTGGAAGATGAGGTGGAAATCTTTGCCGATGATAGCTATCAGGGGTATCAACCGGGCTTGTTTAGCTTTGAGTCGAATGAGTCCTCTTTCAACGAGGTAGACTGGGGTGGGTTGTCCATTGTAGAGTCAGATGGAAAGACCCTGGTGATGCCAGGTGAAGAAGACAATTACACCATCACATTCTCCTTTACCGATGAATCGAATAATACGGGATTCGCTGCCCTTACTGTCGTTGCCAAAGACCCGGCATGGACGATCCAAGGTAAGGCGATTGATGGATACCTTAAAGACTCCACAGTCAGTTTCATCAGTAGTGACAGTGGTCCCTCCTCAGTTACCAATGAAGCAGGCGATTTTATCCTCTACTTCACGGACAGTGAGTTGGGCACATTTGATTTTAATGGGGATGGAATCATCGGGGCAGATGAAGGAACCCTGATCGTTTCCGGAGGCATGGATATGGATACCAATGCCTCATTTTTAGGTGAGCTTCGTGCAGATGCAGGTTCGGAAATTGTTTCACCTCTTACCACTGTATTAACTTACATGGTTAGTCAGGGCATCAGGCGTGAAGTAGCGGAGGATAGAATAATTGAGGCTTTTGATTTGGATAGCAGTGTAAATCTGAGAGCTTTTGATCCATATGCGGAAATCGATAACAATAATTCCCATGCTTCTGCCGTTCTGCTTGCCAACCTCCAGCTGGCAAATGCGATTAATATTCCGGAGTCTATTCTCCTGGCTGAAGGTGGTGATACTTTTCGAAGTGGGGATCTAAGCCGGGCTCTTTTTAGTCAAATCGCTCAGGAAATTGGCGATGGATCAGGCGTGGCAGATGTTCGTGCGATTATTGACCAAAGCTTGCCTGTGGCCTGTGATTCACTCAACCTTTCTGTGCCCTTAAGCACGAGCGAAGTCAGTGCCATTGTTAGCATCATTGAAAAATCTGACCCCTCTTCTCTGCTGGAAGGAATCCTTAGTCCATCAGAAATCAAGGAAACCTTAATTGGCTCACAAATCTGGGTAAAAGAAAATATTTTGGATGAAGTAGAGGATGCATTTTCCGTAGATATCGCAACCCTGGAAGATACGACTCCAACCATTACCTCATCTGATGTCAGCAACCTGATCAGCCAAAGAAGATCCAATCTCTACAGCCCGACCGGTCAAAATTTTAAAGCCTTTTTCTCTTCCCCTTCTGCTGCTGACGATTGCATATGGGAGCTTGAATCTTTTGATGCAGATGGGGATTCAATCTATCACACTTTGCTTGAAGGAAATTTTGATTTTGATGGAGACGGGTTAAATGCCCTTCGCTTAAATCCTGATGGAAAGCTCTGTGTAGAGGATTATGATGATTTACGTCAACTTGCTGGAAAAACCTTGGATCTTCAGATTAAGCTCGATGATCTGCGGGGTGGGAACAGTTTTCTGCATGGTCAACTTGCGATAAAAAACTTACTTACTTTAGATTCATCAGAATTGAAAAGTTCCTGGTATCAGTCAGACTGGCTTGGATCGTTTTACTCAGCTGAGGGCTCATGGGTATATCATCACCCGATTGGATGGCTTTATGTTCATCCAGACGGTCAGGATGGTTATTGGTTTTGGGATCATAATTGGAACCTTTGGTGGTGGTCCAAAAAGCAGGCATTTCCATGGATTTATCGTGACGATTCAGCCCATTGGGATTACTTAATGGTATTGCCCGATGGAATTAATGTGTTTGATTTAGAAAACCGCAGATGGAGAAGACGTGAATGAAAACACTTAGTAAGTTATTTTTACTCCGAAACCCATTGGTTTTTCTTCTTGTTGGGCTTTTCCTTTCCACTGCTATCCAAGCTCAGGAGGACACAAATTTTGTGGATCTTGGAGTTGAGTTTACCAACGCTCCAGCTTCGGTTAAGATAAACGGTGTGTTTGGAGTAACTGGTAGGGTATTTATGGAGGCAAACTCCTCCAGTGTTCCAACATCAGAAACCTTAAGTGTTTCTATCGTTCTTCGTGACCCCAACGGTATAATCCTCGATACTCATACCCAATCTTGGAGCGGCTTTACTCAAAGCACAGACGGAACACTCAAGAAATCCTCCGGCGAACAAATGCTTTTCCAGATTCCATGGTCACAATCCATCAATTGGAGTGCTTCAGCACGATGGACTCTTTCGGCTGAATTAACCACATCTTCGATTGATGAAAATACAGGTAATGACATTGCGACCATATCCTTTGGCTTGGATGTTCCTGACTTGCGGGTTTCTGCGGAAACAGTAAGTGCGGTAGGACCTATTAGTGGGGCTGAAAGTGACGATTTTGTACCCAATACAAATTACACAGTAAGTGGATCGGTCACCAACTTTAGTAATGTGCCGACCCAGCCAGGTATCTACATTCCAGTTACTGCACAGTTAGTCAGGGTTGGTGAGAATGGTGATTCCCAGGGAGTTATAGATGAAGAAACCATACTTCTACCTCAGGAAGACCAGTTTGAAATGCTCTTTCCAAATGCCTCCTGGAATTTCAAAATAGAAAACCTTTTTCTTCCTCCAGAAGAAAGCGGAAATTTCGCAGTATTATTGCGGGTTAATCAGCAAGATATACCAGGCGGGCCCGTTCAAATTGAAAGTAATTACGAAAACAACACCGATTTACATCCCGATGCTCCATACATCAATATTTCTACAACTTCCGATGTTAATGACACCAATGTCATACCAGTGCTCAAGTACATTGAGGGCAGTTATTCCGGTGAGCAAGGTACCTTTCGGGGGTTGGATCCAGTCTACTTATCCTTTGCGATTAGGAATTCAGGAAACCGTCCGGTTGCATCTGGTGATCAGATTAGTGCCAAAGTCCTATTATCCAAAGATCTCAATGAAGATGCATCCGATTTTATCTTACGAGAATTTGAATTAGGGGGTTCCGATAAAGGCGGCATCGGAGAAGGGCTTCTAGCAGGAGAAACCATCAACTTAACCTGGTTTCAGCAGATGCCGGATAATTTTGAGGGTGATTACTACCTGATGATGAGCATCGATAATGTCGGAGATGCAGAGGACGAATTAAAGTCCATTGAGTCTACACCAATAATAACGCTTTCCAGTCAAGGTGCCGGTACAACCACTGTACTGGACACTACTATCGATGGGACTGCCCAGCCTGCAGAAAGACCCGATGCGAGTAAAGACGGACGATTTGTTACCTATGAAAAAACCCTTCTGGTTAATGGGGAGGAATTGCAGCAAATTTACATCATTGATATGGAGCAGCCCAATCCGCAGCCCAAATTAATAAGCCGGGCATACAGTAGTACTTCTTTTTTCCCTATACCTGCAAATGGGAATAGTTTCCGGCCCAAAATCAGTGCGGATGGGAGCACCGTAGTCTTTTATTCCAGTGCAACCAATCTTGTCCCGGGAGATACCAATAACAAAGAGGATGTTTATCTTTACCGTTTATCCACCGATACCATGTTTAGGGCTGTTATTACTTCAAGCAACGGTTCTTCTACGGAGCAGTTAAATGGCAGAAGTTTATATCCGGATGTCAATGGAGATGGTTCGAGAATTGTTTTTGAATCCGATTCAACCAATGTTTCCTTCTCCTCGGGCAGTCAGATTTTCCTCTGGTCATTGGATGCAAATGGAGGGGGTACTCTAAATGTAATTACCTCAGGAAGTGGAAACTCTTACAATCCTTCCATTGATGATGCGGGAAAATACATTGTCTTTGATTCCTTCGCTAGTTTTACCAACGATTTGAATACCACCGATGGAGGGGCAGACACCAATGGTTTAAGAGACATTTTTCTCATGGATGTTGAGGACCTAAGTAATACCAAGCTTTGGCGTGCCAATCTTAATTATGACAAGGAACAAACCGAGGGTGGAGCATCCCTAAATCCTAAAATTTCCGGTGATGGTTCCCGTATCGTCTACGAGTCAAAAGCACAGAACTTGGTGACTGGCTCTGGTATTGCCAAGATTGAGGTGCTTGAAGGGGGCTATGGGTACCAGGGACGACCCACTGTGAAAATTTTTGAAGGAGATTTTAATGCCAGTGGGGCTTATGGTAGAGGAGCAATTTTAAGCCTCAAAGAAGATGGTATTAATTTACTACAAGAGATTAAAACAGACGCGATTCTCATCATTGATTCGGGGGAAGGTTATATTAAACCCCGGGTGGAAATTACCCATGATCCTGCATATCCAGCTCCCCTGCAAGAGGCCAAGGCGATCGCTTACTTAAGTAACCCGGAAGGCGATGTTTACTATGTAGATGTTGGAGATGTAACCGGAGTCAATAGTTCCAGCTACTCATTCTCTCAAAGAATTAGTGAATCTAGTGGATCTACAGGAGGAAATTTTGCGAGCCGGGATCTTAGCATCAGCTATGATGGTAACGCGATTGTGTACTCGACAAAATCTTCGAACCTCTTACCTACTGAAGTGGTTAGAAATGATGGAAAGATATTTTATAATTCTGGCTATATCTTGCCATCCGCAAAAGCTATTTTGGTTGGTGGGATTGGTGAGATAGAGATTCAATCCACCGGATCTGGATACACCGCTGGCACCCTGAGGATTGATGATTTGTCCGGTACGGGTAGCGGTGCGGAAGCGAGCTATCGCGTGGACAACCGAGGTCGGATTGTTTCGATCGATATTTTGAACCCCGGACAAAATTACCGCCTCGAGCAGACCATCGTCAGTGTAAGTGAACCCAGAGGTGGAAGTGGGTTTAGCGTGGGCACCCTTCGTTTTGAACCAACCCGTGGAGAAGGTGTAGACCGTAGAGGAGGGGGGCGAATTTATAAAGTCGAAATGTCCGAATATGGCTATGGTTATAAAATAGGAGATGACGAAAACACATCCTTTGCAGATATTATCGAATTTGAAGGAGATGGGGCTGATTTAAACGAGGATGGATTCCCGGATGGTCGGCTTAATCCAGACCGTGTTAAAAACATTGGAGGCAGTCTTTTCCTTGAGCAGCGGTTTGATATTGAGGTTCTAACTCTTGGTGAGGATCTTCTTAACACGACCCTGTCTATAACCGACAACAATAATAGCCTCGAACCCCTTCTGATCGAGTTCTCGGATAGTGCCGGTGGTACAGCAAGTACGATTACTATCGATGCAACTATGGACCGAAGTCAGGTTAGGGACGAAATTATCGCTCTTATAGTCGATCAAATGGGGGACAATTTGAATGGTAATGCTGATGTGGAAAGAGGACCAGTAATCGACAGTAATTTAGCAGGCTCAAGCAGGTTTACTTTCTCAGCTCTATCCGGAACCTTCTCTTCGAGTAACCCTTCAGCCATTCAGGTAACTGAACTCTCCAACATGTTGGTGATGGGTTCCGGCTACACCACCGCAACTCCTGTAATCAATCAAGTTCCTAACATTTTTGGGTTTTCTGAAACAAAATCCAACCCTTCCATTGAGTTTAGTGAGGAAACTGGCAGAGTGGCTCTTCTGTCTGAGGAAGATTTTGAATCAGATGATATCTACCTTTACTATGCTGATAAGGGGCAAAATCTTCGGATTAGCACCAGTTCCTTTGGCACGCCCGTTGGATATAGACTCAATCCTCCCCAATTCACCACACCACTTAGCAACCGATTTCCTGCAATTAGCGGCAACGGGAGGTATGTATTTTTTAGCTCGGATGCCTGGGGTGATGAGGGATTGGCCTTCTCCAGCAGTAATCAACTACCTCTTGTTGATGATGCAAGTCGGGACATTTACTTTAGGGACCTCAAAACCAACACCACAAGTGTACCAGTTTCTAAGCTCGATCTGCTTTTCCCGAGAAATGGAGTGAATCCGTTTGCCCCAAATAGTTCAGTACCTGTTATCGCAGACTTGAATCACACAGGCAGTGTGGATCGAGTGACGATGATTTTAAACCAAACCGACCTGGATCAAACACAAGGACCCATGGAATTGTTTTTGGGAGGAGGAGTAGGTTCTAATTTTAATTCCGGAAGGTATACCTCTATGATTCGTAATTTGGAAAGCGGTGAATACTCCCTTCAGTTAGTGGCTTATGGATCGAATCAGCAGGTCATTGCCACCAGTGCATTGATCCGTTTTTCAGTAAGTAATTTTGAAGGCTCACTGCCCCCTTTTGTCTCGATGAGTAATCCTAGAGACTTTGATGCAATTACCTCCACCTCAGTAATTCCGCTTACCGCAAGGGCGGAGGACCCGGATGGAGCAGTGGTTGCGGTTCAGTATTATGTGGATGGCGAAACCTATCTTGATGAAATCAAGAGGGTTGAGGGAATCAGTGAGGGATCCCAAGCCTATCCCACCCTCCTTAAACTGTCTGAAGTTGGTGCTACTCAGGAGGGTAGAGGTGTGAGGAGTATTTTTGTGATCGGCTGGGACAACAGTGGCAATTATGTATCCTCAGATGTTTACAATATCTCCTTTACTCAAGGAATGGATGAAGCTCCACAGATAAGTTTTAACTCTGGCACTATGGGGTTTGAAATTAATGCCTCAGATTTAACCATAACCTTCGATAGTCAAAATGGGATTACCAGTATTTCAAGCAATGGGGGGCCCATTGGGGAAGGCTTGATTGATGCGAGAATTGATATCTCTGGGAAGGGATCGGGTGCAGAAATCAGACCCTTGATCGAGCTGGATACAAGCTCTTCAAATTATGGAAAACTGATCGGTCTAGAGGTCGTTAAGCCTGGACTTGGTTACGATTCAAACACCACCCTTAAGTGTGTGCCGATACTGCGTGCCATAAACACCGGAATACCTGCTGGGCTTTCTTACAGTCGGGGGCAACGGGAATCGTTTAGTGAAGCAAGCAGAACGGATACGCTCACCATTGCCACTAATGTGGATGGATCAAAAAGGGTGGGCAGTGGCTATGCGATGGCGCCAAGACTAAGATTTCGTCCAGGAGGGGGAGGTGGAAGGTTGCAGTTACTTGACACCAATGAACCGACTTCCAGCATTTTCGATTTCGGATCCATTTCTTATCAGTTGGCCTTCAATGATCCACGCAGCGGTGCGTATGTAGAAGGAGGTTTTGGACAGGCGCCCATTTTCTTTGAGATTAATGCAACTTCATCCGGAGAAAAAATTGAGTCTGTTAGTCTTGTAATTGATGGCGAAACCAGTGAGGAATATACTAAAAGCGAATCTTCGCGTGATTCCATCTACAGCTTTTACTGGATACCTGAAATCGTTCGGGACTACTCTATATCTGGAATTGTGAGAGATGTAGCTGGTAATGTGGTTTCGACCCCAGAGACCACCGTTTCTGTAAAGGATTATCTTGGAGGTGGACTCAATCTTGAGGTGTTGGGTGATTCAAATTTTAGTATAGAGTCCAACGGTCAGCTTTTACTCACTGCCATTGCCACATCGCAGTTTGGAATTTCTGAAGTGGAATTTTACATTAATGATCAGTCAGTTGGAATTGATTATGGCACTGGAGGAAACTTCTTTCAGTCTTTTATCGATATAAATAAAACTGGCCTGAGACAGGGTGAGCACAGCATCTCCGTGGTCGCGAGGGACAATGCGGGAAATCAAGCAGGTACTTTTCCCCGTTTTTTAACCAACATAAACAGTCGTAAAAATCGTATTTTGAAGGTGCTTCCTCCCATTATAAGGAACCCTCCATCTATAACCTTTGATAGCCCACCAAGCGGGATGAGTATTCCACTTGGATCCAGCTTAAGGCTTGTTGCAAACGCATCCGATCCCAATGGCGATCTCAAGAGTGTACAGTTTTACGCCAATCAGGAAACTGTTTATTCATGGAGTGGAATTTTGGAATTCGATGGCAGTAATTTACCTGCCGATAACAGCCTTTTGACCATCGATGATGGGTCCGGAGGGGCCTATACATTTGAGTTTAATAGTGATTCAAGTGTGGAGCCAGGGGATACCCCAAAATTAGTACCTGCCTACGGAAATCATTTAAACGATTTAACCCTTAGTGGGAATTTTGATTTTCCTGATCCCCTGAACTTCGTCATCGAGATAGATGGAGTTTCAAATGGCACTGATACCTACAAATGGTCCACTGATGGAGGCTTCACCTTTGTGGAGGAAAAACAGCTTATTGAAAGTATCACTGTACCATCCTCTCTCGGCGAATTTGGATTACAGATTTTATTCTCAAAATCATCCGGGCATCATCTCGGGGATCGCTGGTCTTTTTATGCACAACCCAAAAATCACATCATTAATATTTCTGACACCAAGGTTCCAGCCATTGATGGCAAGCGCACCAAACTCCGTTTGTATCATGCCATTCATGAGCTCTACAAATTGAGAGAATTATCGATATACCCACAGGTTAACGATTACGATGACACCATTTATCTTAGACACATAAATGACCTGACAATTTCAAACGATGTATCCTTATCTGGTGATAGCTTAAATTATTTAAATTACCACACGGATGATGATGATATGATTCTGGCAACCATCGCGGACAGTACCTTACCACAGCCCTTTGGAAGTACATGGATGCCTAGTACCACCGGAAGCTTTGTAATCTTTGCATTGGCCGAGGATTCCTTCGGAAATAGGGTAAGCAGCAGTGCTGTGGTGGTAACTGTTTCGGATGCTGAAGGAAAGACACCTGTTGTTGAACTGAATGCGGTTTCTTCCCCGATTTCTTTTTCAGGGGGAGGATCCATTTCCCAAACCCTTACCGCAGAGGGATATGACCCAGATGGATCTATCGCCATGGTTGATTTTTACAGCAATGCAGAGCTTGTAGGCTCAGATAATACCAGGCCCTATCAGGTTAGCTTCGACCTTAATGCCACCGGTCATTATGAGCTTTATGCGGTTGCTCGGGATAATGAAGGGAATGTCGTTACTTCCAATGTGGAATATCTAATCATAGATGCTGGTGGTGCAGCACCAAAACAAGCATTGGAGGTGGAAAACAACGAAATCTTTTCCGGTAGTTTGCTTTCAGTATCCTCCAATTATAAATCGCCCATTGGACCTAATAGCTACGATGACAATATTCGGGCCATGGTTTTGATCAATGGGCTTTATGAAGGCGATGCTACCAAGATTCCTCGTACACCTCCCCTGCTTGGGCAGGAAGACCCAGGACAGTCCTTCATTTTCGAAAAACAGACCAGTGGAGTGGGGGATTATGAGATCGAATTCATCATTCTTAACGGTGAAGAAACTTCGAGTGCCACTGCAACTATCATCGTATCAGAAAGTCCGCTGACCGATGACTATTTGTTTCTGCAAAACTTATGGAATGGATTATTTGACCGGGACCCAGAACCTTTCGAAATCAGTAATTTTTTACTCAGGCTAGAGGTTGGATCGATCACTCGAGCACAAATTGCTGAGGAGTTGCATCAACTGGCAGAGTTTGTCAAAGCGAGAAATCTATTATTGGTGTACAAGACGACTTATGGAAGTTGGGCATCGAGTATGAACCAGGCTCTGGGCATGAGTACAGAAATCAATCAAAACGAGCAAACAGATCAGACCGTCAGGCCCGATGATGGAGATTCACTTTTCACTGCCACAACGGTTTCAATGAATGAAACCATCCGTGGAGAAATCGAGACTCCTGGAGATATAGATATTTTTAAGATTATTTCTTCAGGTGACAGCCGAAATGACGGTATACTCTCCATCACCCTAGAAGAGGGGCATCCTGGTGTTGGTGTAAATAACTGGTTTGAAGCATTGGATATTTCCACTTTTGGTTTGCATGCAGTAAAGGATGACGGGTCGGAGGATTTGGAAATTGGAGGATCTTTCGGAACTGAAAACGCTCGCTTTAGAGAATCCGGCTTTGACCGAAGCGATGGTCAGCAATTCATTTACAGCCTGAAATCATTCCAGTTGGTGGACTATGATTACTACATTCTGGTGCATGGAAGTCCTTATCGTACAGGTTCTTATAATTTAACCTTTTTAAATCCGGAAGCGTCAGAAAATGAAATTGGAAACGCCATGAGGCAATTGGAATCCAAAGTATTGGATGCGAATATAATGACTATCATCACTAATATTTCCAATGGATTTGAATACAGCAACCAATATGGCCAGATAGAGACACATGACCCCGAAAGCTTTTTCAACCGCTTATTCCGGAACAAGTATGAACAGGACCCTAGTCCTACGCAGTCGGCGAGGGGCGTGAACCTGCTCAAGGACGGACGGTCCCAGTTGCAATTCCTGCAGGATTTCGCCCTGGAAAACAATGTGATCACGGTTGGGGGCTACAATTACACCACTTCGGAAGCTCAACTCGCGATTCCCAATGTTCCATTGGATGCGGCTGCGTTTGCGGATACCGCATTGGTATACTCCGCCCTGATGGGGGAGGCACCAAGTAATGATCAGGTAGCCCTGCTAACGATGACTCCACGGATGGAAGTCAGGCCGCTGTCCCAGCGTGCTGAGTTAATTCTGGATATGCCTGAATATGCCAAGCAGTACGGTGTGGCGAAACCGGAAATTGATTTCATTGGCATCCAAAATGGACAATCTTTTTCAGGTGGAGAGCAAATATCGGTGGAGGCAAGCTCCTTGGGAGTCGATGATCTTGGAGGTACGGTAGACGATGGGGAGATTCACACGGTGGAGTTATTCCTTAACGGAAAATCCTTGGGCTTAATGACAGAGCCAGCTACGGGCGAATTTTTCTATACCCATTCCCTCGCCTCAACCTTTACCGCTGGAGAATATCAATTGGAAGTGGTAGCCGAGGATGTAAATGGACTGATGTCCAGAGCACAGCGGATGATCCGTATTACATCCAATCAAACCATGGAACTGGAAATTACTTCTCCGTCATTGGGTACCACTCTCGAAGTGGGAGATACTGTAGAGGTGAATTTTTCCCAGAATGGATCTACCAACATTACAAATTCATTCCTCGAAATAAACGGCAAGGTGCAATGGTCCGCAGTTTTGTCGCTAGATGGTTTGGAGACGCCGAGAGATGAACATAATTTCAGTATAGATGATGGCACAGGTAGGGGAGCAGTATTTTTTGAATTTGATAGCGATGGTCTTGCCAGTGAAACCGTCATCGAAAATCCGGAAAATATCATTGGCACCGAAGGGCTTGTTAGCACAGGTGAATATATTGGGGTAGAATCTAGGGAATACTTAATCGAGATCGATAATGATAATGAACCCACACCAATTTCCCGAACTTTCCGCTGGTCTATAGATGGAGGGGTAAACTTTAATCAAACAGGAAAAACTGTAGATTTTAATCAGTCTCATTTCCTTAGTTCTGGGATAGAGATTGAATTTAATAGCTCTAAACCTGTTGTGTTATCTGATGTTGAGCCGACATATAATTTAGGTGATCGCTGGAGAATAAAAGCGTATCCACTCAATGAAATCATTGAAGTGGGCAATCAGGGTACGGTTCAGGATCGTGTAGAGAAAACCCGGCAAAATATCATTCAGGCAATCAACCGGGCCAGAAACGAAGGCAAATTAGCCATTTATGCGGAAGATCCCTATTCGAAAGGAATTTATAAGGGATCCTTACCGGAACAATATATTCAACCCAATTCCATCATTCTTCATCATGATGCCAGCTACCCAGCAGTTGAAGACATAGCTGTGGATATTGCATCTGGCGTACCCCTCTCTTCCACTACCTGCATGGATAAAGTATCGAGTGATGGAACAAGCCTCTCTCTATTTCTGGGGGGCTGTTTGGAGATGCCAGATCCTCTGGTTTCCCTGCGGATCATTGGCTCAGACTCGAACGGAAATTTATATTATTCCAGTGAGAAGGTTTACCCGGTCCGCAACCCTGATGACACCTACGCCAAAATGATCAAAATGGGGGATGTTTTTAACCCGGGAAGGTTGCCTACCATTGTAGTATCGGAAGTGAATTCATCCACCGGGGCTATTTCAGGAGTTGAAATTCTGGATGCCGGTAATGGCTACCGCGAATTAGTCTCTGAAAGTCATGATTTATCCGTTGTAAGTAGTTCGGGAATGGGAGCGAAATTACGTGCTGAAATCAGCGCGACTGGCTCTGTTGATGATGTGGTTTCATCTTTCATGGGAACAAACTACAGAGTTGGCGATACGATCTCTCCTTCACCTTCTGCAGTTTTTGAAATGGGCGTCCCAATCTCCCTAGACGCCCGATTAATTGGGCCAAAAAGTCAAATTGACCGGGTGGCATTTTATGCAAACGGAGTGGAAATAGAGGGAAATGTATCCGAAATGATAGGCGGCTACTACGGCACGGTTTTTACTCCTTCGGATCCGGGAGATTATTTTATTTCCGTTCGAGCACTTTATGGAGATTCTAGGGATAGTGGATCTTTTGGTCAGCCTAAAGCCATGCATGCAAATATTGCATTCATGGACAACCAGCTTAACGGTTGGCAAAACCTCTGGTCTCAGCAATCCGTTTCAGGCAGTTCTCTGATCACGCCTGTATGGTTTTGGCAACACGCAGATTACTGGGATCCCGATCTTTCCTGGCGGCAGCGCACGCATTGGAACGATGCTGCTCCATTGCGTGTAATTGAGACTCAAGGTATTGAGATTCAAATCACGATTAATTCTGCTTCATCTGCAGTAAGAGCAGTAGATTTATTAAACCTGCAACGGGCTCAGATTAATGCAGATATAGTTCGCGCCAGCAAAAACTCCCCTCAACTTACCAAAGCCTATTTGTATGGAAACGAAACCGTATTAGTTGAACTTGATATTGAGGAAACCAATAAAACCTCCTATTCCATCCCAATCGAGTGGGAAGTATCTTTACTGGAGCTTGGAAACTCTGCCTATTTTACGGTGGTTGGTGAGGATGGATCAGGTATGAAATATTTTTCTGATCCGGTCACTCTTTCCATTAGATCGATTGATATAGATGATGACGCACCAAGTGCAGTAGCCATGATGTATCATGACTTAAGTGGTGTTAATCCTTCTCCAGAAGAGGTGGAAGTACTTAGGCAGTTGGTGGTTAATGATACAAAAATCGAACATGTCATCGGCTCGATCCTTTCTTATAACCCAACCATCTTGGAGTCACAAATAGACCTCCTTGCAGTTCAGCATATTCTTTTCGGAGACTTTTTTGAAAGCTTTGAAGAATTTCTTCTGATAAGTGAAGAATGGACTGGGCCCCTCACTGCAGATAGCTCGGACGAAACCCTCAAGAGATTTATAGATAACCAACTTCTTTCTGATCGTTATAATAAAAAGTATCGCGGAGGAGTACCACATCTGGTTGGAGCACCTACATCCAACAGATTGGTTAGCTACAAAGAAAACCGAGACCTATTTGTGAAGAGGCATTTTTCCTCAAAATACGGCCGTAGCCCATCTACCCTCCAACTAAAGCAGGCGAGCAGGAGGATGCTGGACTACTGGAGCAATAATCATGAGACTGGCTACTGGGAATTACTCGCATCTGCTCCACAGGCAACCAATGAGGATACTTTCAGTGGATCGAGAAGGGATACGGAATTGTCCAGGCGCCCTGATCGCGAAGGCCCTAATGGGGAGATCTTACCTGGTGCGTATTATTCTGGCGAATGTGCGGTTGATTTTATTTATGAATTAGCCAAAGAATTTGTTTACCCAAGAAACCAGGCATACCTGAGTTATATTTCTAGTTTTGCACTACGTGATTCTCTCTATCGTCCCGCAGCTTTGCTTTACAGTTTAGTTCGGGAAGAGATAAATGTTGCTGAAAAAACCATTTTAGAACAAGCCCAAGAGCTTCAAGGATTATCGATAGATGAAGTGCTCCGAAGAATTACAGACCGTAGCCGTACCCGTTTTAATCGCAGATTCAATTTTATCTTTCATGAGCAATCTCCCGAAGTAAGTTTACTTGCTGCAGATACAAGCAACACATTCTGGAAATCCATTCCATGGTTTGGCACATTTATGGATAAAGAATATCCATGGATTTATCATGTGGATCTGGGCTGGCTCTATTCAAAAGGTACAGATACGGAGAATATCTGGTTTTATTCTGATAGTCTCAAAGTGCAGGGGGAAGAAATTGGATGGTTCTGGACCAACAAATATATTTTTGAAGGGCCGACAGTCGCAGGCAATGAATATGAGGACCATAGGTTCATCTTTGTTGTGAGGCAGTCAAGTAGCGGCTCAAAGGAGGGCAGTTGGGCCTTGCTGAACATCAGCAATGGGCAGGTACGCCCTTATGGTTGGTTGCCTCTAGGTAAATAGCACACAAGAAATTAACCTGCTTCTTTTGAGGATACTGTGAGTCAAGTAACTCATTTACTTCACTCTTTGGACCCTCAAACTGGAGGAGTTTTCTCTGCAGTTCAGTTACTTAGTAATGCCATCAATAAACTGGGTGTCGTTTCAAGCCTATCCGATGACCCAAATTACTCCCCTGGAAAAAATGAGGTAGTGATCGCTCACGGTCTTTGGCAATGGCCTGGAAGGCGGGCAAGAGCCTTGCAGAATCCTTACCTGCTTTTTCCTCATGGAATGCTGGATCCTTGGTTTAAGAAAGCCTATTTATGGAAACATTTAAAAAAACAGCTTTATTGGTGGTATGCACAAGGAGCCATTTTAAGCGATGCATATGTAGTTTGCTTCACCACGGAAGAGGAACGAAGACTTGCCCAGAACACCTTTTTCCCTTACCGGCCGGTAAGGGAAATTGTTACCGGAATTGGTGTACCTGATCCTCCAGGCAATACCTTTGATCAAAAAAGCTTACTTGAAAAATTTCCTTACTTGAAAAATAAATCCACCCTGCTTTATTTAGGCAGAATTCATCCCAAAAAGGGCCTGGAATTATTGATTCATTCCTGGAAAGAAAAACAGTTGGGAGCATCTAGTATTTTGGCTATAGCGGGACCGTTTGATCCAAGGGAAGAATATCATCAGAGGCTCAAAGAATTGAGCTCTTCAGATTCTTCTATTCATTGGCTTGGTATGCTGGAAGGGTCAGAAAAGTGGGGCGCACTGGAATCTGCCAATGCTCTCATTTTACCCTCCCATCAGGAAAACTTTGGGATGGTGGTAGCTGAAGCATGCTCGGTAAAGACACCGGTGCTGCTCTCAAACAAAGTTAATTTATGGCGTGAAATTGAATCCAGTAACGCTGGGTATGTGGCGGAGGATAATCTTGAAGGTGTTTCATCCTTACTCGATAGATGGAAAGAGGGCTTGCCTGCCAAAGTAGGAGATAATGCCTATTCCTGTTTCCAAGAAAAGCTGCATGTGGACCGGGCGGCAGAAAGAGTTATTGAGATCATTCGAGGACTATGAAAATAACCATTATGCAGGGTGCTTTTTTTCCGGTTCCTTCACTTCTTGGGGGTGCAATCGAAAAAGCTTGGGAAGCATTAGGCAAAGAGTTCGCAAAGTTGGGGCATGAGGTAACCCATATTTCGAGAAAATTTGAAGCTTTACCACAGAGATCAAAAGATGGAAACATTGAACATATCCGGGTGCAGGGAGCCAATGCTTGCTCGAATCCATTTTTGCTAAAGCTCAGGGAACTACCTTATGTATTGCGGGCCCGAAAACATTTACCAAAAGCAGATGTTTTAGTAACTCATACTTTTTGGGCACCATTGCTCTACCCCAAAGAGAAGTATGGGAAATTATATGTGCATGTTGGTCGATACCCCAAGGGGCAGATGGGCTTGTATAAAAAAGCGACCGTTTTACAGGCACCCACTCAAGCCATTGCTCAATCGATCCGCAATCAATCCAGCAACCTTGCGGATAAAATTTCTGTTCAGCCTTACCCATTGAGCCTACCTTTGCCTTCTGAGGTTTCTTTTGAGCATAAGGAAAAAACCATCCTCTATGTCGGTCGTATTCATCCGGAAAAAGGAATAAGTGAGTTGATGCGAGCGTGGCAGAAACTAAAGCCAAATTTAAAGAATGGTTGGAAACTGAAGATTTTGGGTCCATGGAAGCAGGAACAGGGCGGGGCAGGAGCGCAATACCTAAAGAATCTGCAAAAGCTGATTACCGAGGATGGGGAAATCGTGGATCCCATTTTTGACCCTGCCCAACTACAAAAGGAATATTTGAAGGCGAGAATCTTTGCCTATCCTTCCCTCGCAGAAAAGGGAGAGACTTTTGGGTTAAGTGTATTGGAAGCAATGAGTGCCGGCTGTGTGCCCTTGCTCTCCAAATTAGAATGTTTCCAGGATTTTGCTAAGGATGGATCCAATGCGATCTTTTTTGATCACAGGACATCAAATCGGGTAGAGGAATTGACCCAGAAGCTTTCCTCAGCTTTTGCAAATGAAGAAAATTTACCATCTCTGTCCAAAGCTGCCCTGCTGACTGCACGAAAATACGACATCACTCAAGTTGCTCAGAGATACATCGATGATTTTTCCAGTATTTTATAGATCAATCATAACCTGAAAAAAGCCTTGGTTCTCCTACTCTAAATCTATATTGTTTTAGCATGAAATTTAGAAAAAACATGAGCTGGTTGCTCATGATCCTGGTGGGAACAATTGTAGCGTTTACTTTGTTTTCCCAAAACATCCAGGAGACCAAACCGCGAGAAAGTTTGGGAGCCGATTTTTTACCTCAAACCTTGCTCGACCCATCGGACAGGAAAGTATCTTCCTCGATCTTAAAAGATAAATATGTTGGGCTCTATTTTTCCGCAAGCTGGTGTAGCCCCTGCCGCTCCTTCACTCCTGAGCTGATTAATTTTAGAAACCAGCATCAGGAGAAGTTTGAGGTCGTTTTGATTGGAGGTGACGGCAGCCCTAAAGCTCAATCAAAGTACATGAAGAAGTACGAAATGCCATGGCTGGCGATGGAAAACCAATCAGATGCAGCCAAGACAGCGAGTGAAAAACTCAAAGTTCAGTACATACCCTATTTGGTGATCCTGGACCCCGAGGGGAATGTGGTGAGCAAGGATGGGGTCTCTGAAATAAGAGCAAAGGGAAATAACGCCTTAAAAAGCTGGATCCAGTAAAAAGCCGTAAAAGCAGGAAAGGCTTAGAGGCGAACGGGAATGCCAGCATCCTGCATCACCTTTTTGGTTTGAGGAATAGTGAATTCACCAAAATGAAAAATACTAGCTACCAAGACCGCACTGGCTTCACCTTTTAAAATACCTTCACACATATGGGTGGGGTTTCCAACTCCACCAGAAGCAATAACCGGAACGCTTACCGCCTGACTGACCGCCCGGGTAAGTTCGAGGTCGTAACCAATTTTTGTGCCATCCCTATCCATACTGGTTAGAAGAATTTCACCTGCTCCACGATGGACTACTTCCTTAGCCCACTCGACCGCGTCTAGGTGAGTAGCTTTACGACCACCATGTGTGTAAACCGTCCAGCCTGATCCATGCTCATTCTTTTTTGCATCGATGGCTACAACGATACATTGATTTCCAAAAGTGGAAGTAGAATCATCGATCAGGTCAGGATTAAGAATGGCCGCAGTATTCATACTAACCTTGTCCGCACCTGCAAGAAGCATGGACCTTACATCTTCCAGTTCCCGAATTCCACCGCCTACTGTGACAGGCATAAAACAAGTGGCGACTGTGCGCTCAACCACATCCCGCATCGTTTTACGGTCATCACTGGAGGCAGTAATATCAAGGAAGACCAATTCATCTGCCCCCTGCTTTTCATAGGCTTGGGCTACTGCCACAGGATCACCGGCGTCCCGAATTTCCTTAAATTTAACTCCTTTGACCACTCTTCCTGCGTCTACATCTAGGCAGGGAATTACTCGGGCTGAGAGCATTTTTTAAATGTGGTTGGTCCCGTTAAAAGCGAGTGAGTAAGAAAAATGGCATTTATCGACTTATCAACACAGATTACTCGTCGGCAAATGCGACATCAGGTTCATAAGTAAGTACTAGCTTGTATTTTTGTCCGGGCCTCATGATCAAAGGATGATCCCGGGCAAGAAACTGAATATAATGAATATTTCCCGAATATCCCCGAAAGTCGGGAAGATCAGTAACGGTATCAAAGGAAGACCATTTAGCCTGAAAGTCATCAATCTCAACATTGGCACGCAGGCCGTGCTCACCTTGTCTGAGGGAGGTCCCCAAACGATGACTGGAGTGGGGAGACCCGATGACAAGTGCGAGCCTCATCTTTTCCAAGGAGCAGGGGTTCTTTACCTGGTAAGTAAATTCGGATCGAATCTTGCCATCACCAAAAGTCCACTGTACTTGGCAACTGCCAATCCCGTTGACCATGGATCCGTCTGTACGGATTAATTCAGGCTGATCGTATCGTAAGTAAAGTGACTTTTTCAGCCCAATTCCGGTGACGCAGTTTTTTCCGTAGTAGGCAGGGATGGTAACATCGTTCCCAAAAGTAAGCTCGGGAAGCATCACAGGAAGGTATTTATTGGATGTCCAATCAAAGATCCCAGGACAATGAGGAAAGGCTAGGTTATCGGAAGTGATGGTTTTGTCCGGCCCAATCAAAGGCATTTGGTACTGAACACCTAGATTCTCGTCCCGGTAAAGAAATAGGCCATGTTCTTTACGATGGGATTTATCAAACATGACAAACCGTCCGGAAGATTTGGAGCGCTCAGGAGCAGGAGTGGACATGGTACCACCAATAACTTTGGCGAGTCTCGACCACTGGCAGAGGTAGCGGGCGGCATCGAAATTGGCCATACGGGTGGTGTGTTCCGGAATGGTATTTCTTTGGTCGTCCCGGATCACCAGCTCGCCATTTTCCTGATCAAGAAAGGTGACAAAGAAGTACTGGAACAAGCGACGGAGGGTATCGAGATAGAGTGCGTGCTTTTCAGGAGCGACCCAGTGGTCTCTCATGCCCTGCAAAATCATACTGATACAGTGCATCTGACCATAGGCACCAATAGACCTACCATAACACCATCCCAATCCATCCTGCCTGGTCATGTCAGGGAGAAGGCGAAGGTATTTTTCAGCAAAAGTTCTAAGCTTAGGCAGCTTTCGGTCCTTTAAGTGTACATTGGCATGGAGTTGAAGTGCCTGTCTAATAAAAATAAAAGAGAGGAGACCGTAAATATTGAAGACACCATTGGGACTGTCGGGATTGTCGTTACAGAATCCGCCGCTGCTATGGGATTGTATGCGTTCGACAAAACGATCTATTACCTTACCAGTGTCATCTTTTTTGGTAAGCCCAAAACTAAAACGGGCTACTGATTTCGCGACATTGAATGCCTGGAAATGGTCTTTGTAATCCACCCGGTCGAGTAGGCATTCATCTAATTGATCACGGGTGGGGTCAGTTAACCGCTCCCAGACAGGATTTCTTTCCTTCGAGGCACCAAAGGAGAGAAGGCCTAAGGCTGAGTAGGCAATGCCATTGGCCTGGGCCTCTTCATTGAAGGCCTGTTGAGTCACACAACGGGCGGTCAGATCAAACAGATCATGTCCTTCGAGCTCCACTTCGCCGGTTGCCCGGAAAAATTCGCCAATGGCAAGGGCGGCATGACCGGGTTCATCGACCCTGGAAGGCTCACCAGGAGCCGCAGTTACGGTTCCGTCTTCGTTAAGATGCTTGAGATTGTTGCCTAGAAGGGATCGTGCCAGATCCAGGCATTGGTTGGAGAAATTCTGCATGTAGAAACCGGTGCTGAGAAATCAAAAATAAAGTTTCAAAAATGTCTTTTGAATGGGGTTATGTCAATGTGTTATGAGGTCTTGATTAACTTCAAAAACTCTTCGTTGGTTTTGGTTTTAGCCATTCTCTCCAAAAGGGTCTCGGTGGCATCGATAACTTTCATGGGTGACATGGCACGACGTAAAAAGGAAGTTTTTTCCAAAACATTTGGATCAAGCAAATCCTCCTCTTTTCTAGTGCCTGAAGATGCAAGATTTAGGGCAGGCCATAATCGTAGCTCAGCAATTTTACGGTCGAGAACAATTTCACTGTTTCCAGTGCCTTTGAATTCCTGAAAAATTAATTCGTCCATTTTGGAGCCTGTTTCAACCAATGCGGTGGCAATAATCGTCAGGGAGCCTGCCTCTTCCGAATTTCGGGCGGAAGAAAAAATCTGTCGGGGTTTTTCCAGAGCACGCACATCCAACCCCCCGGTCATAGTGCGGCCACTTTTCCCCGATGCAGCATTGTAGGCACGGGAAAGCCGGGTAATGGAATCCATCAGCAGCACGACATCTTTTTTGTTTTCAACCAAGCGCTTTGCCCGCTCAATGGCCAACTCACCCATTCTTAGGTGGCTTTTGACCTCCTCATCATTGGAGGATGCAAAAATTTCAGCAGGGACTGTGCGGCGGAAATCAGTTACCTCCTCTGGTCGCTCATCCACCAGCAATACCATTAGGTGGCACTCTGGATGATTTTCTTCAATTCCTTTGGCAATGTCGTGGAGAATGGTGGTTTTTCCAGCCCGTGGAGGAGCCACGATCAAACTGCGTTGACCTTTACCTATCGGGCAAAATAAATCCAGAACCCGGGTGGTCATGGGACCATCCTTGGATTCAAGGCTGAGTTTTTCCTTGGGTTGTATGGTGGTCAACTGGTCGAAGCGGAAAAGAGTTTTTCGGTCTTTGAGTGACAGACCATCCACGGAATGAATAAACCGTACCTTTGGGCTTGGCCGGCCGGGGCTTTGTACGCCGTCTGCCTGAATGAAGGAGCCTCGCTTTAATTTGAATCTCCGGATTAATTCTTTGGGCAAAAAAGGATCGTTTGGAGTGGTCTTACCTCCGCGTGCGGGATCAAGTAAGACACCCGATTTATTTTCGGTAATGTCCAACAGCCCTTCAACCTGAAGTGCTCCGGACTCAGTAGATTGATTTTCGCTCATGCTGAGAGAGGGGAATGGTTGTGGTCCAAATTGTAGACCATAAAAAAGAAATGCTAGATGGAGAAATAGCGGCCTCCTTGGGAGGCACTTAGCCAGCTACACGAGAAATAAAACGCTCATCGCCGACCTAAGTCAACCACGGAAAGAATGAATAAATTGGTTCTTTCCGATTATCCTTGGTATAAGAAAATTCCGTATGAAGAATTTTTACCTTACTACTGCTATCGATTATGCCAACGGATCTCCTCATTTGGGCCATGCCTATGAGAAAATTTTGGCAGATGTGATTGCCCGCACCAAGAGACTGCTAGGTACCAATACTAGGTTTGTCACTGGGTTGGATGAGCATGGTCAAAAAGTCCAGCAAGGTGCGGAAAAAGAGGGTATTGAGCCCCAGCAACGATGTGACCGGATTGCAGATGAATTTAAAGATGTACTGGAGAGGCTGGAAATTTCGAATGATGATTATATCCGCACAACCGAGCAGAGACATAAGCAGGTGGTGGCGGATTTATTGCAGCAACTTTTTGATTCTGGTGACATTTACCAGGATGAGTACGAAGGATTTTATTCAACACGGGCCGAGCAATTTTTACAGGAGAAGGACAAAGTAGACGGCGAATGGCCCGAGATTTTTGGAGAAGTGTCCCGAATCACGGAAAAAAATTATTTTTTCAAGCTTAGTAAATATCAGAATTGGTTAATCGATCATATCCAAAATACGGAAGATTTTATTCAACCAGATTATCGAAAGTCTCAGGTGCTGGAGTTTCTCAAGGAACCCTTGAACGACCTATGCATTTCAAGGCCGAGGCAAAGGTTGTCCTGGGGTATCCCTCTTCCTTTCGATCAGGAATATGTGACCTATGTTTGGTTTGATGCTCTGGTCAATTATGTTACTGCAGCGGGTTATGGGACCGATGAATTTGATCAGTACTGGCCTGCAGATGTTCATGTTATCGGCAAGGATATTCTGGCTCCACCACACGCAGTTTACTGGCCTATTATGCTAAAGGCGTGCAAGCTGGCCATCCCCAAGCAAATCCTTGCCCACGGATGGTGGACAACTTCTGGGGCAAAGATGTCGAAAAGTACCGGGGAAACGGTCAGCCCATTGGCAATGGCCGATCAATATGGGTCGGATGCTTTCAGGTTTTTTGTGATGCGGGAAATGACCGTTGGTCAGGATGCAGAATTTTCTTTGGAGCGCTTCGCTTCCCGGTACAAAGGTGAGCTTGGAAATGACCTCGGTAATTTAGTGAGCCGTTTGCTCCATATGTGTCATCAATACTTTGATGGGGTTGGACCAAATTCTGAATGCGAGGAAGAATTGGAAAAGTCTCTTCAGGCAAAATGGATTCAGGTTCGTGAAAATGTACTAGTCCTTTTTGAAACTTATCAATTTCATAGTGGCCTGGAGGAGATCATTGGGTTTGTCCGGGCCATTAACAAGTATACCGATGATCGTGCTCCCTGGAAACTAGCGAAATCCGATGAGGCAGAGGACAGGCACGCACTTGCTACCAGTCTGGCCACCATGTTGGAGGCCTTGCGCCTCGCGAACGAATTGCTGTGTCCGGTTATGCCCGGTGTCCATGCAAAAATTTGTAATTGTCTGGGTCAGGAGAGAGCAGAGAGATGGTCTGGAAGGTTGGATTGGGGAAAGCGATTGTCTCAGATCAAGCTTGGAGAAAAAACAATCCTTTTTCCTCGAGATTAATGGATCGCTTTTGTCCCCAGAAAGTGGCTTAGCTCTGAGGCATTTCCTCGCTTTGACAGACTAGACGAACCTCAGTCAGGCCAATGCTGGTATCATCGGCTTCAAGAATCGTTATTTCTAAGTTTCCAATGGTTAGCGTTTCCTTGACCTCAGGAATTTTTCCAAATTTTTGCGTGATGAAGCCTCCAAAACTGGCGACTTCCTCATCTTCTTCATTGATCCCTATTTCATCAGGCAGTTCATGAAGCGGGGTGAGGCCGGCAATTTTCCAACTGTCCTCGTTCACTTGCTCAATGTCATTTTCATCAGCATCAAACTCATCCTGGATTTCACCCACAACCTCTTCCAAAATATCTTCCAAAGTAATGACTCCATCAATGCCACCAAATTCATCGCCAACCAATGCCATGTGAACTTTCCACTTCATCATTTTACGAAGAGCGAGAGGCAGTGGGTCCTCTGCTGATACCAAGGCAGGTGCTTTAGTAATGGTTTGCAAAGATAGATCCGTTGAGTCTTTGTTAAGTAATTTGAAGGCGTATTTGACATGAATAATGCCGAGGCAATGATCTAAGTCGCCTTCGCAGAGGGGAAGGCGGGTATGACCACACATTCGAGCAATTTCCAAATTCTTTTCAAAGCCATCGGTGATATCCAGGATTTGAACCTGTTTACGGGATACCATGATATCCTGAACTTTTAGTTGTCCCATCTCTAGGGTATTGCCAACGATTTCAGCAATATCAGGATCGAGGTTGGATCCTTCACGGGAAAGCGTACGAATATGATCAGCAACTTCATTTTCCTCAGATAATTCATCTTCTCCCTTGTTCGCAGAGGTATTAAAAGAGACTTCCAGCTTTTCGAGGAATAAAGATAGTGGGTAAGTTAAAACCCTGGATAAAATCACAAGGGGAAACCCAATTTTTAAGTGAACAGCAGGTGCAGTTCCTTTTACAAGAAACTTTGGGATTATCCCGGAGAAAACTCGTTCTACACAAAAAGCGGCCAGGAAAGAAAGGCCTAGATTAAGGGAAGAGGACGAGCCTCCTGCGAGAAACTGAATGTAGAAAAATGAAGATATTATTTGCAGAGCTGAGAAAAAGCCAGACTCAGTGAAAAAAGGACTGGTGTGACTGGGTTGACTGAGAAGGGACTCCAGTAATTTGGCTGATTTTGATTCATCTGCAGGCAGAGTGGAAAACCCTGCACGAATACGATCAATCAGGGAGCGGAAAACTCCTAAATATAATCCTACAACCAAGGAACAAATCCAAACGATCAAGAGAAAGTACGGATCAAAGGAGATACTTTCTGTTGAGATCATAATTTCGCTGCATGCATCGATCTGGTTTCTTCCAGAGCAGATAAGCAGCGTGTATTTTCTTCCTCTGTTCCTACTGATATACGAAGATAATCTCTTAGGGATGGACCAAGAGCCCGGGTAATAATTCCCTGCTTTTGAAGCACGGAAAACAAGGACCGGCCATTTCCGGGTTTAGAGAGAATAAAATTTGCCTGACTTGGGATGTATTCGATTCCCAACTGCTCAAGTCCATCCCCCAATTGAGCCAAGCCATCTCGGTTCAGCTTGCGGCATGTTGAAATCCATTCAGGGTCACTTAGTGCACCAATTGCGGCAGCCTGTGCGATGGCATTTACATTGAAGGGTTGGCGAGCCCTTTGTAGTAGCCCAATTATCTCAGGAGAAGCATACCCATATCCAATACGCAGGGCAGCTAAACCATGGATTTTGGAAAAGGTGCGCAGGCAGATAACCTTTTTACCTTCCGCGATTAAGGGTCGTAAGTCGGGTGGGGATTCAAGGTACTCAGCGTAAGCTTCATCAAAACAAAAAATAACATGCTCAGGTAATGAACGAACAAATTTAAAGATTTCCTCCTCTGAATTTGCAGTGCCGGTAGGGTTGTTGGGGCTCGGTAGAAAAACCAATTTCGTTTTTTCGGTCACTGCTTTTCTCATCAGATCAAGATCGTGTGCCAGTCCGGGCATCTCTACTTTGACTGGTTTAGCCCCCATCAGGAGGGCGACCAGTTGGTAAACCACAAAAGCAAATTCTCCGCACACTACCTCATCCCCGGGTTCCAAAAATACATGACCAAGAAGCTCGATAATTTCATTAGATCCATTTCCCAGCACAAACTGGCCAGAGTCGAGAGAGTGGAGTTGGGCTAATTGTTCGATCAGTTGATGTGCAGATCCATCTGGATAGAGGTGTACTTGCTCGAGAGCTTTTCTTGCACAGTCCTTGGCACAGGCAGATGCACCCCATGGGTTTTCATTGGAGGCGAGCTTACAAATTTGATGAAGCTCTAATCCATGTTCCCGGGCAACAGTTTCAATAGGTTTGCCTGGTTCGTAAACGGGTTGTTCGAGGATGCGAGGATTCGCAAGTTGGGATAAATTCATTAACTGTTTAATAATTTATCTTGGCAGTTCCGAGCATGCAAGCCAGGAAAAGGCTAGATTACATGATAAAGCAAGATATCACTTCTCGAGTTGAGGCTTTGGAGTAAATTTGTAGCGTAAAGAGTATGAAAATTGCCGTCATAGGTGCTTCCGGGCTTTTGGGAGCTGCTGTCTCTCGAGAGGTGCTCTTAAGAGGTTATCAATTGCTACCCTATGCCAGTCAGGCATGGGCAGACCCTAAGGGAAAATATGAGGCTAGTCCTTTGCCTCTTAATGATTTTGACTCCGTTATCCGTCAGCTTTTTGACCAGTGGCCTGATGCAATTATTAATTGTGCGGCAATATCATCCCCGGACATGGTTGATCAGAACAGGGAGCTGGCAAAATTAATCAATGTGGAATCTGCTAAAAGACTGGCTGAAGTATCCGCTCATTTGGGCGCCAGGCATGTCCATATTTCCACCGATATGGTTTTTGATGGGACTTGCTCCCCTTACCGGTCTACGGATCAGACAAACCCCCTGAGTGAATATGGGAGACAAAAATTGGAAGCTGAAAAGCAGGTTTTGCAGGTGACGGATCAAAACCTGGTGGTTTTGCGAATCACGATCATCAATGGAAACAGTCCCAAAGCAAACCGAAGTCCGCACGAACGAATCCTTTCAACTTTGGCTAATGGGCAGAGCCCAACTTTGTTTACTGATGAATACAGACAGCCCTGCTCTGCAGATAATGTAGCCCAGTTGACGGTAGAGCTTATTGAAAGGCCCAATTTGAACGGTCTCTTTCATTGGGCTGGAGCAGATGAGGTATCAAGGTATGAGTTGGGAGTAAAAATTCTCGATCGTTTTGGATTTCATCATGATAAAATAATCGCTGCATCGCTTATGGATTCTGTGAAAAGCCTGGGGCCTCGTCCGACCCGGTTGACTTTTGAACTGGCTCCGTTGGTGAACAAAGTCAAAACGCAGCCAGCCACCCTTGAGCAGCAATTAGAGGAGATGCATCTTCCGATTCACTTGTACAGATGGTACAGAGAGAATGTGGATGATCCGTCCTGCTACCATCCACGATTTTAAAATGAGCTTATTTCATCTCCCATTCCGTAAAGAGAGTGCCGCAGTAAACATGGCAACGGATATGTGGTTATTATCCAAGGCAGCATTATGGGGAGGGATAATTTTTCGCAGATATGGATGGGATAACCCTGAGATTACTTTTGGATACGGTCAGAAAGCAGACTGGGTATGTGACGAAACCGGCAGCAGTATAGACTCGATTACGAGACGGCCAACGGGGGGAGGTGTCGTACGGCATGGTACGGATCTCACCTACTGCCTGGTTGCGCCACGGGGATCTCCAACTGAACAAATGCCACCGATGCAATTTTATGGTTTCATTCACGAAAAATGGGCAGAAGCACTTCAGGTTCAAGGGATTGAGTGTTCATTGATGCCTTGCCCTCAGCAATCAAAGAGCAACATTCCTGGAGACTGCTTCAAAGAGCCGGTGGGAAGAGACCTCATGGATAGTTTCGGCAAAAGAAAAATTGGAGGAGCCGCGATGAAGCGCACCCGCTCCGGGATGTTGCTTCAGGGAACTCTCGAACTGGGTGAATGGCCAGAGCTTAATCATTCGGAAATAGAAGCATGCTTTTTGCGCTTATTCGCAAAGGATATTAGCGAAGAGCTTTGCCCCAAGCAATGGCCTACTGTGCTCGAGAAAGAGAGAGCGGCTCAGGTTAAAAACTTTCAATCCCTGATGTGGAACCAAAAGCGAAAAAGTTTGGGATGAAAATTATTTCACCAATGTGAGAACATTTTCCACATGACGGGTTTGGGGAAAAAGATCGAAGGGTTGAGCTTGAATTGCTTTATAACCAGCTTCCACTAACACCTGAGCATCCCTGGCTTGCGTGGCAGGCTCACAGGAAACATAAACAATACGATTGGGTGAAAAAGCGATTGCCTGGCGAAGAAAGTCTGAGTCACATCCACGCCTAGGCGGATCAATCACTAATGCAGTTTTACCTGAAAAGCCTTTGATTTCCTCAAAGATGGAACTGGCATCTCCCAGAAAGAACTGGGCATTTTTTATGTTATTAAGCTGGGCATTGGTGCGGGCACCCTCAAAGCCCTCTCTGCTTACCTCAATGCCAACCACCTGGTCAAAGTGGGAGGCGGCACTTAGCCCGAATAGTCCACCTCCACAATAAGCATCCACCAGAAGTGAATGTTGATCACCATCCGCCTGCTCGACTACATATTCCACAAGTTTGGGAAGAATGAAAGGATTGTTCTGAAAAAACTCCCCGGCTTTGAAGTGAA
>Ga0181596_10000531_pt1 | contig 39490 bp, 33 predicted proteins | sample 041ome_6_FD_148655 | JGI IMG/M metagenome (GOLD analysis project Ga0181596, IMG submission 148655) | Coastal salt marsh microbial communities from the Groves Creek Marsh, Skidaway Island, Georgia - 041402US metaG (spades assembly) | ecosystem: Environmental > Aquatic > Marine > Intertidal zone... | reverse complement strand
CGAGTTTCTGGAAAATCATCCGGGGGTAAAAAAAGTTCACTGGGCGTACCAAAAAACATTTAGAACCAACTACGAAAAGTTTGCCGGTGAAAACAACCCGGGGTGCAACCTGAGCTTTGAAATCATAGGAGATTTCAAAAAGTTTTATGACCACTTGGAAATGCTCAAAAGTCCAAGCTTCGGGACTGAGTTCACCAACTGTTGCCCCTATGTCTACCTCGCTCATTATTCCTTAATTCAAACCGAGGAAGGCAGGCAAAAGCTTCATGATGCTGGTATTCACCCAGAGCTTTTGCGACTAAGTGTGGGCATGGAAGGAGCGGATAAAATAACGACCGCATTGGATTTGGCCCTGCAATACTCCCAAACATAAAAAAATCCACCCCGTGTCCTGAAAGACCCGAGGTGGATTTGAAAAGTAATCGATTCTAGCTATTCGAAATTGTGAGGATCAAGAACCTTACGCACTCTCTTCTTCGACAGACGAACATAAGCAGGTACACCATTTTCAAAAGGAACCTGCACTTCTCCACTGATCAAGGGCTGAGCGTACTTAATAAATTTGGCTGTCATGCTGACACCATCCTCGGAAATCCAGTCGTGCGGAATTTCTTTCACACCGTTGGCAATTTCAGAAAGTGGGGCAAGACCAGTCTCACAGGAATAAGTATCCCCTTCCCCTCTAACTAGAATTACCATCTTGTCTGTTTCTCCAGCGAGGGCTGCACGAACAGCTGCCTGCCCTGCCATAAAGGCCTCATCGTTATCAGTCTGGGAGGAACAATGTGCTGCGGCTCTTTGACCAATACCAAGCTTGCAGGAGCGGGCTTTTACAGCAAGGTTTTGCTCAACAAAGCTGGCAAGAAAATCACCTACACCACCGAGTTGCTGATGACCGAAGGCATCCTGGCCGGAAGCCGAATTGGCGACATAATTTCCGTCCTTATCAACGAGACCTTCTCCAACTACAACCATGCAGTAACGGTTTTTCTTAAGCACATTTTGTACATCCTCGATAAATTTGTCCTTGGAGAATGGAAGCTCGGGAAGATAGATCAAATGCGGGGCGTCGTTTGGATTATCTTTGCTTTTAGCTAATGTGGTACCCGCTGCAATCCAACCAGCATTTCTACCCATAACTTCAATAATAGAAACAAGGTCGTGTTGGCCCATAGCTTCATGATCCAAGGCGGACTCACGAACAACAGAGCAAAGATACTTTACCACACTACCATAACCTGGGCAGTGATCGGTGGTGACCAAATCATTGTCAATCGTCTTAGGAACCCCGATCACTCGGAGCTCATAGCCTTTCTTCTGTGCAAGCTTGGAAATTTTGTCTGCTGTATCCTGGGAATCATTTCCTCCACAGTAGAAAAAGTAGCGGATGTTGTGGGCTTCGAACACCTCGATGATGCGCTCATATTCCTGGTCACGCTTTAGTTTGAAACGACAGGTCCCAAGAGCAGATGCGGGCGTATAACGTAACCCACGGATGTTTTGCTGGGACTCTTCAGCAAGATCGATTAACTCCTCTTTGAGAATGCCAAGGACACCATTCATGCCTCCGTAAATTTCCTCGATACATTCATGGTTCAATGCCTCCGAGACAACCCCAGCAACACTAGCATTAATGACGGCAGTTGGTCCACCCGATTGGGCGACCAAGCAATTTCCAATTAGTTCTTCAGCCATGACTTATAAAATAAACGTAAAGGAATGCATTGCACAGAGTTACTCACCGTTGGCAATCGCAAAATCCTTTCTCTTGTTTGATTTGATTGATATTTTTTGAATCAAAGAATTGATGCTGGTTGGTAATCTTTAGATTCTGGATATTTGTCGGCCCACGAACGGGCTTTTTTAACAAAATGATCAACCTGTTCAGTGGCCGCCCCCACTTTGGCTTCACCATCCTGAATGATTTGCTGAAGTTGCCCAAGTTCAAGCTTGACCCGCTTATCTTGAGCCAACCGCTCAACTAAATTATTTTCTTTAATTTTTCCGGCCCGTAAATCACGGACAGTGGCCAGAGCATGTTCCTTAATCGCAGCATGGGCATCTTCTCTGCCGGTTCCCTCTTTCACCGCTTCCATCATCACTGTAGTCGTGAGTAGGAAAGGCAGATATTTTTCGCGTTCACTGGCAATCACGGAGGGAAACACCTCCATTTGAGCAAGAACGGTAAGAAAAGTATCCAATAAACCATCGATGGCAAAAAACGCATCTGGTAATGCCACCCGTCGGACTACAGAACAGGAAACATCTCCCTCATTCCATTGGTCACCCGAGAGATGCGAAACCATTGTCAGGCAACCATTTAAAATCGCCTGAAATCCATTGATTCTCTCACAACTGCGGCTATTCATTTTATGGGGCATTGCCGAGGATCCTGTCTGCCCCTTGGCAAATCCCTCTCCAAGCAATTCATGCCCCGCCATGATTCGTAATGTGGTGGCAAAGTTTGCCGGAGCAGCCGCAGTACGGACCAATAATGATAAAGTCTCAAAATCTAAACTACGGGGGTATACCTGGCCAACATTGTGCCAATTCGCGGGTGCGCCGAGATGATCCATTAACAGTTCATCCAGCCTGGAGGCCTTCTCCTTACTTCCCAGGAGAGTAATTTGATCCAAACGGGTGCCCACAGCTCCTTTGATGCCGCGGTATGGATAGGTAGCATAAAGTCTGGATAACCCTTCAACAGCCCGTTCCAGTTCCTCCCCCCAGTTTGCCATACGTTTCCCCAAGGTGGTAAGTTGGGCAGGAACATTGTGAGAGCGGGCGGTTAAGGCGACAGATTTGAATTCCTCAGCCTTGAGAGACAAAGTAAATAAACATGCAATAGCTTTCTCCAGTACAATGCCTAGGCTCCGGTGGATTTGCAACTGCTCCACATTTTCAGTCAGATCCCGGCTGGTCATTCCTTTGTGAGCATGTTGATGACCCGACAGTTGGGCAAATTCTTCAAGTCTCGCCTTTACATCATGCTTCGTAACCTGCTCACGTTTTCTGATAGATTCTAAATCAACGGAAGCTTTCGCCTTCTCTGAAGCCTCAATCTCTGACTCCTCAATGGAAAGTCCCAGCTCTCTTTGAGCCCGCATCACCGCGATCCAAAACTCACGCTCCAGAATGATTTTCCCATGAGCAGACCAAAGATTAACCATATCTTCGGAAGCATAGCGTTCAGCAAGGATGTTGGGTATAGATGAGGACATAATAATTAGATATTTTCTAGTTTTTCGCAGACGGAGCGGATAATAAATTCAGGAGTGGAAGCACCAGCGGTGACTCCCACCGTTGAAAATTCTTTGAGCATTTCAGAATCCAAATCCTCTGCAGTTTCCACATGAAAAGTAGGACGGTCATAAGAGGATGCGAGTTTGGCCAACTTACGGGTATTTGCGGAGTGCTTCCCCCCGATTACAACTATCGCGTCTGCCCCTTCCTTGACCAACTCCACCAAATCAGACTGCCTTTCCTTGGTTGCCCCACAGATGGTATCAAACACGATCAACGAAGGATATTTTTCAGCTAGCTGGCTGGTGAGAGCTTTAAACTCATGGGTGAACATCGTGGACTGGGAGACCATCGCCACCTTCTCCCCAAGATCCGGTAATTTTTTCAAATCCTCAGGAGAATGGATCACATGTCCACGACCTTGAGCATAACCCATCAGTCCAATAACTTCCGGATGGTCTGGATCTCCAAAAATAACCACCCGGTATCCTTTTTCGGCATGAGACTTCACCTTGCCAGCGATAATACCCACATCCGGACAGGTTCCATCACGGAAAGGTAAGCCCAGTCCTTTTAGGTAATCCCGGCGCTGCGGCGAGATACCATGAGCACGGACCACTACAACCGATTCCTTCTCCACCGTTTTCTCAAGATCCAACTCCTCTTTGCTCTGGTAATCCCCCACCTCACGCACATCCTCTTTGGAAAGAGCATTCATCATTTGGCGGTTATGGATGAGGGGGCCATCTGTATAAACCCTGCGTTTCCCACCCTGTGCCTCTTCTCGGGCAATCTGAATGGCCCGCTCCACCCCCCAACAAAATCCTGCACTTTTTGCTCTGATTACTTTCATTAAATAATAGTTCTCACCCTATCGTTCCTCGCAAATCCATTCAATATTGATTTGCATTCAGCCAAACTTCGGAAAAGAAATAAGGGATGCATGTAAATAAAGCCCTACCTGTTTTCTTGCTATCAACCCTTTTGAATCTGGTTTTCAACTTACCGACACACTCTAGTGCAAAGGAGGCACCACTACCTGCACACTATCAGCAAAAAGAGAGCAGTCGGGATGGAATTGGTAAATTCTACATGGGTCGTGAAATCTCCAAGGTAATGGGACACTTGGGTGCGGGTTGGCTTGAACGATCCGGTCGCGAAGCCGAGGAAAGAACGGATATCTTAATCAAAAATCTTAAACTAAAAGCTGATGATAAGATTGCCGATATTGGTGCCGGCTCTGGCTACTTTACTTTTCGCTTGGCTAAATTGGTTCCTCAAGGACAAGTCTATGCAGTCGATATTTCTCCTCAAATGCTTGGCATCATCAAAGCAAAAAAGGGGAAGTTAAAAGCTGATAATGTTACCCCAGTTCTTGGAACTACCACCGCATTAAACCTCGAGGATAATTCGATTGATTGTGTATTGATGGTGGATGCTTATCACGAGTTTTCTCACCCCAAAGAAATGGGCGATGCGATCTACCGGGCGTTGAAGCCTGGAGGCAAATTAGTTCTCATCGAATACAGAATGGAAGATCCTTTAGTGCCGATCAAAAAACTTCACAAAATGAGTGAGAATCAGTCCATTCGGGAAATTTCAGCCACAGGATTGGTTTGGAAGGAAACCTTGAGTGTCCTGCCCCAACAACACTTCATGGTTTTCAGCAAGCCCAACTAACTACTTCTCTACCCTTTCCTCAAAATTATTTATGAAAAAGCCCTTTTCCTTATTTCTTTTCTTGGTAATTTTTTCTTATCCAGCATTTGCGAATGTTGTGGAGGTTGCCGGGTACCGCTTTACCGCCCCTGAAAACTGGAAGTCCTCCCCTCCCAGTTCTTCGATGCGCAAAGCCCAATTTTCCATTGCGGGAGAAAATGGAAAGCAAGCAGAACTGGTATTTTTCTATTTTGGACAAGGAGGTGGAGGTGGAGTCCGAGCAAATGTTGACCGCTGGCTCAAACAGTTCCAGGTGAAAAGAGATCAGAGTGTTACAGAAGAAGTGATTCACTCGGTGAAAACTACCTTTGTCCGAGCCTGGGGTACTTTCTTAAGCGGTACTCCCTTTGGTCCCAAAACGGCTGAGCCCGGATACTCATTATCCGGAGCTATTATTGAAGGTAAAAGTGGTGCCCTTTTTCTTAAAATGGTGGGAGATGCCGAGGTGGTAGACCAGAATCACCCTGTTCTTGTCGAGCTAATCAAGCAAGCTCTGGCTGAATAGCTATCAATTCCCAGAAGGGAATGAATTTTGGATTCCCAGGAGAACGGCTTCGGCATATTCCTCAATCAGACATTTTCTGGGCGCTCCATGGATAACCTTTTCACCTTCATACTCGCCCAGCAAAAGATGCTCATAACTGATCGCCGAGTTTACCACATAGGGTTCCAAAAAAACCACAGGTGCACGGTAAATACGGTTTGCTAAAAGATTACGTGCCCAAACTCCATCAACAGCACCAACCTTCAGTGCATTAGGACCCCGATATGCAAAAGGAGGCATGGGGGTTAAATGATCAAAAGCTGAGGCAATTTTCTCTGCCACATTGAGTTCGGTTTTATGCCACCCAGTAAACAGGCGCACCAACATTTCAAATCGCTGATCGTCATAAGCAAGCTCTCCACCCATGTAGCAGCCATTCACTAACACATGGTAATCATTTCTTTCCACCAAAGTATCCCGGTCATCATTTTTCCAAGTGGCTGCATTTAGGTGTAAACAAACGACTAAATCAGGAGCGGGAAAATGATTGATGATTTTTGCCCGCTGCTGAATTTCATCCACCCGGTAAAAAAGAAGCTCGGCCCTTTCCTTCACCTGCAAAAGATATTCTTCAGATTGATTATCCTCAGTACCCAAGCGTTCCTCAACCCACTCCCTAGCCTCCTCCATAAAATCAGCCGGTCTTCTTTTTGTCACAGGTAAACCTGACTGCCTGATGATGGAAGACTTTACTCCAGCCTGCTCTAGTTTCTGCTGAAGACGCTGGGCCACCTGATAAGTCAAATCCCCTTCTTTTACGGGTAGATCCGTACCCAGATGGAAATGACGGCGCTCCATTTGTGACCATGCTCCCCCGATATGTCCCGGGTCAATCGCGATGATGAGTTCGTTAAAATTTTTAAGGCCCTTACTACCCTCTCTTACCGTTTGGCCTTCTTTCCTGAAACGAATGCTTAACCACTCATCTTTACCAGCTTGTTTACGGACTCGCACAGCATTCTGCTCAACTACAATCCATGCACGCCACCATTCTTCCCTCGGGCAGTAAACATTTTCCAATGCATCGCAAAATTCAACTCGTGAAATTTGCTCCTGGAAAACATTCAGTTCCTCCCAGTCAGGTATAGAGCCAAGTTGCGTGACCTCAGCCTGTAAAGAACAGATTACAATCAATGGACAAAAGAATAGGAAAAGAATCTTCAAACCACTCATGACAATGGGAAGATTATGAATAAGGAAAAGATTTTTCTTATCGACTCTGTGAAACTTTAAAGTTCATTTTGCAAACAAGTATGAGCACCCTATCAATGCTTAAAGGAAAAGAAATTCTTCTACTTGAGGACGATCTACTGCTTGGCAAAAGCATTGAAGCATACTTAAACAAAATTGAAATGGAGGCTACTTGCGTTCGTACATGTGAAGATGCAAAGACTGCACTAGAGGAAATGTTTTTTGACTTCGCACTTTTTGATCTCAACTTACCGGACGGAGAGAGCCTAAATTTGTTGAGACAAAAAAAAGTACCCGAAAACACCCTTTGCATTTTAATGACCGGAGAAGGCGGTGTGAAAGCTGCCGTCGAGTCCATCCAGCTTGGTGCAGCAGATTATCTTTCCAAGCCCTTTGATTTAGAGGAATTACCCCTCGTCTTTAGACAAGCTCAGGCAAACCTGAAAAAAAAGAGATTGGTTGAGCATGTTACGAAGGATACCAAAGATCGTGCGGAGCATTTATTTTTTGAAGGTTCTTTTTCTCAAGACTTAGAACAGCTGGAGAAAATTCTCTCGGCCGATAACCGTTTACAAAAAAACCTCCCCCCCCTTTTGATTAATGGGCCGACGGGTGCAGGTAAATCCACCTATGCCAGATGGGTACATGCGAATGGACCGAGATCCGATGCCCCCTTTGTGGCTGTAAATTGCTCGGCAATTGCAGAGAATTTAGTTGAGTCTGAATTATTCGGTCATGAAAAAGGAGCCTTCACTGATGCGAAGGATAGTCGTATCGGTCTGTTTGAAGCTGCCGATGGCGGTACACTTTTCCTCGATGAAGTGGCGAGTTTGTCCTTAGCGGCACAGGCAAAACTTCTACTTGCGATTGAAAATCAGAAAATCCGCCGGGTGGGAGGAAATAAGGATATTGCCATTGATGCCCGTATTATTGCCGCAGCTAATTTTGATTTAAGAAAAATGATCGCTGAAGGAAAATTCAGGGAAGATCTTTTCCACCGACTTGATCTCCTCCGCATTTCCATTCCTCCCCTCTCTCAACGGTCCAGGGACTTACCTAAACTGGCGGATCATTTCCTAGTCACACTTTCGCAAAAATATCATCTCAAAAAACCGGAACTTGATTCGGAAAGTATAAAATACCTGCAGAGTCATAGCTGGCCCGGTAACAATCGTGAATTACTGCACGAACTGGAACGGGCAATGGTTTTACACGATCCAGGCACGAAGCTGCGACTGAGTTCGGCTTGCTTAACCAGTTCCACCCCAAAAGATTCCAGCAGCGAGAGCGATTGGCTGAACGAAAATTTTCACTTCCCTAATGAAGGCTTCAACTTGGAGAAAGAAATTCTGCGCTTAATTCAACTAGGAATTGAGCAAAGCAATGGCAATATTTCTGCGGCTGCCCGCTTACTTGGAGTACCGAGGGATTACCTCAGGTACCGGCTTAAGCATTTGAAGCCATAGCTGGGAATTATTTCCCAAAATTCTTCGGGCAATCGGGCAATAATTCCCATTTTTGCAAATTTTAGCAATTAAAACATCAGCATAAATTCTCATAATCCCCTGTAGATCTTATTCTTAAGAAAATAATCAGAACTTGGAATGGTTTATGATATAACCTTACAAATAATCCAACATTCAACCTAGTTAACAAATGAATAAATATACCTTGCTCTTCTTCTCTACTGGACTTTTAGTCAGCACCCTTCTTACGGGTCAACCTCGCCCACAAGGAAAACCTGATTTTTCAAACATCGAAGGGAAACCTGATGGAGGTCAAAGCCTTGAAAGACCAAAGCCAAGAGAATTGATCTCCGCTGAGACAGATATCAAAAATGCGGTCAAAAACGGAAAAATCTCCCGCAAAGAAGCTGGGCAAAAACTCAAAGCCTTGCACGAAAAATTCCGTGAAAATGTCAAAGCAAAAAGAAGTGAAAAACCCGAACTTCCAGATGATATCAAAGCTGACTTGGACGCCATAAAAGAAAAGAAGGATGCATTACAAGCTGAGTTGAAAGCAACTCTACAGAACTTGGGAAATGATGCTACCCAGGAACAAAGAAAAGAAGCGGTTGAGGCCTTCAAGGAAGCGAACAAAGAAAAACATCAGGAAATCAAAGCAGCCTATGAGTCCATAAAGGACCAAATCAAGGAATCACGCCCCGAGCGTCCAGAAAGGCCTGAACTTTCTGATGAACTCAAGGCAGACCTTGCGGAGATCAAAGAAAAAAGAGAGGCATTACACGAAGCCCAGAAAGAACTTCATCAGCAACTTAAAAATGCTTCTGCAGACGAACGCAAAGAAATGATCGCCGAGTTTAAGGAAGCGAACAAGGAAAGGCATCAGGAAATCAAGGAGAAATCCAAAGCACTTAAAGAGCAAATCAGAGAACAAATTGAAGTCGATGACACTCGAACTTCGGATTTGTAAGAAGAAACTTCAATAGCTATTTTTCATAATTCTCAAAAGCGGGGTTTTCTTTGCGGAAACCCCGCTTTCATGTTTTAAAAATTTCCTCATCTGAATGCAAAACAGAGTATTATTCTGTATTTTTTTAATTACATTCAATGGTATTTATACTTGGGGAAATAATACATTTAATCATTACCATTCTGATCTTGGAAATATCATTACTCAAGGAGGGGTAATCAGGGCTCATTCAAAGGGGACTCAAGATGAGTCACTAGACGATCAAGTCAGCCCGATGATCACAGACGAAGAGGTTGATGAACTTCTTTTTGGGGATCTTTTCCTTGAAGATCTAGACGAAGAATCTGAATTTGATTACCTGCCAAGGTGGTATAATTCCCTGAAACTGGAAACTGCGATTGGATATGCAGACAACCCACTGTATGGCAATTATCAACCCCCAAGCAGTACCTTTGGGTTTTTGGGACTTGAGGCACTTTCGATGAGTCAGGCAAGTTCCGTCCATCAACTCCTTTTATATTTTTTAGGAGAAGGTAAAAAGTACACAGACCTGAGAGATCAGGATCTGGCTGGTATGATGATTGGCCAAATAGACTATTCCTTCAACCCTGCCTCATCTTCATTTGGATATGGATTACGCATCCAGCACACTTACTTTGACCAGGGAATGGATTTTTCTGAGATTGGTCTACCCTATCGAATGAAAGTAGTGTCAAATCGTTCAGGGATTCGCCCCCGAATAAACTGGCAGCTAAATGAATCCCTTAAATCCGAGCTTGAAGTTGGTTTTGAACAGGAAGACTATCAAAGCATAAATGACACTAGTGAGGATCTACTTTGGGCTATAAAACTTTCAGGAGAACTCGATGAAAGGTGGAAATGGGAAACTGGCTTTTCCGCAAAAAACACTAATTTTAAGCACCGCAATCCCAAGACAGCGGACGGGAATGTTACTGGTACTAAGCTAACTGCTAAAGTTGTGGAAGCATCCACCTCCATAGAATATGAGCACGACCACCGAAATTTCGAGGAAACGGAATTAAAAATTGGTTTCAAAAGATTCATGGATGAGCAAGGTGATTATTATGACTACCAACGCTGGAAAATAATTCTCGCTCAGGGACTTTCATTTGAACCATGGTCTGCAGATTTCTCCATGGGTTACTCAGAAACATCATACGGGTACCGCCTCCTCGATGGTGGTCAAATCTTGGAACGCTCAGGATTAAACTTTGATTTATCTATTTCCTATCAAATCAGCGAACATTGGATAAGCTATATGAAATGGAATCATGAGAGTGAGAAATCCAATGACACTTCCTACTTACTAGATGCTAATAGTTGGAGCCTGGGTGTGACATGGGAAAACTGAAATCCACAACCAAGCAAAGAGGATGGATTGCTTTTGCCGGCACCAGCCTGGTTATGCTGAGCATCATAATCATTTTGCTCGGAATATCACGCAACCAGTTACACCAGCAGACTATCGATCAGGAGTTCCACATCCTCGATAGCTCCCTTCAGGAGAATCTTCAGGACATCGAACTGAATTCACTCTCCAGTGACCTAAACATTTCTTCCAGTGCTCCTTTTCTCAGTGATTTGAACAAACTAGAACTTGCCGCGTTGGAATGCTTAAACATCCCTCAAGTTTTCGGAGTACAAGCCTATGATCTTTCTGGAAAATCATTGGATCTTTCCACATCTTTACATTTTTCTTCACTAAATGGTGAAACTCTTACCAAGGTCTTGCTTGAGGGATGGAGTCACCAAATCAATGAACAAGAAACCTGGAGCCTTTTTCTTCTTTCGGAGGAATTAGAGCATTCCTATGTGATGGAGTTTCAGCTACTGGTGGAACCCCTGCATACCTCCTTAAACGTAATCGATCAAACCATCCTCAAACAAGGCTTATTCCTCATGCTTGGGGCTATGCTTTTGTTGGCTCTTATATACCAAAAATTATTCAGCCAACTCGCAGCCAAAGAACACAGCCTTATTGAACAATCAAAAGTCTTAGCTGAAACAAATTTAAAACTTTCTCAGGTTTATAAAACCGTAGGGCTTGGATCGATGACTGGGCACTTGATGCACGGCCTTAAAACTCCTCTAACTAACCTTCAAGCTATCACCCGAGAACTAATCACAAAAGAAGGATTCATGGAGCCTGATCTACAAAAGACAGTCGAAGACATTCAAAGCATGGTAAGTCGTACGTTACAATCGCTGCAGGAAATTGAAGCAGGAAAAGAGCAATACACTTTGAGCATTGGCGAATTAGTTGAGCTGGCCCAAAAACGGTTTGATCAAGACTTCACTGATGCGAAACTTTTGGTTCAATTAAGCTCCAGCAAGAAGATTTCACTAAACAATCTTCAATGTCAGCTAACCTTGGCAATCCTTGAAAATTTATTCAAGAATTCGATTGATGCCAAAACAGATGCAGAAATCAGTTTAAAATTCGATACAAGCAAAGAAGGAATTTTAAAGCTTATTGTCTCAGACAATGCAGGTGGAATAGCTTCTCCTATTACCGAGAAAATATTTAGCCCTATCTCTAGCACAAAACCGGGAGGTTCTGGTATTGGATTGGCCCTTTCCTACCAACTTGCCGAATCCATGGAAGGATCCCTCCAATTGGAACATAGTAATTCCTCCGGCACTTCGTTTTCCTTATCTATTCCAATGCCTCTTTCACTTTCATACTAAAAACTGGCAATTATTCCCTTGGTAAAATAGCTTATTATTACCCATTGCATGTAAATGCCCTCACCTTATAAGAAGCCCTCTTTTATCATGCTTTTATGCTGTTTGATCAGCATTAAGCCATTGGTTGGGCAAACGACTCCGAGCCTTCTTTGGCAAGGAACCACTGGAGGGGTAATCTTTTCCACTCCAAGTGTGGGAGATGATGGGGTGATTTATGTGGGATCCAACGATAATCATCTTCATGCTTTCTATGCCAACGGTTCGCCCAAGTGGAGCTACGAAACCGGCAACTGGGTTGATTCCACTCCCACCATTGGCGAGGATGGTACCATCTATGTGGGCTCCTGGGATAACAAACTCCACGCAGTTAACCGTGCAGATGGCTCTGCTAAATGGACCTATGAGACCAATAATTACATCACCTCAAGTCCCACCATTAGTTCCAGCGGCCTAATCTGTTTCGGCTCCAAAGATTCCGTTTTTTATGCGCTTAACCAAGATGGTTCCCTTGCCTGGGAGTACTTTGCGGGGGACCCAGTTTATGCATCTGCTGCGGTCGGTGAAGATGGTACGATTTATTTTGGTGATGAAGGTGGCGTTTTCCATGCCCTCAACTCTGACGGCTCCCTGAAATGGACCTATGAAACCGAAGTTATCAACGACACAAACAATTCCATTCTTTCTTCTCCGGCAATAGACAGCCTGGGGAATTTATATTTTGGCTCCGGAAATGGATACTGTTACAGCCTATCTGACAATGGAGAATCCAGTTCCTTAAACTGGCAGTACCTAACGGGAGACCGGGTGGACTCATCCCCTGTCCTCGGACTGAATGATGATGTTTTTTTTGCAGGCAGAGACGGATATCTTCGCTCTCTCCCTACTTTTTCCACAACGACTGAGAATGTAGCCAACTGGGAAGTCTTGGTCGGTGATGTGTTTTACAGCAGTCCAGTTGTCGACTCCAACGGACAGGTCTATGTGATTGCCTATGCTGGCGGAGGAGAAAATCATTTATTCTGTTACAGCAGCACAGGAACAAAAGTTTGGGATAGTTCCGAAAGTGATTTTCCCTTTACTATCGATGCCGTGGTTGATTCATCCCTGACATTAACCAACGAGGGCACCCTTTTATTTGGGTGCTATGACTATAAACTGTACTCAGTCAGCTTATTAGATGGCATTGCTGGTTCTGATTGGCCTACCCTGCAAAGATCAATCAAGCGGGATGGAGCATGGCCAAGTTACACAGTTACCATGGTAAATAATCCTAGCAATGCCGGTCAGGTATCAGGTGCAGGTACTTTTGCTCAGGGAAGTGAGATAACTCTAAACGCACAGCCGGCGGTTAACCATCAATTCGTGAATTGGATCAACGATTCAAATCCACTTTCCGCAGAAAATCCCTACACATTCAACCTAACATCCAATTTAGAAATTACCGCCAATTTTGTGGAAACCTTTAGTCTTAGTATTTCTGCAGGACAAGGGGGTACAGTTTCGCCGACAGAAACTCAAACTCACACCAATGGCTCGAGTGTAGCCATCAGTGCCACGCCCAACACTGGTTATTCATTTTCTCATTGGGCAGGCGATGGCATTAGCGATGTCAATGACCCTTCGACAACCATTGATATGACAGGGAATCGCAATGTTTCTGCGGTTTTTACTATCAACTCTTATTCTTTGCAGGTACTTGCAGGAAATGGTGGTACAGTTTCTGGATCTGGAACCTTTGAATACGGCACGCTTGCTCAAATTACTGCCACACCAAACATAGGTTACTCATTCCAAGCCTGGGATGGCGAAGAAATTACAGATTCCACAGAGCAAAATACTACGGTTCTTATCCATGCAAATCGTTCAATCTCTGCTACCTTTTCCATCAACTCTCATTCACTTGGGATTTCCGCCACTGGTCAAGGGACGGTTTCCCAAAGTGGAAGCGGGGATTATGATTACGGTTCCAACCCTACGATTTCCGCAACTCCTGCTACCGGCTACTCCTTTTCTCACTGGGTGGGCGATGGCGTTAGTGATATCAATAGCTCTTCCACCACTGTAGATATGACTGAAGACAGGAATATTTCTGCGGTCTTTACCATCAATCCCTACTCTCTTGAGGTAATAGCCGGCAATGGCGGAACGGCATCTGGATCCGGAACCTTTGAATACGGTACGCTTGCTCAAATTACTGCCACACCAAGCACAGGTTACTCTTTCCTCACCTGGGACGGGGATGGCATAACGAATTCTAACGAACGAAACACAACGGTTCTCATAAATGGAAACCTTTCTATCTCTGCTACCTTTTCCACCAACTCTCATTCACTTGAGATTTCCACCACTGGTCAAGGGACGGTTTCCCAGAGCGGAAACGGAAATTATAATTACGGATCTAATCCTACGATTTCAGCCATCCCCGCTTCTGGATATTCCTTTTCTCATTGGGTGGGCGATGGCGTTAGCGATGTCAATGACCCTTCGACAACCGTTGATATGACCGAGAATCGCAATGTTTCTGCGGTTTTTACCATCAATTCACATTCTTTGGAGGTATTTTCAGGAAATGGTGGAACTACTTCTGGATCCGGAACCTTTGAATACGGTACGCTTGCTCAAATTACTGCCACACCAAACACAGGTTATTCATTCCAAGCATGGGATGGAGAAGGAATCACCAATCCCACGGAGCAAAATACTACGATTCTCATCCATGCAAACCGAACCGCCACGGCAACTTTTTCGATTAACTCTCATACTCTTACAATTTCCTCCAATGGTGAAGGAAACGCTTCCCAGAGCGGAAGCGGAACTTATGATTACGGATCCAGTCCTACGATTTCCGCAACTCCTGCTTCAGGATATTCATTTTCTCATTGGGTGGGCAATGGCGTCAGCGATATCAATGCTTCGTCCACCACTGTCGATATGACCGAAGACCGTAATATCACCTCCTACTTTATTCCTATCCCACTTGAAAAATATTTACTCATTATTTCGTCTGAGCCTCCTGCAGGAGGTATCACATCCGGAGCGAATCAATACAATGAAAACACAGAAGCCAATATATCTGCCACTGCTCAAAATGGGTATTCTTTCATCGGATGGTCGGGCGGAACTTTTGCTTCAGCAAATGAGGCAAATACAAACATTATCGTGGACCAGGATCTAAACATAACCGCCCATTTTTCTATCAATTCCTATACTCTCTCCATTGACATAAACGGTAGCGGCTCAGTCTTAGGAGCAGATTCTTACAATTACGATTCTGTGGCTGAAATTTCGGCTTCCCCAAACCCAGGATACTCCTTTTCACGCTGGTCTGGAAATGGCATCTCCAATCCAACTAGGGCGAACACAAGCGTAATTATGGATCAGGATCTAAACATAACCGCTCATTTTTCTATCAATTCCCATACCCTCTCCATTGATAAAAACGGCAGTGGTTCAGTCACTGGGGCTAATTTGTACACCTATGATTCCGTGGCAGAAATTTCGGCTTCCCCAAACCCAGGATACTCCTTTTCACACTGGTCTGGAAATGGCATCTCCAATCCAACTGGTGCGAACACAAGCGTGATTATGGATCAGGATCTAAACATAACCGCCCATTTTTCTATCAATTCCTATACTCTCTCCATTGGCATAAACGGTGGCGGCTCAGTCTTAGGAGCAGATTCTTACAATTACGATTCTGTGGCTGAAATTTCGGCTTCCCCAAACCCAGGATACTCCTTTTCACACTGGTCTGGAAATGGCATCTCCAATCCAACTAGTGCGAACACAAGCGTGATTATGGATCAGGATCTAAACATAACCGCTCATTTTTCTATCAATTCCCATACCCTCTCCATTGGTAAAAACGGCAGTGGTTCAGTCACTGGGGCTAATTTGTATACCTATGATTCCGTGGCAGAAATTTCGGCTTCCCCAAACCCAGGATACTCCTTTTCACACTGGTCTGGTGAGGGTATCAGCAATCCGGCAAATCCTAATACCTCCATCACCATAAATCAGGATATAAATATTACTGCCAATTTCGTGAAATTATCCCTCGATCTCAATGTATCCGTTATTGAAGGGGGAGAAGTGACTACCCTAGGCACCTTAGAATACGGGTCGACGATTTCTCTTCAGGCAACCGCACTAGAGGGTTGGGAGTTTTCTCAGTGGACTGGCTCATCCGTCCAAAACCCCCTTGCTTCCTCGACATCTCTGATTCTAGAGGAAAATAGTTCCGTCAATGCCGTTTTTAAAAGAATTCCTGGGTTTTGGACAGGCGGATGGATTGGATATATTCTACAGGGAGAAGATGGTTGGATGTTTCATTACCCAATTGGCTGGCTTTACACAGAATCTACATATGCAAAAAATGAATATTGGTGTTGGCATAGACAGCTAGGTTGGCTTTGGTTCGAAAAAAGTTCGTTCGCAGAATCTTACATCTGGATGAATTCTAGCGATTCTTGGATCTACATCGATATCGAGAACGGGCGATCAGATAGATACTATAACTATGCGACCGAAAAATGGGCAGTCTTTTAATTCTAAAGCGACTTCCGCCCTTCCAATGCACTCCGTAAGGTTACTTCGTCCGCGTAAGTTACGCCTCCACCACTGGGCAAACCAAAGCCTATTCTTGTTACTTCTAAGTCAAACCCTTTAAAAATTTCCTGGTTTAGGTAATTGCAGGTAGCCTCCCCTTCCAAGTCATTGCCAAGGGCAAGTATAACTTCACGAATTCCTCCGGCTGAAAGACGGTTTTTCAGCATATCGATGTTAAGTTTATCAGGTCCAAAACCTCTAACTGGAGCAAGTTTCCCATGAAGCACATGATACAAACCTCGAAAGACCCCTGCCCGCTCCATCGCGAATAAATCGGTAACTCCTTCGACTATACAAAGTTGAGACCTATCACGTTCATCATTTACGCAAAGGGAACAGAGTTTTTCTTCTGCCAAATTGCCACAACTTTCACATGGACCGAGCACCGCTTTTGCCTGAGATAGAATATCGATCAAGGCTTTGGATGAAGGCGGGCTTTCCACAAGCAGATGCAAAGCAACTTTTTCAGCCGATCGGTACCCCAATCCGGGCAGGCGTTTCAAGGCCTGCACCAAGGCTTGGTAATGTGGGGTCAACGCACTTGAAATTTAAAAGAAGCCGGGCATCTGAACCCCGCTTGTCAGGCTGCCCATGGCATCATCACTTTTCTTCTTGGCTTGCTCCGAAGCATCGACGACCGCTTGTAAAATTGCCTCAGAAACGAATTCAGGGTCTTCCTTGAGAAATTCAGGATCCAGTTTAAGATCTTTAAATTCTCCCTGTCCTGTAATCTTGATAGTAACAGCTCCTCCCCCACCACTGACTTCCAATATTTCTTCTGATAGTTTGGCCTGTGCCTCCTCCATCAGTTTTTGCATTTTCTGAGCTTGTTTAAGAAGTTTTCCTACACCTGGCATAACTAAAATAAAAGAGTTTCGATTATTCTCTGGCAAGAAAATCTTCGTATCCCGATTGAAAATCGGGAAACTTTGGTGCCCAGTTAAAAGTCTTCCTTAATTTGGATGAGTCCACTCTTCGGTTGGCTCCTCTATCTGAACCAATTCCTGTAAATTTTGGTTCTTGCACCCCTAACCTCCGGGCTACCCATTTTGCAATCTGGCCACGGGTAGCATGCTGTTCATCACAAGCGTTAAAAACCTCTGATCCATCCGCAGAACTTAGCACAGATAAAATGGAGGAAACTGCATCATCACGGTGAAGAAGATTAAGATATCGGCCTGGACTGCCTCCCATTGGTTCTCCACGGCGGATTTTATCAACCAGCAAATGTCTACCGGGTCCATAAAGACCAGAAAAACGAATCACCTTTCTCGGAAAGGAAAACTGAGGAACGCCGCTGAGGCACTCTCTTTCTGCGGCTAATAAAATTTGACCCCTTGCAGAGACGCCATTGGTAGATGAATTCTCCTTTACTAAACTGCCATCCGTCTGAGGGTAAACGGAACTGCTGCTGGTAAAGATAAGAGACTGCAATGGCTTTCCTCCCTTTTCAATCCAGCCAAGTATGGATTGCATACCGTGTAAGTAGGACTGTTCGTACCCCTCAACGGTCGGAGAAGCGGCCCCCACCGTGTTGACCACATAATCAAAGCAGCAGGGAATCTCCTTCCACCAACTATCTGAGTCTAAGTTTCCTGTATGCACCTCTGCACCCATTTGCACAAGGTTATCCGCAGTTTGTAAATTCCGCGTAAATGCCGACACTTGCCAACCCTTAGTCAGACAAACGCGAGCGAGTTCAGAGCCGACATAACCGCATCCAAAAATAATAACTGATTGTTTCAAAGTTCCTGTATCCAATGGTCACTATGCTGAAAGTCAAGCCATGCGAGATTAATAGACAAGGATTGGTTTACTCCTTGTCAAAACTTTCGATCGTTGGCACATCCTTAATACTTATGCATGTACTGTTTGTATGTTGGGGAAATATTTGTCGCTCGCCGGCGGCTGAATGCACTTTCAAGAAATTGGTGGCAGAACGTGGACTTAGTAAAAAAATAAGTTGCGACTCCGCAGGTACAATTGCATCCCACCAAGGCAATCCACCTGATTCCCGGATGAGACAAGCCGCTCGGGCAAGAAATCTCACCATCGAAGGAGCTGCCCGTATGATTAATGACCAGGATTATCACGAGGCCGATTTGATTGTGACAATGGACAACTTTAATTTTTCAGAAGTCAACAAATTGGCCCCAGATCACTCTTTCAAAGATAAAATTCGTCCATTTTGTGATTTTGTCAGCTCCTCAGACAAAGAAGTCCCTGATCCTTATTACGGGGGGCCATCAGGCTTCGAAAAAGTACTCAATCTGCTTGATGATGGATGCGTGCAACTGCTTGACGAGTTGGAAAAAAAATTTGCCTAGCTTTAAGAAGATTGATGTCAGAAATTGACGACGCAATATCCAACGCGACAGGCGTTCTATTCAAGTGTCAGTCCTCTTCTTCGATTGGAGGAGGCTGCATCAACCAGGCATCTAAGATCCATTCGAAGGATGGGCGGACTTTTTTTCTCAAGATCAACCAAACCTCCTTTCTTCCATTTTTTGAAGCGGAAGCTGAGGCATTAAAAGAGATTCGGGCGACCCAAACCGTTATAGCTCCGGATGTGATTGCTCATGGCTTGGCAAAGGACAAGGCTTTTTTAGCCTTAGAATTTATCAACGAAGGACGATCATCTGCGGGGTCACAGGAAAATTTGGGAATACTCTTGGCGAAGATGCACAAGATCAAACAGCCATTCTTTGGATGGAAAAGAGATAATTGCATCGGCGCCACTCCTCAGCCCAATCCAAAAACAGACAGCTGGTCTGAGTTTTACAGGGATCATCGCCTTGCGTTTCAATTGAAACTGGCTCAAAGCAAAGGCAGAACATTTGATGGTGCCCACAAACTACTCGAATCTATGGAGAGTTTCTTTTGCGATTACTCCCCGCACCCGTCTTTGCTTCACGGTGATCTATGGGGAGGGAATGCCAGTTTTGATAGCTCTGGAGTCCCTTTTATTTACGATCCGGCATCCTACTACGGGGATCGTGAAGCTGATCTTGCGTTCACCTATATGTTCGGTGGATTCTCCTCTTCATTCTACGATGCCTACAATCAGGAATACCCATTGAATGCAGGCTTTCCACAGCGTAAAACCCTCTACAATCTCTATCATGAGCTTAATCACTTTAATTTGTTCGGTGGCGGGTATGCATCTTCTGCCCAGTCGAGCATTGACCTGCTACTAAGCCAACTGTGACAACCACAGGGAAACCTCAAGAGCTGTTATCCGCCACTCGTATTGCAGAACGCCTGCAAGCCCTGGGTGAAGAAATTAATCAACATTACCAAGGCAAGGAAATCCTTCTGATCTCTATTCTTGATGGGGCAATTGTTTTCACCGCTGATCTTTTGAGACAACTCCGCGTGCCCACGCAATTGGATTGCCTACGGATATCCAGCTATGGAAATTCCACTTCAGCACAGTCTTCCCCCCAGCTTAGAGGCAGCTTAAAATCCGATTTATCAGGAATGCATGTTTTATTAGTGGATGATATTTTAGACACTGGAAAAACCATGCAATTTGCCTGCGAGCAAATCCTTTCCCTCAGTCCAAAATCGATCAAAACCTGCGTTTTCCTTGATAAGCAAGAACGGCGGTTAAATGATTATGAAGCAGACTGGATTGGGTTTTCCATACCCAATCAATTTGTGGTTGGCTATGGCTTGGATTATGCCGGTAAATTTCGTGAATTGCCCTATCTCGCCACTCTTGGCTGATCCTTTTTTAAAGACTTTGCATGACTAAGAAAAAACCAAATCTCCTAAGAAGAATATACGAGTGGACCCTATCCCTTGCCGAGCGGAAGCTATCTGGATTGTGGTTGGCAATGATATCATTTGCAGAGGCAAGTTTCTTCCCCATTCCGCCTGATATTCTGTTACTCCCCCTTTGTCTGGGCAACCTCAAGAAAGCCTTCTCCTTTGCACTCATCTGCTCGGTTGCCTCGGTGCTTGGAGGACTTGCAGGTTATGCGATTGGAGCATTCGCCTGGGATGGACTTTCACCAACCTTCTTTGAATATGTACCCGGCTTTACCGAGGAGAAATTTGACCGTATTCAGCAATGGTATGCAGAGTGGGGATGGCCCTTGGTATTTCTGGCCGGCTTCTCTCCCATTCCTTACAAAATATTTACCATCGCCAGTGGAGTGCTTGGGATGGCTCTAGTACCCTTTATCCTTGCTTCGGCAGTAAGCCGTTCTGCCCGTTTCTTTTTGGTGGCTGCATTGGTCTCCAAGTTCGGGGAGCCAATGAAGGAGAAAATCGACAAGCACTTCAATCTGCTTGCCCTGGTATTTGGCTTACTTTTGGTCGGTGGATTTCTTGCTCTTAAGTTGCTTAGGTAATCTAATTCGGCTCAGAATTCATCCACTTCCAGTCGCTCCATATATTCGGTCACGTTGCAGGTAAGCATCATTGCCTTGCGGGTAGAAATCTCCAGCACCTTGTTAACCACACCATCAAGAAAAGACCGGTCATGACTTACAATCAAAGCAGTTCCCTCAAACAAATTTAAAGCCTCTTGCAAAACTTCCTTGCTTCGAATGTCGAGGTGATTGGTAGGCTCGTCCATAATCAAAAAATTACAGGGCTTCATCAGCAATTTTGCCAATGCCACCCGGTTACGCTCTCCTCCAGATAAAACCGAAGTTTTTTTGAGAGCATCATTACCGCTAAATAAGAGTGCTCCAAGTGCCGCCCTCGGATTTGCATCTGGGTTGTTCTCACAAACCTCCTCCACTTCAGCCAGCACCTCATTATTGGGATTTAGTTCCTCTGCCTGATGCTGGGCAAAATACCCAATTACTGTATTCACTCCCATATCGCGGTCGCCAGCCTGAAAAGGTTCCACCCCGGCAAGCACCCGGGCGAGAGTAGATTTTCCCGCACCATTGACTCCTACCACCGCGATACGATCACCTTTCTCGATTCTTAAATCAAGACCCTCAAATACCACATTCTCATCATATGCCTTGGTCATCCCGGTTAGCTCGACCACTTTCTGACTGGCAGCAGGAGATGGAGGAAAGCGGAAATAAATTTTCTTTTCCTCAGCTTCAGGCTTCACAATTTCCATTTTTTCCAAGGCCTTGATTCTACTCTGTACCATCGCAGCTTTCTTTATATTGGAACGGAAACGATTGATGAATTCCTTCTCCTTTTGAATCTCTTTCTTTTGGTTATTGTAAGCTTTTCTCTGCCTTTCCAAACGAGCAGCACTTTCCTGCAGATAGAAAGAATAATTCCCTTTGTAGTTATGGAGATTACCGAGTTTTAATTCAATGGTTCTGTCCGTTACTGATTCCAAAAAGGCTCGGTCGTGAGATATAACAAGAATCGAGCCCTGGTAACCTTTCAAATAATGCTCCAGCCAATTTTGAGAGACCACATCGAGGTGATTGGTTGGCTCATCAAGGATCAAAAGCGATGGGCTTTGCAAAAGTAGCTTTCCCAGAGCAATGCGCATTTGCCAGCCACCAGAAAATTCATCCACTGGACGGTCTATATCCTCGTTGGAAAACCCCATCCCCATAAGTACTTTTTCAATACGAGAATTCATTTTCTCTGGCTCAAAGCTCGCCAGCTGAGTTTCCCAGCCACCCATCACATCAATCAGGTCATAAAATTCCTCATCTTCAGGATCAAGCTCGGCCAGTTTCGCCTCTGCTTCATCCAGCTTCGCCTGTAGTTCAGATGCCCCGGAAAATGCTTTACCTGCCTCATCCCTGACCGTGCCACTAGAGGCATGCACTCCATCCTGAGGAAGATAACCCACAGTAGCATAGTCTGGTTTTTCAATCGCACCCTCATCCGGCTGCACTTCGCCCATCAGCATTCTGAGTAAGGTCGTCTTCCCTGCCCCATTGGATCCGACTAAAGCAATTCTATCCTTGGGACCGATAGTCCCTGATATCTCATCGAATAATTTTTTATGCCCAAATGCGAGGGATACTTCGCGAATAAAAATCATTCGACTCGTTTATAGAAAAAGAGAGGTACGATCAACGACATTACCCTTTAATCTGGTTTTGTTTCCTGTAATGCTCAAACATCGAAGTGTATGAAGATTACTTTAACCACTATCCTTTTCCTTATTTTTTTTGGAGCCTGCTCTAAGATTCCAGATTTGCAGGAAGAAGGAATTCTTGAAGAGGCTAATCAAGAAGCCATTCCTCTTGGTCAATTGGAAAGGAAATTAATGTACGGAATGTTCCCTTTATATGTGGATGTGGATGAAGACCCCTACACGGGTTGGATCAAGGAAATTGATCTGGAGACACAAGCTAAAACCCTAGGTTATTTAAAAACCGGGCGCAAAGAAGGGCGATGGATCACTTGGGCAGAAAATGGGACCAAAATTCTTGAGGCTATCTGGACAGAGAGCAGACTAAATGGACCTTTTTTAGCATGGCATGAGAATGGCGTAAAAAAAACTATCGGACAAACAAAAGACGGCGAAATGGACGGAAGGTGGCAAGAATTCTACCCTGATGGCAAAATAGAATGTGATATCGTCAACCGCAATGGTCATCTAGTATCCATTGAGGTCTGGAAACCGGATAGAACTGTTTGTACAGAATCTACTGTGACCGATGGAAATGGATCTTTCCTACGTTACAATCACAATGGCAGCTTGATGTTTAAACGCACATTTGTTGACGGCGTAGAAACTAAGAAGGAAGATTTATCCCCCCAATGATCTGTTAAGCTATCAAAGGGCACAAGAACGAGGTCTTACCTCAACACAACTTCGCATCTTGGCATCACAAGCTTTAGGGGATCAATCTGAGATTCTTCGTAAGGGTTGCCCATTAATATTAATGTCCTGAGATTTCTGAGTCCCATAATAGAAGAAAGATCGCTAACCTGATTATTAGCTAAACTCAAAACTCTCAGGCTCTTCATATTTCTAAGGGGAGCAAGACTGCTGATATTATTGTTATCCAAGTAGAGTTCCCTCATCCTGACTAGATTAAGCAGAGGGTCGATCGAGGAAATCTGATTCGACTTCAGACTTAATTCCTGCAATTCAATGTGTCTCCTGAGAACGGATATATCTGAGATCCTCGCTTTATTTACAAAAAGACCCTCTAATTTGTTACAAGACCTTAAAGCTGAAAGGTCGGAAATTTGATTCCCGGAAAGTTGAAGCCAATTTAATTCTGCTAAATTCCCAAGGGGCAAAATATTGGTAACTTGATTGCGGGAGAGATAGAGCTTTCTTAACTGCACAAGATTTGCCAGCGGACTAATATCGCTAATTCTATTCTGGGTAAGATAAAGGGTTTTAAGCTCTTTCAGGTTTCCCAAAGGAGACAAATCAGAGATATTATTTTCATCTAAGGTAAGGCTCCATAAATCCTTGAGATTCATCAAGGGGGATAGGTCCGAAATACCAGTTCTGTTATCGCCAGATTTTGATACTCCATACAGTCCAAGAACCTGCAACTTGTTCAACCCGGCAAGTGGTGAAAGATCGCTCACGGGGTTATGGGAAAGCCTCAACCACTTCAGGTCGGTTAAATAAGAAAGTGGTTGTAGATCACTGATCCCACATTCAACCAATTCGAGTTTTTCCAAACCCTGAAAGTGTGCACTGTAAATTTTTGCTAAGGTCCTTAAACCCCCAAATTTACGAGCTTCCTGCTCGCTTGGCTGGATTTTCAGAAGACGAAAAAATTTACCTTGAGATATTTTTTGATCTGCTAGGCATGAACAAAAAATAAAAAAGGAAAGATAAAAGGGGTAGAATCTCACTAGGGGGTTAGGTCAAAGCACAAAATCAGGAGCTTTTTCCTCAGGTGCACCTCCATTTCGAGCATCTAAAGCGGCCTGGACAGTAACCTTAAGTTTCTCTGGTGGGCATGGTTTATTGAGAATTTTGAAAAGCATGCCCGATTGCAAAGCTTCTGCTCCCCCAAACTCAAAATCTGCATGCCCGGTTAGTAAGATACACATAGTATCTGGGTTATGTTCCTTGATCGTACGCAGCAGAGTGGCTCCGTCCACCTTAGGCATCCTCATATCTGAAACAACCACCGGAAATGTACCCTGATCGTTGATAATCTCAATTGCCTCTTCGGGACCATTCGCGATGGTTACATCAAAAGTGCGTCCTAGGTTTAACTTAATTCCTTTTAAAATAGACTCTTCGTCATCAACAAACAAAACCCTCTCATTCATAATACTTAAGAAGCACAGTAGTTTTCCGAATGCAAGAACTTCATTTTACATTCTATTTCATATAAATTATGCGAACTCCTAAATTTTAAAGAAAAAAGATGTAGAAAAATATTTTGTCGATTCCTCCGCTCAACCTTGCTATAGCAGAATTTGTCATGCCCGAGTGGCGGAATCGGTAGACGCTGCGGACTTAAAATCCGTTTCCCCTAGGGAGTGAGGGTTCAAGTCCCTCCTCGGGCACTCTCTACGAAAAAAAGACTTGGGCAGAAGAGTTTTGAGAAAAACTCAGTTCGCTCTCAGAACCCTAGATGAGGAACTAATCATAAGGTAAACTCCAAGTACAAACATGCCCACAGAAGCTCCTCCGACCAAGGAGGATACTCCGAAGCGACTTACCATATCCCAGAGAGCGAGCATAGGCATGAACATCATCACCAGGGCCGGAATCAGAGCAAAAGTGTAGCTGGTCTTTTTAATTTTTAAAAAGACAACAAAAGTCAACAGAGCCAGGGCAGCTAATAATTGATTCGTCGCTCCGAAAAGAGGCCAAACGGCTTTCCAGGCAGGCTGTAATTTTCCATCCGGACCAGGGAAAGTCTGAATTACAAGTAAAGCTGGAAATAGAAGTGCGAGAAAAGTACCGGCAAACCTGCTGGCTTGGTTTCTCCAAGAGAATAATTCCTCGATCAAGAATCGGGTAAGGCGTGTACAGGTATCCAGCGTGGTCAAAAGAAAGGTACTAATTGCCAGCATGGCAAATTCAGCACCCAGATTGGAAGGAATGCCCAAAGTAGCGAAAAACTTAGATGCACCAGCAGCAAAAATCCCCACAGGAGTGCCTCCACTCTCTCTTTCTGCAGTGGTTAAAATAGCCACACAACCTAGTGCAAAAACTGCCAGTATACCTTCCACCAGCATGGCACCATAAGAAACCCTGGTGACATCACTTTCCCGCCTGATCTGTTTGGATGTGGTGCCACTGGATACAATGCTGTGAAATCCGCTACAGGCTCCGCAAGCGACGGTGATAAAAAGAAAGGGTACCAGCATACCCAATTTTTCGGACTCCCACCCAGTAAAGGCAGGGAGTTGGATAGATTCGCTACTGAAGAGCATGCCCAAGGCACCAAAGAGTAAAATGGCATAAAGAAAACCTGCACTCAAAAAATCTCGCGGTTGCAAAAGAATGCCCACTGGTAGAACCGCAGCCACAAAACAGTAAAGAAGAGTGGCCAGTATCCATACATCCTTGCCCAGTATGGGGACCGGAAAATAGTGCCCAACCAACAATCCCAGAAAGGTTAGAGGAAAGAAAATCAGGGCAAGCCGGCCGAGCGAGAAACTATTTGTTCGCAACAACACACCAAAAACCAAAGCAACAAGCACAAACCAGCCGGAAGAGGTGGCGACCGCGGGCTGGTTGGTAAAGGTGGATGCAGTGAGGTCCAGAAAGACCACAATCACGTAGACCAGGGCAAGTATTACAAAGAGCAAAAAAAGCTTACCAGTAGTCTCCCCAACCAGTTTCCTCATCACATCTGCAACCGAGCGGCCACCATGACGAATAGACATGAAAGTACTCCCGAAGTCATGCACCCCACCCACAAAAATTGCCCCAATCAAAATCCAGATCCATGTGGGACTCCACCCAAAGTAAGTGGCAGCCAAAATCGGACCAACAATTGGTCCAGCACCGGCAATGGAGGAAAAATGATGCCCGAAAAGAATCGAGGCATTGGTTGGGGAATAGTCCACTCCATCCTCTTTTTTGATGGCGGGAGTGACTATGGAATCATCTAAGTCGCATTTTTTTTCTAGGAAGGATCCGTATATCCTGTAACCCGCAAATAATAGTGCCAAAGAAGAAATTAAAATAATAGCAAGCATTTCAAAATCTTTGCTCAAAAATTATTTGAGGCAACTTGAATCCCGACAGGCTGTATTGAAAACCCTAAATTCACATACAAACAAAAAGCTCTTTTCGGTAATGGAAAAGAGCTTTTGAAATTTTTTGGCGAAGATTAAAAATGAATCAAATGATCATGTTTTGTGCTTCTTCAAATTGCACTATTTGTTGACCAAAATGGAGATTATAACTCCGACTAAATATTTCGTGGAGGATACTTCAAGTGAGGTAACCAACCCTCATCCCATTTCCCTCTGCCCTCTTTCCGTAAAAAATCTTCATTTTCTTCGAGAATGTTGGACAATGGATTAGGTTTAAAATTTTTCATATTTTGTTTGATCGTTAATTTGATTATGAGGACTTTGAAGAACTTTTCTTAGAGCCAGATCCACAATCGAAAAGGTGGCGATTTATTAACCCATACCTTAGCTATTTTCATAGAATATTTCCTTTCATTTTTTGATTACACTTAACCTCTCCCGCAGAGGTAAAAACCTTTGTGAAAATAAACAAATAAAGAAGTTTTTCCAAAATGCAGGAACAATGAAAACACAACCCGCACAATAAAGAATATTGTAGTGAAAACACCAAAATAATTGCCTTCCACAACTTAAGTGACACCAACCTCAGTGAACTTGCAAATAATACTTACTTTTTTTCAGACAATTTCATAAAAAATTGTTCTACTAAATTAAGTTTTTACAGACACTACATTGATCGCATCAGTCCAAAGTTTCTTGATCATCCTGATCCTCTTTTGCTCTTCTTCATGTGCAAACAATCCCGAAGATATAATTAAAAAATGGGAAAGCAATGGGTGGCAACTTATCCAACTTCATGGACACCGAAAACCAGTCAAGAGGTACAGTATCTTAAAAAATGAAACAGCTAAAGCGGTTGAGGCATCCTGGAGGGAAAAAGGAAGGATCAATAGAAAGGTCTATCCGCAAACTAACCATTGGATCTTAGTGATCCATTTCTACGGTAATAATGGAGAAAAATTTGCCGCCGTAATGAAAAAGAGAAAATAAAAAAGGCGGTGAATTTCTCCACCGCCTTGGTAAAATAGGATTGAGTGATATCTCTTAAGCCAAGGCTTCCTTGGTTGTCTTAATGATAGCAGCTGCAATTCTGTAAGGATCTCCATTGGAAGCTGGACGGCGGTCCTCAAGACGACCTTTCCATCCATCCTGAATGGTACCAACAGGAATACGAATAGATGCCCCGCGGTCAGAAACTCCATAGCTGAATTTATCAATCGACTGAGTTTCGTGTAAACCGGTGAGGCGCTGATTATTTTCAGCACCGTAAACAGAAATGTGACGATCGATATTTTTACCGAATTCTTCACATATCTTTTTAAACAAGTCTTCTCCGCCTTGGTCGCGCATCGCACCATTGGAGAAGTTGGCATGCATACCAGAACCATTCCAGTCGCCTTTGACAGGTTTTGGGTGCAAATCAATAGCGATATCATAAGATTCAGCCGTACGCTCGAGGAGGTATCTAGCCAACCAAATTTGATCACCAGCGCTTTGTGCTCCTTTGGCGAAAATTTGGTATTCCCATTGACCCATCATAACCTCTGCATTGATGCCTTCCACATTAAGACCAGCCTCTAAACAGAGATGGAGATGTTCATCAACCAATTCGCGGCCTTTGGTATTACGCGCCCCTACAGATGTATAGTAAGGTCCTTGTGGCCCAGGATATCCATCTTTTGGAAAACCAAGAGGAAGATTAGTTTCAAGATCGATCAAGGTATACTCCTGCTCAAACCCAAACCAGAAATCATCATCGTCATCATCAATGGTAGCACGACCATTGGACTCATGCGGAGTTCCGTCAGCATTAAGAACTTCACACATGATGAGCCAACCATTACCACCGAATCGATCTGGGTCCTCAATAACATAAACGGGCTCAAGTAGACAGTCGGATGAACCACCTTCTGCCTGCTCAGTTGAGGATCCATCGAAAGACCACTGTTTGGCGTCTTCTACTTTACCGCTGAAGTTATCAACGATCATCGTTTTACTACGAAGGCTTTGCGTGGGTTTGTACCCATCGAGCCATATATATTCTAGCTTGTGCTTACTCATAAGTTTAAGGGATTTAAGAATTGTCTGTGAAGACATTTATCATGTTAGAAGTGCTAACAAAAGAGTTCTAGCAAAACGAATGCCAAGAAGAATATAAAGCAAGAAATGAAAAATTTTTGAGCAAGAGGAAGCTCAGCAACAATTATTAATTGTTGTACGGATTTTCCGGAGCGTCTGCCAGCAGTCTCAAATCGTCACTCAAACTGGATACGACCGATTTCCAAGTGTCCTGTTCCTGTTTTATTTCCTGAAAAAGTTGATGATTTAAAGATGAAACAAGCCATGAATCCCCATCCAACTCGTTTTCTAATTGCCCCGGAGACCACCCAGAATGACCCAGAAAGCAGGCAATTTCAATATTCGGCTTTTCTTGCTTTAGAGCCTGTGCCTTTTCTGCATCAATTCCGAAGTAAAGTTTGAGGGAGTGCGAAAAATTTGCCCAATCCCAGGCGGCCAAAATAATTTTATCCTGATCCACAGGCCCGCCTTCGTAGACGGGTGCGTCTCCAATACTTGCCTTAATGAATGATTCATCGAGTTGAGCAAGAGATTTCGACAGAGGTCGGTTAAGGATAACACCAAGTGTGCCGTGCTCAGAGGAATGAGCGGACAAAAAGACAATACTCTTGTAAAAATTGGGGTCTTTGAGAGCAGGATGTGAAAGCAGAATGTTACCTGATAAAGCGGGCGTATGATCAAATCTGGAATTTATATTCAATCTAACAACACACTTCCACTTAAGCTGGAAAAAATCAAGCAGATCTAGAGTTGGTCTCCCAGAGGACTGACAAACCTAGAAGAGACTAGATTTTAGACTTCTACTGTTTCCTCTACTTTGGCAGAGGATTTTGCTTCAGAGGAGCTTTTTTCAGAGGAATCTGCGGTAATTTCTCCCGGCACCTCTGGTGGAGCAGTTGCCTCTGCATCACCCCACTGCTCTTCATACAAAGCTTTCAGGTGGGTAAAAACCTCCACGATTGAGGAATCATCCTCAATTTCGAACAATTTTAGAATCAATTCCTTGTTACCTTGGAGTTGGAGGCGCTTACCCAGCGTTTCCATACCACGATAACTGTTAATAACATCCCTGGCTTCCTCTTGCTTCGCCAAAATCCTTTTTGCTTCCCTATAACTTATGTTCATAGCTTATATAATATTTATTCACACCACATTAACATGATTCAATGGGAATAACCCAACAACCATCCCGCAAACTCTAATGTAGTACAACCTTTCCTAAATTCGATGAAAAAATTCAAATTGTGAATAACTTTACCTAAATAATAAAAAAGGACGATCCCCGGAGAGACCGTCCTTGAGTCAAAAATGATCTTACACAGTTAGGCAGAAACTACATCGACCATCGCCTTGAGAATAGTATTCCATGTGGAAGGATTTTCAAGGGTTGCATTAGGGAACATGCAGCCATCCCAACAGATGTGCTTGATTCCACGATCCTGAAAATCTTTTAACCAGTAAGAAGAACAACGAGTAATATCAAGTTTTCCGTTTGGATCGTCTGCAGGGCAATGTTTGCCCGTCTTATCATGAGAGCCAGCTCCCTTAACTTGGCCATCATTCTGAGCCACATGAAAATCAATCGTCCATGGACGCAGCTTGTCAGTCATTTTCTCGTAGGCGGCATAAAACTCTTCGTCGGAATATCCATCATGTAGAAGAGCATGCTCGGGAGCATTGTAACCCATCAAGTATAAATAAGTGTGAGCAAGATCTGCCTGAAAACCAAGTGTTTCCGGCTGCCCAACCCCTTCGAGTAGATCCAAGACATCTTTCCAACTATGCATACCTGCCCAGCAAATTTCACCCTCTACGGCAAGACGCTCCCCATGGTCAGATGCAATGGCCGCCGCTTTTTTGAAGGTATCGATGATACGGGCAGTCCCATCACCCGGATTAGCTTTCCACTGCTCGACTCCATGTTCTGCAGAGTCAATCCGAATCACCCCGCCCTTGCGGACTCCGTGATCGTTAAAAACTTTGGCAATACGACAGGCAACCTTAACCGCGTCGAGAAACTTGCCTTGCTGTTCGTCAGTACCCATAGCGGAGTCTCCGACTGTGCCAGGCCAAACTGGGGCAACAAGCGATCCTACATCAAAGCCACGACTGGCAATTAAATCTGCAGTCTCTTTCATTTTATCATCACTTGCCTCAGGATCGGTGTGAGGACGAAAGAGAAAGCAATCAACACCATCAAACTTTCGGCCATTGACTTCTGCATTGGCGGTAAGGTCGAGCATGCGCTCGAGGCTAAAAGGTGGTTCTTCGCCTTCGCCGTCGCCTTTACCGACAAGACCGGGCCACATTGCATTGTGAAGTTTCAAAGATGAGAGGCTCATATATTTTACTATTCAGGGTTATGGTTTACAAAGGATGCATTTGTTCAAGAAATGAGAATAGATTCAAGAAAAAAGCAGTCAGTTTTTGAAAACCGAAGTTCTATCTTTCCGTGACTTTTTATTTGCTAATGAAAATATCGTGTAGAACATTCAATCGTATGAAATTATCTTATTCCCTCTTCTTTTCTATTAGCATTTTGTTCTTCGGCACAGGTTCCGTACTGGAAGCCAAAAAGAGCGATCCCCTTTTTCCTAAGAAATTGATGGATAATAAGGGGAAGTCAGTATCCTCAAAAGTCCTGAAGGACAAGATAGTAGGCATCTATTTTTCCGCGCAATGGTGCCCTCCCTGTCGTGGATTCACCCCCAGTCTGGTTGATTTCCGCAATAAGAATTCCGAAGAATTTGAGGTAGTCTTTGTTTCATCAGACCGATCAAAAGATGATCAATTGAAGTACATGGAGAAGTATAATATGAATTTTTATGCCCTACCCCACGGAAGTGATGCCGCTAACGAACTGAAGAAAAAATTTGAAGTTCGAGGCATTCCTTTCCTCGTAATCGTAGATGCAGATGGTAATACCATCACCAAGAATGGTCGTGGAGATGTATCGAGTAACCCAAGCGGTGCGATTGCCGACTGGAAAAAGAAAACTTGAGGTATCCTTTACCTCTTTAGACTAAGCCTCTGCTGAGCAGAGGCTTTTTTATAAAAAATGAAAAATACAGATTTTTGTATTATCGGTGGAGGAATCGTAGGGCTGGCGACTGCATATCGACTCTCTCAAAAATACCCCGAAAAAACGATCGTTGTCATTGAAAAAGAAAAGGGGCTAGCCGAACACCAAACAGGTCGAAACTCCGGAGTCCTTCACTCTGGCATCTATTACAAACCTGGCTCGTTGAAGGCAAAGAATTGCCGGCAAGGTAAATTGGCAATGGAGAACTTTTGCAAGGATCATGGCATTGAATATGAACTTTGCGGAAAAGTAATCGTATCAACCAATGAGAATGAAACTGAACGCCTGCAGACAATTTTCGAAAGAGGCCAGGCAAACGGGGTGAACTGCGAACTTATCTCCAAGGAACAATTACTGGAAATCGAACCCCATGCAAAAGGAGTTGCAGCAGTGCATGTCCCTGAATGTGGCATCGTAAATTATCGTCAGGTATGCAATAAACTCGGCGAGCTCCTCCAAAGGGAGTCCAATCATCAAATTTTACTGGGAGAAACCGTCCTCAAAATCGAGCAATCCGCCGGAGAAGTGGTTATCCAAACTGACAACCATTCCATTCGAGCTGAGTATGTGGTGAATTGTGGCGGCCTGCACTCTGACCGGGTTACAAAAATGGGAGGTCAGAAACCATCTGCTAAAATCATTCCATTCAAGGGAGAGTACTATTTTCTATCGAAAGAAGCAGAGAAATTTTGCAATCATTTGATTTATCCCGTACCCGACCCTAAGTTTCCTTTTCTTGGGGTTCACTTTACCCGCATGATTGAAGGCGGTGTGGAATGTGGACCCAATGCGGTATTGGCTTTTGGCAGGGAAGCGTACGAGAAATTCGGCCTCAGTCCTACTGATCTTCTGGAATCTATTCTTTACCCGGGCTTTCAGATCATGGCGATGAAGCATTGGAAAATGGGTTGGGGAGAAATGTGGCGGTCTTTTTCAAAAGCAGCTTTTGTCAAAGCCCTGCAAAAACTGGTCCCTGCAATCCAGGCTGAACACCTCTCGGTTGCTCCAGCTGGTATTCGAGCACAAGCGGTGACAAAAAACGGATCCTTAGTAGACGATTTTTTAATCCAAAAGAACGAGCGGATAATCAATGTATGCAATGCCCCCTCTCCTGCCGCCACTGCATCTCTTAATATTGCTGAGGAAATCATCCAAAACCATCTAGCGGCTACTGATTAAATAAAATGTAGCTAGCTGGGGGAATTCTCGTTGAATTCATCTCGAGTCCTTGGCATTAAGAATCGTTCCAATGATTTACAAATACATCAAAGCGACCATCGCCTTTTTCATGCTTGCAGGTGCAATTTCGTCTGGTCTCCTGGGAAAGAATCCAGGAACTCTTAACGAGATGGAAGTTCGGGGCAGCAATAACTATGGCAACCTTGATCTTACTCGGTCCACCATTCTCAGCCAAGACACCTTGGAATCTCGCCAAATCAATTCTCTTGGAGATCTTAACGGTCTTTCCCCAAATCTCCATTTGAGCGGAAATGGAATCAAATCCTTTGGAGATGTATTAACCATGCGTGGAATTGGTAACACTCAATTTTTTGGTTCTCCCGGTGTGCAATTATATGTGGATGGCGTACCTCAAGGAAATGTGTTCTCTTATGAATCTGATCTGTACGATTTGGAAGCAATCGAAGTTCTCAAAGGTCCACAAGGCAGTCGATTCGGAAAACTCGCACCCGGAGGTGCAATTAATCTGGTCACAAAAAAACCTGGGGAAACACAGACGAGTAAAGTTTCTGCTTCATACGCCACTTTCAATACTCAAAAATACAACATTTCGAGTTCAGGCCCGATGGATGAGGAATTCTCCTACTCATTAGGCGTTCAGAGATCTTTAAGTGATGGATTTTTAAACAACACTTCTGGACGAGATAACGATTCTGAGACATGGAATGGACGATTAAGCTTCCACTGGGATGGGGGTGCCGGAACAAAGGCAATACTTGGGACTTCGTTTACCTCCCATGAAATAGGTGCACAACCACTGGTTCTTCGAAATCAAGCAGACTTTTATGCTCGTTCTGTAGATGAAGATGAGTTCACAGAAATTGAACAGAATCAACAATTTATAAAACTCGAGCATAAGACGGAACTAGGAACAATTACTTCTGTAACTTCAAGGAATAATTGGGATATGAACCCGACCAAACTTGATATTGATCTTTCTGTTAATCCTGGCGCTACATCCAATATACAACAGAAGCAAAATAATTGGGGACAAGAACTTATCTTGAGTTCTATTACTGAAGATTCATTAAGCTGGGTTTTTGGTTCGAATTTTTACTCTAACGACATTAGCGGCCTCGCGACTAGATGGTATGTTTTCCCTTGGCCGGAAGATATATTTGTTGAGCGTTTTGGACCTGCGTTCACCCTAACAAAAGATGCTAATTTTGGGAACAGGACAGAGACGACAACTTACTTTACAGAAAGTGAAAATTTCGGCATATTTACTTCGCTTGAGAAGGAAATTAGCACAAAAAACTCTCTAGAAATTGGTTTAAGATATGACCAAACCAAATCAAAACTGAGTAGAAATAAACTAGCAAAGACAGAAGCTTTCACTTTTGAACAGGCTACTAATCCCAATCTACCCTTTGATATGCCCATACCTGAATCAGATATCCATTCAACACCTCAAAGATTATCAAACGATACATCTCTATTTTCACCTTCAGTACAATTTAATCACTCTATTAATGAAACTAGCAGTGCTTACATAAAGTTTTCTAATTCTGGCAAGCCTGGAGGATTTTCTGCTTTTACTGATAATGAATCTAACGCATCCTACGAAAAAGAAAAAAGTACTTCTTATGAAATTGGCTTCAATTTCAACCCTGACAAGAATTTGATAATTAAAATTTCAGGATTCATCAATAATGTGGATGATTATCAAATGGAAATGCCAGAACCAGCTTCTACCAATTACAGTTTAGTAAATGTGGATGAGGTTGTAATACAAGGTATTGAATTAGAAACAGCCATGAAATTATCCGAAGGATTGAAAATTCATTTAGGCTACGGTTTATCTGACTCTAAAATTAATGAAGTTAGTGATCTAGCTTCAAAGTCCTCAGCACTTTCGAGCCTAAAAGGTAAAAGTATTTCTTTTGTTCCTCAATATAATTTCTCAACGCTAATTTCTCATGAACTTGAAAATGGCTTGCACTACCAAATTGGTACAAGAACTGTTGGAGAATCATTTTATTGGGATCAAACTGGATCAAACAACTCTGATAGAATTGAAGACTACACTCTTATCGATGCAAGCATTGGGTACACATTAAATGACTGGAATTTCCATATTTTTGGAACTAATCTAACAGACGAAGAGTATTACACATCCTTAGTTAGTAGCTTATCTAATTTAGGTGCTGCACCAGGTATCGCGGGTTCTCCTCGTGTGATCGGGCTTAGCATTGCCAGAGATTTCTGAACTTTGCAAGCGGAGCAATCTTCCGCTTGCCCGAGAAATCCCTCACAGCTAACCTGATCTAGCTGAGCAAATGAATGCATTTTTTAAAATAGGGCTTCCTTGGGCGATTTCCCTAGGACTCGTCTTTTTTGTGGGTCTCTACCTGGGCTCCCAAAATGCCAAGTCCACCTCAACTCCATTAGTCTCGAAGAGCAAAGAAGCTGAAATCGCAAAGAAACATGCCTCTTCTCAAAAAAAGAATCATTCACCCGAGGTCTTAAAAGATATCGAACCTGTGCAGGCAGTACCTACCCCTAACCCGACCATGCCACCCAATCTCCAGCGAATCATTCAGGGAGGAGATATTGTCGAGCGGTTGGGGACATATCTGGATGCGGTACGGTCGATGGATCGATCCAATGTTAGTCAAGTGGTCAAAGCATTTGAGGAATTACCGGGTGGATATGGCAGGCATCTGGAAATGAAACTGCTGATGCGTAGTTGGGCAAATTTTGATCCGGAGGGTGCACTCGCTTATGCATCTAATTCACTGGATGCCAAGAGCGAGAGAAGGTTTGGGGTATCTGAGGCTCTGGCCGGTTGGGCAATCCGTGACTCTGAGGCGGCGATTGCATGGGCAGAAAAAAATCATCCAGACAATGCAGACGGAAACAATCCACTACTTGCTGGTATTGTCAAAGGATTGGCTGAGACCAACCTGCAGAACGCTGATGCATTGATGAAGAGTTTGCCCAGTGGATCCGCCCGATGGCAGGCTTCCACTTTCCTTGCTCAAGAATACTCTAAAGGAAGTATCAAGGATGCCGTTCGCTGGGCTGAGAGTTATCCTGATGATGACTCAAGAATGCGTGAGACCATAGTTGGCCAAGTTGGGGCAAATCTTGCCAAACGAGATCTTCAGGCAACCGCGGCATGGGCAAGTACTATGCAAAATGAACCAGCCGCGGAAAGAGTCATGGAAAATGTGATTACTCATTGGGTAAGGCAGAGCCCAGAGGAAGCTGCCCAGTGGGTAAATAATTTGGAAGACAGTCATCAAAAGACCTTTGCTATGCGTGCGTTGGCAAATCGTTGGGCGATCAAAGACCCCGTGGCCACTGCTGAATGGATCAATCAACTACCAAGCTCTTCAAATTCTGATTTGGCCATCAATGAGTTTGTAAACCGGATACGGCTGCAGGATCCGGAAGGTGCCGCTGGGTGGGCAAATTCTATTCAAGATGAAGAGCTCAGAGAAAAAGCACTGAAAAGAGTAGTCGATGGGTGGGAAGAAACCGCTGATCCATCGCAACTTGAAATGTGGAAGAAAGCACAACAAGGTGACTGACCTTGTGTGTTTACTTACCGATTGTTTCGATGATCGCGACAATCGGAAGAAATAGTGCGATCACAATAAATCCTACCACTACCGCGAGGAAAACGATCATCACCGGCTCAATCAGGGAAGTAACCCCAGCAACCGCGTTGTCCACATCTTCATCATAATTATCCGCGATCCGGGTAAGCATATCAGGAAGCTCCCCAGTCTCCTCCCCAATCTCCACCATACTTGTAACCATGGTCGGGAATACCGGTTCACGATCCATCTGAACCGCCATTGACTCACCATCCCGAACGGAGTTGTGAATATTATTCATCGCCTTGATAAAAAAGACATTGGTAAGGGTGTCTCCGGTAATCTGCAAAGCCTGCAAAATAGGAACCCCACTACTGAGCAAGGTACCGAATGTGCGGGTAATTCGGGAAATATTTGATTTACTGACCACTTCCTTAACCACCGGAACATTTAGGCCGAGCCAGTCGAAGGATTTTGCTCCCACTTTGGTTTTTTTGAAAAGAAAGATACCACCAACAAATCCACCCATTCCTCCAAGAACCAAAACCGGATGGGATGCAAACATATCACTTACTCCAACTACGATTTGAGTAGGACCAGGAAGTGCGGCTCCGCGAAGCATCTGCTCAAAGATTTGCTGGAATTGAGGCACCACAACCATCATCAAAAGTGTAACAATTGCAACTGCCACAAACATGATCACACTGGGGTAAATCATGGCGGACTTCACTTTCTTAATCGTACGGATGGACTTCTCCTGAAATTGGGCTAGTCGGTCCAGTACAAGATCCAGCACCCCACCCGCTTCCCCAGCCTTGACCATATTAACATAGAGTTTGTCAAAAGTCTTCGGGTACATGGCAAGACCATCCGAAAGAGTTCCTCCGGATGAAACCCGCTCCGCAACCGCTTCGAGCATGGATTTAAACTTCGGCTTTTTTTCCTGCTGCTTGATCATTACTTCAAGACTTCGCAGAAGGGGCAAGCCTGCCTGAATCAATGTGGACATCTGCCTGGTAAAAATAGAAACATCCTCATTGGTCGGACCTCCACCAATTTCCAGAGCCAGAATACTCTTTTTCTTTTTTTTGGGAGCTTTCTTGGCTTTCTTTTTTTCGGGCTCCGCTGACTTTGGAGGGTCGACCACAACCTGTTTAGCGGATGCTTGGTAGACATCGGGAACAGGAGCTTTTGCGACTGCACCAACCTGAGACAATTGTGAAGGTGTTAAATTATACTGGCTGAGAATATTACGGGCATCTTGCTCATCGGTAGCCTCAAAGGTACCGTCCACCTGGTTACCAGACTGGTCTGCAGCAACATATTTGAAAATAGCCATCTAGAGGAAAAGCATGAGGTATTCTTAGGTATATTTCAACACTTCCTCGACCGTGGTTTCTCCATCAAAGATCGACCGAAGCCCATCCTCTCTTAAGGTTCGCATGCCTTGCTCAATCGCTTTCTGGCGGAGCACTAAAGTAGCCGCACCGGAATTAATCATTTCCCGAAAGCTGTCATTCACTTTAATCATTTCAAAAAGCCCAGTACGCCCACGATATCCAGAATTATTGCATTCCTCGCAGCCAGCTCCAAAATAAAACTGCTGGTCTCCTAAATCTTTTCTCTCAACCCCCAGGTTTGCGAGCATTTCATTTTTAGGATCAAAAGGCTGGATACATTTATTGCAGATTTTACGCACCAAACGCTGGGCAAGGATAAACTCAAGGGACGCCGAAAGTAAAAAGGGCTGCAAACCCATGTCAACGAGTCGGGTAACCGCACCTGGGGCATCATTTGTATGCAAAGTACTGAGCACGACATGGCCAGTTAGAGATGCCTGAACCGCAATCCGTGCGGTCTCAATATCCCGGATTTCTCCCACCATGATTTTATCTGGATCCTGCCGCAGGAAAGCCCGTAAAGCACGAGCAAAATCGAGTCCGACCTGATGATTCACCGGAACCTGCATAATTCCTTCGATTTCATACTCAACCGGATCTTCTGCGGTTAAAATTTTGGTGTCGATTTCATTTACCTCACGCAAGGCACTGTACAGTGTGGTGGTTTTCCCTGAACCGGTTGGGCCTGTTACAATAAAGATACCATTGGGGCGACGAACCGCACCACGAATCCCAGTCTTCACATTTTCGGGCAATCCGAGATTGTCCAAATCCAAATTAACCGCTGATTTATCCAGAACCCGCAACACCACGCTCTCGCCGAACTGAGTAGGCAAAGTGGATACACGCAGATCGACTGCCCTACCCTCAATCGTCATTTTAATTCTGCCATCCTGAGGAATTCTGTGCTCGGCAATATTCAGCTCAGAAATCACTTTCACTCTGGAAATAACAGGTAGTGCCAGACTCTTTGGCGGAGGTGACATTTCGTACAAGGCACCATCCACACGGTAACGAATGCGGAACTCATCCTCAAAAGGCTCAAAATGAATATCAGATGCCTGGGCCCGGATGGCTTGCTGAAGAACAAGGTTCACAAAACGGACAATCGGAGTGTCGTTGGCCGCGTCCACCAAATCAGCTTCATTTTCTTCATCCAGTCCATCGAACTGATCAAAACCATCATCACCATTGTAAAGTTCAGTAAGGGAACCTCCATCGGCTCCATAATATTTTTCAATCAATAGACTTACCTGATCAGGATCACAAACAATCAACTCTATACCCGTGTTCAAGGCAAAGGTAAGATCATCAATAATGGCTGAATTAAAGGGATCTGAAACGAGCAGGTGAATCCCTTCCTCTGAAGCATAAAGAGGAACCGCACCGTACTGCCTAGCCGTATCCGCAGGAATCATTGCAATAGTTTCAGCATCGATCTCTGCGACTTCCCCCTCCTGCAACTCATAGCCCAAATATTGGGAGATGAGACTGAGAATATCCTCCCGGGTCGCTATCCCAGCCTCAATTAATGCCTCGGCGTAAGATCGCCTAC
>Ga0181596_10000523_pt1 | contig 39738 bp, 37 predicted proteins | sample 041ome_6_FD_148655 | JGI IMG/M metagenome (GOLD analysis project Ga0181596, IMG submission 148655) | Coastal salt marsh microbial communities from the Groves Creek Marsh, Skidaway Island, Georgia - 041402US metaG (spades assembly) | ecosystem: Environmental > Aquatic > Marine > Intertidal zone... | reverse complement strand
CAACATGACGGACAGACCTACCGCCTGAAGAACGGCGCGGTGGTGATCGCCGCCATCACCTCCTGCACCAACACCTCCAACCCCAGCGTGATGATGGCCGCCGGCCTGCTGGCGAAGAAAGCCGTAGAGAAAGGCCTGCAGCGCAAACCCTGGGTCAAGAGCTCGCTGGCTCCAGGCTCCAAGGTAGTTACCGAATACTTCAACGCCGCCGGTCTAACCCGCTATTTGGATGAGTTGGGCTTCGACCTGGTCGGCTACGGCTGCACCACCTGCATCGGCAACTCCGGGCCGTTGCTCGAGCCCATCGAACAAGCCATTCAGCAATCCGACTTGAGCGTCGCCTCGGTACTGTCCGGCAACCGCAATTTCGAGGGCCGCGTGCATCCGCTGGTGAAAACCAACTGGCTCGCCTCGCCGCCCCTGGTAGTGGCCTATGCATTGGCCGGCAGCGTGCGGCTGGACATAACCGCTGAACCCTTGGGCCAAGGCAAAGACGGCCAGCCGGTTTATCTTAAGGACATTTGGCCGAGTCAGGCGGAAATCGCCGAGGCGGTCCTTAAAGTCGACACCGCGATGTTCCACAAGGAATACGCCGAGGTATTCGCCGGCGATGCCGAGTGGCAAGCCATCGAGGTGCCGCAAGCGGCCACCTACACCTGGCAAGACGACTCGACCTACATCCAGCACCCACCCTTCTTCGAGAAGATCGCCGAGGCACCACCGCATATCGGTGACATCCAGCAGGCGCGCATCCTCGCTCTGCTTGGTGATTCGGTAACCACCGACCATATCTCTCCCGCCGGCAATATCAAGGCCGACAGCCCCGCCGGCCGTTACCTGCGCGAACAGGGCGTGGAACCGAGCGACTTCAACTCCTACGGCTCACGGCGCGGTAATCATCACGTGATGATGCGTGGCACCTTCGCCAACATCCGCATCCGCAACGAGATGCTCGGCGGCGCGGAAGGCGGTAACACTCTGCACGTTCCAAGCGGTGAGCAGTTGTCGATCTATGACGCGGCCATGCGCTATCAGGATGAAGGCACGCCACTGGTGGTGATAGCCGGCAAGGAATATGGCACCGGTTCGAGCCGTGACTGGGCGGCCAAGGGCACCAACCTGCTCGGCATCAAGGCGGTCATCGCCGAAAGCTTTGAACGCATCCATCGCTCCAACCTGGTGGGCATGGGCGTCTTGCCGCTGCAATTCAAACCCGGAGAAAACCGCACCAGCCTGAAACTCACGGGCAAGGAAAGACTGACCCTAAGCGGCCTGGACAACGTGGAACTGCAACCCTCGATGGCCCTGACGCTGGAGATCCAGCGCGAAGACAACAGCCGCGACAGCATCGAAGTACTGTGCCGCATAGACACCCTCAATGAAGTGGAATACTTCAAGGCCGGCGGCATCCTCCACTATGTACTGCGGCAATTGATCGCCAATCCGTGACCCGCCTGGATTGGCCGATCTAGAAGCCTGCCCGTTGAGCAGGCAAACAATGCTGCGTCTGAATTAGACGCGGCATTTTTATTCAATTTCTGGCGTCAATGGCCGATCATGTGACATCGCCTCAAGGATTACCTCGTCATGCGCAACAACCAACCTATTACCCAGCGCGAGCGCAGTTTCCCTGCACAACAGCGACTGATCTCCACCACCGACCTCAAAGGCCAGATCACCTACTGCAATGACGCCTTTATCGAGGTCAGCGGTTTCAGCCGCGACGAGCTGATTCGCGCTCCGCACAATCTGGTGCGCCACCCGGATGTACCGGCGGCTGTGTTTCAGCACATGTGGGACACCCTGAAGAAGGGCCGGCCCTGGATGGGCATCGTCAAAAATCGCTGTAAAAGCGGCGACCATTACTGGGTCAACGCCTATGTGACGCCCGTAATGGAGAACAATCAGGTCGTTGGTTACGAGTCGGTGCGGGTCAAACCCAGCAGCGAACAGGTGCGCCGTGCCGAGGCCCTGTACCTGCGTATTAACGCAGGCAAGTCAGCCATTCCCGGCAGTGACCAATGGTTGCCAACCCTGCAAAGCTGGTTACCCTTTATTCTGATCAGCCAGATTGCCTTCCTAATTGGTACCTGGCTCGACTCCGGCTGGGGCTTTGCCCTGGCGGCAGCTTTGTCCGTACCACTGGGCCTGGCCGGTTTGAACTGGCAACAGCGTGGTCTCAAGCGCCTGCTGCGCCTGGCTGACCAGACCACCTCTGATCCGCTGATTGCGCAGATGTACACCGACAGCCGTGGCGCGCAAGGCCGCCTGGAAATGTCCATTCTCAGCCAGGAAGCGCGCCTGAAAACCTGCCTGACCCGCCTGCAGGACACCGCCGAACAACTCAGCCAGCAAGCCCGGCAGGCCGATGCCCTGGCGCACAACAGCTCAGCCGGGCTTGAACGCCAGCGCAACGAGACTGATCAAGTGGCCACTGCCATCAATGAAATGGCGGCAACCACGCTGGAGGTTGCAAGCAATGTGGCCCGTACCGCCATCGCCACCCAGGACGCCAACCGTTTGACCAGCGCCGGCCGCACCATTGCCAGTGAAACCCGCCAGGCCATTCAACGCCTGTCGCAGTCGGTTGGCGATACCGGTGAAACAGTCACCCGTCTGGCGCAGGACAGCAATGAAATTGGCGGCGTGGTCGATGTGATCAAAGGCATCGCCGATCAAACCAACTTACTGGCGCTAAACGCAGCCATCGAGGCGGCACGTGCCGGCGAAATGGGCCGTGGCTTTGCCGTGGTGGCTGATGAAGTGCGCTCGTTGGCGCAGCGCACCGCCGAGTCCACCGGGCAGATTCACCAGCTGATCGCCAAGTTGCAGCGCACCGCCGAAGAAGCGGTGATGACCATGGAAATCGGCCGCAAACAGGCTGACGAAGGGGTTGAGCGCGTGCAGCAGGCCGACGATGCACTGGCCGGCATCAGTGAGGCGGTGGCCAATATCACCGACATGGCCAACCAGATTGCCGCTGCAGCCGAAGAACAAAGCGCGGTGGCGGATGAGGTGAATCGCAGCATCACCACCATCGCGCAACTGGCCGACCAAACCGCCGGCGAGGCACATGACACCGCCCTGCTCAGCGAAGCCCTGACGGCCACGGCCAACGGGCAGTACGCCCTGGTCGAGCGCTTCAACCGCTAAGAACCTACTCACGATCTGCTGCGCGTCGACCCGAAGGGCGAGTGAAACGAGTAATGCTTATGTACAAAAGTACACTCCGCTTCCTCGCCTGTTTTGGCCAGCCGCAGGCTGTTACTGGCCTAGCGCCTTGCAGCACTCTAGCTCGCGAGATCCTAAACAGGTTCTAAGGCCGCACGCACTGCCCTGCAGTGCGCGGTCCTCCCCCGCCGTTATAAATTCTCGTAGCGGTTCATATCCAGCACACCGGCTTCAAGCGGCTCGGTCTGCTGGATATACGCCGACATGTCGTGGAAATAGCGCCAGAATTCTGGGTGAGTACGACGAATGCCCCAGCGCTCAACCAGTTTTGCAAACGCCGAAGCATCACGCGCCTGTTCCATCGCGGCAACAAACTCCGCCACCTGCTCAGCCTTCACGTTGAAGATAAAGTTCGGGTAGCTCGTGAGCACGCCCGGATACACCGTCAAGGTGTCCAGCTCAGGCTGATAACGGCGTTCCTCTCCAAGCATAAAGGCCACGTTTGAGTGCGCGCGGTTACGCAGCAGGCTATACACCTCGCGCTCGCCAGCAGGCAGCTCGACCCGTAGCAGAGTCGCCTCAGGCAGCTGATCAATCACCTTGAGCCCACCTGCCGGCCGCCCGCTCAGACGGCTGAGTGTTTGCTCAGCATCTGCCAGTTGAGCAGGCAAACCCTCACGGTGACAAATTGCCGAGCGGCAACGGTTGATCGGATCAGGCCGCGCATTCAGCGTGCCGTAGCGCTGCAACAGCGTCTCGGCAAAAGCGCCCTTGGCGCCCTCATCCGGCAAGCCCAGGCCACTGGGGGTGTGGTAATCGGCCTCGGTGTAGCTCAGCCACATCTTCAGCTTGCCGCTGTTCTGGTACCAATCGTCAAGATAAGCCTGACGTGCGTTTGCCGGCAGCAAACGCAAGAAGTTCAGCTCGGCGCCATTGCGAATCAGGTCGAAGTACAGGCGGGTTTGCGCCTGGTGTGAAACCGTGCCGTAGACGTCGAAATTAACCACTAGCTGGTAGTAGGTCCGCTCCAGCAACGGGTAATCCAGCAGCCAGAGGGTCTGCGGTACTTCACCGATCAGCCCTTTGCGCACCATCGCGCTGTCGTGATGACGGAAGACACTCAGCAGGGCATTGTCATTCCCCGCCCACAGCTGTGACCAGCCAGGCGCAGGGGCATCGGCGTAGGCGTGACGGCGCAGGTCCTCATAGTCGTTGCGCTTGTCCTGATACTTCCCCCAGAGCCCCAATAAATCACCGATGTCATCGAGCTGGCCGGGCATAGCAAGCAGCGGCGTCGCTTGCTCGCGGTAGTGGGCGTCGGTGATGTAGAGATCATGGCGTGGGTCTTGAAACAGCGCCCAGAAGTTATCGCGGATCACGTCGGTGGCGATCTGTCCACGGCACACCGGTCCACGAATAAAGGTACGCACGAAGTACTCACCGTTCTCCAGCATGAACTGATAACGCGCTTCGGCCGGAATCGCGGCAAAGGTTTCAAATGGGTTGGCGCGGCGCTGAATGCCATAACCCGGCAGCGCATCCACCTGCCAGTCGGTGGCGAAGAACAGCTGCTTGATGCGTTCCAGTTTCGCCGCACTCAACCCATAGGTGATGTGGGTCTTGTGCACGATGACCCCTTGTACCGGCGTCAGGCGGTAGTAGAACTCGGTACCAGGGTCATCATTGGGGCGCCGTGTGGCGATGATATCCACCGGCTCGCCGCTGGGCGTGCGCGAACGCACCAGCTGAAAGAAATGCCCCGACTCGCCATCGGCAAAGTGCAGATGAGCCAAAAACAGATGCTCGTACAGCCAGCGTGAAACCAGCGCCTCGCGGGCACCCGGGGCATTCATAAAGCGCTCCCAGGTAGACACCTGCTGCGCCTCTGCGGCGCTGGCCTGCAGCGCCTGCTGGTCGACCGGCGCGCCCTGCTCCAGCCAATGCTGCAGGGTTTGATAGTCCTCATCACTCAGGCCAGTCACAGCGAACGGCATACCGACCTGCGGATTCTTCCGGGCAAACTCGGCGAACTCCTGCGGCAACGGGCATTGGTTGACGCGGCCAATACCAATGTCCAGCTCAGCCGGCAGTTTGCTATTCGCGGCAAACGGCTGTTTGTGGCCGAGTTCAAGCATGCGCGCCATCAGGGCTGCCTGACTGCCCTGCTGATCCAACACCGAGGTAAAGCCTTTACGCTGCCATGCGGCGGCGCCATGGGCATCTACAAACAGGCGTGAGGTTTCCTGCGCCTTGGTGCGTCCACCGTCGTACACCGTGGCTTTGCTCGCCCCCCGCTGCGCGCCTTCGGCACTGCCCAGATTGAGCTGGCAGGCTGCGTCGTAACAGGCATGGCAGGCCACGCAGTGCTGGGTAAAAATGGGTTGAATGTCACGGCTATAGGAAATTGGTTCGCCCGCCTGCAGTGAGCCAATGAACAACGAACACACGCCAAGCAATAAGCGGCAGAACATGGAGAAATCTCGGAAAGGGCTTGAGCGGCGATTCTAGCCGTCGCCAGCCAATCAAGGCGAGCACTCAAACATGAGTGAAATTCATGTGAAAGCGCAGAGCGCTGCAAAAGCACGCAACTTTGTTATCATCGCCGCCTTTGTTTCCGTGCCTCAGGTAGCTCCCCATGTCCGATCGTAACGTCCGCCTCCAAGCCCTGCAGAAAGCCCTTTCTGAGCGCATCCTGGTTCTCGACGGCGGCATGGGCACCATGATCCAGAGCTACAAGCTGGAAGAAGAAGACTACCGTGGCGCACGTTTCGCCGACTGGCCGAGCGACGTCAAAGGCAACAACGACCTGCTGATCCTCAGCCGCCCGGACGTGATCGGCGCCATCGAAAAAGCTTATCTGGATGCCGGCGCCGACATTCTGGAAACCAACACCTTCAACGCCACCCAGGTGTCCCAGGCCGACTACGGCATGCAGAGCCTGGCCTATGAGCTAAACGTCGAAGGCGCGCGCCTGGCCCGTCAAGTAGCCGATGCCAAGACCCTGGAAACCCCGGACAAACCGCGCTTCGTTGCCGGCGTGCTCGGCCCGACCAGCCGCACCTGCTCGATTTCCCCGGACGTCAACGACCCCGGCTACCGCAACGTCACCTTCGACGAGCTGGTGGAAAACTATGTCGAGGCTACCCGCGGCCTGATCGAAGGCGGCGCGGACCTGATCCTGATCGAAACCATCTTCGATACGCTCAACGCCAAGGCGGCGATCTTCGCCGTGCAACAGGTGTTCGAAGAGGACAACGTCGAGCTGCCGATCATGATCTCCGGCACCATCACAGACGCCTCCGGCCGCACCCTGTCCGGGCAGACCACCGAAGCCTTCTGGAACTCGGTAGCGCACGCCAAGCCGATCTCCGTGGGCCTGAACTGCGCCCTCGGCGCCAAGGATCTGCGTCCGTACCTGGAAGAACTCTCGACCAAGGCCGGCACCCATGTTTCGGCCCACCCCAACGCCGGCCTGCCCAACGCCTTCGGCGAGTACGATGAAACCCCGGCCGAGATGGCGGCGGTGGTCGAGGAGTTCGCCGCATCGGGTTTCCTCAACATCATCGGCGGCTGCTGCGGCACCACGCCTGGGCATATCCAGGCCATCGCCGAAGCCGTGGCCAAGTACAAACCACGGGTCATTCCAGATATCCCCAAGGCCTGTCGCCTGTCTGGCCTGGAGCCGTTCACCATCGACCGTAACTCGCTGTTTATCAACGTCGGCGAGCGCACCAATATCACCGGCTCGGCCAAGTTCGCCCGGCTGATCCGTGAGGAAAACTACACCGAAGCCCTGGAAGTCGCCCTGCAGCAGGTGGAAGCGGGCGCGCAGATCATCGACATCAACATGGACGAAGGGATGCTCGATTCCCAGGCGGCCATGGTCAAGTTCCTCAACCTGATCGCCGGTGAGCCGGACATTTCCCGCGTGCCGATCATGATCGACTCATCCAAGTGGGAAGTGATCGAGGCCGGCCTGAAGTGCATCCAGGGCAAGGGCATCGTCAACTCGATCTCGATGAAGGAAGGCGTCGAACAGTTCAAGCACCACGCCAAGCTGTGCAAACGCTACGGCGCCGCTGTGGTGGTGATGGCCTTCGACGAAGCCGGCCAGGCCGACACCGCCGCGCGCAAACGCGAGATCTGCCAGCGCAGCTACGACATTCTGGTGGACGAAGTGGGCTTCCCACCGGAAGACATCATCTTCGACCCGAACATCTTCGCCATCGCCACCGGCATCGAGGAACACAACAACTACGCGGTCGACTTCATCGAGGCCTGCGCTTATATCCGCGACAACCTGCCCTTCGCCCTGACCTCGGGCGGGGTGTCCAACGTGTCGTTCTCCTTCCGCGGCAACAACCCGGTGCGCGAGGCCATCCACTCGGTGTTCCTCTACCACGCGATCCAGAACGGTCTGACCATGGGCATCGTCAACGCCGGCCAGCTGGAAATCTATGACGAGATTCCCAAGGAGCTGCGCGAGAAGGTTGAGGACGTGGTACTCAACCGCAACGCAGGCGGCACCGAGGCCCTGCTGGCCATCGCCGACAATTACCGTGGCGACGGTAGCGTCAAGGAAGTTGAAGACGAAGCCTGGCGCGCCCTGCCGGTCGGTAAACGCCTGGAGCATGCCTTGGTCAAAGGCATCACCGCCTTTATCGTCGAAGACACCGAGGAGTGCCGCCAGCAGTGCGCACGCCCGATCGAGGTGATCGAAGGCCCACTGATGAGCGGGATGAACGTGGTCGGCGACCTGTTCGGCGCCGGCAAGATGTTCCTGCCCCAGGTGGTCAAATCCGCCCGCGTGATGAAACAGGCCGTGGCCCACCTGATCCCCTTTATCGAGGCGGAGAAAGGCGACAAGCCGGAAGCCAAGGGCAAGATCCTTATGGCCACGGTGAAAGGCGATGTGCACGACATCGGCAAGAACATCGTCGGCGTGGTGCTCGGCTGCAACGGCTACGACATCGTCGACCTGGGCGTGATGGTGCCGGCGGAGAAGATTCTGCAAACCGCCATTGCCGAGAAGTGCGACATCATCGGCCTGTCCGGCCTGATCACCCCGTCGCTGGACGAAATGGTGCACGTCGCCCGCGAAATGCAACGCCAGGGTTTCACCCTGCCGCTGATGATCGGCGGTGCCACCACCTCCAAAGCCCACACCGCGGTGAAGATCGAGCCCAAGTACCAGAACGATGCTGTGGTCTATGTGACCGACGCCTCCCGCGCAGTGGGCGTGGCGACCCAGTTGCTGTCCAAGGAGCTGAAGCCGGCTTACGTGCAAAGTGTCCGCGAAGACTACGTGGTGGTCCGCGAACGCACCGCCGCCCGCAGCGCGCGCACCGAGCGCCTGCCCTATGCGGCTGCCGTGGCCAACAAGCCAACATTCGACTGGAACGCTTATCAGGCCAGCCAACCAAGCTTCACCGGGGTGAAGGTGCTGGATGATATCGACCTCAATGTACTGGCCGAATACATCGACTGGACGCCGTTCTTTATCTCCTGGGACCTGGCTGGCAAGTACCCGCGCATCCTCACCGACGAAGTGGTTGGCGAAGCGGCCACTGCACTGTTCGCCGATGCCCAGGAACTGCTGAAAAAGCTCATCGACGAGAAGCTGATCAGCGCCCGCGCGATCTTCGGCTTCTGGCCGGCCAACCAAGTCGAGCATGACGATATCGAGGTCTATGGTGACGACGGCCAGCCGATGGCCAAGCTGCACCACCTGCGCCAGCAAACCATCAAACCAGACGGCAAGCCGAACTTCTCCCTGGCCGACTTCGTCGCGCCCAAGGACAGCGGCATCACCGATTATGTCGGCGGCTTTATCACCACCGCCGGCATCGGTGCCGAGGAAGTGGCCAAGGCGTACCAGGACGCTGGCGACGACTACAACAGCATCATGGTCAAAGCCCTCGCCGACCGCCTGGCCGAAGCCTGTGCCGAGTGGCTGCACGAGCAGGTGCGCAAGAACTACTGGGGCTACGCCCAGGACGAGCAGCTCTCCAACGAGGAGCTGATCAAGGAAGCCTACAAAGGCATCCGCCCCGCTCCCGGCTACCCGGCCTGCCCGGATCACACCGAGAAAAAGACCCTGTTCACCTTGCTCGACCCCATCGCCGAGTTCGACAAGGCCGGACGCAGCGGCGTATTCCTCACCGAGCACTACGCCATGTTCCCCGCTGCGGCGGTCAGCGGCTGGTACTTCGCCCACCCCGAGGCGCAGTACTTTGCCGTGGGCAAGGTCGACAAGGATCAGGTGGAAAGCTACACCGCACGTAAAGGCCAGGAACTGGCCGTGAGCGAGCGCTGGCTGGCGCCGAACCTGGGTTACGACGACTAAAACACTGCTGCGGACGGCGTATCTGCCCAGTCCGCAGCCACTTTCAGCCCAGCCAAGCAGCGCAGGGCGTTTTATCCCGCGTGCGAGACTCAACGCCCTATGCACAGCCTTGAACAACTTCGCTCCGGAGCACTCTCCGGCATTACCCGGCTGGACCTTTCCTGCGGCTTGTCCGAGTTCCCAGAGGACATTTTCGCTCTGGCCGACAGCCTCGAAGTGCTCAATCTCTCGGGAAACCAGCTCAGCTCACTCCCAAACGACTTAGCGCGCCTGCATAAGCTGCGCATCTTGTTTTGCTCGGACAACCAGTTCACCTCGGTGCCCGAAGTAGTGGGGAGCTGCATGCAACTGGAGATGGTTGGCTTCAAGGCTAACCGTATCCAACGGCTGCCTGCTGCAGCGCTGCCGCCCAAATTGCGCTGGTTGATCCTGACCGACAATCGTCTGCAGCAGCTGCCGGCTGAGTTAGGTGACTGTAAGCACTTACAAAAACTGATGCTGGCGGGTAACCAGCTCAGTGCGCTGCCGCAGAGCATGGCAAACCTGAATGCTCTGGAACTGCTGCGCATCGCCGCTAACTGCCTGGAACAGCTGCCGGCATGGATCACGGCTCTGCCGTCTCTATCCTGGCTGGCCTATGCCGGCAATCCATTCAGTGACCTCAGCGAGGCTGAAGTCCTCCAGCAGCACCCTTTGCCCGCCATAGCACGCGACACCCTTGAGCTGGGTGAACTGCTCGGCCAAGGCGCCTCCGGGATCGTCCGCAGCGCAACATGGCAACAGCCGGGCAGACCGGCGCAGGCCATGGCAGTCAAGCTATTCAAAGGCGACGTCACCAGCGACGGACTCGCCCACAGTGAAATGGCCGCGTGTATTGCAGCAGGCAAGCACAACAACCTGATCAGTGTTTCCGGCCCGCTGGAGCGACTGGGCGATGACCTGCCTGGTCTGTTGCTGGAACGCATTACACCAAGCTTTCAGCCATTGGCGGGACCGCCCTCCCTGGCCAGCTGCACCCGCGATTGTTACGCCGAACAGCGCCATTTCAAGGTGGCAGAAGCCTTGCGGATTCTCCGAGGCACAGCCGCTGCCGTCGCTCACCTGCACGAGCGCGGCATCCTGCATGGTGATTTGTACGCGCATAACCTGCTGGTCGACGCCACAGGGCAAACGCTGCTGGGCGATTTCGGTGCCGCTTCATTTTTTGATACACGCAGTAGCAGCGCAATCGCCCTGCAACAGCTCGAAGTCCGAGCCTTCGCCTGTTTACTGGAAGAGTTGTTGAGTCGCTGCGAGCAGGATGATCAGCCCGATCAAATAACCCACTTGTGGCAACTGCATAGGCGTTGCAACAACCCGCAACCTTCCGAACGACCACTCTTTGTGGATATCCTAAAATCCTTGGAAGGCTGCAATCTAACCTAAGCCTGCGCTAAGACACTCGCTGTAGCGCCCGAGAAGTAAGCGAGTAAATACCTACAAAAAACCGCCAGTGCTTGGCGGTTTTTTGTGGACGCTGACCTTTACTGCTGCAACTCCTGCTCAGTGAACATGTCGCTGAACAACATGCTCGACAGGTAACGCTCACCGGAGTCCGGCAGGATCACCACGATGGTTTTGCCCTGCATGTCCGGCTCCGCCGCCACACGCAGTGCCGCCGCCATGGCCGCGCCGCAGGAGATGCCGCAGAGAATGCCCTCTTCGCGCATCAGGCGCAGGGCCACAGCCTTGGCATCGTCATCGCTGACCAACTCGACCCGATCGACCATGCTCAAATCCAGGTTACCCGGAACAAAACCGGCACCAATGCCCTGAATCTTGTGCGGACTGGGCTTGACCTCATCACCGGCGATGGTCTGGCTGATCACGGGTGAACCGATCGGCTCAACTGCCACCGAGACAATTGCCTTGCCCTGGGTCTGCTTGATGTAACGGGAAATCCCGGTGATGGTGCCGCCAGTGCCCACGCCCGATACCAGCACATCGATTGCCCCATCGGTGTCATTCCAGATTTCCGGGCCGGTGGTTTTCTCGTGAATGGCCGGGTTGGCCGGATTATTGAACTGCTGTGGCATAAAGTAGGTGTTGCTGTCGGAGGCAGCGATTTCCGCAGCCTTTTCAATCGCGCCCTTCATGCCTTTGGCCGGTTCGGTCAACACCAACTCGGCGCCCAGCGCTTTGAGCACCTTGCGCCGCTCCAGGCTCATCGACGCGGGCATGGTCAGCAGCAGTTTGTAACCGCGCGCGGCCGCGACGAAAGCCAGGCCAATACCGGTGTTACCGGAAGTCGGTTCAACGATGGTCATGCCCGGTTTGAGCACACCGCGCTCCTCGGCATCCCAGACCATGCTTGCGCCGATACGGCACTTCACCGAATAGGCAGGGTTGCGTCCTTCGATCTTGGCCAGGATAGTCACCCCAGCCGGGCCCAGACGATTGATCCGAACCAGCGGGGTATTGCCGATGGCGTGTGCGTTGTCTGCGAAGATGCGGCTCATGGCGAGGTCCTTGTTCATGGGTTGCCGAATAAGCCCTCAAGCCTAAGGCCGGTTCTGGCGCCCGTCCAGCCATGCGCACAGCTCGCTGGGAAACCTATTGCGACAGGATCTGTCAGCTTTTATATGAAAAAACGCTATCGCTTACCTCTCTGGACCCTGCTGAGCCTGGGCATTGCCCTGCTCGCTCTGCATATCGCCCTGCCCTGGCTGGTGCGTGACTACCTGAATGAGCAGCTGGCCACTATGGGCGACTACCGCGGTGAAATCAGCGACATTGACCTCGCGTTATGGCGCGGGGCTTATCAGATCAACGGCCTGAGTATCGTCAAACTCAATGGCAAGGTGCCGGTGCCCCTGCTGGAGGCGCCGGTCATCGACCTGGCTGTGAGTTGGCAGGCCTTGTGGGAGACTCGTTCAATTGTCGCCGAAGTCGCCTTCGAACGGCCGCAACTGACGTTCGTCGATGGCGGTACCGCCGCCAGCTCGCAAACCGGTGAGGGTGTCGACTGGCGTGCCCAGCTCAAAAGCTTGCTGCCGATTCACCTCAACGAAATCCGTGTTCACGACGGCACCCTGGCTTTTCGCAACTTCAACACCAAGCCGCCGGTAGACTTAGAGGCCAACAGTATCGATGCCCGCCTGCTCAACCTGAGCAATGTCAACGCTTCCGACAACCCGCGCCCGGCCAGCCTGCAAGCCACTGCCAAAGTATTCGAACAGGCGCCCCTGCAAACTAACGCCAGCTTCAACCCGCTCGGCCAGCTGGATGATTTCGACCTGCGTCTGCGCGTCACCGATATCCAGCTCAAGCAACTCAACAGTTTCACGCGTGCCTATGCCGACTTCGACTTTGCCGCCGGCCATGGCGACTTTGTCATGGAGCTGGATGCCCGCCAGGGCAAACTCAAGGGCTATGCCAAACCGCTACTGCGCGACATGGAAGTCTTCGACTGGCAGCAAGATGTCGCCGCCCAGGACAAGAACCTGCTTACCGGTGCCTGGGAAGCGCTGGTCGGTGGCGGTAGCTGGCTGCTGAAAAACCAGCGCAAAGACCAGTTCGCCACACGCGTAGACATCGAAGGTGATCTCAATGCCTATGACGTCAGCCGCTGGCAAGCCTTCCAGGCCATTCTGCGCAACGCCTTCGTCCGCGCATTTACCAACCGCTTTGACAGCCAGCAACCGTGACACCTGACCAGTGACCCGCCATTCAGTGACTGAATAGCCCGTCTGCGTTCACAGCCACCGGGGCTGCGCGTTATAGTCTGCTTTTAAATACTGAACCCGCAGGTATGGCCCTGCGCGTTACCGTTCGAGGATTTACCGATGAAGTTCGAAGGCACCCAGGCTTACGTCGCCACCGACGACCTCAAACTTGCGGTCAACGCCGCTATCACCCTGGAGCGTCCGTTGCTGGTCAAGGGTGAGCCGGGCACCGGTAAAACCATGCTGGCCGAACAACTGGCCGAATCCTTTGGCGCACGCCTGATCACCTGGCACATCAAATCCACCACCAAGGCTCACCAGGGCCTGTATGAATACGATGCGGTGAGCCGCCTGCGTGACTCGCAGCTCGACAGCGACAAGGTTCACGATGTGCGCAACTACATCAAGAAAGGCAAGCTGTGGGAGGCTTTCGAGGCTGAAGAGCGCGTCATCCTGCTGATCGATGAAATCGACAAGGCCGACATCGAGTTCCCCAACGACCTGCTGCAAGAACTCGACAAGATGGAGTTCTACGTTTACGAAACCAACGAGACGATCAAGGCCAGCAAACGCCCGATCATCATCATCACCTCGAACAACGAAAAAGAACTGCCGGACGCCTTCCTGCGCCGCTGCTTCTTCCACTACATCGCCTTCCCGGATCGCGCGACCCTGCAGAAGATCGTCGACGTGCACTACCCGGACATCAAGAAAGACCTGGTCGCCGAAGCACTGGACGTGTTCTTCGACGTGCGCAAAGTCCCCGGCCTGAAGAAGAAGCCTTCCACCAGCGAGCTGGTCGACTGGCTCAAGCTGCTGATGGCCGACAACATCGGCGAAGCCGTGCTGCGCGAACGCGACCCCACCAAGGCCATCCCGCCACTGGCCGGTGCGCTGGTGAAGAACGAGCAGGATGTGCAGCTGCTTGAGCGCCTGGCCTTTATGAGCCGCCGCGCTGGTCGTTAAGCTGCAGTTGCTGGAAGGGCGGTTTAACCGCCCTTCCCTGTAACGCCAGAATCACAAGTTGCCTTGGGCCTTTTATGATCACTGCACAGCACATCCTGCAACGGCATAACCTGCCCGCTAACAACCTCTACCTGCTGGAGCTCATTCCGCTCATTGAAATGATTTGGGTAGACGGCAAAAACCAGCACCAGGAAATTCTTATCCTGCAGGAATTTACAATTAAGCACTTGGCCATGCTGAGTCGGGATGCAGGTGGGCTGGAGGTCATTTCGGTTGCAGAAGCCAATCGGTTTGTTGATTTCTTTCTCACCCACCGACCTGATCCAAGTTTGCTTGCCGAGCTGAAAGAGCTGGCCTTCGAGCGTCTGCAAACACGTGCAGACAAACAGCACAATCAATCGATCATCGCTCATTGCATGGATATTGCAGCAGCCTGTGTATTGGAATATCCCTACCACGCCAGTGAGCGTATACGGATAGAAGAGAAAGCCCTGCTGCAAGAAATCATCACAGCCCTTGATTTACCCGCAGAGCGACTGAATTAACCCACGCGCAAGCTGGGCTTCGATACGACTAGAACAGTGCGCCACTTTTGCGCCGCTGACCGTGAATGCATCAGTCGGTTGAATAAGGTTAAGCACTGCATTCAACCGATAAACAATTGTGAGGGCACCTGCATGCTGCTCAACCTGTTCAACGAAATGCGCGCCGCCAAGGTGCCGGTGTCGGTGCGTGAGCTGCTCGACCTGATCAACGCGTTGAAGCACAACGTGGTGTTCGCCGATATGGACGAGTTCTATTTCCTCTCGCGCACCATTCTGGTCAAGGACGAACGCCACTTCGACAAGTTCGACCGTGCCTTCGGGGCCTACTTCAAGGGCCTGGAAAACCTTAATCAGCATATCGAGGCACTGATCCCCGATGAGTGGCTGCGCAAGGAATTCGAGCGCTCGCTGACCGATGAGGAGCGCGCCAAGATCGAGTCCCTGGGCGGCCTGGACAAGCTGATCGAGGAGTTCAAGAAACGCCTCGAAGAGCAGAAAGAGCGCCACGAAGGTGGCAACAAGTGGATTGGCACCGGCGGCACCAGCCCGTTCGGTTCTGGCGGCTTCAACCCGGAAGGCATCCGCGTCGGTGATGCCGGCAAGCGCCAGGGCAAGGCGGTCAAGGTCTGGGACCAGCGCGAGTACAAGAACCTCGACGATCAGGTCGAGCTGGGTACGCGCAATATCAAGGTGGCCCTGCGCCGCCTGCGTAAGTTTGCCCGCCAGGGCGCGCAGGACGAGCTGGATCTGGACGGCACCATCGATCACACCGCCAAAGACGGCGGCCTGCTGAACATCCAGATGCGCCCGGAACGACGCAATGCGGTGAAGCTGCTGATCCTGTTCGACATCGGCGGTTCGATGGACGCTCACGTCAAGGTCTGCGAGGAGCTGTTCAGTGCCTGTAAGACCGAGTTCAAGCACATGGAGTACTTCTACTTCCATAACTGCGTGTACGAATCGGTATGGAAGAACAACCTGCGCCGCACCTCGGAGCGCTTCTCCACCCAGGACCTGCTGCACAAGTACGGCGCTGACTACAAAGTGGTGTTCGTCGGCGACGCGGCCATGGCGCCCTACGAAATCACCCAGGCAGGCGGCAGCGTCGAGCACTGGAACGAGGAGCCAGGTTACGTCTGGATCAAACGCTTTATGGAGAAGTACAAAAAGCTTATCTGGATCAACCCCTACCCCAAGGACACCTGGAACTACACCGCCTCGACCAACATCATGCGCGAGCTGCTGGAAGACCAGATGTACCCGCTGACCTTGAGCGGGCTTGAGGAAGGCATGAAGTTTCTTTCCAAGTAAAAAACACGGGCCCTCAGGGCCCGTGGTGTTATTCCGCGTTCGTACCGGGCGGTGCATCCTCCTCGCCCAGTTCCTGCCAACTGCTGTCCGGGTCAAACAGCTGTAGTTCGCTCACTGTCTTGCCGCCTTCCGGCCCAAGGTCTTTCTCGAATACCTGGCCGTCATGGCTGATCATGAAACTCATCACCCCAGTCTCGGCATACTCGGTAGGCCAGCGGCGAAACCCAAGCCCGCCGCAAGCGCCCCACCAAAGTAGTAGCCTGGCGGTGGCGGGTAATACACGGGAGGCGAAGGATAGGGCCAGGTGCCATAAACCACGCTCGGGTTATAGTTCGGCACATAAATGACCTGAGGTTGAGTGGGCTCGATGATGATGCTCGAGGGTTGCTGCACCACCTCGACCGAACCACTTGTAACCGTTGCCGGCGCGGCGGGTTCTTCGGTGACCTGCTGCTGTTCGTTGGATTCCAGATGGCCCGCCTCTTTGGCCTTGTGTCGCAAGCGTTGCACCGAGTCCATCACGGCATCCGGCTCCGCGAGGAAAGCATCACCCACACGCTGCACCCAGGCCAGGTCTTGACCGAGTACGGCCAATGCTGCGGGAAACGCCACCAGCGACTGCACGCTCGGGTTCCAGGGTTGTTCTGCAACAGCCTGTACAGCCGTATCACCGCTGTTATCCGGGTTGGCCTTGGACCATGCCACCGCATCCGCCACCTCCCCCGGATAAGTGGCTGCCATCAGAATCTGGGCCAATAAGGCATCAGGGTATAGCGCCAGCGGCGCCAGCATCTGGTCGAGTTCTTCCTGGGTAAATACCGTCTTGCGGGCAGCAGGTGGAGCGGGCTTGGCAGGCGTAACAGGAGCGGCACTCTCCGGCACAGGTTTAGCCGCAGGGCTGCTGGCAGCGGCAGATTGCTTGTCCTCATCGGAGCAGCCACCTAGCACCAGCATGGCAAGCAAAAAGGACTTTAAAAGACGATGGGCACGCATGACGCATCTCCCGGCGCAACAAAACCGGAGTAGGACGAGTGAATTCATACTCGCCAATCGAAAGGAACTTGCTCCACGCCATACTGCTTATTCAACATAAGTCGCCTATACCGCGCGGGCAAACCAATGCGGCCAACGTTATACGCTGCACAGAAAGGCGGTAGTCTTGCAGCCGAATTTATCTTGAGAGTAACCCCGATGCTTGATCTCCCCTTGCAGGACGCCGCCGCCCCGGAAGGGGTTTGTTACGGTTGTGGCAGCCGTAACCCCCATGGTTTGCACATCAAAAGTCGCTGGCATGAAGACGGCATGCATATCGTTGCGCAACACCTACCCGACGCCATGCACTGCGGCTGGCCAAACCTGGTCTACGGCGGCCTGCTGGCCATGCTGGTGGATTGCCATTCCAACTGGGCAGCCATGGCCTACCACTACCGCGCCGAAGGCCGTGAACCGGGCAGCCTGCCTCGCATTGAGTGCGTCACCGGCAATCTGGGACTCAAGTTCATCAAGCCGACGCCGATGGGCGTGCCGCTGCACCTGCGCGCCCGCGTTGAGGGTGAGGTCGGCCGCAAGACCCGGGTGATCTGCGAAATCTACGCCGGCGATCTACTGACTGCGATTGGCGACTCTATCTTCGTGCGAGTCGATGCCGCGCAACTGGCTGAGCAGGCACACGGCAACAACGTCTAAACATAAAAAAGGCCTCGTTTAGAGGCCTTTAGCTTCAACGCCAATGGCGTCTTGCCGCAACATCGCGTGCGCGCGTACCGCCCATGCCGAACGTCCAGGCAATAGCCACGATCAGCAACTCTACCAGCCAGGCCAGAATCAAGCCGACACTCAGCCCCCAAGCGATGGCCTGGGGCGCCAGCAAAACCTGATAGCTGTATGCGTCGAGGGTTTCCTCCAGCAGTTGCGGGTCGGCATCGCTTAGCAAATGTACAACCTGGCCATACCAGGGCCCTTGCATGGCCAGCCATTCACCTTCGAGCAATGCTGAACGATTAACCAGATGGGCGATGCTGGCGGCGTCACTGCGCATCACCTCGTCCGCGCTGGCACGATAGTGAGCGACCAAGGCATTGAGGTCGCCCTTGAAGAAGCGTGCGGCGGTTTCCCGAAAGCCCAGCAGGCTCTGCTCAGACTCGGCGCGGTGAGCATCCACACGCTTAGTGTAATCGTCGATAAAACCCGGCACCTGCACGCCGACCAAGAGGCCGAAGGCAAACACCAGCAAGCGCAAATAGCTGCGAAACATCCTTACTCCCTCATCTGGCCGTGGGCAATGCGCTCACCGCGACGCCACAGACTCCATTGCCCGGGCTGGAACAGATTCCAGCATTCATTGTTGGTCAGAGGCTCAGTGGCAATCACCGTCACCACGTCAGTGGGGGTGGTGTGTGCAACAAAGTCCACGGTCACCTCCATATCCTTCAGGCTGGCCGGCCCAAATGGTGCTCGCCGGGTGATCTGCGCCAGCTTGGTTGAACAAAAGCAGAACAACCAATCGCCGTCACTGAACAGGCAGTTGAACACCCCTTTGTCACGATACTCCTGCGCGGCCTGCACCAGCACGGGTAGCAGCTTCTCGAACTCGACCGGTTCAGGAAACGCGCTGCGTACTCTGTTGAGCAGGTCACAGAACGCCGCCTCGCTGTCGGTATCGCCCACTGGCCGATAAAAACTGAACCTCGGCGCAAAATCGGCCAGCTGGCCGTTATGGGCAAAACACCAGTTGCGCCCCCACAGCTCACGGACAAAGGGATGGGTATTGGCCAAACAGACCGTACCGACGTTGGCCTGACGAATATGCCCGATCACGGTTTCACTCTTGATCGGGTAACGCTGCACCAGCCGCGCCACCTCGGAGTCAACGCTGGCTGTCGGGTCCTGGAATAGACGCAGACCACGTCCCTCATAAAAAGCAATACCCCAACCGTCACGGTGCGGACCGCTGCCGCCGCCGCGCTGCATCAGCCCGGTAAAGCTGAATACGATATCAGTCGGCACATTGGCGCTCATCCCCAGTAACTCACACATGGCGTAGGGCCTCGCGCAATTGCTGCGCTTCTTGTTGCAAACGGCTTTCAAGACCTGTGCGCCCCCACGGCAGAAAACGCGTCAGGGCGCGCCACAGCAACAGCACCACATCGCCAGCACGGCGGGGAATCAGGTGCAGATGCAAATGGGCTACATGCTGATTGGCGGCTGGCCCATCATTCAGCAAAAAATTGATGCCCTGCTCGCCATAACCGGCTGCCCGCAAGGCGCCCGCAATGCGCTGTGCCAAGGGCAGCAACTGCTCACTGGGTAGGTTGGAGAGGTCGTTGAGAAAAGGGGCATGTTCACGGCTGACAATCAGCACATGGGCCGGACGCAGAGGGTAGATGTCCAGCAGGACGATGAAATGCTCATCTTCATAGATACGCTGGGCAGGCAATTGCTCGCTAGCAATTGCACAGAACACACACTCCATAGACCCCTCCTGATTGGCAAGGGGCCATGCTGACCGGCTGCGTGAATTGCTGCAAGAGCAGCGGGCCTAGCGACAGCACATCAGGCTACAAACGGGGGTCAATACGCAGACGACGATCACCACGGGCATCGTAACGAGTGTCGGCAAAGTCCTGATCATCGCGCGCCATCATTTCGCGCAGGGTCGGCTCATCATCGGCAATCGCAGCAGCAGGTCTTTGCCGCCCTTGCCACCAGCGCTCCACAGGCCAGCGCACGGCCACAAACAACAGGTACAAGACAAACAGGATCAAGCCATACATGCTCAGATCAGCAATCGCTCGCCAGGCGTTATTACCCACTCCCAGCAGCAAATCCATGGCACTAATGGCGATCGCAGGGGCCAACTGCTCTTTGCCGGGATCGACAACAGTCGGGCTAAACAGTAGCACCAGCACCAGCACTCGCAGCGGCTCACGCACATAGCGCCACATCCAGCCGGTCAGGCGGAACCACACCAATAGGCAGCCAAGGGCCGCCGCCAGATAGGCGCTCCAGGCAAGCAGGTAGTCGTTTTCAATCATAAAGCGCGGTTCTCAAGCATTGAGGGCCGGCGGTCGTGCAGGCGCAGATAAGCGCAGATTTGTGCAACCGACGAGCAAAGTGGCGCTTATGATAACGGCTTTTGCCAGCTTAACGCCTGTGCAAAATCGCGCAAGCTAGAGGTTTCCCCGCTGTACATGGGCACTACTCGCTCAGGGCCGCACCAGCGCGATAACCGCAAACAGCTTGCAACGCCTGTTTTTAGCGCAACAGAACCGCCACGCAGCAGATTTCCAACCAGTTTTTTCGGCGGCCATTGACGGCCCGCCGGCCACAGGAGTTGTTTCATGTCACACGCCCCCATTGCTCGCGTCGAGAACGCTGCCGACCCTTATCGCTGGCTGGAAAATCGCGACACTGAGGAGGTACTCGATCACCTCAAGGCAGAAAACACCTACCTGGAACAACAGCTCAGCCCCCAACTGCTGTTGCGTGAAAGCCTGTTTCAGGAAATCAAGGGCCGCATCCGCGAGACTGATCTCAGCCTGCCGTCCCCCTGGGGGCCTTACCTGTATTACCAGCGCACCACTGCGGGCGATGAATACCCACGGCATTACCGTTGCCGTAAGCCGGCCGATGGCTCGCTGACGGTCGATGAAGCCAGCGAACAGCTGCTGCTCGACCCCAATGCCCTGGCCGAGGGCGGTTTTATCGCGCTGGGGGCCTTCAGCATCAGCCCCGATCATCAGCGCCTGGCCTACAGCCTGGACACCAGTGGCGAGGAAATCTACCAACTGTTCGTCAAAGAGCTGGCAAACGAGCGCCTGAGTGAGCTGCCTTTCGAGAACTGCGACGGCAGCATGACCTGGGCCAATGACAGCCAGACGCTATTTTTCGGTGAGCTGGACGACACCCACCGACCGCACAAGCTCTATCGCCACCAACTGGGCACAGATGCAGCCGATTTGGTGTTCCATGAGCCAGACGGACGCTTCTTCCTCAGTTGCTACCGCAGCAGCTCCGAACGTCAGCTGATCCTGCAACTGGGCAGCAAAACCACCAGCGAAGCCTGGGTACTGGACGCTGCCACGCCGCAAGCCAGCTTCAGCTGCGTGGCCCCACGCGAAGAAGCGCACGAGTATGACGTGGACCACGGCACGCTAAATGGCGAGTGGCGCTGGCTGATTCGCAGCAACCAGCACGGCATCAACTTCGCCCTGTTTAGCGCCCACCAAGCAACGCCAAGCCGCGAGCATTGGCAACTGGTGCGCGCCCACGACCCGCGGGTGATGCTCGAAGGCATCAGTCTCAATCAACAAGCATTGGTGCTCAGTCTGCGCGAGAACGGCCTGCCGATCATCGAAGTACAGCCGCACGGTCAAGCAGCCTATCGTGTGCAGCTGCCAGACGCCGCCTACAGCCTGTATGTGCAAGACAGCCTGGAGTTCGCCAGCCCCGCGATTCGCCTGCGCTATGAAGCGCTCAATCGTCCGGCGCAGGTGCGTCAGCTGGAGCTGGCTACCGGCACGCAAGTGGTACTCAAGCAAACCCCGGTGCTAGGGCCGTTCAATGCCGACAGCTATGTCAGCCAGCGTCTGTGGGCCACTGCCGCCGATGGCAGCCAGGTGCCGATCAGCCTGGTGGCCAAACGCGACGTGCTCGGCACCTCTGCCCCGCTCTACCTGTACGGCTACGGCGCCTATGGCGAAAGCCTTGACCCCTGGTTCTCCCATGCACGCCTGTCGTTGCTTGAACGCGGTTTTATCTTCGCCATTGCCCATGTCCGTGGCGGCGGTGAGCTGGGCGAAGCCTGGTACCGCGCCGGCAAGCTTGTGCACAAACAGAATTCGTTCGATGACTTTATCGCCTGCGCCGAACACCTGATCGCCCAGAACTACACCAGTGCGCAGCAGCTGGTTATCAGCGGCGGTAGCGCCGGCGGCTTGCTGATTGGTGCAGTGCTCAACCAGCGTCCCGAGCTATTCACCGCGGCCATTGCTGAAGTGCCGTTTGTCGATGTGCTCAACACCATGCAGAACCCCGATCTGCCGTTGACGGTGACCGAATACGACGAATGGGGCGACCCTAATCAGCCCGAAGTATTTGCCCGGATTAAAAGCTACGCGCCTTACGAAAACGTACGGCCCCAAGCGTACCCGGCGATTCTCGCGGTGGCGGGTTACAACGACAGCCGCGTGCAGTATTGGGAGGCCGCCAAGTGGGTGGCCAAGCTGCGCACGCAAAAAACCGACAACAACCTGCTGCTGCTGAAAACCGAGCTGGATGCCGGCCACGGCGGCATGAGCGGCCGCTACCAGGCGCTCAAGGATGTTGCCCTGGAATACGCCTTTATCCTCAAGGTGCTGGGCCTGGATTGAATTCAGCCTGCCTAGGGCGGATGGCCGGCAAACGACGGCTCCCGTTGCCGACAACTCATTCGTTGAGTTTCTGTATTGGCTGCGCATTGCGCTCGCGTTGTTCCTCCAGCAACTGCACATCTTCATCGCGCCGCGGTTGGCGCGACTCCGGCAATGGTGCCTGCTTGTACAGCGGAGCATTATCGAACGTCCGGTGTGGGAGGTTCTGCGGTGTAACCGGCGAATAGGGCTGCGGCGTTGCCGTTCCCGGGCCACCGCTTGCTGGGGCCGGCATTTTTATCGGCTGCTGGGCAAACAGCGCCGTGCTGGTCAGTGCGGTCAAAACCAGCAACAGGCTTATCGGGCGCATAGGAGTTCTCCAGTAAGAGTGGTTCACTTTAGGCCACAAGCATGCACCTAAGTGCTGGGCTGGCAGTTTTCACTGACCGCCGGCAAGGCTAGACTGCGAAAAAGGTCCCGCCTACAGAGAGTCTAGATGAGCAGCGATAAATCCCCCGCCTCCGCCACCAGCAAGCTTGACCGTATCCTCGCGGACAACCAGCGCTCGCGTGAAGAAGGCTACCGCGACAAGGCATTGAAGATGTACCCGCACGTCTGCGGCCGTTGCGCCCGTGAGTTCTCCGGCAAGCGCCTGAGTGAGCTGACCGTGCACCACCGCGATCACAACCATGACAACAACCCGCAGGATGGCTCCAACTGGGAGCTGTTATGCCTGTTCTGCCATGACAACGAGCACTCGCGCTACACCGATCAGCAATACTTCAGCGAAGGTTCGCTCAGCACACCGAAGACGGCTCAGGCCACTCACAACCCCTTCGCAGACCTTGCAGCACGGCTGAAAAGCAAACAATAGGCCCCAGCCTGCCCGCCCCGTATAATCCCGGCCTTTAATCTTGGTTGCCGCAAGGCAAAGCACAGGCCGGATACGTGGCAAACAAACGATACAGTTGCATCGGGTTATTCAACCCAAAATCCCCGGCAAACGTCGGCTCGGTCATGCGTGCGGCAGGCTGTTACAGCGCCGCGTCGGTGTTTTACAGCGGCAAGCGCTACGCCCGCGCCCGCGACTTCATCACTGACACCCAGCGTATCTATATGGATATTCCGCTGATTGGTGTGGAAGACCTGCAACAGATCATCCCTCTGGGCTGCACCCCTGTAGCCGTGGAGCTGGTCGAAGGTGCCCGCCCCTTACCGCAGTACACCCATCCTGATCGCGCCATGTATATCTTTGGTCCCGAAGACGGCTCATTGAGCAAGGAAGTGCTGGACTGGTGTGAGGACGTGATCTACATCCCCACCCAGGGCTGCATGAACCTGGCAGCCACGGTCAACGTGGTGCTCTACGACCGCATGGCCAAGGGCATCAACACCAAGTCCGGGCCAGGGCTCAAGTAAGCGGCGGCAGCAAGGTTAACGCAACAGCTTGTTGTCCAGCACCTTGGAGGCGCCCCCCATCACGTTCTCGCTGATTTCGATAAAGTCTTGGGTACTGGCTTTATCCAGGCGCATCAGGCCGCGTGTCACGTCGTCCAGTGAACGCGGTTGGGTCGTGCCCTTGGTGGCCTGACGAATTTCTCGGTCCAGCTCCTGCAGCAGCAATACGGCACGCGCGGTAACCGGACCTGAGGAGTTGTTGGTGCGCAGGCTTTTCACCGGCTTACTCCAACCGATCAGCTGCTCGCGAATCTTCTGATAACGCTCCTCACTGAGGCCGCCAGCGCGGCGCATCAGCTCGATGGCGTAATACTCGGCCAGGCCTTCGGTGATCCAGTCGCTGCGATCACGCGCACGGATACGGCTGAACACATGCACCAGCTCATGCACCAGGGAGCTGGTGCCGTTCTCGCTGACCAACGGACGATCGCTGTGCATGTAATACGAGTTGGCGGCTGACAGCCCGCCACGCCACATGGGGTCGCCGGCGCCGACGATCAGCAGCTTCGCCGGGTCGCGCGGGAACACCTCCTGGGCGTGCGGCCAGATAAACGTCAGCAAGGTCATCACATCCATCCGGCGCATGCCTTCGCCCACTGGCGCACTGATGGCCACATCGGTTTCGCCTAGCTTGGCGCGCCGCGTGCCGATTTTGCCCGCGACTATCCAGCCGGTCGGGCGGTCGAATTTGCGCTGCGAGTTGTCGATACGAAAGCGGTTCTTGCCTACTCGCGGCCAGCCGGTTTCAACGCTTTTCCAACCTTTGGGCAGGTCGAATTGCAGCCGCGAGACCAGCTCGGTTTTATCTTGCTGACGCAGTTTCACCGGCGGTACCAGGTCATCACCGCGCAGCAGCGCCCAGTCCTCGGTCATGCGCGCATCGAAACGCCCGGCGCTGCGTTCATGATTGATTTTCACCCGATAGTTGAGGGTCGATTTGCCTTTGGCCGGTTTCCAGATGCCCTGTTCTGGGGTGTCTTGCGTCCACTGGCCGTCGGCCTTGAAGTCGCTGTACAGGCCCTCTTCGCCGAGGTTAAAGGCCAGACTGATCACGGGCTCGCCATCTTCCAGGGTCAGGCTGACTTGCGCCTGATCGCTGTCCGGCAAAAATTTCACGCGATAGTCCAGGTCAACCTTCTTGGCCCACAGCGGCGTACTCAGGCTCAACAGCACAACGGACAGCAACAAACGGCGAATCAGCATGGCAAGGCTCCACAGTGCAAAACAGTGACTCAGGCGAGTTTAGGCAGGTATTTAGCAACGAGGTTCAGAGGTGTCTACAAAAGCCGCGAGCGCTGTACGATCAAGGCAAATGGCCAACAAGTCGCGCAGCGAGTAACAGCTACAGGCTAGCCCGCTGCGCGCACCGGGCGATTAAAAAGCGTGCAGCATGGGCATTAGGCATTGGCTTTAAGCACGTTAGCCATAAGCAGCTTATCGGCTGCCCTCTCAGCCAGCGCGGAAGATCATATGGTCTTCCCACTCATCTTCGGCCACGCTGTTTTCACTGAGCATGCGCCCAGCCTGGGAGATCCGCTGCTTGTGCACTTGTTCGCGATCACCGCAGACCAGATGATGCCAGAGCAGCAAATCTTTGCCCTCACTGACCAGGCGGTAGGCACAGGTCGGCGGCAGCCACTGAAATTGGTCGGCCTGGGCCGGCGTCAGCTGAATACAGTCGGCGACAAATTTGCGCCGGTTGCTGTAGTCGGTGCAGCGACAGGTTTGCAGATCCAGCAGTTTGCAGGCGATGCGTGTGTAATAAACACTGCCATCATCCTCATCCTCCAGCTTCTGCAGGCAGCACAGGCCGCAGCCATCGCACAGCGATTCCCACTCGTCCTGATCCAGCTGCTCGAGGGTTTTGCGTTTCCAGAAGGGTTCGACTTTGGCGGCCATGGTGAGGGTACAGTGAGGGGTGAAAAGGCCGGCAGTCTAGCCGCTCGGCCTGCGGCGGCCAAGGGCGGCGCGCTCAATGGTGCGCAGCGCTCAATAGCCGCGGGCGAAATCCACCTGCCCCCGCAGCGCATCACCACCGCGCCAGCGTGCCAGATTATCGATAAACAGCTGCACCAGCAGACGCGGCTCGGTGGGTGCCGAGCTATGCCCGGTGAGCAGCAGGCGCGGCACATCCCAAAACGGATGCCCCGCAGGCAGCGGCTCCTGGCGACAGACATCGATCACCGCACCCGCCAGTTGATTGTGTTGCAGCGCATTGACCAGCGCCTGATCGATCACCGCCACGCCGCGTCCGGCATTGATAAACAGCGCACTGGGTTTGCAGCAGGCGAACAACGCGGCGTCGTAGATATCGCGGGTGGCTGGGGTATCCGGTAGCAGGTTGAGCAGATAATCCATCTCGCCGGCCAAACGCGGTAAATCCTCAAGCCCTGCCACCTCGACAAACGCTGGCAACTGGCGGGCCTTGCTGGCGATGCCATATAGCTCGAGCCCAAACGGCGCAAGAAACTGCGCTACGCTCTGGCCAATATCACCAGCACCCACAACCAGCACCTTGCGTCCGGCCAGGCTGCGCGGCAGCCGATTATCCCAGCGCTGCTCAACCTGCGCGGCCAGACGTGCGAATAGCTGGCGCTCATGAGCCAGCAGATGGCACAGCACGTACTCGGCCATCACCTGACCGAAAATACCGACAGCGCGGCTCAGCGTGTAATTCGCGGGTAAATCAGCCGCCAGCAACGGCGTGACGCCGGCCCAGGTCGACTGCAACCACTGCGGCCGTAACCCCTGCCGTAGCAGGGTCGCCAGCAGATCCGGCTGGCCCAGCCAGACCGGACAGCTGGCGGCGTGTTCGGCTAACACATTGGCCTGGCCACTGCCGCACACCTCAAGCTCGGGCGCCTGCTCGCGTAGTAACTGGGCGTACAGCGCATGCTCGGCTTCGCCTATCAGCACGCGCACAGGGACGTCAGCCAACATGGCAATCAGACCGGATCGTTACGGCGCAACAGCTCATCCGGCAAGTGCTCGATGTACTCGTCTTCAGGCGGTGGCATCTGCAGGTGATAGCCCTGTTCATCGAGGTTGGCCAATACCTTGTGAATATCCTCACGGGCCAGCGCGCGCTCAGGGGTGAGGATCAGCTCGAAAGCCAGGGCCGGCGGACCAAAAGCCAGCAACAGGCTCTCCGGTACACGCTTGAGACCGTCACTGCGCAGCACGTAGAGGTACATCTCGTTCTTGCGCGGGCTTTTGTAGATTGAGCAAATATGTTTCACGCAGACTCTCCGTTAGCAGCCAGGCAATCGAGCAGCGCCTGACCCATCAATTCACGACGCCAGCCACGCAGGGATTCCGGCAGCTGGTAGGGACCATTGGGGTAGCCGGTTTTCAACAGGGCTTCGAGGGTTTTCTTGCGCAACATCAGCTCGGGCGCAATGTTCAGCCGCTCACCTTCACGCTGGCCAATCACTCGCAGCTTCTTGAGTAGCGAAGACGCATCCAAGGGCAGAGGCTCAGGCAGCGCCTGCGGCCAGCTGTCTGCCGGTGTGGCGGCGGCCTGTTTAATCAGCTGCAAGATAAACTCGCCGTCCTGGCGCACAGTTTTCGGGTGCATGTCCTCGATCCGCGCCAGGGCCACCAGGTTATCTGGCTGGGTGCGCGCCAATGGCCACAGTGAATGCTCACGCAGGATCCGGTTGCGCGGCTGGTTGCGCTTACGGGCCTGGCCCTCACGCCAGGTACACAGGGCCTTAAGCACGGCCAACTGCTGACGTGAGAGTTTCCAGGCCAGCTTGGCTTCGCGGTAAGCCAGCTCGGGATCGACTTCTCGGCTCAGGTTGGCAACCAGTTCGGCGCCATCTTCCAGCACCCAGGCGTACTTCTCGGCAGACAACTGCTCCTTGAGCACGCCATACACCTCGGCCAGATGCAGGACATCTTCTGCGGCGTAACTGACCTGGGTTGCCGACAGTGGCCGTTGCAACCAGTCTGAACGGGTTTCACCTTTGGGCAGTTCGATATTCAGCACCGCCTGAACCAGGCGTGAGTAGCCCATGGAAAAACCGAGGTTGAGGTAACCGGCAGCCAGTTGGGTGTCGAACAGCGGCACCGGCAGGCTGCCGGTTAGACGCAGAAACACTTCCAGGTCTTCGCTGCAGGCATGCAGCACCTTCACGACGGCAGGGTCTTGCAACAGTGCGGCAAAGGGTGACCAGTCACTGATCAGCAGCGGATCAATCAGGTAGGCACGTACACCATCACTGACCTGCAACAAGCCCGCTATCGGGTAAAAGGTATCGACCCGCATAAATTCGGTATCGACCGCCACGCATGGCAGGCTGCGCCAGGCTGCACAATGCTGTGCCAGGCTGGCGTCGTCGCCAATCCACTGAATATCAATCGCCACACGGCTCTCCCCTGAAGAATGCCGCGCAGTATATACGCCACACCACAGAGCCGGGCATTCAGCTCGCAGATACCTCGGCACAGGCTCACAGAGCCGAGCGAACCCTGTAATCTGGCGGGCGCTTACATCTGCCACCTTCACTACAGGGAATAACAATAATGAAGAAACTGCTTGGCCTGCTTGTGGCCTTGATTGCCGCAGCCGCTATTTACCTGGCTGTTACGCCCAGCCCGATTGACCCGCTGGCCTGGGACGCCCCGGCCATCCCACCGATGACCGGCGTACTGGAGCCCAACGACACCTTGATGAAAGCCGAGCTGCTCGGTCGCGGCCAGGTGCATGGCCCGGAAGACACCGCCGTGGACGCCCAAGGCCAGGTATACAGCGGCCTGCACGACGGCAAAATCATACGGATCAAGACCGACGGCAGCATCGAGACCTTTGCCGATACCCAGGGCCGACCACTGGGCATGGACTTCGACGCTACTGGCAATCTGATCGTCGCCGATGCCTACAAGGGCTTGTTGAACATCAATGCCCAGGGACAGATCAAGGTACTGAGCAGCGAAGCCGAAGGCGTACCGTTCAAGTTCACCGATGACCTGGACATCGCGCGCGACGGCACCATCTATTTCAGCGATGCCAGCCAGCGCTTCGAACAGCCGGACTACCTGCTTGATCTGCTCGAGGCCCGCCCCTGGGGTCGCCTGCTCAGCTACAACCCGAGCAGCGGTGAAACCAAGGTGCTGCTCAAGGATCTGTACTTCGCCAACGGCGTGGCCCTGTCGGCGAATGAAGACTTCGTACTGGTCAACGAAACCTACCGCTACCGCATCACCCGCTACTGGCTCAAAGGCGACAAGGCCGGTACCCACGACATATTTATCGACAACCTGCCGGGCCTGCCGGACAACCTTCAGGGCGACCGCAACGGCACCTTCTGGGTGGCCCTGCCGACGCCACGCAAAGCCGATGCAGACATGCTGCACCGTTCACCTTGGGCCAAGGCACAACTGGCCAAGCTGCCGCGCGCTCTCTGGCCCAAGGCCGTGCCGTACGGCTTTGCCATCGCCCTCAACGAGCAAGGCGAAATCACCCAGAGCCTGCACGACACCAGCGGCACTCACTTGCGCATGATCACCTCGGTCAAGCCGGTGGGCGATTACCTGTACTTCGGCAGCCTGGATAATGATCGGATCGGCAAGCTGAAAATCCGCTAACCCTCTGCAACGTTGCCGCAGCTAGAGCTGCTGCGGCAACGCTGGACAAAGAGCCCTCGCTCCCGTTTCAACATTTACCAGCACAATCCTCCTGACCCAGATCAAGAGAAACCTGCACGGCCCATATGCGTCGGACAATCGCTGCTATCGTCATTATTCCCACCTTCTCAGCAGGCTTTTGTCATGGATATAAACGACCTGTTTTCCGAAATTAACAGTTTGCCCTCCATCCCTCGTGTCGCTCAGGACCTGATCCAGCAGTTCGATAACCCGCACACCAGCCTGGACAGCGTGGCGCGCAATATCGCCCTCGACCCAGTAATTGCCGCCAAAGTGCTGCGCCTGGCCAACTCAGCCCGGTTTCGCGGTGCGCGTGAATCCGCCAGTGTTGAAGATGCCGCCATGCGTCTGGGCTTCAACACCCTGCGCACTCTGGTGCTGGCCTCGGCTGTAACCGGGGCCTTCCAGGCACCGCCAGGGTTTGACCTCAAAGGTTTCTGGGCACACAGTTTTCAGGTCGCCAGCATCAGCCGGCTGCTGGCAAAAAATCGCGGCGTTGCCGCAGAGACAGCCTTTACCTGCGCAATGATGCACAACATCGGCGAACTGCTGATCCAGACGGGCGTGCCTAAACTCGCTGAGCGCCTCAACCAGAGTGGCAAGGACATTGGGGCGGCGCAACGGGTTGCTCTGGAAACCCTGCAACTGGGCTTCGGCTTCCCTGAGGTCGGTGCAGAACTGGCGCGCCGCTGGCAACTGCCCGAATTGATCCAGCAGGCCATTGCCTACCAGAGCCGCCCCTACCAAGCCCCAGCCGACATGCCACTGCCGCGAGTCTTGGCCCAGGCGGTATCGATTGCCGAAGCACTGCGCGAGTTCGCTGGCGACATGCCCAAAGCACTGGAAACCCTACAGGGCCCGCTTTTTGAAGGGCTGGATATGGCCAGCTTGCTGAATGATCTGCCAGCAGTTCTGGACGCCGATAAAGGCTTTGCCGAGTTGCTTGGCTAAACGCCATTCCACTGGGCGCACGCCAGCGCCCAGTGGAGACTGCTACTTGCTCGCGATCCAGATGGTATGCCGAGTGCCCTTGTTGCCATGGGCATATACCTGCACCTCTTCTACCTTGAACCCGGCCTTGCGAATTTTGTCGCTGAACTGGCGGTCGGCACTGGCTGACCACACCGCCAGAACGCCCTTGTTGCGTAGAGCCTGATGGCAACGCTGTAGGCCCTGGGCGGAATACAGCCAGGAGTTGCGCTTCTGGGTCAGGCCTTCGGGACCGTTATCCACATCCAGCATGATCGCGTCATAACGCTGATCGGCGTTCTTCAGGCAGTTGGCCACGTCATCCTGAATCACCCGCGTACGTGGATCGTTGATCGGGTAGCCCGCCTTGGCACCCAGCGCGCCACGGTTCCACTCCACCACCCCGGGCACCAGCTCGGCCACTTCCACCTCGGCACTCTTCCCCAGATTCTGCAGCGCCGCAGCCAAGGTAAAGCCCATGCCCAGGCCGCCGATCAGCACCCGCGAATCAGGTCGGCCGGCGACCTTCTTGCAGGGAATAGCCGCCAGGGCATCTTCAGAGCCATGCATGCGCGTGTTCATTAACTGGCCACCGTCACCGCCGGCGATTTTGATCACAAAATCCTCGCCGTACTCGAATAGGCACAACGCGCCAGAACCATCGGGAATCGGGGCAGTATCGAGTAATACAAAACGCTTCATGGTCACAGAAACCTAGGGCAGCAGGTCGTTGAAAAACATCACTGGGGCAGGCAAGACAGGGCAAAACGGCCGAAAAGCGGAGTTTACTGCTGTAAATGAGCATTTAGCGGCCGTTTTCAACGCAGCAGTGCCAGCGCAGGTCGTTCTTCAACAGCCTGTTAGAAAAAACGGGCAGGCAGCATGCACCTAAACGGGCCAAGATGCAGCGCCCGACCAGCAGAAATCTTCTGAGCAGCGCGCCTCGACAGCTCAACGCCAGGGTTTATGATGCCGACTTGCACTTTGCCCACAGGATGACTGGCATGCCCCTCGCCCAATTGATCAGCGCCGCCCAACTGCAGCAACGTCTTGCCGATCACGACCTGCTGCTTCTCGACTGCCGCTTTGCCCTTGATGACCCGGCCTACGGCCAGCGCAGCTACAACGATGGGCATATCCCGGGGGCTCAGTACGCCGATCTGGAGCGTGATCTTTCCGGGGCGATCCATCAGGGCATCACCGGCCGCCACCCCCTACCAGAGCCAGCACAGTTGTTACAGCGCCTGCGCCAATGGGGTCTGCATCAGCAGAGCACCGTGGTGCTCTATGACGACGGCCCCAATGCCTTTGCCAGCCGCGCCTGGTGGCTGCTGGCCTGGCTGGGCAAGCGTGAGGGTGTGTACCTGCTCGACGGCGGCCTCAAGGCCTGGCGTGAGGCCAGTGGCGCCTTGACCCACGACCTGCCAAACCCGCAGCTCGGAACCTTCAACGGCAGCGCCGACACCCGCCTGCTCCTCAGCGCGGCACAGCTGCAGCAACGCTTGGGCGACACGCAAATGACTCTGCTGGATGCCCGTGGCCTGCCGCGCTTCAGAGGTGAGGTGGAACCCATCGACCCCGTTGCCGGGCACATCCCTGGCGCACAGTGCGCAGCCTTTACGGACAACCTGGACAGCGACGGCCACTTTCTCAGCCCGACCCAGCTACGCCAGCGCTTTGCCGCACAACTCGGCGAGCGTCCGGCCAGTGCGCTGGTGGCCTACTGCGGCTCGGGGGTGACCGCCTGCCATAACCTGTTCGCCCTGTGCCTGGCCGGCTACCCGTTGGCAGCGCTGTACGCTGGTTCCTGGAGTGAATGGATTACCGACCCCACACGCCCCGTGGCCCTGGGCGACTAGCCAAAGACGACGATTAAGCACTAACTGGAATATAGACAATAACCGAAAGCCGAAAACAATTTAAAAACAGCCCTTTACAGCACAAAGGTCGCACTACACTTCAAGATAAGCGGCTAACCCCGCTTCCGGTGGGGCCTTTATCAGAACAAGCAGAAGCTGCCAGCGCCCCGGCCCCACCGGTCATCTATCGCCGAGGGCTTTATGGGAATCGCCGCTTGCGAGTTAAGCCAGTACGTCATCCGCCCTACCCTGCTCTACCTGGGCCGCCACTCAAACGCCGCTGAAGCCTTGTTGCTCGGTGCTGCTGCCAGCCAGTCCGGGCTTGGCTCAGCCCTTGATGACAAACATGGCCACGGCCTCTACCGCATTGCCGCGCAGCGTCACCAGCAACTCTGGGATCAACACCTGGCACTGGACCCGGATCTCGCCAGCCAGGTACGCGGTCTCGCCAGCCAGCATGCCTTTCTCGCTGCACCGCACCTGGAGCTGACCGTCAATCTGCGCTACGCCACAGCGATTGCCTGGATGCTGATCGAAGCCGAGCGCCGCGAATTACCGGCCGCCGATGATCTGCTCGGCATGGCACAGGTCTGGCGCCGGGTATTCAGACCCCATGGCCGCACCAAGGACTTTATCGCCGCCTGGCAACGCTGCATCGGCAGCCTGAGCCAGGTGGCGTAAACGTCAGCAGGAGCGCCGCATTGTCCGACAACTAGACTGCAATTAGCAGAAAATAAGCTCACTTTAAAGGCATATACCCTCATTGTTTGAAACTTCAGCGCTTGGCAAGGGTCAGGAAAAGTTGTTAGTTTCCGCCCCCGCTAAAAACCTGGAGTCCCCCGTGAGCAAAAGAGTCGTCAAGACCTGCCTGTCCCTTGCCCTTGCATCTGCCGCCAGCCCTGCCTTTGCGGGTGGCTTTGCCATCAATGAACAGAGCGTCAGTAGCATGGGCACCGCATTTGCCGGGCGTTCCTCCTCTGCCGAGGATGCCAGCACCGTATTCGGTAACCCGGCCGGCATGGCACGTATCCAGCGCGAGCAAGTCAGTGGCGGTATTGCGCTGCTCGATGCCAAAACCGATATCGACAACGCCAGCGGCTCCGTCAGCGGCAGTAATGACGGCGACATGGTGCCGTTCATCGGTGCGCCCATGGGTTACTACGTTAAACCGCTGGACGACAACTGGAGCTTCGGCCTGGGCTTGTATGTACCGTTCGGCCTGGTGACCGACTACGAGCGCGGCTTCCAGGGCCGCTATCACGGCGACCGCAGCGAGGTGCGGGTGATCACCCTGCAGCCGACCCTGAGCTACCGCTTCAACGAACAACTGTCGATTGGTTTCGGCCCAACCATCAACCGCATCGACGGCGAGCTGACATCTGCCGCCAACGATCCGCTCACTGGAGGTGACGGCAAGGTCGAGATCGAAGGCGATGACACGGCGCTGGGCTACAACATTGGCGTGCTGTTTGAAATCACGCCGGACACCCGTTTCGGCCTGACTTACCACTCCAAGGTGGATTACCGCCTGAAAGGCGATACCAAGATTTCCGGCCCCGGTTTCATTTCCACATCAGCGGGCACCTATGACGCCTCGCTGGACCTGACCACCCCGGAGTCGGTGGATTTCTCGGTAACCCACGAACTAAATGCCGACTGGACTCTATATGCCGGCAGCACCTGGACACGCTGGAGCCGCCTGGAAGAAATCCGCGTCGATAACAAAGGTGTTCAGGGGTTGCTCACAAGCCGCGCAAGCAGCATCAGCGAGCCACAGAATTGGCACGATACCTGGGCGCATGCGATCGGCGCCGCCTACAAACTGAACCCACAGTGGACCCTGCGCGCCGGCATGGCCGTGGATCAGTCACCGACCAACAACACCGACCGTTCGCCGCGTATCCCCACGGGTGACCGCACCATCTTCAGCCTCGGCACGGCCTGGAGCCCGAATGCGGATGTAACCCTCGATCTGGCCTATTCCTACCTGATGGAAGACGACACCCATATCGAAAAAGACGACTACCAGTCCACTTACAAGAACAGCGCCCATGGTCTGGGCGCACAGGTGACCTACCGCTTCTAATTCAAGCGACGGTTTGGGTTACACTCACGCGGCGCTCACAAAAATAATAACGCCGCCTGAGACAGCCCTATGACTGCACTCTGCACTGCCTTGCCCGAACAGCTCAGCCTGTTGCTGGTGGATGACCACCGGATTTTTCTCGATGGACTGAGCCTGGCCCTCGCCCCCCTCTGCGCCGACCTGCAGATTCGCACTGCCGAATCCGCTGCTGCCGCCGAGACCTGCCTACAGCACACGACCTTTGACCTGATTCTGCTCGACCTGCGTCTACCCGACATGACGGGACTGGAGCTGCTGCAACGCTGGCAACAGCAGGGTCGCATGACGCCAGTGGCAATTCTCAGTGCCAGCGACTCCAACCTGGACGCTCAGGCCGCCCTGACAGCCGGCGCGCTGGGCTTTATCCCGAAGAGCGCCAACAGCGAGGAACTGCGCCAGGCGGTAACCCGCGTACTCTTGGGCGAGACTCTGCCGGCACCGCAGTCAGCCGACAAGCCGCAGCTCACGCCGCGGCAGATGGAAATTCTCCGACTGCTGGCCGAAGGCTTACCGAACAAGTCCATCAGCCGCCAGCTTGGGGTGTCCGAAGACACGGTTAAGACCCATCTGAAATCATTGTTTCAGGAGTTCGCCGTGCATACCCGTACCGCTTGCGTCAGTGCTGCTCGGCAACGGGGTTGGCTGTAGCAATTGGGGCCGCAGGCAACAGCACCGCCAACGCCTGACGCAAGCGAGCCGGCAACAGCGGTTTGCCCAACAGAGTGACATGGGCGCGGGTGCAACGCTCCTGCAGGTCTGCGCTAATGTCGGCAGTAATCAACAGCGCCGGCAACATGCGCCCGGCTTCTTCACGCAAACGCTCGATGACACGTAACCCGTCCTCGGTAGCCGCCAAACGATAATCGCTGATCAACACCTGAGGCTGCGCCTCGGGCAAACAGTCTAAGGCCTCGGTTGGATCAGCGCAGGCCCACACCCCACACCCCCAGCGCTGCAGCAAACCACTCAAGGCTTCACGGCCGGCAGCGTCATCCTCCAGCAATAGCACCCGCCCACTCATGGCTGCGGCAACGGCCGCCGGTGCTTGCCACTCGCCAGCGTCAGCCTGCGGCAATTGCAGGATAAAGCGCGCCCCCGCACCTGGGCTCGACTCCAACTGCAGCGGATGTCCCAGCAACTGCGCCAACTGCTGGACGATGGCCAAGCCCAACCCCAGCCCACGCTCGGCATTGCGCCCAGGATTATCCAGCTGACGGAATTCTTCGAAAACCTGGTTCTGTTCTTCTGCACTCAAGCCCTGACCATCATCACCCACTTCCAGCTGCAACACGCCCTGCTCCACCCGGGCATGCAGCCAGACATGCTGCGCTTGCGCATGGCGCAGCGCGTTACTGAGCAAATTGCGCAGCACCCGTTCAAGCAGCAACGGATCACTGCGCACCCAAAGCTCCGGGCATTGCAGTTGCAACTCGATCCCCTCAGCCTCGGCCTCAGCGCGGGCTTCGCCACTCAGGCGCGCCAACAAGGGGCGCAAGGCAAAAACCTCAGGTTTGACCTGTACGCCACCTGGCAACGTCAGACGGGTGTAATCAAACATCGACTGCAACAGACGACTGAGCTGCTCGACGGCAATCGCCAAACGGCTGCTGATGCGATGCACGTCGGGGGCCAGGTTCTGCTCCAGCAGGTGCTGGGCATAAAGGCCCATCGCGTTCAGCGGTTGGCGCAGATCATGGCTGGCAGCCGCCAGCAAACGCAGCTTGCGGGCATCATCCGCCTCGGCGCGCTGGCGCGCCAGATCCAGCAAGCGCAGGTTGAGCCAGGCACCGCGCTGGCCGTGTTCCTGTAGGTACGCCCCCACACTGCCTATCAGGTTGGCACAGAGCAGAAACATCCCCTGATAGCCGAGCGCAGCACTCCCGCCCGTACCTGCATAACCCAACAACAGAAACAGGCCACACAGCCCCCAGGACGCCAGGCTCACGGCGCGAAACGAAACCCCAAGCAGCACATAACCAAACAGCAGCACCAGGAACAAGCCGTCATAGGGCATGGCCACGCCCTGACTCCAGCTCAGGTGAATGATCACCACCACACAGGCACCATTGAGCGCATAGGCCGCTACATACGCCAACAAGGCGCGCCTAGGCGGGCTGTGCACCCGACGGCAGTAAGCGAAGGCCAGCAGCGCACCGCAGATGCCAAACATGCGCACCGGCAGCAGGATAAAGCTGATCTCGGGCGCCAGCAGCAGCAAATCGAGAGTGCTGTAAGCCAGCTGAAAAATCACTGCAGTGCTGATAATCAGCAGCAGTCGACGGCGGATGCGCTGAACCCGATGCTCGACAAACTCATCTTCCAGTACCCCAGTAAAGCGCAAGCTGCGGTAGCCGCGGCGTTGCTGGGTCAACAACAGCGCTTCCTGCTGTTCAAGGCTCATCGCAGCCCCCAGGCTTATAACTCGGGGGCTTGGCCTTCCTGTTGCTTGGCGGCAATGGCGTCATAGGTTTCCACCCGGTGCTGGTCTTCGGCGCTGAATAGGCGCTGGCGCAAACGCTGCTGTTCATACTGCTGATCGGCAGCGCTGAGGCCATTGCCCTGCAAGCTGGCAAGCTGCTGCTGATAAGTGGCATAGCGTTGTTGCCAGGCGCGTTCGCTGCGCTGCTCGCTGAGCACACGCTCAACCGTGGGTGGATCATAGGTCAAGGCAAGCAGCTGGCGCATCTGCTCTTCGCTGGCGCCCTCTTGCCAGAGCTTGGCGCTTTGTATTTGCAAGGCCTGCGCCTGGGCCTGACGCTCTTCGCTGGCACGCATGGCTTGCGGCAACTGAGCGCGCAAATGTTCCTGGGCCATGGCCTTGGCCTGTTCGCTGAGGTCAGTGCGGGCCATCAGCGCCAGATTATCCAGGGTGTAGCGGCCATAGGCTTCTTCGGCCCCAAATAGGGCTTCTGCCGCAGCGCTGGAGAAATGCGCCCGCCGCAACTGCGCCAACTGCTCGTAAGCCTGCTGTAAGGCGAGCAGTTGAGCATCGGCGGTATTTTGCTGCACCGCGCTCAAAGGTTGCTGCAGCAGGGCAAGGCTGGCGCGTTTGTAATCCATATAATCGCCCAGCAAGCCAATGAACTGACCCAGCGCAGGCTCCTGCAAACGACCACGCGCATCAGCCAACATGGCCTCTACGCTGGCTTCCAGGCCAGCTTGATCGGCGGCACTAAGGAAATAATCCAGGTAATCGCGTACAGCCAGATTCAGCTGTAGATTGCCGGCGCTGTCCGCCTTGAGCTCACCATCGACCTCGGTCCCCTGCAAGCCGGGCAACGTCACAGGGACACTGGTAATCGGCGTGTCTGTGGTTGCCTCTGCCACCGCACGCAGAGGGCTCGGTGCGGCTGCAAGCGAATGCAGGTTGGTAACGGAGGCGGCAGGCAGCGCTGCAGCTGGCCATTGCCAATACAGCGTAAAGCCAGCCACGCTGCCGGCCAGCAATAGACATGGAACAGTTGAGCGAAACGACAGGGCCATATGACCTCCAGAATACGGGCTGCATTGCGCAGCCCGCTGAGGTAATGGTTAGACGCCTTTGTTTTTCAGGCGGTTGGCATGCTGACGATACAACGACACGGGGTCGGTCCAGCCACGAATGCCAAGCAGATGGTTGATCGCATCAACGTGGTTCATGTTGTAGCCATCGCCAATTACCTGCCCCAGGTAGGTGGAGCAGACGCCGACCAGGCCGTCGTTCTTCTCGCTACCGAAGGCCAGCCCGGTGATTGCCAGGAATGGATCGACCGCGTCGAAGACGTTGGTGTAGGAAGTGTTGCCGGTCCAGGAGAAGTAACGGATGTTGTGCCCACGCACGTTGTGCACTTCGGTGGACTTGGCGCAGTAGCTGCTGTTGTTCACTCCCCACGGATGGCGACCGTTCAATGCAGTGGTACCCGCAGTGGTAAGGGTTTTCAGCGCGGCGATACCACTCTGCGGATTGCTACTGCCGGACAGCAGGTTGATCACCGCGCCCAAGGCATTGGCCAGACCATTGGCGCCGCCTTCGATGGCGCTGTTCGGCGGGATCACCCCGCGCAGCACGTCAGCTACTTTCGAGCCTTTGTTGACGCCGTTGACCGACGTCACCGAGGCCACCAGATCCGGGCGTAAAGATGCGGCTACACGCGAGGTTGGCGACCCCTGACTGTGGCCAATCAGATTGACCTTGCCGCCATTGGCTGCGGCCCACGGCACAATCTGCTTGGCCAGGGCGTCACCGCGCTGCTCGCTGTCATTGAGCGCTGACACACTGGCCACGTAGACCTTGGCACCATCACGCTCAAGGTTCCAGGGGATGGTATGGAAGTAGTTGATCAACCCGCCGATGGTGTCGAAGCCGGTCACCCCGTGCACCAGCACGATCGGGTATTTGGTCTTGGTGTAATTGGCCTGGGCCTCAACCGCGCCGACCAGGGCGCAGGTAGCTAAAGCAGTAGTAATAACGCGACGCATGGGTGCCTCCTTATTTTTCTTGTTGGCACGCCGGGAGACTGCGTCCGGCGTATTCACAACTGTAAGGAGGTACTTGAGGGGGGCCTATCGCCCAGATGGGTGAGGCACTAGCTGAGCCGCCATCAACGCTGCGAGGCAATCGCCTGCTCGACTGCCGCCAGCAGGGCCGGGTCATCCGGGCTGGTGGTGCTGGGGAAGCGGGCCAGCACCTTGCCCTGGGCATCGACCACATATTTGAAGAAGTTCCAGCGCGGCGCCTGGCTCTGCGCGGCCAGCTCCTTGAACAGCGGCACGGCAGCGCTGCCGGTTACGCGCTGGGGTTCACTCATGCTGAAGGTCACACCGTAGTTCACGTAACAGACCTCGGCGGTTTCCTCATTGTTATCGGCCTCCTGACGAAAATCATCCGAAGGTACGCCAAGCACCTGCAGGCCCTGCGCCTTGTAGCGTTGATAGAGTGCCTCAAGGCTTTTGAACTGTGGTGTGAAGCCGCAGAAACTGGCGGTATTGACCACAACCAGCGGTTTACCGGCAAAGGTGGCGCACAGGTCGATACGCTCCTCGCTGCGCAGCTTCTGCAACTCGCCCTGCAGCAACACCGGGCATTGCGCAGCGTAGGCAGCACCTACCCAGGCGTTCAGCAGGACGACAAGCAGTACGGGAAAACGCCACATATCAATCACCTTGAGAAAGAAACAGAGCCGCCACAGCGCAAACCTGTTTAGGCGCTCACCAGCTAGCGACGGCTTTTAATGCAGTAAGGCCGACGCGCGGTTGCCCCTCAACAGGTTTCAACACACGCCCATACCCAGCTGCAGAAACGCCAT
>Ga0181596_10000512_pt1 | contig 40061 bp, 30 predicted proteins | sample 041ome_6_FD_148655 | JGI IMG/M metagenome (GOLD analysis project Ga0181596, IMG submission 148655) | Coastal salt marsh microbial communities from the Groves Creek Marsh, Skidaway Island, Georgia - 041402US metaG (spades assembly) | ecosystem: Environmental > Aquatic > Marine > Intertidal zone... | reverse complement strand
GGAACCACGCCCGGATCCACGACGACGACCCGACCAGTTTCGACAACAACCCAGGTGCCACTGCCGCCTGGACTTGATATCGATGATCTTCCACCTGGACTTGATCCTGACGATCTGCCACCGGGACTTGATGGCGATAACCCATCGGCGACCGCCCCCGGCAACACCGGCAACGGCAACGGCAACGCCAGCAATAACGGCAACGGGAACACCGGCAACACCGGCAACACCGGAAGCAGCAACACTGGCAACGGGAACACCGGCAACACCGGCAACGGGAACACCGGCAACGGGAACACCGGCAACACCGGCAACGGCAACGGCAACACCGGCAACGGCAACGGCAACGCCGGCAATGACAACGATGACTCTGTCGGCGGGCCAAACGGCACGACGACGACCACGTTGCCTATCGAGAGCTGGAACCCGGTTTATCCCGGCCCTCCCGGAAATAGCGGCAACACGCCCGGTCGCGGCAACGGCAATAACACGAACGTCGAGTCATCAGATGGAGTTGACAACGATGACGATGACGACGTCAGCAACAACAACGGGAACGGCAACAGCACCGGCAACAGCAACGCCGGCAACGGCAACAACAGAAGCAACAACTCTGGTGACAGCGCAACGAACGCCACGGATGACTAACCCGGCAGTTCAGGTGGTGCCACGCGCGGCAATACATCGCCTGTAGGCGCAGCAATACGTTTCAGCACCGCGCCATCGCGCAGAACCAGCTCGCTCCACCAGACAACTCGACTGCCGCCACACCCGGACATCACGCCAGACGAAACAAGCCAGTTGCTGCTAGGCCCCGGCATCAGATGATGCGACGCGTGTTCATAACAGCCACCGAGGCACCGCTCCCACACCGCGCCCCATCACCGCACGGAGCCATCACACCACGACACCCACGACATCGCACACCATCACGCCACGACACAACACTCACGACGCCGCGACCGTCACCATGCGGAGCCATCACACCGCCGCAACTCGCGCGTCGAAATACCACCACGTCCGACCAAGAGACGAGACAACAGACCCACGACGCACTGCACCCCATCGCCATACGTGGCCATCACACCGCAACACCACCTCCAAGACACCACCCCTCATCCACGCCGCACATGGATGCCACGTTCAGACATCGCACCAAACCAGTTGCCTCCACCGAACTACTCGGCATTCGCATCCCACCACCCCGTGACGTAACCCGATACACCACGACCGAGCCAACAAAGGGTCGCAATCTGTGAACGTCCTCGTCGTGCGACACTGAGCCCCAGACGTGAGCCCGAGTGCTGTCCCCGACTGTGCAACCATTGGCAGCCCACGTGAATAGAGACCAGCAAAATGACTCAATCCACTGACCCAGCAGACAGCACGAGACTCCACCGCGACGCCGTCATCGCCCGCCTCGTTGCTGACGGCCGGCTTACCGAAGCCGATGCTCGCGCCATCGCCGATGCACCGCGATGGAGCACACCGATCGGCGAACTCGTGGGGTATCTGGCCGCGCTCATCGTCGCTGCAGGACTCGTGCGGCTCATCGCTGCGCTAATCGATGGTGTAGACGAGGTCGTCCTGGCCGCAACCGCCGGGCTGGTGGGCCTCTGCCTCGTGCCGGCGGTTCGGCTGCTGGCTCGCCGCTCCGGTGCCCTGCGACGCATGGCCGAGGCAACGGAGTTGGTGGCCCTGGGGCTTCTCGCCACCTCGGTCGGATTGTTCACCCACACTCTCGTCACCGACGATGTGCGACCCGGCGTCGACCCGTGGGAGGTGAACCGCGACGCGGCACCATGGGCGATCCTCCTGCCGGCGGCAATCGCAACCGCATGGGGTTTGTATCGACGGCAGCACACGGCCATCGCCGGTGCGCTCACCACCGCAGCTGCGTCACTCTCGATGATGGGAGCCATCACCGCGCTACTCGACACCTCGGCCACCGTTGGTGCCGCGATGTTCACAGCTCTCGCCTGCGGCCTCATCACCATTGCCACCGGCCGACGCGTCGCCGATGTGACCCTCCGGCTTGTGGCTGCTGTAGTTCTCGTCAGTGCAACCTCGGTGTGGTTCGGCGAACACGATGTATTGGCCGGGACCGCACCCGTGATTGTTGTAGCGGCATGTCTCTTTGCGATCGCGGCTCGACGACAGTGGATCGAACTACTGGTTGCCGCGTCCGTCATGGTGCTGATCGCCGTGGTGGGAGCGACGATGCACGTGGTCGATGAGCCGGTCCTCGAAGGCGTCACCGTGGTACTGATCGGAGGCGCGGTGGGAATCGCTACGTGGTGGGCCGCCCAGCGATCACGGCTGCGCCACACGACAGCACCGCCGATACGGCAGCGTTAACAGCACCTGTGCACGCTCCGACGGTGCGGCTTCCGTGATACTGATCGCGTGACGCTGCCTGCGTGACACTGCTTGACGACAGCCAGGTTCTGGGCAACGCTGCCCCCATGGGCGCCACTTCCTCGAGCACCAACCCGTTCCTTGCCGGCAATATGGCACCGGTCGATGTGGAGACCACCGCGGTCAACCTCACGATCACCGGCACCTTGCCCGCTGAACTGTGCGGCCGTTACCTCCGAAACGGCCCCAACCCCGTCACCCAACCAGACCCAGCGACCTACCACTGGTTCACCGGCACCGGGATGGTGCACGGCATCTCGCTGCGCGACGGACGTGCCGAGTGGTACCGCAACCGTTGGGTACGAAATGACGAAGTCGCAGCAACGCTCGGTGAATCAGCCCCACCAAACCCGTGGCCGGCAGATCACATGTCGTTCTCAGCCAACACCAACGTGATCGGATTCGCGGGTCGCACCCTGGCCCTTGTGGAAGGTGGCGCGCCACCGGTTGAACTCGACGACGAACTGGCCACTGTGGCCATTTCGGATCTCGATGGGTCGCTCCCCTATTCATTCTCTGCCCACCCCAAACTGGATGCAGCAACCGGTGAACTACACGTGATGGCCTACTACTGGGGGTGGGGCAACCGAGTGCAGTACCTTGTGGTGGGCACCGACGGCCGGGTGCGCGCCACACGCGACATCGAGCTTCCGGGATCACCGATGATCCACGACACCGCCATCACCGAACGGTACGCGCTGGTGTTCGACCTTCCGGTGCTGTTCGACATGGAGGCCGCGATGGCCGGCAGCCTGCCGTATCGATGGTTCCACGACTACCAGCCCCGCATCGGGTTGGTGCCCCGCGATGACGCACCCGACGGGGTCGCTGGCAACCCGCACGGCGACGTGCAGTGGTTCAACATCGACCCCTGCTACATCTTCCATCCCCTGAACGCCTACGACGAGATCACCCCCGACGGTGGCCGACGCGTCGTGCTCGACGCAGTGCGGCACCCCAAGATGTTCGACACTGAGCGGCGTGGTCCGAACGAAGGTCGACCGCGTCTCGACCGCTGGGTTCTCGATCTGGACAGCGGATCGGTATCGACGTCAACTCTCGACGATCATCCCCAAGAGTTCCCTCGTATTCGTGAAGATCTTGTGGGACGACGCCACCGGTATGGCTACACCGCAGGGCTCGGGTCGGGACTGAGCCAGGACACGTTGTGCCGGATCGACACCACAACGGGCACCGTGGTGCGCCGCACCGACAACGACCGGATGGGCTACGGCGAACCGGTGTTCATTCCTCGCGACGGCTCCACCGCCGAAGATGATGGCTGGGTGATGGCCCTGCGACATGACCGCGACACCGACCGCTCTGATCTGTGCGTATTCAGCGCTGATGCTCTTGCCGACGACCCCGTGGCCGTGGTGCACCTGCCGGTCCGTGTACCGAACGGCTTCCACGGCAACTGGATCGCCGAGAACTAACGGCACAACGCTCCCGGCCAGCGGTGTAACCGACACCACGGGATAACTGACACCACTGGCTACCGACACGCGTTGACCACACGTGCCGACGACATGGCGTCGACATCGACCGACCGTGCGATGTTGAGCGCAGCATCGGGCACCCCGAGTAGCGGCATGAGGGTGAACCCCTGCTGCTCGCGAGACCCACCGGCGCTGATCATGCAATCGAACATACGTTCGGGGTGTGACACTGGGCGACGCACCCATCCGGCGCGCCCGGGTCTGCTTCAATCGGGTCATGGCCAAACGACGCACCCTCACCGTGGCATCCGTGAACGTGAACGGCATCCGTGCCGCCACCCGCAACGGCATCTCATCATGGATCGCCGATCGGGGTCCCGATGTCGTGGCACTGCAGGAGGTGCGTGCCACCGATGACATCTTCACCACGCACGTCGACGATCTCTGGGGCGCGTCATGGCACCGCATGCACGCCGAGAGCGAGGCAAAAGGGCGGGCAGGCGTGGCCGTGGTCTCACATCTTCCCATAACGGCCGGACGTATCGACATCGGCGGAAAGGCAGACCGTTTCGATCGCACCGGACGCTGGGTTGAAGCCACATTCGACCCCGAGGCAACAGGCCTCGACGCTCCACTCACTGTGGTGTCGGCGTATGTGCATACCGGCGATGCCGACGATGAGAATCGTATGGAGGAGAAACTCGCCTTCTTCGATGCGATGACGACGCGTATGCAATACCTTCGGCGCGGTGGACGTCATGTGTTGATCACCGGCGACTTCAACGTGGGCCACACCACCCGCGACATCAAGAACTGGAAGGGCAACCGCAATTCGGCGGGCTTCCTCGAGGTCGAACGCGCGTGGTTCGACCGCTGGTTCGATGAACTCGGGTGGGTGGATATCGCCCGTTCAATTGCCGGCGATATCGATGGGCCCTACACATGGTGGAGTTTCCGCGGGCAGGCCTTTGACCGTGACGTCGGGTGGCGCATCGACTACCAGGTGGCCACGCCGGAACTCGCCGCACGAGCAACGGCCAGCCACGTGGACCGCGCCCCGAGCTACGCCGAACGCTGGAGCGACCACGCCCCGCTCGTGGTGGACTTCAGAATCTGACGGCGCCGAACAGTCGGTCAGATCGCAGCGAGATCTCCACGATCGAAGAGCGGCGTGATGCCCTGATGAGCGATATCGGACAGCAACTCGTCATCGGTCGGCACATCGCCCACCCGAGCAGACTGCGCTGCCTCCAACACGGCCGGCAACAACGTCGCATCACTGGTCGAATTCAAAAACAGCCGATCACGTCCGAGCACGAACCGAACCGCCCGGTCGATGGCCGCCGGATCCCGCAACGGTTCGTACCACGAATACCGCGGACCCTCATAGGACTCGTCCCAACGGCCCTTCGCAATCGACTTGATGGTCTGCACCGCAACATCGCGTGACGCGCACAGGCTCACCAGTTCCTCCACCTCGTCGGCGTACCGCGAATCGGTCAGCAACGACCTGTTGTACGGAAACAACACCGTGTCGAAATCGAACTCGGCGAGGCTCCGCAGATGCATCGCCGGAATCGACATGCCATGACCGGTCACCCCGATGAACCGCACCAACCCCTCGTCACGCGCCCGCACCACGGCCTCAATGGCTCCTCCCGGCGAAAAAACGGTGCGCCATTCATCCTCATCGGCCAGGTTATGCAGCTGGATGAGGTCGATCTGGTCGACCCCCATGCGACGCAAGGAGTCATTCACTCCAGCCCACGCGGCGTCGGCGGTGCGCTCTCCGGTCTTGGTGGCGAGGAATACCTCCTGGCGATGCTCCGCCAGCCATGGCGCCATCAGGTCTTCGGCACGCCCGTAGGAATGCGCCGTATCGAGATGGTTCACGCCCGCAGCAACAGCAGCCTCGATCGTTGCCAGAGCACGATGGGGGCTCATTTCACCCAGCGCGGCTGCGCCGAAGATGACCCGCGAGGACTCATGGCCAGTGCGACCAAAACGGGCAGTGGGCATGGTGAGCGTCATAACCCGAACCTACAACGCTCCGTGGCGCAGACCGAGCCCAGGGTGGCGCGCGCCCGAAACCGACCGACAGCATCCGATCCACTGCGTGTGTGCCGACAGCCGGAGACACCAATCACGGCCAGCGACAACCTCTAACGACCAGATTCAGTTTCGGCACCCGCAACGTCGTCTGAATCGTCGCCAACGGACTCATCGCGCGCAAGCTCGTCAACTCCGTCAAGTTTGGGGCGCATACGGCGATACACCGCCCGGCCGAGCAGATGCGTACCAACCGGCCCGGTCACCAACTGCAACACGACGATGAGCAATGCCGTCACCAATGCCGTGGTAGAGCGCACCGCAAGGGCCAACCCGACGGCGATTGCCAAGATGCCGAGCGTCGGAGCCTTCGCGGCCGAATGCATGCGGGCGTAGATACCCCACGACCGCACGACACCGACACCGGCCAACAGCACGAGGCCGGAACCGAACACCATCAGCACGCCGGCAATGATGTCCATCACGCACCCTCGCTCTCATCGGCGCGGCGCTCCACATAGCGAGCAAGAACACCGGTCCCCACGAACGCTGCCACGGCAACCACCAGCACCGTGTCGAGCGAGGTCACCGATTCCTCTCGGGTCACCTCGACCATGATTCCGCAGGTCACGGTCATCAAGAAGCCATCGAGTGCAATGACTCGGTCCGCCACCGACGGCCCGCGAAACAACCGATACAAGAAACATCCCGCGCCACCTGCCAACAGCAAAAAAGCAAACGTGATCAACACGAGCATCAGGCTGCTTCTCCGTCTGCCAGTTGCGCCCGAGCGGACCGAGACCCAAATGCCCGTACACAGATGCTCTCAAGCCGGCGCAGATCCACACGTACGCGCTCCACATCATTGAGGTGCAACACGTTTACGTACAGCACCGCGGGTGACTCCTTGGCCTCAATTGTCACCGTCCCCGGCGTAAGAGTGATCACGTTGGCCACGACCAGCATGGTCAACTCGCTGCTGGTCCGCATCGGCACCGCGATGATTCCGGCATGGATCGTGTTCTTGCGGGTCATGATCTCCCAGGCCAAGAATAAGTTGGATCGCACCAACTGCACCATGACATAGCCCACGAAGTAGACGAGATGCAGCGGCGATATTCGGGGGCGATCCCCATTATCCGACCCAACGCACACCGTCGATGCCAAGCGACTCGACGCCAGCACCACAACGGCCAACACCACACCCGACATCACATTGGCAGCCGAGATGTCATTCCACAGCAAAACCCACAGCGTGGTCAGCCACACCACGGCGCCAACGGTCACCCGCCTCATGGTGCCCCTCCGCCGAGGACTGCCTCGATGTAGCCGGTGGAGTCAAGAAGGTCGACTGCTGCACGCTGCGACAACTCGTGAATCGGCCCCGCCCACAATGAAAACACCACCGACACGGCGACAAGACACAACGTGGCGAGCACCATCGGCAATGGCCCACCGAATCGATCATCTGTTTGCGGCGTCCGCTCGGGGACAGTGTCGGGATCGCCCCAGAACACCCCGGTCCAAATTTTAGTCATCGAGAACAATGTGAAGAGCCCCACACCGAGGCCGACAGCCACGATCGCGTGCGAAGACGACGCCAGCCCCGCATCGGTGAGGGAGAACTTCGCCAAGAAGCCGGAGAATGGCGGCAGCCCCGCGAGACTCAAAGCAGGTACGGCAAAGAGCGCGGCGATAACAGGTGCTGTGCGCACAAGCCCGCCCACGGAACTCAACCGCGAGGTACCCGCACGCCGGTCGACCAAGCCCGCCACCAAGAACAGCGCCGTCTTCACCACGATGTGATGAATCACGTAGAACACCGCAGCGGCGACACCGGCGACAGTGAACAGTCCAAGACCCATGATCATGTAGCCGATCTGGGAGATGATGTGGAACGCGAGGATTCGCTTCATGTCATCTTGCGCAATCGCACCGATGACCCCCACAACCATCGTTGCGCCCGCCACCCAGAGCAGCAGGTCGTCACCCCAGTCCGCACCGCCGCGACCAGGTGGGAACATCAGGGTCTGGGTCCGCACGATGGCGTACACCCCGACCTTGGTCAGCAGGCCCGCAAAGATGGCGGTCACCGGACCAGGTGCAGTCGGATAACTATCGGGAAGCCAGAAGAACAACGGGAAGAGTCCGGCCTTAATCCCGAACACGATGAGGAGCATCACCGAGAAACCATGTCGCAGCGCGGGGTCGACCTCACCCAGGCGAATTGCAAGATCAGCCATGTTCACCGTGCCGGTTGCGGCGTACAACAGCGCCAGGGTGGTGATGAACAGCGTTGATGCCACAAGAGAAATCACGACATACGTCATGCCAGCACGCACTTGATCCGGTCGGCCACCGAGGGTGATCAGCACGTATGAGGCTGCGAGCATCATCTCGAAAGCGACGAAGAGATTGAACAAGTCGCCGGTGACGAAACTGGTCGACACTCCGGCGGCAAGCACGAGATACAGCGGATGGAATGACACCCGCTCACGTTCCTCACCGGCCTGTCCCATCGCATACACGGCGACGATCAGCAGCACGATGGTGGAGACCAACAACATGATTGCCGCGAAACGGTCAACCACGAGTGTGATGCCCAACGGCGCCGTCCAGCCACCCGCTCGTGCAACAAGATGTCCATGCTCGTCTACCCGAGCGAGAAGGAGCGCCGCCACCACCACCATCACCGACAGCACCGCGACAGTGACCACTCGTTGCAGTTCACGGCGCACACCGACGAGGACCGTGATCGCTGCACCCAAGATCGGTGCGACGACCGGGACGGCAAGCAGAGAGGTATTCACGACACCTGCCCCTCGCCTACTTCAAACTCGCTGGTATCCGGATCGCCATCGTCGATGGGGCCCTCGGGCCCATCGGTGCGGTGACGGCGCGACACCAAACGATCTTCGATGTCGTCTTCCACCTTGTCGTCGCGATTGATCTGCCAGCTCCGATACCCCAGAGCAAGCAGGAACGCGGTAACACCAAACGTGATCACGATGGCTGTCAGTGCGAGCGCCTGCGGTAGTGGATCGGAGTACTGCGCCGGATCTCCCACGGTGCCGTCCAGCACCGGTGATCGCCCAGCACGTCCTCCGGAAGTCACCAACAACAGGTTTGCCCCATGGCCGAGCAGACCAATACCGATCACGATGCGGGTCAGACGGCGTTGCAACAAGAGCCACGTTCCAGCCGCAAACAACACGGCGACCACGACTGCCAGTAGGAGGCTCATAACCTACTCCCCGCTGCAAGACGTTCACTGACGTCATCGGGGTCATCGCCAAATGCCTCATACGCCATCAACACCAGACCAACGACAACGAGATACACACCCACGTCGAACGGCAACGCCGACGTTGTCTTCACCTTGCCAAGAATCGGGATGTCCAGACTCCACAGTGCGTGCTCGAGTACCTCACCACCAAGCAACATCGGCACGATGGCGGTCACGACAGATATCGCAAGGCCTACGCCGAGAACGATCCACGGCCTCACTGGCAACAGTGCTGCTAGGCGCTGTCGGCCACCGGCCACATATAAGAGGCTGAGCCCGGCCGCGGCTGTCAACCCGCCGACAAAGCCGCCCCCTGGCTGATTGTGTCCGGCGAACAAGAAATACAGCGACAACACGGTGATGGACGTGAAGAGCAGCCGCGCCGATGCATTGACCACGGGCGACTCAGCCATACGGTTGGGTGTGGCTGCTCCGCGGCGGGCCACACGGGTGAGCGCCACAACTCCGAGTGCGGCCACGACGAGCACCGTGATCTCGCCCAACGTGTCGAGCCCACGGAAATCCACCAAGATCACATTGACGACGTTGGAGCCCTTGCCGTCGGGGATCGAACGCTCCAACATCTCCGCCGAGATCGAATCGGATGCGACCTCATCGCGAGCGCCGGTGGCCGCCAGAGCAAATACGAATACGCCGATGCCCACTGCAGCCGAGATCAGCAACCGGAAAGGCGCAGAGATTGCTGTGCGCTCAGCACGGAAGTACGGCGGCAGCGCCCGCATCACGAGAACGAACAAGACGGTGGCCAACGTCTCGATGGCGAACTGGGTCAGTGCGAGGTCTGGCGCTCCCCTCAATACATAAAAGCCCGCCATGGCATACCCGACTGCGCCCAACATCAGCACAGCGGCAATGCGTCGACGGAATGCCGCTGCAGCAAGCGCGGCCGCGATGATCACCGCGTACACCACCACGTTCACCCATGAATCGACAAACACATCAGGGCCATCCACGACGTCGAATCCACCCACGGCACCAACGACAACGATCGTCGGGCCGATCGCGACTACCGAAAGAATCACGGCGAGATAGACGGGAAGTGATCCATTCTGAAGAACACGGGTTACCCGCTTTGCACCGGTCAACGCCCCGGTGACCAGCGCCCAGAACGATCGGTCAGCGGTCGGCAACGACGCAATGGGTCGGTGTAACACATCTTGGGCGGATTCCACCCGGTGGCGCACCGCCACCAGCACCGACCCGGCCGCGATCACCGCCACCGACAACCAGACGGCCACGTTGAAACCCGCCCACAACTTCACCGCTGATGGATGGCTTCCGGGGTGCAGAGCGACCGTCGCAGCATGGACAAGGTCGTCGACGATCACCGGGGCAACACCGGCAACGAGAGAGAACCCGGCAAGCACGACCCCAGGTGCCACGAACCGCGCCGACGGCGGCGCCACCGTGGTGATCTGCACCATTGGATGTTCATCATCGGCGGTTGCGGGTTCGGCCTGTCGGCCGAATACACCGAGCACAAACCGCGCCGAATATGCAAAGGTCAGCACCGACCCGGCCACGATGGCGCCCGCCACCACACCGTTACCCCCGAAATATCCCTCGGCGGTGTAGAGCAACGCCTTCTCCTTGGCGATGAAGCCGAGCAGCGGCGGGAGACCAGCCATCGACGCGGCGCCGATGATCGCGGTGGCATACACCGGCCACCAGCGACGGTCGGTTCCCGAGATGCGGCGAATATCGCGCGTGTGCAACTGGTGGTCGACGATGCCGACCACCATGAACAGAGCAGCCTTGAACGCGCCGTGTGCCAGCAGCACGACGACGAGTGCCTGCGCCAATGAATACGTGCCGGCACCGGCCAACATCATCATGAAGCCGAGTTGGCTCACCGTGCCATGTGCCAACAGCACCTTGAGATCGACCTGACGCAGGGCCCGCCAACCGCCAAAGAACATCGTGACCGCACCGGTGACGAACACGATCGGCCGCCACCCGTCCACGGTGTACATCACCGGAGCCAGACGCGCCACCAAGAACACGCCGGCTTTCACCATGGTGGCTGCATGGAGATAGGTACTGATCGGCGTCGGGGCCACCATGGCACCGGGCAGCCACCCTGAGAACGGCCACTGGGCCGACTTCGTGAACGCACCCAACAAAATGAGGATCACCGACCCGATTCCCACCGCTGCATCGGCGCTGCTATCGAATGCGCCCGCCAACTCGCTCAAACGATAGGTACCCGCGGCCTGGCCCAGCAGGATCAACCCCGCCAACATGGCTAAGCCACCTGCACCCGTGATGAGGATGGCCGATGTGGCGGCATCGCGAGCACGTGGATTGCGGTCGTCGTTACCGATGAGCAGATACGAGGTGACCGACGTGAGTTCCCAGAACACGAAGAGCGCAAGCAGGTGATCGCTGACCACCACTCCGGTCATCGCCCCCGCGAAGATGATGAGCAACCCGCCGAGACGCCCCAGCCCCGGCTTGTCGGGGCCGAAGTAGGCCACCGCATACACACAGACCGCCACACCGATGATCGAGATCAATGCGAGCATGACCGCCGCGAATGCGTCAACTCGCAGGTCGAGCGCCAAGCCGAGCGAGGGGACCCACTCGATGCGCTGGGCGATCGCGTCGCCCTCTCCCCCATCGACGATCGTGCCGATGTTGGCAACCCACCACACGACCGTGGCCAACGGGGCTGCACACCCGATGGCGAACGCGCGGCGTCCCACACGGTCGCCAGAGGCGACCAATCCGGCTCCGAGGAGCAGGTGCACGACGATGAGAGCTGCGATCACGATGTCTGAGGGGTTTGTGCCGACCCGTCTTCCCGGCGCTCCAGTGCGATGGTCAACAGGCTACGACCGCCGGAGCATTCCCACTGGTGATGCGACCCAGTTCACGCCGCATTCACGAAACGTGTGGATGAGCGGTTCCTAGCTGCCGAGACGATCGGCCAGATACCTCACCGACGCCGGGACGACATCGGCGAGTCGGGTCGACGCGGCCGACAAGTTTGCGCTGAATTGCTCGGCGGTCGGAGCCGGATGATCGACAAGATCGGTAATCGTCTTCACCGCAACGAACGGCACCCCGTGCACCTCGCACACCCACGCCACTGCCGCAGCCTCCATCTCTTTCACCTCGCCACGCAGATCAAGAATCCAGTCGCGGTCGATGTCACTCTCATCGAGAGCGTTCGACGTGGTGACCACACCCAACCGGGCACCTACGTGTGCCGCGAGATCTGCAGCGCCGTCCCACACCTCGTGTCGACCGATGCCGTACTCGCGCAGCCCGTCGAGATCGATACGGCGGTCGTGGCGCACCACATGGGGCCACGACACATACACATCGCCCACCTCGGCATTGGCATGCATCCACCCACCAGCTGTTCCCGCCGATACGACCACATCCGGGCTGAACGCCGCGCACACCGCGGTGGTGTTCATCACCGCCGGTTCCGTGCCGATCAGATCGACACCGTGGCGTGCATCAACACCGTTCACCGCGATCACCACCCGTGCGCCGCCGACGTCATCGGCCACATACCACCGATGCGGCAACGCGGCAGGTGAAGAAACCTCATGGGCTCCCAGACCGGCAATCACCGGCGCCGCCTCAGCACGCATCGCCATGACCACGGCGATCGTCACACCCATTGCGCATCCCTCATGATGACGGCCACACCACCACGCCGACCGCAGTCGGTGATGTCGCCAACACTCGGCGCGTGGTCTGACCGAGGAACGCTTCGCCGGCCACCTCTTGGGCCTCCACACCGAGCAGGATCACATCGCAATAATGCGACGCCGCGGCATCGAGAATGGCCTCGGCCTTCGAGTGGTGCTCAGAGAAGATGCGATCGCAGCGAACTCCCGCCTCCCGGGCCGTGGCCATCGTGGCCTGCAGCAGTTGCAGACCGACAGGATCGGCATACGAGCCCACCGTGCGCTCGTGGCTACGGAATGTTGATCGGATGATCCTCTGCACCTGAGTAGGAGCCTCGGTGGGGTTCACGTGCAGCAGTTTCACCACCGCGCCCGACGCCGCCGCGAACGAAATGGCGAGTTCCGCTGCTGCTCGCGATGGCCGGGTGGCCGACACCGGCAACAGCACCCGGCGGAATCCCGACATGGCCGACATCTGCGTGGGAGTTGGACGTAACACCACCACCGGGGCGTCACGATGCGACAGCACCGCACGGGTGACGTCATCGATATCTGGCCACTCCACATCGGGCGGCACGAGCGCCACCGAGAGGTCATAGCCCACCTGTAGTTGCGAAGAGACCGCCGACATCGCATCGCCACTGCCGACCGCACGATCTACTCGCCGGTCACCCAACAGTTCCGCACAGGTTGACATCGCCGTCTCGGACGGTTCGGCTCCCGGCACCGACAACAAGGTGACACCCATCTCGGCCGGGAATCCATGACCAAGGAAACCCATCAGTGGCGGAGTGCAGTTCTCCGAGGTCACCGGCACCAACATGTTGCCGCTGCGCACCAGCAGATTGCCGGCCAACTGCTCTTCACGTTTCAGCCGCGCCTGCTCCTCGGCAGAGCCGGCCCAGCCCGACACCAATGCCCGCAGGGCAGGTGGAGCCACCACGCTGGTCGCAATTGCCATCACCACGACGATCACGTACGACGCATCGTTGAACACGCCGAGGTCGAGGCCGACCGCGGCAATGATGATGCCGAGGGCCCCACGGGCATTGAGCGCCATGCCGAGGGCGAACCCTTCACGATGCTCCAAACCCGACAGCCGGGCACCGGCCCACGAACCTGCGAACTTCGACACCGTGGCCACAGCGATCAGCACCACGGCCCACACCAACACCTCCACATCGGCCAACAGGGCAATGTCGACGCGGAGACCCGCAGTGGCAAAAAAGATTGGCGCAAGCACCGACGACGTGATCGTCTCGATCTGCTCTTCGACATCGCGGCGTGTGTACCGCGAACGCCCGAGCAAGATGCCGGCCACAAATGCACCGAGCACCGCTTCCACACCAAGGGCTTGGGTGATCGCGCCGAGGCCGAGCGACATGGCGATGCACATCGTCACCCATCCGGCAACACCCACATCGCGCCGGCGAAGTCTGAGCAGCACCGCGTCGACGATGCGCTGACCAAGCGCCGCAGCGATCGCCAGAAAAACCAGCAGGCCAAACAGCGTGGTCAAGAACTCGCTCAACACGAACCGGCCGGTGGACACCAGACCAGCGATCAGGCCCAAAGCCACCCAGCCCACGACGTCGTTGGCCATGCCCGCCGCGATGGTCAACTGGCCGAAGTTCCGTCGCAGCAGTCGCAGATCGGTGAGGATCGTGGCGATCACCGGCAACGAGGAAATGGTGAGCCCGGTGGCGAGGAACAGGCCAAAGATCACCCGATCTTCCCCGGCGAATAAAAACGACTCGGGGATCACTGCACCGAGGGCCGCACCCATGGCGAACGGCAACACAAGCGATCCAACACTGACCCACACCGCTGCCCGACCCAACCGGCCGATCAGTGCCAGATCCGTTTCGAAACCGGTCATCACCAGAAGCAGCATCACGCCCAGCCAGCCGATCGTGAACAACATGCCTGATTGCACGTCGTCGGCAGGGAACAGCCATTCGAATGCATCGGGCGCGACGCGACCGAATACCGACGGGCCGATGAGCACGCCAGCGGCCAACTCACCGACCACAGCCGGCTGTCCGAGGCGCTTGCACGCCTGGCCGAACAGTCGGGCCGCCACCAGCAACACCGAAAGTTGGACCAGGAACACCAACACCTGATGTTCAGATGGAGGTACGTAGTTCATGACTGAACCGTCAACGGTAGTCGCCCACGGCAATGGCCGACGACGACTCGCGCCACTAAACGAAGATGTGACACGGTTCGCCCATGGCGCCGATACCAACCACTGACGAACTGCGTGAGAAGTACGCGGCTGAACGAGCCAAACGACTCCGCGCCGACGGTAACGATCAATACATCGAGGCCTCAGGGGTGTTCGCCGACTACGTCGACGACCCGTACACCAATGCCATCTCACGTGCCACCGTGATCGACACCCCCGAGACAGCCTGCGACGTCGCCTTCGTCGGAGCGGGTTTCTCCGGCCTTGTCGCTGGGGCCTCGCTGAAATCTGCGGGCGTCAACCGGGTGCGCTTGATCGACACCGCAGGCGATGTGGGCGGCACGTGGTACTGGAATCGATACCCCGGCGCGCAGTGCGACACCGCATCGTTGATCTACATGCCGCTGCTGGAGGAGACCGGCTATTTCCCGTCAGAAAAATATGTGAAGGGCCCTGAGATCCACGCCCACTGCCAACGCATCGCCACCCATTTCGGCCTTTACGATGATGCGCTGCTGTCGACGCGGGTCACCGGTGCGCATTGGGATGCCGAGCATCACCAGTGGGTGATCACCACCGATCGAGGCGACGAGGTGCGCGCCCGTCACATGGGCATCGGCACCGGGCCTCTGTCGAAACCGAAACTGCCTGGTCTGCCCGGAATTACCGACTTCGCCGGCGCCAGTTTCCATACGAGCCGATGGGACTATTCAGTGACCGGTGGCTCCCCCGATGGCGGCCCGATGGACCTCTTGGCCGACAAGCGGGTGGGCATCATCGGCACCGGCGCCACCGCCGTGCAATGCATCCCTCATCTCGGTCGGGCCGCCGGTGAATTGTTCGTGTTCCAGCGCACCCCGTCGTCGATCGATATTCGCAACAACCACGCTCTCGACCCCGACGAGTTGGCCCCGGACCTCGGGCCCGGATGGCAGCGCCGCTGGCGAGAGAACTTCACCGTGTTACAGACCGGAGGATTTGCCGATCGCGATCTGGTGCGCGACGGATGGACCGATATCGCCCAACGCATCCGCGACAAAGTGCTGGAACATCCTGAGCGCAGCGGCCCTGAGGCACTCGTCGCTGCCTACCACGAGAGCGACGACGAGAAGATGAACGAAATACGCAGTCGCGTGGATGACGTGGTGTCCGACCCCGCGACAGCTGAGGCGCTGAAGCCCTGGTACCGGCAGTTATGCAAGCGGCCCTGCTTCCACGACGACTACCTCGACACCTACAACCGCTCGAACGTCCACCTTGTCGACACCGACGGGCGCGGCGTCGAGTCGGTGACCGAACGAGGTGTCATCGCCGCGGGTCGCGAGTGGGAACTCGACGTGTTGATCTTCGCATCGGGGTTCGAAGTGGGAACCGAGTTCACCCGACGAGCCGGCGTCGACCCGGTGGGCCGTGATGGTCTCACACTGTCGGCGGCCTGGGCCGACGGCATGGTGAGTTTCCACGGCATGCACGTGCACGGTTTCCCCAACATGTACGTAATCGGTCACGCCCAAGGCGCGAACCTGATCTCGAATGTGCCGCACAACCTTGTGGAGGCTGCCGCCACCATGGCAGCGGTGATCGCTCACGCCGACACACAGACCGCCACCGAGGTGGAGGTCACCGCCACAGCCCAAGCCGAATGGGTGGAGCTACTCGACGCTGGTGGGCGCAGCTTCGGGGGAGATCCCACCTGCACCCCCGGCTACTACAACAATGAAGGGCAAGAGGCCTCCGGTGCTCAACGCCGTGCCGGACTCGGCCACCCCGACGGCCCGGTGGCCTATTTCAACTACATCGATCAGTGGCGCTCCACCGGTGAGTTCACCGGCCTGCAGTTCAGGTGAGCAACCGCTCCCGGGCCTGCGGTCAACCGTCACCTCGGGCGTGTAGTTCTCCCATGGCATCGCCCACACGCGATTCGAACTCGGGCGTCTGACCACCCGCGTCCAAGAAGGCTCGCATCGTCGGAGCCGCTTCGGGGTCGCGCAGGATCGACTGGAACAGGAAGGTTTCGCGTCGCAGGCCATCGACGAGCGGTAGTTCTTCCGCCGCCAGCACCGCGCGTTTGGCGTGGCGCACCGCCGACATGGGAAACGACGCAATGCGACGCGCGAGGGCGTCGACCGCCGTGGAGAGTTCCGCACCCGGATAGGCCCGATTCAAGAACCCCCAACGCTCCGCAGTGTCGGCATCGACGTCCACCGCACCGACCACCACCTCCATCGCGCGTCCCGCACCGATGAGGCGTGGCAATCGTTGCGTGCCACCGCCACCGGGAAGGATGCCGAGCGGAACCTCCATCTGGTTCCACGCGAAGGTCTCCCGATCACCAAAACGCATATCGCACGCAGCCGACACCTCGCCACCGCCGCCGCCGACACGGCCGCGCAACTCTGCAATGGTCACCTTGTCCATCGTGCGGAAGGCCTCGCACATCCGGTCGAAGCCGCCGAGGTCAGGTTCCTCCTGTGCTGCGCCATCGGTGGGGAACTCCAATATGGCTGCCACATCGAAATGTGCGATAAAGAAACCGTCCACCGCACTGCGCAGCACCACCACCCGCACGTCGTCATCGTCGGCGAGTTGTGCTGAGCACTTGGCCAACGACCGGAACAGGGTGGAGGTCATCAGGTTGATCGGCGGGTTGTCGATGGTGACAGTGGCAACCCCATCACTGATCTGGACATCCAAAAGGTCGTAGTCGTAGCCGGCCACCGTCACCCTCCCAGACCAACCGCGTCGTGAGCGATCACTCCGCCAACCACGGTCGCATCGACCGGGGTCTCGCCGATGCCATCACGATCGATAGAGAAGATGTCGGCTCCGAGAGCGACGAAGTCAGCCACCATGCCCGGCGCCAACGCGCCCTTGTACTGCTCTTCGTGAGCGGCATAGGCCGAACCACGCGTGTAGGCGTGCACGGCTTCGTGCACGGTCAGCGCCTCATAAGGCACGAAGGGTTCTCCCGAGGCCGTGCGCTGGTTCACCATGTCGTGAATTCCCAGCAGCGGAGCTCCGTTCACCACTGGCCTATCGCTGGAGCCCGGTAGCGGAATGCCCCGGTCGAGGAAAGACCGCTGACGATAGGCATCAGGGGTGCGGTGCACACCGAGCGCTCCTTTCATCCCATCGCCGATCTCGGAGATGAACCGCCCTTGGGGCACGGGCACCACACCCGCTGCAGCAACGCGATCGAGATACTTCTCCTGCAACACGCCGCAGTGCTCAATGCGATGGCGTGCCCCGGCCCGCGGATACAACCGCTGCGCCTCCTCGTAGGCCTCCAGCACCGTGGCGACAGCGCGGTCACCGATCGCGTGTGTGCACACCTGCCAATTCGAACGGTGCGCATCGATGATCAGGGTGCGCAGCACATCGGGATCGGTTTGGAAGAAACCGCAGTTGCATTCGCCACCGGGCCCATCGCCGGTGAACGGGTCAAACATCGCCGCCGTCCGACCGATCAACGACCCGTCCGAGAAGATCTTCGTGCCGCCGATCCGCAGCCACTCATCGCCGAGGCCCGAGTGAATGCCGCCGTCGAGTGCGAACAGCGGTTCCTCACCCTCGGCATGGTGGATGTGACGCAACGCTTCAACCGCCACCAGCAGGTTCGCCCGAATACCGAGCACACCGCGCCGACGAGCCTCCATCCATGCGGCGATCTCCACGGGAGAATGAGCCACGAGACCCGCTCCCACTCCGGCCTCGGTCGCCGATGTGACGCCCTCAGACAGGTACCGGCGCGATGCCTGATCGAGCGCGTCCACGATGCGATCAACCCCGACCGGATACACGAGGTCACGCACCATCGCCTGTGCCTGCTCCATGACGAGGCCGTTCCACTGCCCGTCGGCATCGACCCCCATCTCCCCGCCCGACGGCACCGGTGTGTCACGGATCATGTCGAGCACCGCGGTATTCACCGTGCACATATGCCCTGATGTGTGTTTCAACCACACCCGATGATTCGGTGCGGCCGCATCAAGTTCGGCCGCGGTCGGGTGACGCCCCTCGGCCAGTTTGTTCTGGTCGTATCCCGACCCGGTGACCCAACCACCCTCAGGAGTCTCCGCTGCGCGACGCCGAATCGCGTCGCAGATATCGGCGACCGAATGCATCGGTGGTGACGAACAGTCGACATCAGCGAGGGTCATCCCGAAAAACACCATGTGGTTGTGAGCATCGTTGAAGCCCGGCACCACACAACGACCACCGAGATCGATCACCCGATCGGCGGTGAACCGCTCAACAAGGTCATCGTCGCCGACGGCCAGCACACGGCCCCCGAGAACAGCCAACGAGGTTGCCGACGGCCGTTCAGGATCGAATGTGGTGATGTCGCCACGGATGAACAAGGTGTCGACGTGCATGCGCTGAGTCTGTCAGTCGGCTGTCGTCGGCCCGGAGGCGGGCGACACTGTGCGTCGTTCACCCATCAGCTCACGTGCCGACCGGTGGCATCCACCGGTGGGACAGCCACATCATCGGCACGCCCCATCGGGCGGGTCCACGAGGCGAACTCGAGCAAGATGCCATCGGGATCACGGAAATAGAACGACCGCACGAAGACACCGTCGTGGAAATCGGGCGCGATCGTCAGTTCAGAATCGTCATGGTCGAGGATGGCCGACACCTCCACCCCGGCATCGATCAGACGCTGGCGGTACTCCTCGAAATGTTCGAGAGGCACATCGAAGGCCAGATGATTCATCGAGCCGTGCGCGGTGCGGATATCGGTGCGGTCGGGCATCCCTGGCGCATTTCCCACCCCGGGCGCGGCCGGCGGTGCCCCGGGAAACCAGAAGAACGCCAGGCAGTCATCGTTACCCATATCGAAGAAAAAGTGCTGGCCACCACCGGGCATGTCGATGGTCTTCACCAATTGCATGCCCAGGACATCTCGGTAGAACGCGACGGTGCGCGCCATATCGGACGACACGAGTGCGATGTGGTTCACACCGCGAATCTCGAAACGCTCGTTTGTCATGACCGATCACTCCGACGCCCGTCGGTGGCGAACACAGCCGCATCGAAACCATCGGGAGCGTCCACTTCCACAATCGGATCGTCGCGGTCATCGAACTCGAGCCGCAGTGCCCGCGTCATCACCGCATGCATGAAATACAGCGACGTGATGTAGGTGAATTCCAGAATCTCCTCATCGTCGAGGTGACGACGAAGTTCATCGAACACGGCCTGTGGCACGCGACCATGCTGATCGACCAGGTAGTCGGTGTAGGCCAGCAACGCCCGCTCCACCGGCGAGAAGCAGTCCGCCACCTCCCAATGCGCGATCGCTATGATCTTGGCCTCGTCCATGCCGAGCCCGCGGCAACTCTTGCAGTGCTGCGAATACACGAACTGGCTGGCAACCAGCCACCCGGCTCGGGTCTGACCGAGTTCACGCAACAGCGGGTCGAGACGACGTTCCGGGCTGCGATACAGACCGAACCCCGACACACAGTGCGCGAAGACGTCGGGCACGAGCGCGAACACGGTCCACCAGTCGCCTGGCGTACCGGTCGACGTGCCCGGTTCAGCCACGGGATCTCGATCACCGAATAAGAAGTCGTAGATCGGAACGACGCGGTCGGGATCGGCGTTGCTGCGGGAAACCTGACGGAGGCGTGCCATGCGACGACGGTAGTCGCCCGTGACGCAACCGGTTTCCGGCCGGGGCCTGTGACCTACGCTGCGGCGATGGCCGACTTGCTCGCACTGTCTTCTCACATCATCGATAACAACGACACCGACATACACCCGAATCGGGTCATCAACGAATTGTCGGAGATTCGCAGCGACCTCGCCATCGTCGAGAGTTTCAGCCATTCGGTGGTGCTCGACACTGGTGACGGCCTCGTGGCCTTCGACACGTCCACCGGGTCGAACGGCAGGGCCGTCGTCGAACAGATCGCTGCGTGGCACTCCTCTCCGGTCACCCATCTCATGTACACCCACGGCCATGCCGACCATGTGGGTGGCAGCCGTGAATTCGCCGCCGTCTGGAACAACCCCGTCGTGGTCGGCCACGAAAATGTTGCTGCACGCTTCGACCGTTATGCCTACACCAACGACTGGAATGTGGAGATCAACGCCCGCCAGTTCGGCGGTGTGAATCCCGCGAACAACCTGGCGCTCAGCCCCGATGAGCTCGAGGATGACGACGCTGTGGCCACCACCCAGCCACGCCGGTGGAATTCGTACATCCCAAAGGGCACCCTGCGCCCCACGATCGAGGTGGATCGACATCACTCGATGACGATCGGTGGGACCACCATCGAGGCTCATCACGCCATCGGCGAAACCGATGACCATCTGTGGTTCTGGCTACCGGCGTCACGCACGATCATGGCCGGCGACTTCTTGATCTGGATGTTCCCGAACGCCGGCAATCCCCAGAAAGTTCAGCGCTACCCCCGCGAGTGGGCGGCGGCTTTGCGCACGATGGCCGCGATGGAGCCCGAACTGTTCGTTCCCGCTCACGGGCTTCCCATCACCGGTGCCGACCGGATTGCCCGCGTGCTCGACGACGTGGCCTCTGCCCTTGAACACCTCGTCGACACCGTGGTCGCCATGATGAACGGTGGTGCCACGCTCGACGCGATCATCCACGAGGTCGATCTACCCGCCGATACTCTGGCTAAGCCCTATCTGCGACCCCTCTATGACGAGCCGGAGTTCGTCGTACGCAATATTTGGCGCCTCTACGGCGGTTGGTGGGACGGCGCTGCCAGCCGGCTGAAGCCCTCACCCGATGCGCAACTGGCTGCATGCATTGCCGAGATGGCCGGCGGTATCGGCCCGATTGTCGCGCGGGCCCGCGCCGCCGCCGAAGCCGACGATATGCGCCTGGCCTGCCATCTGGCCGACATCGCCGCGTGGGCCGCACCCAGCGACGCCGACGTGCACACGATGCGCGCAGAGATTTATATGGCGCGTCGTCGCACCGAACCATCGCTGATGGCCAAAGGAATCTTCGCTGCGGCGGCCAGAGAGTCGTCAGTGGCTGCAGGCAACACCTGAGCTCCGCCACCGTCGCCATGGCGCCGAGGCTGCTAACACGGGGATATGAACATGCCCACACCCGGTTCTCAGCAATGGCTTGATCTTGTCGTCGAAGACGTCGTCGACCCCGCAACCGGGGTTGTCGATCCGCATCACCACCTTTGGCCACCAGAGGGAGGGCTGCCCTACGGGCTCGACGACCTCCTCACCGACCTCGGCGATGGCCACCAAGTGGACGCCACCGTCTTTGTTGAATGCGGCGCTGCATACCGTCGCTCCGACCCCGACCCGATGGCACCCGTGGGCGAGACCCGATTCGTTGCCGATGCTGCCGACCAACCCGGCGGTGAGGTGATTCGCGGCATCGTGGCCCGAGCCGACCTCCGCCTCGACAATCTCGACGAGGTCCTTAATGCCCACGATGCCGCCGCCGGAGGACGCTTCCGCGGCATTCGCCACCACCTGGCATGCGCCGACGACCCCGAGGCCTATCGCATTCCGGGGGCCGCCGAACCAGATCTGGCCGCTGATCGCTCGTTTCGCCGCGGCGTACGGCGTCTTGGGGAGCGTGGGCTGACCTACGACGCCTGGCTCTATCACTTCCAGTTGGACGACCTGATCGATCTCGTGCGTGCCTGCGACGGCACCACGGTGATCCTCGATCATTTCGGCACACCTGTCGGTGTGGGGCGATGGGCCGGTCGGCGTCATGAAGTCTGGGAAGGGTGGCGCCCACGCATGGCCGCTCTTGCCGCCTGCGAAAACGTGGTGGTGAAGCTCGGCGGTCTGGCTATGCCCGACAACGGCTACGGCTGGGACACCGCGGAACGCCCGCCCAGTTCCGATGAGATGCTCGCGGCCCAGGGCGACTGGTACCGCGCAACCATCGACGAGTTCGGTCCGCACCGCTGCATGTTCGAATCGAACTTCCCGGTGGACAGGTGGTCGTTGTCGTATCGCACGGTCTGGAACGCGTTCAAGAAGATCGCTGCCGAGTACTCAACGAGCGAAGCTGCTGATCTGCTCGGCGGCACCGCCCGGCGCGTCTACAGCATCTGAGCCGACCGCCTCAGCGGTCGACACCACACCGTCGCCGACCGCCTCAGCGGTCGGCAATCGCCCGAAACAGGGGGCGTGGGAGCAGCGATAGCACGGCAAAGACCGCACGCAATGCCGACGGCACCCACACCACCCGGCGTCCACGGCGAACTGCTGCCGCCGTCGCTGCACCCACCGCATCCGGTGTGGTGGCGAACGGTGCGGGTGGACGACCTGCGGTCATGCGCCCATGCACGAAACCGGGACGCACCACGGTGACGTCAACACCATCAGCGCTCAGGCCATCGGCCATCGCCAGCGCAAACTGATCGAGCGCCGACTTGGCGGCCCCGTACACCGCAGCAGCCCGACGCACCCGCACACTCGCCACGCTCGACAACACGACGAGATGGCCATGTCCCTGAGCGCGCATCTGCCGCGCACATGCCAGCAGGGTCACCACCGGACCGGTGACGTTGGCGTCGATCATGCCCACGGCGGATGTGGGATCTGCCTCGAGGGCGTCCTGGTTGCCGAGCACCCCGGCCGCCATGATCACAATGTCAAGGTCGCCCACCCGAGCCCCAATCGCGTCGACAACTCCCTGGTGGCTGTCGTGGGCAGTGGCATCCCAGTGCTCCACCACGACCTCAACCGTGTCGGCGACATCAAGCGACTCGGCCACGGCTCGTCCGGCATCAACATCTCGACAGGCCAACACCACCGCGGTGGTCGATGGCGTGATGAGATGCGCAAGCGTGGCCACGGCAATCTCACTCGTGCCCCCGAACACCACGATGTTCTGTACCCCACCGCTTGCATCACGCATGTCTCATCCTTTCGGCCGCCGTTCGCAGCACCATCATGGTCGTCCGACGTGACACCGTTGGATCACAGCCCGAGGCGGCGTGACAGATCGCTGCACCACACCCGGTTGGGGTCCACACGATCACGCACCGAGCGAAACCGTTCGAGGTCGGGGTAGCCAGCACTCACCGCCGCCGGGGATACGAGTGCGTCCTTGGCGAGATAATGGCGCCCTCCGGCAGCCAACACCCTCTCATCCAACCCGCGCAGCATCGATGCAACCTCTGCCGTGGCGGGCAGATCCATGGTGAGCGTCCAACCCGGCATCGGGAACGACAACGGTCGGTCGCTGCCGGGACCAAACCGTTTCAACACGTTCAAGAAGTTCGCCGGTCGCGATGCGGCCACCGTGGCGAGTGCCTCGCGCACCACGTCATCGGCGTCGAGAGGAACGACGAATTGGTGTTGGACAAACCCGCGTCGCCCCCAGACACGATTCCAGCGATCGACACCGTCGAGGGGGTGGAAATACGCCGGGATTGACATCGTCTCGTCGTCGCGCGCTCGGGGTGCACGGCGGAACCACATCTCGCTAAATATCCGACCCGTCACCGAATTCACAAGTGGCACCGCGGGCCCTGGAATGCGCACCGGTGATCGTGGCCGGTACGCCGTCGGATCAGCGCCAGACGCATCCTCCGCATGATCCCCGAAGGTGACGATGCCGCGGCCACACCTCGCGCCCCGCACCGTCGCATCGACCCACGCAACCGTGTATCGGTTGGTGTCCTCCGCGTCGACCATCGTGGACATCACCGCGTCAAGGTCATTGCATCGGCGGGTACTCACCGCCATCTGCGACGACGACACCGGAATTAACTGCACCGTCGCTTCACGAATCAACCCGGTGAGCCCCATGCCGCCACATGTGGCCGCAAACAATTCGGGATCGGACTGCGGAGTCACAACGACATCGTCACCCGATGCCAACAACATGCGGACCGAGCGAACCCAGTCACCGAATGAACCGTCGCGGTGATGGTTCTTACCGTGGATATCAGCGGCAATCGCTCCACCGATGGTGACGAAACGCGTGCCGGCGCTCACCGGCACGAACCACCCGGCAGGGATCACATGACGCAGCAGCTCATCGATCGACACCGCAGCCGACACCCGCACGAGGCCGGTGGCGTCGTCGAGGTCGATCGTCTCGCCGGTGGCGCGCACAACCGTCCCACCGGAGTTCTGTGCCGCATCTCCGTAGGCGCGACCGAGGCCACGAGGAATCGCGCCGCGCGAACCGAAGGCGGACATATCCACCTCGGCATCATCGACAAGGCGCACCCGCACCGGGGTCGTATTGCCCCAGCCGCTCACCCGATGTGTTGCTGCCACACTCACCAGTACACACCCACCGCGAACAACACACACCACACAGCAGATGTGGCCATGAGGCACCGATCGCTGAACAACAGTCGTTCCGGCGACGCCGCGCCACCGCGGTGCGCCACCTGGCGGAACCGGGCGGCGGCCGCAAAGACCGGAAGCGCGGTGGCCCACATCACCCAGTCGGCATCGCCAGCAACCTCTCCCACCCCGCTGGTGGCCAACCACACCAGATACGCGGCGACAAGGACAACTGCTCCCCCGTCGATCATGCCTCCAAGGCCACGAGATGAATACACGCGCAAGGTGGCGCGCCCCGCGTTAGTGCCCACGGTCACCATCTCGCCAAGGCGCTTGCCGGCCACCACCATGAGCGAGGTCACCGATACGACGATGACGAACCAACCCGAGAGGGGCACATCGACCGCCACACCACCGGCCACTGCCCGCAACACAAAGCCTGTCGCCACAATCACAATGTCGGCCAACGCAACCGACCGCAGGCCACCGCTATATGCCACATTCAATGCGACGTACACCGCGAGCACACCCGCCACCGCAAGATCTGCGAATCCACCGATCACCACGCCGGCCACCACCATGACCAACGCCGACCAACGTGCCCCGGCGACCGATATCTCGCCGGCGGCCACGGGACGGTGGCACTTCAGTGGATGAACACGATCCTCGGCGACATCGGCCGCGTCGTTCAGCAGATACACGCCAGATGCCACTGCGGTAAAGGCGGTCATCGCCAGAACGGCATCGACACTGGAACGCACAGACGTAAATGCTCCTGCTGCCCCAGGGGCGGCCAACACCAGCAGGTTCTTCACCCACTGCCGGGGGCGGGTCGCGGCGATCAACGCTTGCGGCGGTGACCGACGCGCGCCGTATGCACCGGCGGCGACCGACTTAGCGGTGTCCATCTGCAACCCTCTCCCGGACGATGTCGAGATGAGTCGCTGCCGCCGCTTCCCACGACAGCGACGATGCGCGCTCACGTGCCGTAGACGCCATGTGGCCCAACCGTTGACGATCATCGAGAAGGGCCAGCACCGTGGCGGTGAGATCGCGCGGAGCGGGAACGAGCAGGCCGGTGTGGCCATCGACAACGGCGCCGCGATGGCCCACCACGTCGGTGACCACCGCCGGCACACCACACGCCGCGGCCTCGGTGATGGTCATTCCCCAACCCTCCGACGACGACGCCGAGACCACCAGCGTTGCCGACTGGTAGATCTCGACGAGTCGTGCGTCGCTCACAACCCCATGGCACGTCACCCACTGCGCGTTGCGCGACCGGCACCAGGTGTCGATCTCGTCACGCATCGGCCCACCACCAACGATGTCGAGCAGCACCGGTCGGCCGGGAGCCTGCATGGCCTCCACCGCCAGCAGTAGCTCAATCCATCTCTTCACCGGTGCCAACCGCCCGACCGCTACGAGGCGCGGCGGCTCCCCTAGGTCCACAACAGCGGGAGCTGCGGTGAGGAACCGTGGAGCGATCCCTGGTTCCACAACCCGTACATCGCGAAAGCCACGGTGGCGCAACTCGTCGGCACCGGGGTGTGACAGAGTCACCACAGGGGTGCCGTACGCGCGGGGAACGATCGTGGATTCCACCCACCGCCCAATGTCAGACATCGGCCGGGGCAATGTCTGTGCCCACATCTCGGTGTGCATGTGATGAAGCCACACCACCGACCTACGTCGTCGCCATAGCGGTGACCAGAACGGCACCCCATTGAGGATCTCCACTGTGACGTCACCCCGTGGCCCGCGGGCCAGCACCCGTGCTGGGGCGCTCGCAAAGACTGAATAGGTGCCACCCGTATGCACCACCGACAGTCCCTCCGATGGCACCGCCACAGCGTCGGCATCCTCGCTCTGAGGCGGGCGACGGGTGACCACGGTGACGTCGACACCCATCTCCACCCAGCGGCGCAGTATCTCTCGGGCGTGCAGCTCCGACCCGCCCGCATCGGGATCACCCGGCCCGCGCCACGACAGCACCACCACCGAGAGCGGGGTGTCTACACTCCGAGTCGCCATGTCACCCACCGGCGAACGCCCTGTCCGAGACCACACTCCAGCGTCGCTGATCGCGTTGCACACCGCTGGCTATCGACTGATCAGTGCCACGGTGGGTTCGGGCGCCGGAACGGACATCGGCTGCGGCACGGGCGAAGAATCGGCCGCGTTGATGCGGGTTGACCGCACTATCACCGGGGTGGACTATCACGCGCTCACCGCCGCCACCGCGGCGCGCCGTTTGAGCGCTGCGGTCTGCGCAGATGCGCGGGTGTTGCCGCTCGCCACGTCGTCGCAATCGTGGGTGAGTTCGTCGCACATCATCGAGCACTTCACCGACCCGGAACGCCACGTGGCCGAGATCGCACGGGTCCTGCACGACGAGGGCGTCGCTGTGGTGCTGACCCCCAACGCCCCCGCGGACTTCGAGAATCCGTTCCATGTGCACCTGTTCACTCCCGACACGCTGCGCGACATTCTCGATGCGCACTTCGACGAGGTGGAGATCTCTGGTCTGACCGGCAATGCGACGGTGAGTGCCGAATTCGCACGCCGCCGCCGCACCGGTCGACGACTCCTCGCACTCGACCCACTTGGGTTGCGTCACCGGCTTCCGCATCGGGCACTGACCGCGCTGCACAGCATCGGGCGACGCCTGCTGTACCCGATTCTCAACCGCGGCGGCGCCGAATCTGCCACCGCTGACGATTTCATCAGCGTGGACGCCGACCAGATCGATGATGACACTTTGGTGCTCGTGGGAGTAGCCCGGCAACCGCGTCGCTGATCTCGACCGATCACGAGGCATCGATGTACATCCTTCGACGTCGTCGGGCCGTCATCAGGTCGCGTAACGCCCAGCCGGTCACCAATGCCATGGCCTCGACCACGATGCGTCGCGACATCTTCGATTCGCCGGAGGCCCGCTCACGAAACTCGATCGGAATCTCCACCACCCGCGCACCGCAGCGAATCGCTCGGTAGGTCATTTCAACCTGGAACCCATAGCCACTGGCGCGCACGCCCTCGAGCCCAAATGCCTGCACGACGCTCGTTCGATACACCCGGAACCCCGATGTGGCGTCATTCACTGCCAACCCAAGTGCCACTGCGGCATAGCGGTTGCCCCACCTCGACAACCGCAGCCGCGACCGCGACCACCCGATGATGCGTCCACCGGGCACATACCGCGACCCGATCACCACATCGGCACCATGACACGCCGCCGACACCAGTGCCGGCAACATCGCCGGGTCGTGGGAATGATCGGCGTCGATTTCCACCAGTAGGTCCATGCCATTCGCGATACCTCTGGTGAATCCCTCCCGATAGGCATCGCCGAGGCCCGCTTTCCGATCCCGGCACACAATCTCGACCTGTGAGTCCTTATCGGCCACGGCCATCACCGCTTCCCGAGTGCCGTCGGTGCTGCCGTCATCGATGACGAGAACGTGTGCCGAGGGCAACGCAGCACGTATCGCCCGCAGCACGGCATCTATGTTGTCGACCTCGAAGTAGGTCGGCACCACGACGAGGATGCGCGGGTTGGTCAACATCTCAGTGATCTCGACATCTCAGTGATCATCGTCGCTCGCGTGTTCTCGTAACTCATCGGCGGGAGTCGCATCGGGCCAACACACCGTCCACACCACGGTCACCACGACGACGATCACCCATGGCTGCACCCATCCGAAGGCTCCTGGCCAGCGCAGGTCGAGCGGCGGATCCCACCGCAGTTCGCGCTGGGCCACCCAGGCCCACGCCGCCATCAACGGCATCCCCAACACCAACGCGGTGCGCCATCGCCCGCGGCGGACCGCAGGGGCGAGCAATGGTGCAGCGAGCCCGAGTGGTCCAGCCGCCAGGCCAATCACCATGAGGGGCATGAGCGTGCCGTGCGCCAAGGGTGGCCGTGGATCTCTCGCCGTGTCGCGGCCACGACAACGAAGCGCCACTGCGGCGACAACCAACGTGGCGAACGCACCCACCAACAGCCCGCGGTTGACCCACCGTTGGGGCTCCCACGTAATGTCCAGCCGCCCTCCACGGCCCGCATCCAGTTGCCACGCCATCGCGTAGCCGTTCACCGCGACGGCCGGGCCAAGATCTTCTCCATCCAGGCGTGCTGTCCACCCCGACGAAAACGACTCAGCAAACACGAGCCACCCGGGTTCCTCGAGAGTCTCGAGATCGGCGCTGACCACCGTGTCGGTACGCGACATATCAACATCTCGCACGACCGTCGACACAGGGCCGGCACCGGTGTCGAGCACGATGCGGTTGATATCGATGCCGCTCAGATGACCGGCCACGGTCGACAACTGATGCGTGCCCGCCGACAGTTTCACCGGGGCGCACCCCACCAGCACGTCGCCGTCGAGGCGGACCGATACCGCCAGCCCATCGATGGCGACCAGGTCATCTACGCACCCCACAGGCCGGTCGCGTTCACCGCTGATCTCCACTGGCGTCACCGACACAATGCCCACTGGCAACGTCCGTGACCGATCGGAGAAGGGGTCGCGGGTGAGCGCGGGGGTCTCCACCACGAAGCCCAGGTGCAACGGTCCGGCGGCGAGCGCGCCACGTTCGATCGTCGCCACTCCATCTGCATCGACGACAACGGTGTGTTCAGAACCTGCGCTGTCGGTGATGACCACCTGCGCGACCGGGCTCACGATCGGCCCGGTCATCGTGACGATACGTAACAGGTCGCCACCCTCAGGGTCTGAGCTGACCACGACGTAGGGGTCCACGGGATCAAAGTCGGAGACCCACAGAACATCTCCCACGCCAATGAGATCAGGCGACGATTCGATGAGCACGGGATGTGGCCGTGGGTCATGCGCCGCATCCGCGACGGCCCCGGTCATGCGGAACGAGTCAGCCGTCGACACGGTGAACTCACGACGCAGCTGCGGTTCGGGATCAAATCGATTGGGGATCGACGCATCGAGTCGGCGGCGATCGAACACCACCGTGGTGCGCGGTGCATCCACGACATCGTCGGGCAGAACGATCCACTCCTGTGTTGGCTCCACCCCGTCGATGATGATCTCGGCGAACCCGACTCCTGGCGAGTTGCCGTAGCCGGGCAATGGGCCAACATTGTCAGCGAGCACCTCGATGCGGAGACGCTCGATGGGCTCACCATCGAGGCTGACGCGTTGACCGGTTGCGGTGCGCGATTCATCACTGAGTGCTGCCTCGACCTCTCGCCACCGGCCACCGTCGACGGCATCTGCCGCAACAGAAACACGTACCTGCGTGATGTATCGATCGCGTTCACCCATGAGTGGCTGCACGAGAGTGACCCCGCCAGGCCGCACAGCATCGTGGAGCGCAATATCGATATAGGTGCCCGCGGTGCCCTCCAGAGCAGCCGCCCGCCATGCGGTGAACAGATCACCGTCGAGGGCGTGCACCGGGCGGTCCTCGGCGGACAGGATCGCCGGCGATCCGTACGACGATGCGGTGACCTCGACCACTGGACCGTCCAGTCGTGCGACCGTGCGACGCGATGGCGCGGCGGTGGTGAGCGACTGCAGCGAGGGGTCGTCACCCTCCCAGTCCGCAGCGCGCGTGGCGCCGAGCGTGGATCCCACCGAGTACCACCGCCGATCCTCGTACCGATTGCTGTCGCCGATAATCGACCAATCGACGTCGACGCCGACGCCAGCATCACTGTCGACCTCGACCAACACCTCCGTGCCGTCGATCAACCCATGCTCTGCGAGTGTGACCAGCGTGGCAGCAGATCCCTGCAGTGCCGCTGTGGCGCCGGATCTCACACTGACCACGGCGGGCGTGCCGTCCACCGCCCAGACCGCTCGTTGGGGCTGGTCACCGATACCGGGCACACCACCGAACGACTGCTCATCAACAAGTGCCCGATCGTGGGCCACGACGGGCCCGGTCCACACCCGGGTGAGGTCAGCCGCATCCAACTGTTCGGTGACATCATCGGGCCGTGCGGTGGCGTACCGCTCGAACTCAATGTCGTTTCGGGCGATAACGGTGTCGACGCCCATCAACCGCGCCACCGGAGCGACCGCGGCTGCAGCCAAGGTGTTCTCTGCAACGCGTCGTTCCACCTCCGACACAACATCGGCCGCACCATCGGTGCCGAGAGGAATCAATTCGCGAGCAACGGTTGCACGGTCGGTCAACCCCGGTGTGACCGGATCGATCGTGCCACCCCAGCGCTGTGATGCGAAGTCGCTACCTGGGGTGATCCACACCCGGGTGCCGTCGGCGGTCGCCATCTCATCGGCCACTGCCGATGCGGTGACGACATGACTCGGCAGCTCGCGATGGGTGATGGCCTCGGTGACGATTCCTCCGGTGAACCACGGGGCCGCCATCACAAGCGTGGCTGCGACCGGAATCCAACCGATCGGCGCTGCAAACCTGATCTGCCGGGAGTCTGCAGCCCACCGATCGGCAAGTGCCCCACAACCAATCGCCAGGCCGATGAGCGCAACCGGGGCCGCACGCGGCGTGGATCGCAGCGACATACCCACCTCGCTACTGACCAGTTGCTCAAAGAACAGCCCCCACGGAGTCCAGGCCCCCACCGACGCTGACCCCATCGCCATCGCCAACCCCGCGATGATCGTGATGCCGACAGGGCGACGGTGATCGTCAGGAATGAATCGCACGCCCGCCACGGCCAGAGCCGCGGTTGTGAGCCCCACCGCGACATACCACGGTTGGGTCAAGATCCCCGCGGTGGCTCCGACCCACGGGTCGAGCCAATCGCCACCGTAGGAGAACCAATATCCGGCACCACGCATCAACTCGGTGGGCAACGCCGTCGATGAAATCGTCGCATAGGTCTCGGTGAATCGAAGGATGTCGATGCCATGGCGACCCTGCACCACGAGAGCGGTCATCCACCACGACGACACCGCGGCCGAACACAGCGCCGCGCGCATCACCGGTGCCCAGCACGCCCGCACACCCCATTCGGCAACGACCCACACCACCGCCCCAGCGACCGCAAAAATGATCGCGGTCGCATTCACGGTGCCGGCGATGAGAACCGCCAACGCGAACCGGGCCGGATCACGCCACCCGCCGCGCATCACCGCGCGACGTAGGGCGAGAATCATCCACGGCAACACAGCCCACGGCAGCAAGATCGCCGAAATTCGAGAGATGTACTGAAACAGATATGGCGACAGGCCATAGGCGCAGGCTGCAGTGACAATGCCATGGGCGCCGAGACCCACCGTGGCCGCGAGGCGGTGCGCCCCAACGATGGCCACGGCAACCACGGCAATCCACCACAGCCGTTGGGTCACCCAGTCGGGACTGCCGACCTGATCGGCAATCCACCACCAGGGCCCCTGGGGAAACAGATAGCCAATGGTCTGGTGGGTGACGGTGCCCAAACCCACGTCGGCGTCCCACAGCGACGGTGCCTGGTTGAGAAGGGCACCCGGATCAACGCTGAGATAGATCTTGGTGTCGGCAGCAATGCGGCCGGGCGATGACCACCACGGCAGCAACACCACCAGCAACCACACCCACCACCGTGGCCAACGCGGCGACCCCGCAGAGCGTCCCATCACACGGGCCGCCATGGCGATCATGCGCGCTCCTCATCGACGAGCACGACGACACAGGCCGCCACCACGGCGGCCAGCACCGGCACATGCAGAACACCGAAATGACCTGGCCACGCCGACGACAGCGCCGGGCCGTCACGGATCACCTCGGCCACGATCACCGCGCCACTTGCCCCCACCAGTGCCATGCCCCATCGACTGGGTGCTGGCAGAACCATGACGCCGAGAGTGCACACCACGCCTGCCACCGGCGACACCGTGGCAGCCACCACCGCACCGGTCACGACGGCACGCACCCACCGCGGTCGAATCAGACGGCGACGCCGCACCCTCGCCGGTAGGGCACCCGGGTCGATCACGATGACCAGCACCGCCAGCAGCGCAGCCACCGCCGAGACCACCAGAGCGGCGGTGTAGCCACGATCGGGCAGCCACCCAAACTCGATCGCTGCGGCATCATCCACGCGGTCATTCACCACTGCTGTGCCGCCACCAACCAGCGCGAAGGTGTCGACATCGCGGCCATCGACACGTGCCGTCATCACATCGGTATGCGCTCGTGGCGACGTCGCGATGCAACAGCCTCGATCGGGTACAACCACTGGTTCCATCACCACGATGTCGGCCAGTGACTCAATGCGATGCGCTCCCGCATCGAGACGCACCTGTGCACCGTCACAGTGACCACCGGTGGCTGGGTCGATGCCGATATCCACACCATCGATCGACAACACACCGGTGATGCACTCACCGGGGGTCACCGGGCGGCGATCACCGACATCGATCCTGACCGACGAAATGAGATCTACCTCGGTCACCACCTCACGACGCATCACCGGTTCGGGATCGGACCGGCCGGTGTCGGTGCGGCCATGGCGCCACCGTTCCATCACCACCGTGGCATCGGTTGAGGTAATCGTCGGCAGGCGAAGAAACTCGGGCGCCGGTGTCACCGTTACCTCAGACAGACCGACGACCGAGGTGCCCACCGCGATGTCATCCAAGGTGATGGTGACCCGCACATCAGCGTCGGGGACCTCGATCACACCAATTGATCCATCGACGTCAGGGGTGCGTTCGACCACCGTTGGTTCCACACCGTCGCGTGGATCGCCACTGATGCTGACCACGACCCGCCCGACGATGCCATCGGTCACCACCACCGGTGCCAGATCACCAACCCGTCCGTGCACGCTCCACTCGACCTCATCGGCGGGCATCGCTACCCGCCATGCCGTTGCTGGATCACCGTCGAGTGCCATCGCCGGGCGAACCTCGGGGAGCAGGCGTATCGGATCACCATAGGCCGACGCCGATACCGACAGACCTCGATCAAGGACTGCAATCGTGCGTTCGGGGTCTGCGATGCCGAGCGAAGCGGTATCGGTTCGACGGGCGTCGGCATCTACCGACACCGCACCGACCGTGGCCTGAGAGCCACGCCAGTGACGCAGCGCATCTCGATCGCCGTCGGTGATCACCGCCGGTGCGTCCACCGGTGAACCTGGCGGCACGATGACCGTATTACCATCGACAATCCCCGCGGAGGCCGCGGTCAACGCACCACGGCCGCGACCCCACAACTCGACGACGCCACCAGAGGGAGCCGCCCCCGCCACCACATCGAAGACTGCACCCGCAGCGGTTTCGGCGCGCACCGAAAGCCCATCCGCGTGATACACGTCGCCGGGATCGAGTGCTGCCGTGCCATAACGGTCGGTATCCACGTCGGTGGTGACCCACAGACGATCCGCCCCAAGCCATGTGGCAGCAGCCACGATTGCCGACGGTTGCGCGGTGGCCTCTTGCACCGCGTCGTCGAGCGCGTACAGCAGATCCATACGCTCAGGAGTTCCAAGCGGCAGCAACTCACGGGTGATAACCGGAGTTGTGGATGTCCACGGCGGATCTTGGGTGTGCCCCCATGTGAACGTCGAGAATTCGGTGCCGGGAACGACCAGCACACGCTCGGCATCCTCCACCGCAGCCAACAGCGGCTCCCATGTCGGTGGAGGGATCGCAGGTCGATCGAGCGCGGGATCCACCACGCGCGCAAGTGACCACCACGGCGCCGCTATCGCAGCAACAACAAGGCCCCCAAGAATCACAATCGGTCGCGGCCGCAATCGGGAACATGCGCGTGCCACACCGATGGCGGTGATCATCGACAGAATGGGCAGCGCCCGTGTGGACGATCGCAGCGCGGTCAGCGCGCCAGTACCGACGTCGTCGAGCAGCAGACGACCCATCGGTGACGGATCACCGACCGGGTGTACTCCCACCGCCACGAGCACCGACACCAACACCGCAGCGGCTGCGAACCAGCGGTAACGCCACCGCCCGGCGATGCTGGCGGCCAGACCCACCGCCGCCAGCGTGAACGTCGACAGCACCACCCACCATGACCCGGTCAATGACTCCGCATTCGCCGTGGTTGCCACCCCGGTCGGTTCGACGGCATAGGTCAGCCAATACCCGGCCGACCGCAGTACCTCCGGAGCGCTCGATGTAGCCGCGACATCGGTGATGTCCTCGCTGAACCCCAACAGGTCCGGGCCATGAGTGGCCCCGATCACGGCCGACGCCACCAACCATGCACCCGCTGTTGCACTCGCAACCGCAGTTGCAACGCTCATGCCCGCCGCTCGTCGCCACGCCATGTCACCCATCCGGGCTGCCGAGATGAACCACAGCACCGGGAGTGGGCTAATCATCAACAGGGCGGTGGAGTTCACCCCACCGGCGGTGGCGAACAACAGCGCGAGCACCGCGATCCACCGCGGTGCTGGCCGTCGGGTCGCGAGAATTGCGGCCACCAGAATCCAGCCGCACAGCGCCCAGGGCAGCAACATCGCCGATGTTCGTGACAGATACGGGAGGGTGTACGGCGAAATTTGGTAGACGACGCCGGCGACGGTGGCTGCGCCGACTCCGCAGCCGAGGTGGCGTGCAGCAGCGCGAACGCCGAGGCCGGCCACGATCACCAAGGTGGCAAGCCACAAACGCTGTGCAACCCAGTCGGGCAATGGTTGCGCCAGCCAGTGAAACGGGCCACTGGGCCAGAGATACCCCGCATACTGCTGGGGTATCCACCCTCCGAGGCGTGTCTCGTCCCACGTCGACAATGCCACCCGCATCAACCGCCCCGGGTCGCCGACCAGGTCGTATTTCGTATCTGCGTTCAAGCGCCCAGGTTCAGACGCGAGTGTGGCAACGATGGGCCAGATGATGATGAGCCACCACGACCCAACGGGTCGTGAGCGCATCACGGGATTGCCCCCTCCAGTCCGTACACGGCCATCGATGCAGTGAGGCCGGCAGCCAGAGTGCCAACGGCGACCAGCTCAACACTACGTCGATATCGCACGGCCACCTGTGGGTTCTGCAGCCACCAGGCGACCGGGGCGATCAGCACCCCGATAGCAACGAGCACAAACCGTGGCCGCGCCGTGACCGTCGCCGGCGACAGCATCAGTGCCACCACTCCCAGGGTGTAGGCGGTAACGACCGGGTGGGTGCGTGTGCGCCACATCGCCCAGACGCCACCAGCCACATGGATCACTGATGCAGCGGTGAGGGCACGGGTTGGCGATGCCAACGGATCGACGATGAACTCCGCGATGAATCGTGCGGTCGACACCCCGAGGCTCAGTCCTTCATCCCATGCTTCGCGCTGCACGCGGAACCACACCCCTGCCTCGCCAGCGCGCCATCCGATCAACCACTGTGTCGCCACAAACCCGACGGCGATCACCGCCGTGGTCGCCAGTGCTCGCCAGCGCCGGGCCGCGTCGTGGCGCACACACCACATCATCGCCAGCGCAGCCAGTGCGAGCGCTATGGCATTCGGGCGTGTCGCCGTAGCGACGAGACCCAGCACGCCAGCCCATACCCACCGCTCACGGATCAGCATCACCAGACAGCCCGCTGCCAGCGAAAGCATCAACGCCTCGCTGTACCCCATGGATAGCACGAACGACCCCGGGAAGATCGCCACGATGACCATGGCGGCCGTCGCGACCTCAACACCCCATAGCTGGCGGGCGAGATGCCCACATGCCCACACCGCAACCCACCCGAGCACCAGGTTGAGCACCAGCATCGCCACCGACGACCCGCCGGGTATCACCACGTCCACCACGCGCGCCAGGTAGGGAAATCCGGGGAAGAAGGCCGCCCGCGCCTCCTCCATATAGAAGGTCACGTCGGCGGGAACTGAACGCGGGTATCCGTCCTCAACGATGCGTTGATACCACGCGGCATCCCACGACATCAGGGTGTCACGCACGTGATCCAGCGTGGGGCGACGGTCGAGACCCGCACGGGCCTGCTCTTGGGTACGCGCGACGGCCACCAGTCCAGCACCGGCCAGCACGAGCAGCCGCGACATCATGTACGCCGTGAACCCGACACGAACGGCCGGACCCCACGCCGACCCTTCCCCGGGAGTCGTCACAAAGAATGACATTACTAGTTTCCGTAATTTGGTTACCGCCATGGCGCTCGCCCCATTGCATGGTCGGGCGTCGATATGAGCGAGACAGCTCACGGCCGTCGCCGCTCCGCGGCCGCCGACCTTAATATTGCGGCCCGACCACTCGGCCATATCGCCGAACTCGACGGGCTACGCGGGCTCGCCGTCATCGGTGTGCTCGCCTTCCATGCCGACCACCTGCCCGGTGGGTTCCTCGGTGTCGACCTGTTCTTCGTGTTGTCGGGCTGGCTGATCACGCGTTTGCTACTCATCGAGACATCTACAACCGGCGGGGTGGATCTGATGGCGTTCTGGGGCCGGCGCATGCGACGTCTGCTCCCCGCGGTCCTCGCACTGCTGGTGGTGGTATCGGGATACGCCTGGCTGTGGGGCAATACGGCATCACGGGTCGACACCTCCGACGTCGGGCCGTGGGCGCAGTGGTATGTCGCCAACTGGCACGCCATCGGCGACGCCGGCGACTATTGGGCGCTCTTCAGCGAGCCATCGATGTTCGATCATCTGTGGTCGCTGGCCATCGAGGAGCAGTTCTATGTGGTGTGGCCGGTGGCCATCGCGCTGCTGTGGCAACGCAGCCCTCGCCCTGAACGCACCGGGTGGATTCTGATGACATCGGGTGTGGTGCTGTCGACACTGCTCGCTGTTGTCCTCGCTGGCAGCTCAGGAGCGACACGGGTGTACATGGGCACCGACACTCGGGCCGCCTCAATTCTGTGCGGTGCGGTCGCCGCGATGCCGATATCGGCTCGGGCGATGTCACGTCTGATGCGCACACGCTCTGGCCCGTGGGTGCTATGGCTTGCGGTAGGAGTGATCGCGCTGATGTGGTGGCGCGTTGATGGTGCGACAGCATCGTGGCTGTTCCGCGGTGGCCTCACCGCACATGCGATGTTGTCGGCGATCGCTATCTCGGGTCTCGTGGCACGCCGAGAAGCAGACATTCGGGGATTGCTCTCACGCGTGGTGGCCGGCCGTGGCCTGCAGTGGTGTGGCCGGCTGTCGTACTCGCTGTATCTATGGCATTGGCCGGTGTACATCGTGGTGGCCGATCGCACCGACCTCGACGGATGGCGGCTCACGCTGGTTCGAGTCGCGGCAACCGTCGTGGTGTCGGTCACCGGCTACCAATTGGTGGAGCAGTACGTGCGACGGCGTGCGCAATGGGCACACGGACGTCGCGGAACCATCTCGACCGCTGTAGCGATGGCTGCCGTCAGCATCTGGTGGGTTGCACTTCCCACCCCGGCACGCCTCGTGGCTGGTGTCGATGCGACTCGCGTTCTCGCTGCACCGCCCACTACGTCGACCGCACCTGCTTCCACCACGGATCCACCCGTCGACGGTCTGCTGCCCAACCCCACAGCACCCACCGCGGCCAACGGCGACGCGGTGAACACCACCGCGGTGGCCACGACCGAGTCGACCACCACCACGACGTCTGAACCACAGGCCGAGGTTCGGATCCCATGGGATGTGACCACCGTCCTGTGGCATGGCGACTCGGTCGCTCACGATGCAGCCCCGGCGATCGTTGCGGCCTTCACCGCGATGGGCATCGAGGTCATCGATCTGTCGTTTCCGGGATCACGCCTCACCGAACTGCCTAACGGTGATGACCCGCTCGAGCGCATCATCACCGCCGCGGAGAACACCAATCCACAGATCGTGTTTCATCAACTCACTACATGGGACGCCCTTGCCGAGCCGATCGCGCAACGCCGCGCGACCGAGCGACTCGCTGAACTCGCGGCCTCGATCAATGCCACGCTCGTCGTCGTGACCGCACCGGTCGAGGCGTCCGCTGTCGTGGACGAGATCGATACTCAGCGGCATCTGGCGATCATGACCAACACAGCGGACACAACCGGCGGCGACATCCAGATCTGGGATCAATCTGGAGTGTTCGGTACGACCTTCACCATCGACATCGACGGTGACGGTATCCCTGAGAGGAAACGCGACGGTGTGCACCTCTGCCCGAGCGGTGCTGCTCGTTTTGCCGTCTGGCTCACCGATGCCACCGCAGAGATGGCATCGCATCCCCCGACCGATCACACCACGTGGCTCGGCCTCGATTGGGCCAACGACGACCGCTACGACAACCCACCAGGTGCCTGTGAACCGGTGCCGTCGGACTAGACCGCCGCGGCTGATTACCCTCGGGGCATGACGGATCTTGCGAACTCTCGGCCATCACTGGATGACCTCACCGTCGATGGCGAGCGGTTGTGGACCACGATGCACCAACTCGCCGAGATCGGTGCCACACCCGCGGGCGGCGTCGCCCGCGTGGCGCTGACCGAGGCCGACCGCGCCGGACGTGACCAGTTCGCTGAGTGGGCGACCGAACTCGGCTGCAGCATCCATATCGATCGGATCGGCAATCTGTTCGCGCGCTATGAGGGCACCGACCCCAGCCGTGATCCGGTGGTCATCGGCAGTCACCTCGATTCCCAACCAACCGGTGGCCGCTACGACGGTTCGTATGGGGTGATGGTGGGCCTCGAGATCGTCCGTGTACTTCACGGGGCCGGTGTGCGTTTGGCGGCACCGATTGAAGTGGTGTCATGGACCGATGAGGAGGGCGCTCGGTTCCCACCCGCGATGCTCGGATCAGGAGTCTTTGCCGGGGAAATCAGTTTGGAGGCCGGCCTCGGCTCCACTGCGATGGA
>Ga0181596_10000511_pt1 | contig 40236 bp, 25 predicted proteins | sample 041ome_6_FD_148655 | JGI IMG/M metagenome (GOLD analysis project Ga0181596, IMG submission 148655) | Coastal salt marsh microbial communities from the Groves Creek Marsh, Skidaway Island, Georgia - 041402US metaG (spades assembly) | ecosystem: Environmental > Aquatic > Marine > Intertidal zone... | reverse complement strand
GTGACAGAATCGATTTCGGCGACGACGTCGAGGCGGACTGGTGTCTATCAATTGAGCGGTGCGTCCCTCTCGACGCGCGCGTGCGGCGACGCGTTCGTCGCGCGCGACGCGAGCGTTGCTTGTACAAACATCGGAATTACAGCGCTAATAGTGTCCCGCTAGTCATCGGAGTTATTAGAAACCGCGTCACGAGAGACTGCGATGCCACTGTCGCGGTGCCCGGCGCCGGTGAGCGGGTCGGCGATGCGAGCCTTCTTGCCGCTCTTAATGTCGCCCGTCGCGCGCGCGTCTTTCTCTCCGAGCGGCCATCGCGGGAGTAGATTGACGTGAACGTCGCGCGGATCCATCATCGCGTGCTTTGCTTCAAGCTCGGCGTCAACGGGCGCCTCGGCGAGACCGAGAGCGAGGCGTTCGCATCCAGTCCAGGCGACCATGACGCCGTTGTCCGTGCACCACTTGGGCGGCGGAAAGACGAGGGGAAGCCCGGTTTCTTCCACCACTTTTACCAGGGTCGATCGAACCGTGGCGTTCGCCGCGACGCCGCCGGCGACGACGACGCACGATAAATCTGGGGTGTCCTCGAGCGCCCACGTGAGAGCGCGACGCATGCGCTCTTCGAGATGTTTCACCGCTTTGGCTTGGAAACTCGCCGCGATGTCGGCTCGCGTCTGACGCTTGTCCACGCCGTCCCACTCCACGTCTTCGCCTCCGATTTCGGCGTCGATCGCCATACGCGCCGCAGTTTTCAATCCAGCGTAGGAAAAATCGCAATTCTTACGCTGACGCAGCGGCACGGGAAACTTGAATCGCTTCTCGTCGCCCTCGAGCGCGAGTTTCTCCAACGCCGGTCCGCCGCCGCCGCCAACGGGCAACCCCAACAGCCTCGCCGTCTTGTCGTACGCCTCGCCCAAGGCATCATCTAATGTTGTTCCTAATATCGTATAATCCCCCACCCCGCGCGCTTTGATCAACAAATTGTGCCCTCCGCTCACCAACAGCGCCAGAAACGGAAATTTAACCGTCTCCGTCCCCGCGCAAAGCCGCGAAACGAGCGCGTGCGCCTCCACGTGATGCACGGGCGCGATCGGAATCCCATACTCTGCGCTCATCCGCTGCGCTTTACGCACGCCCACGCGCAGGCACATGGACAAACCGGGTCCGCACGTCACCGCCACCGCGCTCAAATCCGCCGCCGACACCCCCGCCTCCGTCAGCGCTCGTCGCACGACGTCATCGATCACCTCCTCGTGCGCCGCGCGCGCGAGATTCGGCACGACGCCTCCCCACGGTCCGTGTATCGCCGCCTGCGACGCGATCGCCTCGCCCAGGACGACGCCATCGCCTCGCACCACCGCCGCCGCCGTGTCGTCGCACGACGTCTCGATCCCCAGCACCACCGTGTTCGCGTCCACCGCGCGCGGCGCGCCCTCGTCCAGGCGTCCAGAGCCGAGGAATATTCCCGACGACACGTCCGCGACGCGATCTCTCCCCGCGGCGACGACCGCGCGACGGCGACGCGAGGCGAAACCGAACGAAGCGGCGGCGGCGTGCGACGTCTCGGACGCCGCGGCGACGCGCGCGCGGACGCGCGGCGCGCGACGACACGCCGCTCGATGGCCGACCGCAAGCGTCGTCATCGCGCGCGTCGTGCGCGCGAGCATCGCGCGCGCGTGTGCGGCGCCGAAGCTCTGACGCGAGCGTACTATTGCAAAACGCGCTACTACGCGCGGACGCGCGATCGACCCGATCGCGCGCCCGCGCCACACTTTAATGAGTCTACTAAATATCAACGCAAAAACCACCCCCGCGCGGTCGCCGCCGCCGCCGAACGCCTCGCCCCCGTCACGGCCCGCGTCGCCGCGTCTTCGCGCCGCCGAATTCCTCGAGCGCGAAAATCAACAGAAACACGCAAAACGCCGAAGCCGCGATCGGCCATCCGAAGGCGCCGAGGAACGTTCGCACGTCCCGTCCGTAATCCTCTCCCGCCGCCATCGCCGTCGCTCGCGCGCGCAGCACCAACGGCACGCGATCGCTCGGCAGCCACGCGCCGTCGGCGTCGCCGAAGTACCCGTCCTCGTTGATCCCTCCGATCGGCGCCCGTCCCGGGGACGCCGCGTCGCGCGCGTCGTCGTCGTCGTCGCGCGTCGTCGCGTCGCGCGCGTCGTCGTCGTCGTCGCGCGTCGTCGCGTCGTCGTCGCGCGCGGCGTCGCTCGTCGACGCCTCGGCGCGATGGCCGAGCTCGACGTCGCGCGGCGTCGTCGCGCGCGCGTCCCGCATCGCGCGCCGCGCGCGCGCGCGCCGCGGTCGTTCGTCGCGCGCGTCGCGCGCGCGTCGCGCGCTCGTCGCGCGCGTCGGTGTCGCGACGCGCGACCCGGTCGCGCTCGCGACCGATCGATCCGATCGACCCGTTCGCCGCACACGCGCGCGCGACGCTCGAGCGCGCGACGACGCGCGAGCGAACGCGCGGCGAACGATCGCGACGACGAAGGCGCGCGTCGCGACGACGACGACGCGCCGTGCGCGATGATTCCGCGAAGAGTCGCGCACAATCCAATCATCGGCCCGGGCGTGGTGCCGCGCGGCGTCGACGCCGAGTACGACGCGGCGTGCGCGCGGGACGACGCGCGCGATGGACCGGCGACGACGACGCACGTGCCGGCGAGCGGACGCGCGTTCACGCTGGATGGGAAGGCGCGGGAGAAGGCGCCGACGACGCGAACGCAGACGCCGTACGTGACGGGGACGAGCGCGCTGGGGCTGAAGTACGGCGACGGCGTGCTGTTGGCGTGCGACACGCTGGCGTGCTACGGAAGCACGAAGAGGTATAAAAACGTTGAACGGGTGAAGAAGGTGAACGAACGGTGCGCGATCGCGTTCACGGGGGAGCTGAGCGATTTTACGTACGTGTGTAATCTGTTGGAGGAGTTGACCACGGAGGACTTTTGCGAGGACGATGGAATGACGCGAGACGCGGAGGAGATTTATCAATATCTCACGCGAGTGATGTATAATCGGAGGAATAAGTTCGATCCGCTCTGGAACTCGCTCGTCGTCGCGGGATTGAAGACAAACGGGGAGACGTTTTTGGGCACGGTGGGGATGATCGGAACGCACTACGAAGACGATCACGTCTGCGCTGGGTTTGGCAATCACATCGCGAGACCGATTTTCAGAGAGTTTTACAAGGCTGATATGACGGAGGAGCAGGCGGTGGAGGTGATGCGATCGGCGCTGTACGCGTGCGTGATGCGCGACAAGCAGATGATGAACAAGTTTCAAATTTGTAAAGTCACGAAGGATGGGGTGACGATCAGCGAACCGTTCGCCGTGCCCACGGAATGGGGCTATGAAAAGTTTTACAACCCCACGAAGTTCTCCGAGACGGGTTGGTAGAGGGCGCCGCTTCGTGCGCGAAAAATTTCAGTTGTGAGCGATTTACTAAGCTTTCCGTTTTACGTGCGTCGTCGTTATATTACATTGTCATTCCCCGCTATATTCGTGCGGCTTGATCTTCATCGCAATTCAGCCGCCTTGAGAAATCTAAACGCACACGATCCGCTTCGAATCTCGGGAAGGTACTCGTGCTCGGGCGTCTTGGGCACCAAGTACATGAGTTCGCTTAAGCCATCCTTGTTGTTTTGCATGGCAAATTCCAGCGCTTGTTCGTGATCACTTCGTTGCACGTGCTCTTCAAGCTTTGCCCTGAGCACGGCTTCACTCACTTCACCTTCTCTCGCCCGCTCCAAAACGTCCGTCTCCCACTTTTCGTCCACCTTCCATAACGCGGCGCCGACGCGAGCGCGTTTCGATGGCGGCTCGTCCGCGTCCGCGGCGGCCGCAAGCATCGCGAAGACTGCGCGCGCCACATCAGGAATGTACTTGGCGAGTTGCTTTTTGCGAGCTTTCCGATCTTTCGCCACTTGCGCGCGGACAATCTTCCCTCGAAGCTGCAAGGCGCACTGCTTGATTGCCTTGTCGACGGCGTCGGCGATTTCGTTGTTTTCATCCCCGATGTACTCCTTGGACGTGCCTTTGAAAGGGATTTTTGTGGACACGATGGAGACGAAGACGCCAATCTTATCGTTGTTCTTGTCAATCTTATACGTGTTCCAGTTCAAGCGCTGCACGCATCTCGTAACGACGTCGTTACCGCCTTCAAAGAGGAGCGGAATTCTATTTGCGAAGCGAAACACGTTGAATCCCGGTTTCACTTCGCGACCGCCGAGCGAAACGCAAGCTTCGACGACGAGCGGGTGTCCACCGCAAGCTAAAGCAGGAGCGCAAAATGATGCGATCCACTCTGGGCCGAGCTCCTTCATGATGCCTAAACGCAGGTTGTATTCGCCCGCCGGCGAAAGGCACGAGCCGTCTGGATCGTCGAAGCGCGCGTCCGCCAAAAGCTGCTGTATTCTCGTCGCTTGCTTATCCGTCACCTCGGACGGGTGCATGTCCGTATCGAAACCGTAGCCGAGTTCTTGAATCAGGCGAGAAGAATGGTCCTTGTTGATGCACGTGAACTCTTTATGCAAAAAGTTGAGCAAATTCTTCTCACGCGTCTGCGAAAGTAAATCCTTTATCAAGAGCATGTTCTCCTTCGCCGCCGAAGGGTGATGCTTCGTCACCGTGGGAAGCGCCGGCATGATATCGGTACGGCGTCTAAATACGATATCGATATCTTTCGCCGTCGACGTCGTCGCCGCAGAGGTAACAAATCTAAACCGAAACTGCGCGTACGGCGTGACGATGGCGAGCTGTCTCAAATACGACAACACGTATTGCCTGTACGTCGTCCAGTTACCTTCGATGGTCACCGACAGTTCCGCGCCGTGCCACTTATCGTCATTGGGTAATTTCGCCTCCTTATGAATGTTTGGCTCGTTCTTCTCGATGTCGATGTCTAACGCGTACTCGGAGATGAACGACTGGTTCGGCAACGCGCTTCGAATGCGAATGGGCAATCCTGTGGTTTGCTTGGACCAAATCAACGCCATTTTCGACCCGAGTCCGAATTTCCCTCGCGTTTGTCGCACCCCGTACTTGGTACCACTCAAAACCCGTCCCAACATGTTCGGAATGTCCTCGTGTTGCATGCCCTTCCCGTTGTCCTTGACGGTAATCTTATAAAAACATTTCGCCTGATCCCGCTTCCCACCTCCCCCTCGCTTCGACGCCGCCGACGCCGCTTTCGCCGCCTTTTTCGCCTCTTGCGCCAACCGCTTTGCCTTCGCCTTATCGCTCTCAAAATCCGCGTACAGCTCGTCGTCCAACCGCACGTGCGCCTTGAGCCCGATGAGGCTCTCGTATTGCGACACCGACACCTCCTCCACCGCGATGTCGATCTCCGGCAGCGTCCCGATCGCTTCCGCCGCATCCAACGCGTTCTCGATGAACTCTCGAAGCGTCGTGTACAGCGATTTCCCCGCGTTTTCGAACCCAGCGATGCCTTTGTTGTCTTGGAAAAATTCCGCCGGAGACTTTTGCGTCAGATTTTTGTCCCCTTTCGCGTTCAGATTCGTCGGCTTTTTCGGCGGCATCGTCCGAAAGCGCGTCGTCTTCCCTTCCGTCGCTCCTCGTTGGCGTTCGCGCCCGCGCCCGCGTCGCTCTGGCGCGCGTCGCTCGAGCGGTTCGAGCTGTCGTCGTCGACCGTTCAAACCGACAAAATTTATCACGAGCGGCGCTTATATAAAATCACACGACAGCTCTATGTATAACGACGCGTTGGTTGAAATGTACATTTACATATTTAATACCACAAACGCCCATCAAATCGTTTCGCGCGCGCGGTGACGAATCTCCGACGACGCGCCCCCGCGCGCGCACACCGCGACGCGACTTCGCGAAATCACACGACATGGTACGCGCGCGCGTTTTGATGCGCCCGCGGATACCGCGCGCGCGCCGCGATCGCGACGCGTCGACGAGACGCGGACGACGATCGACGATGGATGGATTCCAGCGCATAATCGCGCGATTCGGATTGTCGCGCGGAATCGCCGCCCACGTCGCGCGTCGCGCGTCGCGCGTCGGCTCGGACGGCGGAAATCGCGCGGGAAGATTTCGTCGCGCGCGTCGCGCGCGCGATCGGGTCGAACGGGTGATCGAGGAACGCGAGAGGGCGTTGATCGTGCGCGCACGCGTTGGATCGTTGGCGCTCGATCTGTGGCGTTGGAAATGGGAGGGCTCGATGGGCGCCGACGCGCGAGGGGAGGCGATGGGGCGTGGGCGTGGGATGTGGATTATCGCTGGATGATATGCGCGCGAATGTGGGGTCGATGGCGTCGTGGGCGGCGATGGGACGAGCGACGGGGGCGGTCGAGCGTCGCGCGCGCGCGGCGTCGACGTCGCGGGGGCGGTTGAGAGCGAAACGCGACGCGATGTGGGTACGGGAGACTGACGAGACGCTCGAATGTTTTGCGCGAACGCAGGCTGGACCGGCGCGCAAGGGTAAAGGACGCTCCTCGGGGTTGTCTGAAGAGCAAAAGCAAGAGATTCGCGAAGCGTTTGACTTGTTTGACACCGATGGGAGCGGAACCATCGACGCGAAGGAACTTAAGGTTGCGATGCGTGCTCTTGGTTTCGAACCGAACAAGGATGAAATCAAGAAGATGATCGCGGACATCGATAAGGATGGTAACGGCACCATCGACTTTGAGGAGTTCCTCGCCATGATGACGGCCAAGATGGGCGAACGCGACAGCCGAGAAGAAATCATGAAGGCGTTCCGACTGTTCGATGACGACGAAACTGGAAAGATCTCCTTCAAGAACTTGAAACGCGTCGCCAAGGAATTGGGTGAAAACATGACGGACGAAGAACTCCAAGAGATGATTGACGAAGCCGACCGCGACGGTGACGGCGAAGTCAACGAGGAAGAATTCTTCCGCATCATGAAGAAGACCTCTTTGTTCTAGGCGAGCAAGAGCTTCATCGTTGTATACTTTCACTCTCGCCCATCGCTCGGGGTAATATCGTTATACCCGCGCGAGTGAACGGTGATGTTCATCGATCACGAAACCACAGGCTATCAAGTTGCCGTATTAGCTGTTAGAAGGTTGAATAACCACGCCCACTTTGTGCGTCCTTTGCGCGCCCCTTTCCGTGTGCTCGCAGCGTTAATAGTCTTTGTCGAGTTTCATCAAAATTAATCTACGGGAGCTACGTAAGTTTGCGTTTCACGCTTCGACTCGTTCTGGCACGCCGTGTACTCGGAACCGGTACAGGCACGTCCACTTCTGGTGCCCTTGATTGTTCTTCACCACTAGACGCACATGGTCGACGGTCTGCGGTGACACCACGTCGAAAGTTTGTACGCTTCCGCGGTTGATACTGTACGTGTAGTTGCCGAGAGGAATCAACGACTTGGGCGGTTTGCTATGCTTGCAACTCTTCTTGCGTGCGTGCCAACCGTATACTTGTACATCTCGTGGTGCGCTGTGCAAGTCGTACGCGTTCAAGCTATTCGCGTGCTCGAGCGTGACCGCGTCCACTTTCACAGACTGACGCAAACGAACATCAACATAACCGGTCGACGAATGCAACGCGATACAATCCCCTGGTTGCTCCAAAGACGGCGTGAGTAACCACTCGTCGCTCTTCGGATGCACTCCGGATCGAAGGAACGAAAGCACCGACGTGATGGGACCGTCGCCACGGCCTACAAACGGCGAAAGCTGAGAGTGACCGACGACGCGCCCGCCACCTGGAGCGAGCGCGAAGTCCTGCCTTCCAGTTCTGTCCGCAAACCACAAACTCGAAGCCTCCTCGATGTGTTTCGTGAGCTTTCTCGAGGTATCTTTCGGGATTGTTTTAATATAACTCTCAACGCGCTCCATCGCTCTTTGCTCTAACTCCACCAAATTTGTCTGCGTCGTCGACAGCCCCCCGCTCGTTTTGATCACCTGGTTCAGCTTGAGTTCCAAGTTCTTCACAAGTTTCGTCGTCGCATAATTGTCGTGCACGTTTTTCAACGCATCCAACGTGGCGGCAACCTTTTTCAGCTGGGTAACCGTGGCGAAGTCCGCTTGACTCTTCGTCAGAGCCGCGATGGCGTCTTCTAGAGCCTTGAGTTGCTTGTTGGTGACCTTGGTGTCTGTCTTCTTCGAAAGCTTAGAGAGGAGCCCGGTCTTCTTCTTACCATCCGCCAACGCCGCGATCTTACTCTCAACATCCTTAAGACTCGCGCTGAGAATAGCAAACTCGTCTTGCGTCTTAGCGAGCGCCGAAATCTCACTCTGCAGCGATTTAATTTCATCTGTCACCACTTCGAGCTTTTGTAATTGCGCCGTCGTCGCGAAACCGTTCTGACTCTTTTCTAGCGACGCGACTGCTTTTTGAATGCCCTTCAAGTCAGCCGCCGTAAGCGCGCCGGCTTGCTGTTGCGAAAGCGCCTGCGCACTTTCTTTCAGCTGGGTAACCGTGGCGAAGTCCGCTTGACTCTTCGTCAGAGCCGCGATGGCGTCTTCTAGAGCCTTGAGTTGCTTGTTGGTGACCTTGGTGTCTGTCTTCTTCGAAAGCTTAGAGAGGAGCCCGGTCTTCTTCTTACCATCCGCCAACGCCGCGATCTTACTCTCAACATCCTTAAGACTCGCGCTGAGAATAGCAAACTCGTCTTGCGTCTTAGCGAGCGCCGAAATCTCACTCTGCAGCGATTTAATTTCATCCGTCACCACTTCGAGCTTTTGTAATTGCGCCACGCTGACGTAGTTGGCTTGCTTCTTGGAAACAACGTGAATTTCCCTCTGGAGCGACTTGATTTCCTCCGAAGCGCCCTCGAACTTTTGCAGTTGCGCTGTGGTCACGAAGTCGGCTTGGTTCTTTTCCAAATCCGCCAAATGCGTCGCAAAAGTAGCAACCGTGGCCTCGAGCATCGCAATCTGCTCGTCGGAAACGACCGGCCCTTTCGGCCGTGTTGAGAAGAATCCCTTCTTTGCTTGCATCTTCTTCAGCGCTTCGATTTGTGACTCCACTCGTCGGAGAGTAGTATTCGTGATGAAGACGTCCTGGCTCTTGGATACGGCGTCGATGGCGTCTCGAAGCGACTTGGCCTCCTTGATGGCGTCGTCGATTCGTAAGCGCTCAGCAGACAGTGCGAGATCGTTCGCGACGTTCACCTTTTGAAGCTGCGCTTTGGTGACGAAATTGGCTTGTCCCTTGTCGAGCGCCGCGGTGGTCTTCTCGAGCGACGCGAGCTCCGTCTTGGCCGCGAAGTTCGCTTGCTTCTTTTCGAGCGCCGCGGCCGTCTTTTCGAGTTCCGCGAGCTCCGCCTTGAGAGCGCCACTGCTCTTCTTAAGCTCCGCGGTCGTCACGAAACTATTTTGTCGCTTACTCAACGCATCAATCTGCGCCAAAACCGATTTCAACTCCGCCTTCATCTCCGTCTTGACGACCTTCGCGTCCGTCGTCGTCGTCGCCGCGTTCGCCGCGTTCGCCGCGCGCTCCGCCTCCACCGTCGCCTTCACCCCATCCACCGCGCGCACGCTCGCCTTCTCGCTCTCCAATCTCCTCACCGCATCCTCGAGCGCTGTCAACCGTCTCGTCGTCGGTCCGAGCTTCACGCTCGTCGCGCTCAATCGCACGCTCGCCAACCGCATCGCCGTCTCGCGCACGTGCCAGCTCTGCGCGCACACCGCGATGAGCGCCGTCACCACCACGCACAGCGTGCTCACGATCAGCGGCACCGTGCTCCGCACGCGTATCATTCCCGCGCGCACGTCTCGCTCGCCGCGCGCGACGCCCCACGCGTCGTCGCACGCGTCGTCGTCGTCGTCGTCGTCGTCGTCGTCCGAACGGTCATCTTTTTCGTTTAAATCATCATCGCGCGCGTCCGCGCCGCGCGCGTCGCGCGCGTCTCCGCGCGCGCGCGTCGCGCTTTTCGCGCGCGTCTCCGCGCTCGTCGCCGGCGCGCGCGTCCTCGCCGGCGCGCGCGCGGGCATCGCGCGCGGCGTTGTGACGCCCCGCGCGTCGGTCGGTCGGTCGACCGCACAATGCGTCCGTCGGGCGTCGCGCGCGGCGACGGCGACGGCGACGGCGACGGCGAGGTCGCGCTGCGCGTCGTGGACGCGCGCGACGTCGCGCGCGGCGCGCGCGCGCGCGAGGACGCGCGCGCGAGTCGCACGCTCAAACTGCGGCTCGCGACGGGCGACGGTGAGGTCGTCGTCGTCGAGCGCGAGCGCTGGACCGGGGTGGCGACGATCGAGGACGTCGAGCGCGGCGCGACGGTCGCGGTCGCGCGCGCGGCGCTGGCGCGGACGACGAGTGGGGTGGCGCTGGCGAACGCGGGAGAGGTGCGCGCGGCGGCGCGCGGCGGCGGCGACGCGGTCGGGACGCGGGAACGCGCGGCGCGGGACGCGCGCGTCGACCTCGACGCGCGGTCGACGTCCGACGTCGCGGCGAGGGCGCCGAAATTCGTGGAGTTCGATCCGAGCGAGGCGGTGACGGTGCGCGTGGGCGCGGCGGCGACGCCGGCGTCCGAAGTCGCGAGACGGTTGGCGGCGACGACGCTTCGCGCGGCGCCCGCGGCGGCGGCTCCGAGAGAGACGCGCGACGGCGACGGCGACGGCGCGCGCGCGAACGACGACCCGCCGGCGCCGCCGATAGTGCGGAAGAAACCGGCGTTACCGCCGGGTCGCCGCGCCGTCGCCGACGCGTAGCGCGCTCGCGGCGCGCGCCGCCGCCGAATCGTCGCGCGACGCGCGCGCGTTCGCGACGACCGTAGATTAGCTCTAGCGTAGTTAGCGATGCGTATTCCTCGCGTAGATTCGATCGATCATCGCGCCGCGCCGTCGGACGCGCGGCGCGCGACGACGCGCGCGCCCGAAACACCCGGGAGTAGCCCTCGACGCGACGCGCGCCCGACGCGTCGTCCGCACACGTCCTCGCGCGTCGCCCGATCGACGCTCGCCGCGACGCGCGCGCGATGCGTCGCGCGCTCGCTCGCGCCGTCGTCGCCGCCGCGCGCGCGCCCGCGCCGGCGTCGTCGTCGTCGTCGTCGTCGTCGCGCGCGCGCGCCTCGACGTTCGCGCGCGCGACCGTCGACGCGTCCTCGCGCGCGCGCGCCGCGCGCGCCGCGCTCGACGCGTCCGCGCGCGCGCGATTCGCGTCGTCGTCGTCGACGCTCCCCGAGCACGTCGTGCTGCCGATGCCGGCGCTGTCGCCGACGATGGAGCGCGGTGGGATCGCGCGGTGGCATCGCGCGATCGGCGATGAAATCAAAGCCGGCGACGCGATCGCGGACGTGGAGACGGATAAGGCGACGATGGCGATGGAAGCGACGGATGATGGGTACCTGGCGGCGATCCTGGTGCCCGAGGGAGCGACGGACGTGGAGGTGGGGACGCCGGTGTGCGTGATGTGCGAGGAGGCGAGCGCGGTGGCGGCGTTTAAGGATTATAAAGCGACGGAGACGGTGACGACGGAACCGGCGAAGAGCGCGGTGGAGACGGCGGTGACGATGCCGGTGGTGAGGGCGTCGACGCGCGCGACGGCGCGGATGAGCGCGCGCGCGAGCGGGGAACGGGTGTTCGCGTCGCCGCTGGCGAGACGGTTGGCCGAGGAACGAGGCGTGCGATTGGAGACCGTGAGCGGGAGTGGGCCGAACGGGCGCGTGATCGCCGAGGACGTGCTCACGGCGCGCGCGTCGAGCGCGAGTGAGGCGGTGACGCACACGGTTGTGGCGGAACATCCGTTGTCCAAGTTTTTCCCGGATTTCGAAGACGTGAGCGTGAGCGCCATCAAGCGCGTCACCGCGGAGCGCTTGACGGAAAGCAAGCAGCAAGTGCCGCATTTCTATCTCACCGTAGACGTGCGCTTGGATAACATGATGGGGATTCGTGAAACGTTGAACAAGCAGCTCGCTGATGATAAGGCTGCGGAAGGGGCGAAGATTAGCGTGAACGATTTCATCGTCAAGGCGAGCGCCAAGGCGTTGCTCGCGGTGCCGGACGTGAACGCCAGCTGGTTGGGCGATAAGATTCGCAAGTACAAAAAAGCTGATATTTCTGTAGCGGTGCAGACCGAGCGCGGGCTGATGGTGCCCATCGTGCGATCTGCGTGCTGCCTGGGGTTGAAGTCTATCAGCGCCGAAGTCAAGTCGCTCGCCGGCCGCGCGCGCAGCGGCTCTCTCACGCCCCAGGACATGACTGGAGGCACGTTTACCATTAGCAACCTCGGCATGTTCGGCGTGAAGAACTTCGCTGCGATCGTAAACCCGCCGCAAGCGGCGATCCTCGCCGTCGGCGGAGCTAGAAAGGAAGTCGTCAAGAACGCAGAGGGCGGCTACGAGGAAGTCTTGGTAATGAGCGCGACTTTGAGCTGCGATCATCGCGTCGTGGATGGAGCCGTGGGGGCGCAGTGGCTTCAATCCTTCAAGTGTTATTTAGAAGATCCGATGACGATGTTACTCTAGAAGTTGTCACAAAGAATCGCCCTGCTATGACTATCTCGCTAATGCTTCGGCTTTGGATGCTCTCCCAACGCCTCACGAGCCTGCTGCTCGACTTTCGCGCGCTCCCAATCATCAAAAACCTCTCTAGGGACCGCTTTGGCGCCAGTAATTTCGACTTTGCGTTCCTCGCTAATGGTGTACTCGATCTCCACGTCGCACAAAATCACCCTGTACGTGTCAAACTTTCGCTTGTCCACGTCTGCGTTGCGTTCGCGAATGGAACGAATGTCGTACGACAACACTTCTTTGCAGAATTCAACAAACGCGCTGACATCGGGATACAGCGTCTTCGCCGCCGCGCTTCGAGCGTATGAACTCGCCAACGGCGCCTCGGCGCGTTCCGCGACGTCGACTCGAATAATTTTCAACGGTTCATCCTTCCCGACCGCTTCCTTCCCGACCCAATCCGGCGCCTTCGCGCTCGCGATCGAGTCACAAAACGGCACATACGGCTTTATATCCAAAATCGGCGTTCCATCCACTAAATCAATCCCTCCTATCACTACCACTCCTCGCTCGGCGTCGACGCTCTCCACCGTCCCGACGGACAGCCCGACTGGAATCGGCCTGTGCGGCGTCCTCGTCGCCAGCGCCCCGACGCGCTTTCCGTCCAATCGAGGCACCGCCACCTTTCCCTTCGCCGCACCCCCCGTCTTCGTCCCCGCTAAATTCGTGTTCGCGTGGAACACGTAAATCACCCAGCAGTGCGTGTACTCGTCCAAGCCTTCCAGCAGGTGTCGCGGCAGGCGCGCCTCCATCTTTACCTCGCACCGCGCCCGAGGCACGAGCGCGCCGCCCTGTCGCGGCGTGCCGTTGCGTCGAGAAAACGCACTGCGCGCGCGCGCGATCGGCGCGAACATACCCGTGGTCTTAGGGACGTCGCGGACGCGCAGGATCGATTGCAAGCGCTGCTTTTCGGTCGAGGCGGCGGCGAGTCGAGATTTGAGGCGACCGACGACGCGCGCGTGCGCGGCGAACAGCGCGGCGACGACGACGGCGACGACGGTGCGCTCGCGGTCGATCGACATGACGACGACGACGACGACGACGACGACGGCGACGACGACGCGCGAGGCGCGCTGTGCGGCGCGCGCGCGCGAGCGCGACGACGTCTACGGACGCGCGGCGCGAGACGGCGCCGCGTCTCGTCCCGCGCGACCGCGCGTGAACTTACAAGCGCGATAATCAATATTACTTAACGTCTACTCTACATCGCGTGCGACGCTCACTCGAAGACTTCGAATTCGTCGTCTTCTTCGTCTTCTTCTTCGTCGTACGGCTCGAATTCGTCCTCCGTCTCGCTCCCCCCTCGCGTCTCCGTCACGAACGGCAACTCAACGCGCTCCGCGCCCTTATACAACCCGTCCAAATCGTAATGCGTTCGCGAATTCGGCGAAAACACGTGCACGACGACGTCCGCGCAGTCCAAACACGCCCAATCCCCCACCTGCGCCGCGCTCTTCGGCACCGTCAACCCGTACGCCTCGTTCGCCAGTTCTCGCATCTTCGCGCAGCACGCGTTCATCTGCGGTCGATTGAACGCCGTCGCCAGCACGACGTATCGCGCGTAGAACACGCTCTTCGCCACCGACAGCACCTGCACCTCGACCGCGCGCGTGTCGTCGGCGATGACGGCGAATTCGATCGCCATCTTTCGAGCCTGCGCGTCTTGGGTTTCTTCGTCCGCGTCCGCGGTCGTCGTCGCGCGTCGCGTCGTCGCGCGGCGGTCGTCGCGCGCGGTCGTCGCGCGTCGCGTCGTCGCGAGGCGCGTCGGCGCGCGACAACGCGTCGCGGGCGCGCGCGACGACGCGCGCATGGCGACGCGTCGAAGAGTGGCGGCGGCGGGACGCTTTTCGCGAGCGTTTTTTGTGTTCCGTGTGGTGACTCACATTTCGAGACTGCCGTCCGACCCTCGGGGGCGCGACGCGACGCGCCGCACACCACGACGCGCGATGTTCACGCTCTCCACGACCCGTATCGGTGCGTCTCGACGGCGAGAAAATTCGAGCGTCGCGTCGCGTCGCGCGGGACGCGCCGCGCGGGACGCGCGCGCGCGACGAGATCGAACGCGCGCGCATCGGCGATGGCGACGTGGCGAGGCGGCGATGCGACGCGCGCGACGCGGTGATGCGCGACGCGCGACGGCGCGCGCGCGACGGCGCGCGATGGATTTGGATGTGGAAATACGTCGGCGTCGTTCGCGACGCGCGTCGAGGACGGCGGCCGCGCGTGGGCGCGTGCGTCGCGCGCGGGCGTACATTTGACCCTAGAACCCTCTTATCTGACCCGAAATTGACTCTCGCGCGCAGCTGCCAAGGCTAACGCCTCGAGCTCGTTCGCTCCGCGACGGGCGCAAACGCACCAACGCGGCGCGTTGCAAGTCGTCGCCGCGGATAAGCGCACGCGCCCGGCGGTGGCGGACATGGCTGAGTTCCAAAAGTCGGCGAGCGACACCGGGAGCTCGGGGGTGCAAATCGCGCTCCTCACCAAGCGCATCGAAGGGCTCACCGCGCACTTGATCAAGAACAAGAAGGATTACGCCACGCAGCGTGGGTTGAAGAAGCTCTTGGGTCAGCGTAGCCGCCTGCAAAACTACCTCAAAAAGAGAGACTTCAACGAATACTCCAAGGTCATGTCGGGCCTCGGGTTGAGAATGAAGTAATCGATTCTTTTGGCGGGTGGTGCGGCGACGCGCGGTATTATATCATAGACATGAGCTTTCATTTCGTTAGGCAAAACATTAATCAGACATCAAGCGACATTTCGCGTCATTTCATTCGCGTTCAGTATGGGCGTCCGAATCGCTGTGGAGGGCCGGGTCGTTGGGGACCGGGAGCGCCGAATCCGAAGCGAGGCGCACCGCGATCCGGACCACCGTACCCGAATCCAGGACCCCGACCGGGACCATCGCGACCGAAATCGCCACCTCGATCGCCACCTCGATCGCCGCCTCGTCCGCCGCCTCGTCCGCCGCCTCGTCCGCCGCCTCGTCCACCGCCTCGTCCGCCGCCTCGTCCGCCGCCTCGGCCGGGAACGAAGCCTTCAGGAACTTTGCCCACGTAAACAGGTTCGGGTTCGGGCGGGATATTCTCCGGATCCTGGCCCCGCGCTATGGCTTCTTGCCGGCGCTTCTCCTTTTGTAAGAGCGACTCCGCCTTCTTCTTCTCGAGGTAATCAGACTTCATCGCGAGCTCAATTTTCGCGCCCTCGTGCACCAAATCAGTGCGCGCGGCGACGTGTCTCGCCTCTTCCTCCGTCGCGAACTCGACGAAAACGCTTCCACGGAAATCTTTACTAGCCGTGTGTCGTCGCAGGCGAATCGATTTGACTTGGCCGACGCCGTCGAAGAAGGCTCGGATCGAATCCATCGTCGCGTGCCTCGAGAACGGGCTCGCAAAAACGTATCGCTTATCGAGCTCAACCATCATCGCTTGACGGTATTGAAGCATGCCTTCATCCGTAGAAAAATCGGGCTCCTTCCCATCGATCGTCAAAGATTTTCTCTTCACCCGCGTTCCGTTTTCGCACGCCTCCACGATGTCTGACTGCGAGAGCGCTTCGGCCACCTTTGGCATCATCGCCGAGAAATTGTCGTACCCACCATACGGCGCAAGCAACTCTCGCATCTTCTGAAACCGCGCGATCGTCGCCAATTCCACCGCTCCATCGTGTCCCTCGCGCTTTGATTTGACCACTTCGCGAAGCAGATAGTCGTCTCGCCCGATGTTGGAGTCGCTGAAATAAAAGCTCACCTGGCGGCAAATCTTCGCCCCGTCCTCGGGCGTCAACTGCGCGACGAAGTCGTACTTTTGTCGAAACTCCGTCGAGCCGAATCGCATCCCGACCATCATTCGTCTGCGCGCGGCGCGATCACCGCGTCAGTCGACGCTCTCGACGCTCTCGCGTCGGTCGAGAAAAAGCGCATCCGAGATCGAGACTCTCGACGCGGCACCGCATCCATCCTCGCGCGCGCGTCGTCTCGCATCGCGCCACGCGCCTGTTTATTTTATTTCGTTCCCTCGCCGGTTCGTTACGCGTCGTCGCGCGCGTCGTTGTGCGTCGTCGCGTCGGGCGTATCGCACATCCACGCCTCGTTGACTTTTTCGATAGAAAAACGCTCGATGAAACGCTCGAAAAAAGCGACGCGACGCGGCAGAGCGCGACGCGCGGTTCGCACGCGCGGCGCCGAACGCGCGACGAAAATCGCGCGCGGAATCGCGCTGCGTCGGGCGGCGCGCGCAGACGTCGTGTGAACGCGCGGTCGGGCGCGCGCGACCGCGAACGATCGCGAAGGAGGTGGTTTCGTGGGGTTCGACGGGACGGGGCGGGCGTTTTCGCCATGGCGACGGCGTGCGAGCGGTGCGAGCTCGCGATCGTCGGCAGTGGACGCGCGTGTTTGAGCGTCTTGTCGAGGCTGAGCAGAGATCGCGCCGAACGAGCGGTGGTGATCGACCCGTCGGGGGCGTGGTTGTACTCGTTCGCGAGGACGCAACTCAGGCTGGGGGCGACGCACTTGAGATCGACGACGACGCAAGTGCCGTTTGAGAACGCATGTGGACTCGAGCGGTACATAGAGACGTTGGGGAAGAAACGCGATGTGGTGCGGACGGGTAGTGGGTTCGCGGGAGTGCCGAGTGTGAGGGTGTTCGCGGAGTACTGCGCGAAGACGGTGGCGGAGCGATTCGGTGGCGTGCGCGTGGAGCGAGGCACCGTCGTGGACGTGCGGTGGTGCGACGAGACGTCGGAAGAGGTTCGTGACGCGTTCAAAGCAATTGACGAGAGCGAAGGCGCTGCTGGCGTGGGCCAGGACGAGCGTGATGCGGTGGCTATGATGCGGTGCGGCGCGATTTTATTGACGCTCGACACCGGAAAGACGTTTCTCGCCGCGCGATGCGTGTGGACGCCGAAGTTTTCCCTTCCGCTAGTTCCGTCCTGGGTCCTGGAAGCGAAAGCGTCGTACGCAAAGTACAACGCGTCTTACGACCGCCAAAGCATCGATTGTGGAATCATGAACGCAGCCGACGTGGATATGAGCGCCACTGATTGCGCGCGAGGAAAGTGCATCTTGGTCGTCGGCGGAGGAACGACGGCGGCGACGCTCGCGCTCGCTGCGCAGACGCGCGGCGCCAAGGTAGTGACGCTGATGTGCCGAAGGAAAATCACCGTGAGTGAGTTTGAATGCGACGTGAAGTATTTTGGGAATAAAGGACTGTACGAATTTCACGCGTGCGCCGACGCGCAAATTCGCGCCAACAAGCTCGAGTCCTTCAAGTCGAAGGCGAGCGTGAACGAGCACACGCACCGTCGTTTGCGAGATGCAGCCTTAAAGACTGATAATCTTCGAGTTCTGGAGCAACGCGTGTTGAATGGCGCCGTGTGGAGCGACAGAGAAAAGAAATGGCGCGTTCGATCGGCGCCTACGGATGAAGCCAAAGTGGAGTTCGAGTCGGCGATGTACAGAAGGTATCGCGACGAAGGAATCGAGCCCGATAGTTCAGCGCTCGCCATTTTCGAAAAAGAAGTCACATCTACACACGATGAGATATGGCTAGCGTGTGGTGAATTCGTGGACCTGGCGAAAGATCCAGCGCTCCGCACGCTCGTGGAGACAACGTCCGTAGAAATCGCTCGAGGCTTCCCTGCGCTCGCGGAGGAAAAAATTGAATGTGCGCACGACAAAGGACAAACCGCGGCTGCAGGCGGAGGTGGAGGCTGTCGATGGCCAGGAACGTCGATGTACGTGTTGGGTGCGTACGCCTCGCTAACCATAGGTCCCGGGGCAGACCTCCCCGTGGGGCATCGAATGGCGGCGAAGCAAGTCGTCGACGCAATGAAGAAACACGAGACGGCGATATTGCGCAATAAGAACCCGTATCAAGTCGCCGAAACGAGCAGTGAAGCACAGCGAACGCCGGATAGAGGTGAAACGTTCGATCGCTTCAAAAAGCTCCCACCTGAGCTCGCGGACAAAGGTTTGATTGATATTGAAAGCTTGATCGCTGGCGCCGCGATGGAGCGCGTCGAGTTGGACAATTACGAAATGTACGAAGAAGATATGAGGGCGGAGATTCGTTTGAAAATTCCCGAGGCCATTCTTGCGCGCGATGTTTACGTGTGCTTTCAAGATCGAGCGTTAGAGATGTGGGCGCTTGGTAAACAAAAAGCTTATCGCTTCTTCATCCGCAAGCTCTACAAGAACGTCATCGTTGATCGCTGTTCGTACAGGGTGTACGCCAATAAAAATCGCATCGTGCTCAACATTCACAAGTACACGAACCATTATTGGCGGTATCTTAGAGACAGGTAGGCGATCGCGGCAAAATTCGGATGGTGTTACAAACATGCGCACATCAACGCTGATACAGTACCGATTGAAACAATGAGCAAAGCATTTTATAATTCCTTTCCTTCCTCGTCTTCATTCTCTTTTCCTTCTCCTTCGTCGTCGAACAGGTCTTCACCTTCTTCTAAGAGTGCTTCCATGTAAGCTTCGAGCGCTTCCTCGCGGGCTTGCTCGATGATTCGCACTTCTTGTGGTGTTTTCCAGACACACTTTTTCAGCGCGTGGCAAATCTCGTAGTGGCGATCGCGGCGCAATTTCTGGTGGAGCAGCGCTTGAATGTAAGGTCGACTCTTGACGATGTCGTAACACACTTGCTCGAGCTTCATCTTCTGTCTTGGGATGCGATAAGGATGCGTCTTGAGCGAACGGACGATGAATTCCCGAGTATCAACTTTTTGGTCATACTTTTCGTCGTCTTCGTCGACCTCGACCGCGTTTTCCTCCGCGAGCTTGATCGGATCGAATCGCTCCTCGTCCTCCTCGAGCAAAGAGAACAAATCATATCCCAACAATCCAAGATCAATCGCCCATCGGTACTCATTCAAAGACATCATCGCTCGCTTGCCCATCTCCGTGCCTTCGTATTGACCGTGCAAGCGCAACTGGCTCACCGCCCGCAACCGCAACCACGCCGCCGCCGCCACGTGTCCAGTGATATTATTCAACCCATACTTCTCCCCCAGCACGTTCCCATCGCAGAAGTCCTCGGGTTCCGTCGCTTCGTGCATGTAATCGTACATCAAACCTCCCGTGACGTCGTCCGGGTGATGAAATTTTGTCTCCTCCGTGCGATCGTACAGCGTCTTCGTCTCGTTCAGCACCGCCATGCACGCCCCGCACGTCAATCCGTGCATGTACATGGTCGATAAATCATCCGCGAATATCTGCGTGCCGTCGAAATCGCGCGCGTACGTCGGTCCCTTCAGCGGTTCCGGTTTCTTTTTCAGCGTGTCGGTGAAATCCTCGCCAAACTTGACGGCGACGATCGGGGTCGGGCACGCCGCGAGCGCGAGCGCGGCGGCGACGACGACGGTTCGGGCGATCATGACGTTCGTTGGCGTCTTCACGGTCGTCGCGGCGCGCGATCGACGCGTCGGCGCGGCTCGGGGTGACGATCTGTGATGATGGGTGTTGCGAGCGAGGCGCATCTGGGCGGGTGACTGGGCGAGACGGAGAGAATACAAGATGTTATGAATGACGAGAAAGAATGCTACGACGCGCGCGAAAAGACGCGGCGCGCGAGATGAATGGACTCAACGCGACTCGCGACGCGGACGCGGCCGGCGGCCGGGCGCTTCGCGAGTCGATGTCTTCGTCGCGGCGGCGCGGACGCGCTTGGTCGTCGCGCCTCGAGCGGCGTCGCGGTCGCTCACGCCGTTTTCCCTGTAAGTGGTCTCTCGCGATCGCTTGTCGCCGGATTTTTTGGGTACTGGACCGTTGACGCGGGCGATACACCAGGCGATGATGTCTTCGCAGATGTGATCGGACGTGGGCTTTTCGTGGCAGAGGTCGTGAAAGACGTCGTCGACCCACTCGAGGTGCTTGTCCGCTGTGTTCGCGCGCTCGATGAGCATCGTGCTCGAGCTCGGATCGGTCATTGGGTCGTCCTTGCCGTGAAATGAAATCACTGGCATGGTGATCTTTTCTAATTCCCCAGCCTTTTTCAGTTTAAGCGTGCTCAGGTACGCCTCGGCGGCGACGCGCACGCGCGTGTTGTTCACCCCGCTCGGCCACGTGTGCGCGTCTTGTTCGACCTCTTGTTGCGTCAGAGGAAACTTTGTGTTCCGCACCGTCTTCGCCAGAGGCACGGTTGGAATAAACATCGACAACAACGTCGTGAAAGGCAACAGCACGCGATTCAGCGGCCGCTTGCACAACTGATCCAAGCTCAACATCGGCGCCAACGTGACCAACCCGTTGGCGACGTCTGGAAACTCCATCGCCGTCTTCGTCGCCACGAACCCACCGAGACTGGTGCCGACCACGAACAGCGGAACTCCGGGGACATCTCCACGTATTAAAGTACAAAACCGCGCGAAATCGCGCACTAAATCATCCAAGCGATGGAAATAGCATCGCTTTCCGGGCGACGCGCTGTCGCTTCGCCCGTGGCCCTGGTGATCGATGCAAAACAAGCTCACGTCCGACTTATTCATGCGCTCGGGCCAAGACGACGCGTAGTGCACGCGCGGAGTGCCGGGCGGGATGCTCGCCAGCATCTCGAACGAGCCGTACACGCCCAGGCCGTGCGCGAATACGATTATAGCTTTGGGTTTCGGTACTTCCCACGAGTACCACCGAATCTTCAAGTTTTGGTCGTTCGTGAAGTCACCCGTGCGCGAGACCTTGGCGGATTTCAGCTTGAGCTCTGGCTCCCATTTTTTCTTCGGGTAGGCGTTCATGATGGGCGCTAGGAACGGCCGCGCCGCGGTGTGCCGCGTAGAGGGCCGAGACGGGCGGGCAGGGGCGGCGGCCCGGACGGGACGGCGCCGACGATGGTACGATGGTGCTGTGGAATTGCAAGAATAACGCGTCGCTATGGTGAATGACGCGCCTTTGTTCAACGCTTCATCGCTTTTCTTAAGGCAGAGCGTCGGTGACTAGGGACCAACGCGTGGCGTGCGCGCTGGGACCGGGCGCTCGCGACTGCAAAACGCCGTCGAAAGCGGCGAGCGCTCGGGCCAAGTTGGCGATCCACGGCGCGCCTTCCGTGCTCATTGGGGTGTAAGGTCCGATCGCGGGGGGCGTGTCACCCTTTCCATTCGTCGCCGCGTCGACGACGGCGGAGATGACGTCCGGGTCCACGGGTTGGGGCGCGAAATCGTCAGGGCGGAATCGCGAGACGACGCTGGCAAGTTCCTCGTCCGTGAGTTTGCCGCACACGATATCCGTGCGAAGCTTGACGTCAATCAATGCGTCCTTCGGAATCATGCACACATCTGCGACGGCTCTGAGTTTCGGGATGATCGATTCAGTACTCGTGCCAACGTTGAGATCTTTGGCGACGCTGGCGAGTACAGAAATTGCTCGCTTCAATTCGGCACCCGCTGAAAACGTCAACGCGCCGCCACCGGGTATCATCGGGTTTGCCAGGGCATCGCCAGACGGATGAATCAATGCATCTAATACAGACTTGTCAAGTGCAAGAATAATCTCCTTCAAGATGCCTTGTCGGAGCTGCGTCAATAGTAGTTGCGAAGAGCAGCCGGCGTCGTCGGCGTCGCCACCGATGATGTCGAGTCGCGTCTTGGCGAGCTGAAACATTGCAGACCAGGCGCGACCTATCTTCTCACCATCTCCATTCGGCGAAGGCCCACAGAAGGATTTCATGAAGTGTGCGAGCGTTTCCGTCACTTCGCCAGGGTTTACTAATGCACTGCAAGTGTGCTTCCAGAGCGACTCAAACGCGGCGTTTCGAGCCAAGACTTCGAGTTCGATCACGTCGCGCGTGTCCAAGTCATCCATCGTGGCCACGCAAATTCGCAGCGCGATAAGCTGAGCACATAAGAACACGAGTCGTGCTGGATTATGCATCGCCCCTTTAATCGCGACACCGAAAGCGTCCGTGATTCTGTTGAACTCGAGTTGAGACTCGCGCTCTCCGAGCGTGGCGCGCACGCTCGCAATTCGTTCTTGAAGACCAAGAGCGGTAGTGAAGCTCGAATCCTCCGCAGTGCTGTGAATGAGAATATCACAAATGGACATACTCACGATCTCGTGTTCCAAATCGCGATTGCGAGATGATTTAAGCACCGAATCCGCGAAACGCGTCCCGCGAGTGGCTGGAGTGTAGAACGCGTCGTCGCTGTGCGATGACGGTGTACCAAACGCAGTCACGTCGTCAGCAGAGTCCGAAAATAAGACAGATGACGCGCCCTCGGTGATGACTGCTTCAGCGTACACATCAATGTCGCCGCGTGCAGCCGCCTTCGCGTTCTCTTCGGCTTGAAGTTCTCGTTCCTCTTGCAATCGAGCCTCGTGTTCAGATGTGCGAAGATTTTCATCTTCTAATCGCTGTCGCTCCTCTTCTTCCTGAGCGGCTCTAATCGCTTCCTCTTCTGCCAGCTGTTGACGTTCTTGCTGTGCAATCGAAGCGATTTGCGCCGCCGCCACGGCTTCATCTTCCACGGCTCTACGCGCAGCTTCGGCTTCATGAGCTCGGGCCTTTTCAATTTCTTCGATGCGCGCGCGCTCAGCCTCGGCTTCCATAGCCCATCGTCGCTCTTCCTCTGCGCGCAGGCGCTGCTCTTCCTCTGCGCGCAGGCGCTGCTCTTCCTCTGCGCGCAGGCGCTGCTCTTCCTCTGCGCGCAGGCGCTGCTCTTCCTCTGCGCGCAGGCGCTGCTCTTCCTCTGCGCGTCTTTGATACTCGGCATTTTCAGCGAAGAGCGCGTCCTCTTCCGCCAACCTTCGAGCTTCTTCTTCCGCTTGCGCGCGTTCGGCTTCCATGCGTGCGTACCTCGCTTCCTCGTCGACGCGAACTCTTTCTTCCTCTGCTCGCTGAGCTTCGAGTCGCGCTTGCTCTTCGAGCTGGCGCTCCTCTTCTTCAAATGCCTTGCGTTCGGCTTCGATGCGAGCTACAGCAGCGTCTTCTTCAGCGCGTATTCTCGCCTCTTCTTCGGCCAATCTCGCTTGCTCCGCGGCGTTTTCAGAGTCGTCTCGCGCCGGCGACTCTTCGACTGGACGAGTGAACTCCGCTGGGGTCTCTTCGTCCGCTTCGCCCTCGGTGTCCAGATCCGAATCGAGCAAGAAACCATCGGAGTCGACGTCACCGCGTGGTGACGTCGCGGCATCTTTTGGTGGCGCACCAAACAATTCGTCGCGCGCTCGCGTCAACTCTGGATCTTCTTGCTCCAACGCGGGAGTGCCGTCGGGCGTCGACGAAAATTCGTCCGATTTCGGCGTCGCCGCCCGCGCGACGATTAGTTCCGCTCGAGCCGTATTCGCTTCAACGTCGGCTTCGTCCTTGGCCGTGGCTTCGGAACCCTCGTCGACGACGTCGTCGACGACCGAGGTTTCCTCGACGGGCGCGGCGCGCTTTTTGAACATGCTCGCCATGCTCGTCAACGCCTCCACTTGATCCGCCTGCGAAGAGCTCGCCTGCTCCGACTGAAACCTCGAAGACGCCCACTGGTACTCGCCCCCGCGTTCGCTCGCCGTCGGTGATTTCAACGGCGACGCGTTCGCCGCGTTCGCCTCGCCCTCGCGTCCCTCCGCGTTCGCGCCGCCCTCCTTCGCGCGCACGGAAATCAAAAGCTTCGGCGTCCCCACCGCCCGTCGCACCCCTTCGCCGCACTCCACGTCGATCATTATCGTCTCATCCTCCGTGCGATCGACGTATTTCGCCAGATCGACGTCGCACGCCCCGACCGTCGCCGTCGTCGTCTCGCGCCCGCGCGTCGCGTCTTCGGGCAGCGCCAACACGTACAGCGTCAGTGTTTTCTCCTTGTGTCCCGTCTTTCCCGCCCTGCGCACCGTCGCCTCGACCTCAAACGTGTGATCGAACGCGTACGTCGCGCGCGCGCCGTCATCGGAGCGTTCGCCCGCGCGCACGGGCGTCGTTCCGCGTTTATTCGCGCCGCGCTGCCAACCGATGGCGAACTGTCCGGGACGGCCCGACGCGCGCGTGGGCCACGGTTCGAGCGTGCGCACGGTGACGACGAACGTGACGACGCGATCTTTGCGACTGCCGAGTTTCTTCAGCATGGCGACGCGCGTCGAGGTGTGGGGGCGGGGGGGGTGCGAGATTGCGCGGCGGCGAGGCGAGGCGAGGCGAGGCGAGGCGAGGCGGAGGCGCGGGGACGAAGGTTTTACAAGCGCGTCGCTCGCGCCGAGCTAGGGCGAGCACTCACATCGCGAATGGATCGATGTCTATGAAAGATGCGCGCGCGCTCTGCGGCGGCGTCGGGCCGGGGGATGGTGGCGCGCCGAAAGGGTCGTCGTAGTCGCCGGGCGGCGTCGGCGGCGGCGCGCCGAAGGGGTCGTCGCCGAAGGACGACGGAGGAATGGCGGGAGCGGGCGACGTCGACTCGTTCGATTGGCCGAACGGGTCGGAGTCGATGCTATCGAAAAAGCCGCCGTCGCCTTCGATGAGCGCGGCGGTGACGGCGGGGATTTCGGATGGGACTTTTCGGTGCCGATGCGCGGGCATCGACGACGCTCGCGTTTGAGTCGACGCCTCTTCGCGCGCCGTCGTGCCCCAATTGTCCCACTCTTCGAAAGTGCTCTTCGCATTGGCTGAGGCCGGTGATATATTTGTGGACGCCGCCGAAACGCCGCCGAAATCCATCAACGCCGCTGTCGCAGGCGGTTGCGTCGCTGTGAGCTGCGTTTCTCGCATCTGAGCGCTCAGCGACGTTGTCGCGGCTTGACTCGCGCGCGTCTCCTCCATCACTATTTGCGCGGATTTCGCCTCGACTTTCGCACGCAGACTCACGTTATCTTGCATCATCTGTGAATGATTTTGCTGCGACGCGTTCTGCGACAACTCGGCGTGACGCTCTTCGAGTTGCTGGTATCGCGCACTCAATTCCTCGTGTTCCTTCTTGCTCGCCTCGATGCGCTCAATGGGTCCGGCCAGTTGTTCGACGAGCTGCGTCACACGTCCTTCCATCACCTCACATTTCTGCCTAAGTTCGATGACTTGCGATTCGGCAACGTGTGCCCTGTAGGACGCTTCTGTCATTCCGGCTTCGCATTTACGAACAAACAATGCGAGATTTGCCAACACTTCTTGAGCCGCGTGCGCGCTCAGAACGTTCTGTCGCTCGTTCATTTCTTGTTCCCACAATTCCCGATCGCTCTTCTCCGCGTTTTCCTTGACCTTTTCCGCCAAATCACGATCTTGTTCAGGGATGGCGTCGATGTTTGCCATTGGGCCTCTGTATGTGTAAGCCTCATTCACTTGCGGCGCCGCTTGCGCGGGTGCGGTGATGTTTTGTAACTGCTCTCGCGCGATGCTAGGTGTCATTAACCCGTCCGTCGTGACCGCGTTCACCTGTAGCACTGATGTTGGCGCGGCTTCTGGAACGACGGGAGCTACTGGCGCGGGTTGCGCACCCGCCGTCATGCTAAATGGTGGAAATTGCCCGGGCGGAAGCGATTTGGGAGGCATCAAGCCGTTCCTCGCCTGTTCCGTGAGGTAAGCCGCCACGACGAATTCTGTCCAAACCAAAGACCCATCTTTGTCGGAGTCACTAAGTTCCCACACGTCTTTCAATACTTGCTTAGGCGCGTTCATACCGAGTAAAATTGGCGCCACTTGCTGCCCGCTCAACCGTCCCTCCGGGTTCCCGTTCGTGTTCAAAAGGAAAATCTGTTGATATCGCTGCCAATCATTCGGACCGATCACCGGCCAATCAACGCTCGCCTCCGGCGCCACGGGTACGGCAACTGCAGGCGCTTGATACGCCTGCACCGTGTGCTCTACCGACGTCGCGCGCGGAGGCGCGTCAAACGCGAGACTCGTCGGCGCGACGGGCGCCGGCGCTCGCTCCACCGGCGCCGGCGCCACCGGCGCGAAATCATCGAACCCACTCGATATAGCGAATAAATCGTCCTTCGGCGGCGACGTAAATTCCATCGTGGGCGACGGCGCAACGTTCCCAAACGTCCCGCCAGTCGCCGCGGCAACCGGCGGTTGACTCGTCGTCGCCGTCGGCGCCGCCGGTAACTCCAACCCTTGCATCTTCGGCTTTGGAAATCCTCGCGTATCTCCCGCAAGCGCGCGATCGAACACGTCTCTCGTGATCGTTCCGTACTGCTGCAACGCTCCTATCAGCGCGCACGCCAACGAAAACGCCCGTCGATCCAACGATCCCTCCCGTTCGTGGTCCGCCGCGTCCCAGAGCTTGGCGAGATCGGTCTTCGGGAGCCCAGCGCGCATGAAGAAGTGCACGGCCTCGGCGCCGGAGACGCGGCCGTCGCCATCGGCGTCCGCGTGCGCGAACCAGTCGTCGTACTCGTGCGGTTGCTGCATTTTTGGATTGGTCGCGGCTTCGCGCGCCGTACGCGTCGCGCGCGCCGTACGCGTCGCGCGCGCGCACTGAACCACGGAACGCGCGCTCGCGAATAATCCGACGAGAACGCGATGCGTGCGGCGTGCGAAGCGCGCGCGAGAGTGTTGATGTGTCGTTTGGAGGAATCTCAGATGCGCTTTTTCGGTCGCCGCGTTGAGCGATGCCTAATTGTTGATGTCTACAATGCACCGCGCCGCGTGGGCGCGGATTCATCTAAATCTGACTACGCGTCACCAATACTGCGAAGTGTGTGTCAATTGATTAAAGCTCGTCCTTTGCCGCGGATTTGGCGGACTTGGCGGCTGCGCGCTTGGCTTTGATCCAGGCGGGAACTTTGTACGCCGGCTTGATGATGCTCGGGAACTTTTTCAACGCCGGCGGGTAAGCACCCGGGCAGAATCCAGTTCCGTCGGCGTTATCGCACATGCGGTTGGCGGGATCAGCGACCCAAGCCTTGGAACCTTCGTCTACGTTGACGACTTCGTAAATGCGAACCTTGCGATACTTGGACGTGTACACTTCTCGGAAGTGCTCCGGACTGACGGAGCCTTGAGGGGAAACGAGCTTGAAGAGCAAAGACGACGCCATTTTGGGCGTCGGACGACCAGATCGATCGACGCCAAAAGTACTCGTAATCTTCTCCATCTCCACCGCCGTGGCGCGGCCGCTCCCGATGGAAGCGCCGATGCGGAAAAGGTGAGGGCTCTTGGCCATGTCGTCTCCTCCACCGCCCGCCCAAACAAGCACGTAATCGGCCAAGTGTCGAATGACCTTATGCGCTTTAGCTTCGTCCGAGGTCAACATGCGAGCGAGGTTAGCGATGTGCTCATGATTCCACGTGTTACCGTCTGCGATGGACGTTCGGTTACCAATTCCAGTGATTTGGTAGCCGTAGTCCCACCACGCCATGACGCGAGCGTCTTCGGGGGTTTGCGTTCGCAACCAGTCGTAAGCCTCGACGTAATCCTTGACCATCACAGTTCTGCCATCATTGAGCTGACCTTTGAACATGATGCTCGGCTGAGACATGCCCTCCGCCATTTGGTGCGAGTACTTGTAGAAGACTGGAATCTTGGTCGACGTGAACACCAAAGCAAGGACAGTGACGATCAAGCGAATTTGGCGAACCGTGGACGACATCCACCACTTTGTCATGTCTCTCTTGACCGTAACGCTCAAGGGTTCGGGCTTCTTGTACGCGGCTTGTTTCGACTTCTTCTTCGCCGACTTTGGCGTCTCGGTTTCTGACGGCGTCTCAGCTTGCTCGATGTCGTCGTTCCGCATGATGCTAAGCGCGTCTTCAATGGCGTATCCGATGCACACACCAACCAAGCACGCCGCAACGGGGCCGAGGAAGATGATGAGACGGACCATGCGGTTAGCGAAGTAGTACGCCACCAAGCCGTATAACGGCAAGAACAAGGCGCCCGCGGAACCGTCAAACATAAAGTGCACGACAGAGAAACAGAACCCGATCGGGGCGATGAAATAATTGAAGTGTAAGAATCGGTAATACGAGTCGGCGTTACCCGGCTGATGCTCGGCAACGCTATCAACGAGCGGATTACCGGTCTTCGTGTGCTTGATGAATAAGCTCTTCACGCGCACGGACAAGCCGTTAATGTTGTAGACACCAGTGGCGCTGAGCACTGTTATCGCGCCGATGGCGGCGGCGAAAGCCAATGTGTACATCCGAATGCGTCGCTGCCACTTTTCGCGCGACTCCATACCCGGCTTCATCGTGCGCTCGACAAACTCCAACACTTGGAAACCGAGGAACACTCCCATGGGTCCGAGTTGTTCCGCGGACGTGAAAGGAAGCGTACCGACGACGGGAAACTGAAGCGCCCCGATCGTACCTACCACAAAGAATAACGAGTACGCCTTATACAGCGAAGAGCTGTAACGCTTGTACAGCACGAGCACGGCGGCGTGCAAACCAACCATGTTGAGCACGAACGTGTACCCGCCCCAAGCGGCGACCATGTATGTGTACGCCAAACCAGCCAATCCACCGACCCACCAAGATTTCGGGGTTCTCAAAGCGCGGCACCACGTGTAAAACGTCAGGCACATCGCCGTGACGGCCAAAGATTCGTTATCGTAACCGCCCGCTACGGATCGCATCGTGTGCGCCGGCACGATCGCCATCACCAACGCCGCCACCACCGCTCCCGTGCCGCTTCCACTGCACTCCTTCGTCAACAGCGCGACTAAGAACGTCGCCACCGCCGCGAAGTACGCCGGGAAGAACACACAGACGTCATTCAACGACATCTTTAACCCGATCGCGTTGAAGACGCGCCAGAGAAACACCGCCGTGATCTGCATCCCGGGATAAATCGTCGTCCCCACGGGCCGTCCCAGCGGGTACCACGACATGTAATCGAACCACGTCTTGAATTTACTCCATCCGTTGTCCGCCAAGTACACCGTGGCGCGATAATTAAACCACGGGTCGAACTCGTGGATGATCCTTCCGTAATCTCGAACCGCGTACAGACGAATGTCGACGGCGGCGTAGACGGCGATCGCGAGCGCGATCGCGCGCACGAACCCACCGAGCGAGAGATCGATCAAGCGCTGCATCGCTGGCTCGCGTCGAGTCGCCGCGCGACGTTGTCCCGCGCGAGACGATCGACGACGAATCACGCGAACGCGCCGAAATAAATCAATCAAATCAACGCGCGCGTTTACAAATCACAGTCTAGTCGTCGTTGCGCCGCGCGAGACGATCGACGACGAATCACGCGAACGCGCCGAAATAAATCATCAATCAAATCAATCAATCAATCAACGCGCGCGTTTACAAATCACAGTCTAGTCGTCGCGCCTCGACTCCAACGTCGCCTCGTACCGCGCCGCCCGCGTGATGTCATCCTCGCCCACGCAGCACACGTCAACGCCCGCGCGCAGCATCAACATCTCGATCACTTTGTTCGCCACCTCGAACGCGCTCACGAAGCTGTCGGCGAAGTCGAAATCCGCGAGATCCGCGGCGAGCGCCATGACGAGTCGCTGCAGCACCTCGTCCTCGCCCTCGCGCGCCATCTGCGCCACGCACCTCGCGTAGCTCGCGCCCGCGGCGACGCCGATGTCGCGATTGATCGTCGCGCCGCGCTCCCACTCCTCGTCGAGCCAAAATCGCACCATGCCGGCGACCCAGGCTTGGTCGGCGTCGACGCTTCCGCGCGTTTCGTCCCCGAACAGCGTCGACGCGCGGCGCGTTTCGTCGCCGCGACGCGCCTTCGCGCGCGCGCGAGACGCGCGCGTCGACCGACGCGCGCGCGGGACCGCGACGCGCGCGTCCGCGGCGCCCGCGCGCGTCGCCATCTGCCGTCTGCGGGCGTTTCGGTGGGATTTGAAAACGATCCTTCGCACACGACGACGCGCGCGACGACGCGCGCTCGCGAGTGCGCGACGACGCGCGCGTGAGGCGCGACTCGACGCCGCGCGGGATAGCGCGCGACAGACGAGGGAACGGCGCGACCGCGCGCGAAGGCTCGAACGGGGACGCGCGACGGGCGACGACGCGATGGCGGAGGGCGCCGGACCGAAGATTGGCGACGCGCGGTCGCTGTGGAACTTCACGCCGAGCCCGGGATGGACGAAGGATGAGGCGTACGCGCTGCGACAGTGCCTGAAGAAGTTTGGGATCGGGAAGTGGGTGCAGATCGTCGACAGCGGCGTGCTGCCGGGGAAGCAGATTCAACAGCTGAACGGACAGACGCAACGGTTGCTCGGGATACAGTCGCTGGCGGCGTATTCGGGGATGAAATTGGACGTCGATCGGATCAGAATGGATAACGACGCGCTGACGGACGTGACGCGGAAGAATGGGTTGATCACGAATCAAGGGGGGATTCGAGCGAAGGAGGCGCTCAAGGAGCTGCGAGAGGAAAATTTGAAAAAATACGGGCTGTCGGAGGAAGAGGTGGAGGCGATTGAACTCCCCGCGCCGCCGCGCGCGGCCGCGCTCGGGGCGCAGAGATACATGGGGAAGAATGATATCGTGCCGGCCGAGGCGAAGACGATCGTGAAGGCGGACGCGACGACGTTGTCGCCGGAAGGGTTGAACAAGTCGCAGAAGATTGCCATGCTCAAGGCGCTTCGCAGTCGCGTCGAGAATTTGCGCGTGCAACTGAACGAAGCAGCCACGACCGCCGCCACCACCGCAGAGAATAAGGCGAAAAAGACCCCGGCCGCGAAACGCGCGACGAAGACGCCGGTGAAGCGAGGGAACAAGAAATCCAAAACCGACGACAGCGACGACGACGCGGCGTACGAAACCATCGCCGTCGTCGAGAGCGATGGTCCGGTGGAGATGCTGATGAACATGGGATTTGCACGAAAGAATTGCCTCGATGCGCTCGACACGTGCGGCGGCGATGTTCAGGAGTGCGTCGAATGGCTCATGACGAACTGCGCGTAAAAGTTGCTCCCGCGAGGACAGTATTATAATACAAACGTTTTTGATTAGACGAGACGGAAGACTCAAAGCCCGAATCTGTCGGGTTTCCGCGTGCCATCCTTGAACGACCCGGTTTTAATTCCTTTCTGGATCTCGCTGCTGGTCTTTTTCTCCGGCATCGTCCACTGCTGCGTCTTACAGTCAAAGTACCCGCCCGTCTTTGGATCGTAATACACCTGCGCGGCGACGTCGTAATAGTACCCACTCTTCGTGTCCAACCGCCACGCGCTCACCTCACCCCCGTTCGCCGCCTGTCCCATCTCTCGCGCCGCGTCCGCCGCGCTCGTCGGTCCGGCCAACGCCGTCGACGTCGCGAGCGGCGCGCGCGTCTCCGCCTCCGCCTCCGCCGCGTCTTCGTCCTCGTCCTCGTCCTCGTCCACCTCCTTCGCCGTCGCCGTCGCCTTCGTCCCTACTCTCGCCCTCGTCTTCACCGCCTCCTTCCGCTCGACGTCCTCCGTGCTCACGTCCGCGCGATCCCTCACGCTCGCCGCCGCGTCCCTCGCGTTCGTCGTCGTCGTCGCCGCCGCGTCGTGCCCGTTGTACGCGCTCACGTCCATAATCTTCACCCCGCACCCCGAGCACACCCCTCTCGCGTACGCGCACGCGTTACAGTGCGTCCCACCGTCCCGCAGCGCGCACCGGCACACCGCGCACGTCGCGCGTCGCTCGCCCGGTCGGCCGTACGGCGTCCGTCGCATCGCCGCGAGCGCCTTGTTCTCGTTCACCGGCCTTCGCGCGTCGAGCGCGCGCGCGCCTTCGAGCGCGAGGTCCCGCCGCGACATCGGTCGGCTGTGCACGAGCGCGTCGTCGCCGCGCGCGCGTCGCTTTCGCTCGCACGCCGCGCACACCATTTCGCCCGCGCGTCGCGATGTGACGGCCAGAGCGGCGCGCGCGACGCCTCGCCGCGGCGACGGCGCGCGATGGCGATCGCGCGAACGCGCGCCGCGCGCGCGCGCGCGCGGACGTCGGCGCGCGACGGCGCGCGGGCGCTGGGCCGACGACGGATGACGCGCGCGACGACGCGGCGACGACGGGGCGACGACGGTACAGGGACGCCGACGCGCGCGCGCGCGCTCGGTGGGATGGAAGAGTACGCGCTCGGCGAACGCGTCGCGTCGGCGGTCGCGCGGGCGATGGACGGGCGCGTCGTGGGGGAGGTGTCGAGCGCCGACGCGCTGGGGGCGCTCGCGTACGCGTCGACGCACCCGGCGCTCGCGGCGGCGTGCGGACTGGCGCTGGTTTGGCTCGTCCCGCTCGTGGTCGACGCGGCGTGGAAGTTTTTGTTGTTTCCGTCGCTCGTCGCGGTGGGGGCGATCGCGGCGATCGCGCATCCGGTGGAGACGCTCAAGTTTTTGGAGCGCGCGGCGGAGGAAATCTCGACGCATCCGGAGGAGGCGGCGGCGGCGTTGGCGATCGCGACGGCGATCGCGCTCGGGCCGTACATCTTGGGCGCCGCGCTCGTGGCGCTCGTCATATCGGGGACGTCGATCCTGCCGAGCGCGGTGAAACCGGTGTTACCGCGCGAATTCGTCGCCGCCACGGAACGCTTCGACGCCATCGTCGAGGCGGCCAACGCGAAGGAACGCGAAGTGGAATCGTTCGCCCGCGACGTCAACGCCAAACGCACGGAGTTACGAGCGAAACGACTGGGTCAAGCCACACCACCGCGCGATTCGGACGCTCAAACCGGTAGGTCTTCGCGCTCTGCCGCCGTCCCCGAGTTCTCGCCGGCGACGTCCAAATCGCCGGCGACGCCCAAAGCGGCGGCGACGTCCAAACGCAGAGAAATACCGCGTCGCGTCGCCGCGCCTTCCCCGTCGACCCAGACCACGACGAGTCCGCGAGAAAAACGTCTCAAAAATAGCACGCCCCTAGAACGACGCCGCGCGATGAATGACGGAACCGGCGCGCGCTAGCGCTCGAAGCACTGTAAAAAAGAAAGATTCACCGACACGCCGCGTCGCAAACCGCACAGCGCCACGCGTCGGCGTCGCGCGCGCGGGCGTCGCGCGCGCGGTCAAATGAAACAACACAGACTGATTCTCGATGGGTCTCGTGCGACGCCGCGCGCGCGCGCGACGCGACGGCGTCAAACGATTTTGGCGTCGCGATTAGATTTCGTCGGAATCGTCCTCGCGATCTTCGCCGTCGTCGCGCCGTCGTGCGCGGGCGCGGGCGCGGACATGGCCGACCGAACGTTCGAGTTTATGCATAAGATACGCCTGCCGGACGGCGACGCGTTGAAGGCGCTGTACAAGATGTCCAACGGGCTGCCCAAGACGGGGAGCTGCTCGACGCCGGACAACGCGGTGTGCGCGAAGGCGACGCCGAACGTCGTCGTGAGCGATGGCGTGGCGTTGTTTCGCGAGACTGAGACGGCTGTTCGCTTGGAGAATCTCGGAACGGAAGATGTCGTCGTGCACGGATGGTCCACGGATAGTTCGTGGTGGTACTTGAACGATTTCGAGCCGGGGGAGAGGATCGAGCCTGGGAAGAAGCGCGCGTACGACGCGCGGTTTAATCCGCAGCAGGTTGGCCAATTTCGCAACACATTATTGTTTAACACCAGTGCGGGACCGCTGGTTCAGCTCCTGACGTCGACGGTGTATAGGAGCCCGTATGAGTTTACGGCGTTGCAGGAAAGCGTACCCTTTGACGTGCCGGTCGAGTACGATTTGGTCATGTATAATCCGACTGCGGCATCAGTCGCGATCTTGAGCGCATTCACGACGACGCCAGAAGTCACTCTCGAGCCTGCGTTGTTTGAGATTAGCGAAGAGAGCGTGCGCTCACAAAAGGTGATCAACGAAGCCGATAGAGTTTCGCAGGTAGGGAAGTGGGATTTACTTCCGGGCGAGCGCGCTCCGATTTTACGCTTGCGCGTATTAATTCGCAAAGATGAATTCGCTGGAACGGATGACAAGCGCACGAGTATCAAAGGTACAGTGGTGCTCAATATCACCTCTGAATCCGCGCTCATGCGGATTCCGTTCACGGTTACACCTCAGCGCGATTTGATTTACGTTGTTGAGAAACATTTCGAGTTCAAAGATTTGGCAAGCGCGAGGGACAAGAGCACCAAGTATTTGCACATATTCAACGCTCGCAAAACCCCAATTGAGATTCGTTCGGTGTTCACCGAAGACATGGATAGAGAGCTATCGATCAAGTTTGGCAAAGGAACCATCGTACCATCGCTCACGACAATGCGAGTCGCGCGTATTACACGCACAGGAAGCGTCGAGGGCAACTTTCACGGCGTCATTCGCGTGCACACGAACATCTCGTCCGCGCTATTACGCGTGCCTTATTCGGCCCAAGTCGTGCACGGATCACTGACGTATGATGCCGACCAGTTGATATTTCAAGCCCCTGTCGGACCTTTCGGCGATGCAGTTCCGACTGACTCGCACATCGTCAAGCGCAAGATACAAATAAAAAACACCTTTACTCAAGCGGTGAAGTTACGCTCATGGAAACTTCCAGTGGAGGATATCATCAGCACTGGCGCACAGATCGTTCCACTGACACACATCAACGAAGAAGTCGTTAGCGCAGGACAGTCATTCACCGTCGAAATAGAATATCGCCCGAAGAGCTTCCTGACGGCAATGGCGACGACGTTGAGTCTGTTGCACAACAACACGTCAACGGGGACGAAGATTCCAGTGATTGTTTATAGCGGTGAGCTCACGGTGTCGAGCACAGTTGATTTTGGCGTGGTTGGTGTAGGCCTCAAACGCAAAATGCGCGTCAAATTTACCAACCACAACCCAGTGGTGGTCGAAGTGAACACGATGATCATCAAAGGGACGCGCAGCGTTACCGGATCGATGTTTTCATTGAACGCCGACGCAAGCTATCGCGACGTTGACGTTGACGTTGACGAAGTATTCGCAATCGATGATTGCATCGAACGTTCTGGATCGACGTGTACTCAAGTAGTTCAGGGTAAGCTTGAGCCGGGAGCGACTTTAGATTTACAGTTAACCGCGGCGCCGACGGAATTGGAAAAATTGGAGAAAGAAGGTGCCGAGCTGGCGCTCACCACGAGCCTTGGTGTTAAAACGGCGACGCGATTACGTCTAGTGTCGACGGATGGTAAAGTCTTTAGTGAGGACGGCGAAATAGAAGTTACAGTTCCAGTCACTGAACTTATTCAAAAGGATCTCATACCGATCAGGCGTGAGGTCATGGTGCATAGCACGCACGGCATTCCGGTTGCCGTTTCTGGAAACCTCGAGACGGAGTCAGACTTTTTAGAGTTTGAAAGTATTGTGGACTCCACAGTGCACGCTGGCGAATCGAGTTCGATTGGTGTGATAACGTTCGACACTACGCGTCAAAGGAACGAGTTGTCGCATTTCGCAGAAACTGCGCGGCTGAAATCGTGGTCCAATCGCTTCAAGAAATACAAGGGAGCCATCGAAGAAGACTATCTCGAGGAACCAATATCGAAAGTAGACGTGCGTTGGTTAGAAAAGCTTCACCGTTCCATGAAGCGACTCGAAGAAGATGGAGCATTGACTGCGTCCGGTCGAGTGATATTTTCTTCGGAAGCACAGAATGGCCATCAGACGGTTGAAGTGCGTGCGAAAATCACGTTTCCCAGATTTTTAGACGTCACGTCCGAAGACGTCAACGTTTTGGGTACGTCGGAGCACGTCGTTATCGCGACAAAGGACGTGCCGACAGTAATCAGCGTGAAAAATCCGTCGACCACGCGCGTATTGTGCTTGCGTGTTCTCCCAATCCTCACGAACTCGGCTCCATCTCGCCGATGGAATGGTCGGCAGACGCAGACGCTCGAGCAATCGCTTTTCCAAACAAATATCAGAGCCGCGCGAGCGTACGCGAGCGTTTATGAAAATGGGCTCCGACAAACATCGGTCGATCCAGGTTTTGTTCCAAACTACAAGATCGATCGCGGTGGCGTATGCTTGAGACCTGAGCAACAGATAGACGTGCTGTCCACCGTGTTCGATCCTCGTTCGCGTCAAACGACGTACAAGGCGGCCGTGTGCATAAAAAATGACGACACGCTCCTGGAATGTATCGAGCTCATCGGGTACTCCGGTACATCAGTAGTTGAGACGGAGACTCCGATGAGTACATCGATTTATGTTCGTGTTGTGTTGGCGTTAGCGTGCATCGTGGTGGTCTATGGGACAGCGTCGCGACGAGAAATTGATTCGCCCGCGGGCTCACCGCGCGACGCTGTCCAAGATGAAATGTTCCGACGATCCGCGCAAGAGCCGTGCTCCGTGGATGATGAAGATGCGGAGAAAGCAACCGTGGATCGAATTGGTGAGATGATTCATGGAGAAAGTTCAAGTTCAGAAGCAGAGCGGGAACAAATCGTCGATGAACCTGAGCTCGAAGAGCCCGTGTCTGTCGCTGCGACGCAGCAAAGTGATGATTCTGCCTTGATCAACCACGAATTGACGGCAGTTGAGAAGCACAAACCGCCGGTCGATCGCATACTAGTGCAAGAGCCAAACCGACGTAAAGGAAAGAAGGAGAATGAAACGACGCCTCGCAAGAAAGAGAAGGCAGAGACAGGCAGAGACAAGGCGAAGGGGTCCCGCTCTGAGACCGATCAAAAGCAGAGACGAGCCCGTGATAAAAAATCGCAGCAAAGAGTCGAAGCTGAAAAGACGCAGAACGTTGTGACCAAGCCGCTTGGCCCCGTTCGGTTAGCACCACGCTCTGTTTTTCGTAAAAAAACACTATCAGTCGCTTCGTCGGACAAGGCGACATCGCACGCCGGCGAAAGGGGTTCGCCTCAGGCGCACTTTGATATGTACAACACGATGTTTTCAGAAGCGATCGGTGACGATTCGTACGCACGTAGATCAGAGCAAGGCACGCCACCTGGATCTGTGCGCGAATATACGACGCCTCCGCATTCGCGACCGAGCAGCGTTCGCAATTACGACATGTGGGCAGCACCCGCATCCAGCCGCGGAAACGGCGACATGTGGAGCGGTGACGCTCGATCGACTACAGGTCTACATTCTAGTAATCTCTTCAGCTTCCCGAGCGATGGAGACGGCGTGCGAGCAAGCACGTCACTTCGCGACTCCGAACCATTTTCGCCGCAAAGCTCGACGAGGAGCGGATGGCAAAGCATGTTGTCCCAGTGGGAGGAGCGAGAGGATCGCGATGAGAAAAGCAAAAGTCGTTCGCGCGACGACAGCTTTTCGCACTCATAGTATCGCTTATAATAGTCTAAGTCTAGATGATATCATCTTCTAAGCCTAATTCCTTCAGTGTGTATCGCCACAGCTTCTCTGCCTCGCCTTCGACGAGCGCATACTTGCTCGGCGTACGCTCCTCGCACTCGGATGTAAAATACGGCCCGATGGTGGCGCTCGCCACCGCCTCGGTTCTTGTCGCACAGTACAGCGAACATCGCGCGCCTTGGTCAGCAGTGAGCAAAATTCGCTCGAATAATATCTTATACAAAGACTGTAACCACATCGGAAGCGTGCGAACGACGCCAGTGACGATGTTTCCAGGGTGCAACACCAGCGCGCGCGTGCCCGGCGCCTTTGCGCGCAGACGCGCGTCGAGCGCCTTTACGAATAGCACCTCCGCGAGCTTGCTGGACGCATACGCCGCTTGCGAGCTGTACGACGAGCGTTTAAAGTCCATATCACTCAAATTTAACCCCGTGCACAATTCGTGCAGCTTACTACTCACGAAAACCACCCTCGCATCCCCAGTCTCCGCCCCAGTCTTTCGCAGAGCGTTCAACAGCGTCATCGTCAGCAACGCCGGTGCCAGGAAATTCGCCTGTAAATGCTGCTCCCGCCCATCGCTCGTCCTGACGTACGCTCCAGACATATCGAAAATCCCGGCATTATTGATCAACACGTCCAACCGTTTCTCACGTTGTTGAAACGCCTTCGCGAACGCTTCGACGCTCGCGAGCGAGTCCAAATCCAACGCCATCACCGCGCAGTCCGGCGGCGCCGTCCCGACCGCCGCCGCCTCCTTCGTCCAACGCTCGACCAATGCCTCGGCCTTTGAGGGAGTGCGACACGCCAAAACGACGCGCGCGCCGCGTTTGACGAGCGCACGCGCGGTGGTGACGCCGATTCCGCTCGTCGGTCCGGTCACTACGCACGTCTTGCCGCGCAGGTCGTCGACGATGACGTCCTCGGCGCGGCTCGGGAGGTGCTTGCAGTGATAACGCTGCAGGAGGATGTCGTTCAGAATGTCCAGACGGCATCGGACGCGCGCGAAAACGTCGAAGAGCATGGTGCGCGAGCGCGCGTGTGGGCGCGAAGTGAAGCGAGGCGCGGCGAAGCGTCGTTACGTAAATGGATATTGATACTGACACAACGTACGCGGGGCGCCGTTAGACGGCCATTTTCATCTCAATTTTAGGGTGGGGATCGTAACCGACGATCTCGAAGTCGTCAAAGGTGAAGGAGTCGATATCCTTCTTTTCCGGGTTGATTTTCAAAATCGGAAACGGTCGCGGCTCGCACGCGAGCTGCTTTTCGAGCGGCTCCACGTGGTTCGAGTATACGTGCGTGTCTCCGCAGCAGTGCACAAAATCACCAGGTTTCAAACCGCAAACTTGCGCAATCATGCACGTGAGCAAGGAATACGAAGCGATATTGAAAGGAACGCCCAGACCCATGTCGCACGAGCGTTGGTACATTTGGCAGCTCAACTCGCCGTTGGCAACGTAAAACTGGCAGAACATGTGGCACGGTGGCAACGCCATCTCCTTCAACGCCGCCGGATTCCACGCCGTGAGTAAAATGCGACGATCGTTCGGGTTGTTCTTGATCTTGTGAATGACCTCAGCGAGTTGGTCCACGCCCTTGCCAGTGTAGTCGGCGTGCATGTTCGTGTACTCGGCGCCGAAGTGTCTCCACTGGAATCCGTACACCGGACCGAGATCACCGACTTCGCGTTCAGTCAAACCAATAGAATCCAAGTACTCGCGACTTCCGTTACCATCCCAGATGTTGATCTTTTTCTCGGCCAACTTGTTCGCGTTCGTCTCGCCGGCGACGAACCACAGCAACTCTTCCGCGACGCCGCGCCAGAAGACGCGCTTGGTCGTGAGAAGTGGAAACGATCGGCGAAGATCGAAACGCATTTGATTGCCAAACGTAGAAATCGTCCCAGTGCCGGTGCGATCGCCCTTCACCGCGCCTTGATCGATGATTTCGCGAATCATTTCCAAGTACTGGTATTCTTCGTGCTTGATCGAGCAACCCGCGGGCAGAACCTCGTCGGCCTTCGGGCGGAACTTTCCGCTCTCGGCGTCGGCAGTGACGTACGTCAAAAATTGAAACCTCGTGCCTTTCTCAATCATGGGCTTGGACTGTCCATAGAGCTTGAACTTGGTGGCGTCGATCTTCGGGATGAAGGCGTCGCATTCGAATTCGCCCTCCACCTCGGTGAGGTGCACGGCTTCGCACTTTTCGCTTTGAAGCGCCTCTTCGTAAATTTGCGCCCCACCGATCACAAACGTCTTCTCAATCCTCTTTTCGCTCGACGAAATCGCGCTCAGCGCGTCATCGATGGACTTACGCACCAGCACCCCCTCCGGCAGCGTCTCCGCGCCGTTATTATTCTCGTCGTTCGCCTCCGCCAATCCCCCGCTTCGACTCAGCACGATGTTCAACCTTCCCGGCAGCGGTCTGAATTTCCCCGGAATCGATTCCCACGTCTTTCTCCCCATCACCACCGCGTTCATCGCGTCCCCGTCCCGCGTCTCGCTCGTAATCTTTTTAAAGTATCCCATGTCCCCCGCGAGTCGCCACGGCAGCGCGTTCTCCCTCCCGATCCCTCCCTCGCGCGTCGCCGCGACGACGACTTGAAACTTTCCATCGCACATCGCGCTCGCGCGGTCTCGTTTCATGCCTCGCGCCGCCGTCGCCGTCGTCGTCGTCCCGCGTCGCGTCGCGTTCGAATTCAAAGTCGGTCCCTTCGCGCG
>Ga0181596_10000503_pt1 | contig 40463 bp, 33 predicted proteins | sample 041ome_6_FD_148655 | JGI IMG/M metagenome (GOLD analysis project Ga0181596, IMG submission 148655) | Coastal salt marsh microbial communities from the Groves Creek Marsh, Skidaway Island, Georgia - 041402US metaG (spades assembly) | ecosystem: Environmental > Aquatic > Marine > Intertidal zone... | reverse complement strand
AATGTGACGCGCCACTAGTTCGCCAGTAAGCCATTACCTACATATAAATGGCCATCCACTTACATGACTTTTAAGATCATCCTTATTGTGAATTAGCTCTCACAATTTTTAGGAACTATCGTCCCACTAATTAATCATCCAATATCGTCCACTGCTACATAATTCACACTTTGCACAGTTGCCCGACACTCTCCATGGGGCTAGGATGCCCACCTCACAAGGGACATGCGCAACTTATTGCACATTAAAGTGCGCAACTTATTGCGCAGTTTAATCTGTATCAAGCCACCAGCAGAGAATCTGCCGGCTTATTTTAAGTTACCCGCAGCAATAATCGAGTCATGGAATGACGTACTCAAACAAGCTCACCGCTCATTATTTAGAGCTGGCAAAAACCCCTATTAATGAGGGTAACTTTGCTGGTACTGACGTACGTTATTCCACGGAATATGAAGTTCTCGAAAACGAACTTGGCAAAGCCACAGCGCTGCATGAAACGGCTGCAATTGACTGGCAAAAAGTCCGCGAAAACAGCGAGATATTGCTCAGTGCCCACTCCAAGGATTTACGCGTAGCCGCCTGGCTGATCTGGGGGCTGTACCAGCGCGAATCCTTCCCCGGCCTGCAGGCCGGCTTCAGCTTGCTGCACTACCTGTGCCTCAACCACTGGGCCGAACTGCACCCGCGCAAGCCGCGTACCCGTGCCGCCGCCATCAGTTGGCTGATTCCACGCCTGGAGCAGGCGCTGGCCGAACATGTACCGATTGGCGAACAACTGGCGCTGTTCCGCAGCCTGGCCGAACAACTGCGTGCTCTGGAAGCCTGCCTGGCCGAGCACCTGGGCGAAGATGCGCCGCTGCTGCTGCCGCTGTGTCGGCGCCTCGATGAGCTGGTAAAACGCGCCAGCCAGGGCCAGCCCGAACCCGGCTCAGTGGGCGCCGCGATTGCCCAGGTCAAACAGGCCGCCAGCCAGATGCTCACCCCTGGCGCCCCTGTGGAAAGTGAAAAGGAAGCGCACAAGAGCCTGCGCAGCCTGCAAGACCAGGCCCGCCCGTTGTGTGCCTATTGGCTGAAACAGAAAGCCAGCGACCTGCGCGCCCTGCGCCTGGCGCGCACCCTGCTGTGGCTGCCCATCGACAGCCTGCCGGAACGCAACGCCGAACAGATCACCGCGCTGCGCGGCCTGCCCGCCGACAAGCTGGCCAGCTACCAGGAGCGCTACCAGAACGGCCAGTACGCCGACCTACTGGTCGACCTGGAAGCCAGCATCGCCCGCGCACCCTTCTGGCTCGACGGCCAGCATCTGGTCTGGCAGTGCCTGCATGAGTTGGATGCCGAACAGGCGATGCGCGAAGTGGAAATCCAGCTCGCGCTGTTTATGCAGCGCATGAGCGGTCTGGAAGAACTGCGTTTCCACGACGGCAGCGCCTTTGCCGACGCGCAAACCCGCGCCTGGATCAGCTCCCACGTGCTGCCCCATGTACAAGCAGCGGTGAATGAAAGTGCCCCGGCGGCCAACGACAGCGGCAGCCAGCCAGCCTGGGAAATGGCCCTACAAGACACCCTGCCCAAGCTGCGCAAGGACGGCCTCAAATCCGCCGTGCAACAACTCAAATTGGGTCTGGCCACAGCACGCGGCGGCCGCGAACGCTTCTTCTGGCAACTGACCCTGGCGCGCCTGTGCTACAGCGCGAAGAAGTATGACCTGGCCAAGACTCAACTCGAATCGCTCGACCAGACGCTACAGGCCACCGGCCTGGGCGACTGGGAACCCGATCTCGCCCTGGACGTACTGCGCATGCTGCACAGCTGCTGTGAGCTGTTGCCGCAGAACCATGCGGTGCGTGAAAGCAAGGAAGAGATCTACCGCAGGTTGTGCCACCTCGATCTTGAAGTGGTACTGGACTAGGCCCTCGGGCCATAACCGTAACGGAGAATGACCATGGCCAAAGAAGGCTCGGTAGCCCCCAAGGAACGCATCAACGTCACTTTCAAACCTGCCACTGGCGGCGCTCAGGAAGAGATCGAACTGCCACTGAAACTGATGGTTCTGGGTGACTTCACCCAACGCGCCGACGATCGCAAGATCGAAGACCGCAAGCCGATCAGCATCGACAAGAACAGCTTCGACGAAGTGCTGGCCAAACAGGAACTCAACCTGACCTTCGGCGTGCCCAACCGCCTGCAGGACGACGCCGAAGGCGACGACCTGGCCGTGCAACTGCGCATCAACTCGATGAAGGACTTCAACCCGGCCAACCTGGTCGAGCAAGTCCCTGAGCTGAAAAAGCTGATGGAACTGCGCGACGCCCTGGTTGCCCTAAAAGGCCCGCTGGGCAACGCGCCGGCCTTCCGCAAGGCGATCGAAAGCGTGCTGGCGGATGACGACTCGCGTGACCGCGTACTCGGCGAACTCGGCCTGGCTGCCCAAGGCAAGCTGGACTCCTGATTCAATTAACAAGGAAGCTAATTCATGAGCACTAGTGCAGCAGTAGAAAGCGGTCGCAGCGCCGCCGACCTCGGCATCCTCGACCGCATCATTGCCGAGACCAAACTGACTCCGGACGACGAAGCCTATGACATCGCCAAGCGCGGCGTGTCGGCCTTTATCGAAGAGTTGCTGAAACCGCAGAACGAAAATGAGCCGGTAAAAAAGGCCATGGTCGACCGCATGATCGCGGAGATCGACGCCAAGCTCAGCCGGCAGATGGACGAAATCCTGCATAACGCCGAATTCCAGGCCCTGGAGTCCTCCTGGCGCGGCCTTAAGTTGCTGGTGGATCGCACCAATTTCCGCGAAAACATCAAGCTGGAGATCATCAACGCCTCCAAGCAAGATCTGCTTGATGACTTCGAAGACAGCCCGGAAATCATGCAGTCCGGCTTGTACAAGCACATCTACACCGCTGAGTACGGCCAGTTCGGCGGCCAGCCAGTCGCTGCTCTGATCGCCAACTACTTCTTCGACCCGAGCGCGCCGGACGTCAAGACCCTGCAATACGTTGCCAGTGTCGCCAGCATGTCCCACGCGCCGTTTATCGCCGCTGCCGGTCCGAAGTTCTTCGGTCTGGAAAGCTACACCGGCCTGCCGGACCTGAAAGACCTGAAGGATCACTTCGAAGGCCCGCAGTTCGCCAAATGGCAGAGCTTCCGCGAGCAAGAAGATGCCCGCTATGTTGGCCTGACCGTACCGCGCTTCCTACTGCGCAACCCGTACGACCCGGAAGACAACCCGGTGAAGACCTTCGTCTACAAAGAAAACGTCGCCAACAGCCACGAGCATTACCTGTGGGGCAACACCGCCTACACCTTCGCCTCCAAACTGACCGACAGCTTCGCCAAGTTCCGCTGGTGCCCGAACATCATCGGCCCGCAGAGCGGTGGCGCAGTAGAAGACCTGCCGTTGCACCACTTCGAAAGCATGGGCGAGATCGAAACCAAGATCCCGACCGAAGTGCTGGTCTCCGACCGTCGTGAATACGAACTGGCCGAAGAAGGCTTTATCGCCCTGACCATGCGCAAAGGCAGCGATAACGCCGCGTTCTTCTCCGCCAACTCGGCGCAGAAACCAAAATTCTTCGGCATCAGCGAAGAAGGTAAAACGGCTGAACTGAACTACAAACTCGGCACCCAGCTGCCTTACATGTTCATCATCAACCGTCTGGCCCACTACCTGAAAGTGCTGCAGCGCGAGCAGATCGGCGCCTGGAAAGAGCGCACCGACCTGGAGCTGGAACTCAACAAGTGGATCCGCCAGTTTGTTGCCGACCAGGAAAACCCGAGCTCCGAAGTACGCAGCCGCCGTCCGCTGCGCGCCGCCCAAGTGATCGTCAGTGATGTGGATGGTGAGCCGGGCTGGTACCGCGTCAGCCTCAACGTGCGCCCGCACTTCAAGTACATGGGTGCCGATTTCACCCTGTCGCTCGTCGGCAAGCTGGACAAGGAGTAACACCCAGTGAGCTACGGAAGCCTATTCGAGCGCCTCGGCGGTGAAGCCAGCCAGCGCGCTGGCTGGAGCCGCGAGGTCGCCGCAATGGCCTCCGTGGCGACTCATCTGGCGAAAATGCTCAGCACCCGGGCGGGCAGCGTACAAACGCTGCCCGACTACGGGTTGCCCGATCTCAACGATATGCGCCTGTCACTGCACGATTCACTGCAGCAGGCGCGTATCGCCATCGAACGCTTTATCGAAGCGTACGAACCGCGTTTAAGCGAAGTGCGGGTGATTTCCCTGCCCCGCGACAACAACCCGCTGAGCCTGGCCTTTGCCATCGAAGGCCTGCTGGAAGTCGACGGTTTTAAACGCCAAGTCAGTTTCTCCGCACGCCTGGACGGCAGCGGACAGGTCAAGGTCAATTAAGGAGAGCCCATGTCCGGTAAACCCGCAGCCCGCGTCAGCGACCCCACTGCCTGCCCAATTCCCGGCCACGGCACCAATCCGATTGTCGCCGGCTCCCCCGACGTACTGTTCGATAGCCTGCCCGCCGCCCGCATGGGCGACCCCACCGGCTGCGGCAGCGCACTGGCCAGCGCGGTTATTCCCACCGTGCTGATCAACGGCAAACCGGCGACCACGATTGGAACCGTGGGTAGTCATGGCAATGTGGTTGTGGCGGGCTCAGGGACGGTGTTGATTGGGGCTAGCGGCGGTGGGGCGGCGTTTACTGCGCCTCTGCCGTTGCTCATGAAGGGGTTCGATATCTGTGTTCAATTGCTGGACCAAGCAAGCGGTGCGCCAATGAAAGACATGGCCTATACCGCAACCCTGGAAGACGGCAGCCAAGTGCATGGCAAGACGGACGCAAATGGCTTGACGCGGCCCCTGGGCAAGAAGGACGTACCGCAATCGGTTGCCTTTTCTGTAAAGCCGAGCTGGATATTGCGAGGGGAATGAAATGACTGAAGCAGCGGTTTCACTCGGTACTGTAAAAACGACCCCCGCTCTGGATCAAAGTCCTGCTCAGTTATATCTGGTCGGACAGGAAGACTTTGTCATTCCTGTAGTTTTCCCTGACTACCTGATTCATATCGATGGCTACGAAGCCGAGATTTTTGGACGGAAAATTACTATCCCTGCACAGAAAGCCCCTTACCTTGGCCACGCTGGTGTCTTGATTATTAATGGCAAAACAGGACTTACCAAATATTACGAATACGGCCGATATGGGCCAAATGGGAAAACCCGCTCAGGGCTGATTCCTGATGTAACTCTAAAAGGAGGAATGATCACCGAGTCATCGTTAAAGAAAACTCTACGCGCGGTCTCCAGTGAGCATGGGCAGTCAGGGATAGTCGCTGGTGTGATATTGCGCGGCCAAGTGTTCGATCAGGCATTGGCTTGGCTTAAAGCCAAAGAGGCAGAGAACTCCGACCCGAAACGCCAGGCATATGACCTCGGCGATCACAACTGTATGACTTTTGTCGCTGATTTAGTCGATCACATTGGGCTAGATAGTCCCTTTCGCCCACCTGTCGTGGTTCCAAGCGCATATATGAAGCAGTTTCAGTTCAGCAACCCTGATCTGGAATACGACTTTGCCAAAGATACTTTGGAGATAACGGATTGAAAGCTCTGAAGTTGATATCCCTAGCGGTAACAGCACTACTACTCATCCTGATATTGGTCGTAGTCCTCTTTTTCCAGCTGGAGCCAATAGTTGCAACACCTCCACCGCTAAACGATCACCCAAATGCCCAATGGAGTGGTGGCGTAGATGGTGGGTCATTCTTTGAAATTACGAACGCCGTTCCACCACGTTACTTTCTCGAAATTCGCTACGAGAACGGCACTCTATGGACTCAAGGCTGGGTAACCGGGCAAGGGCAGAAGCTCAACAATACTGATTTTCTTGGTTACTACGGCGGAGATACCGTCGAGCTTACGAATGGCAAGCAGCTTCAACTGGAGAACCAGGATGGCACTCCAATTGACATGGAATAATGCGGAAAATATGAGTCGGCAGCGGATTATGGCATTTATATGCCACGCAACCGTATGCCTGCTTTTCCCGCTAGCCAGCAGTCTTGGCTTCCAGCTCTACACCGCTCTCTTTGTCTCTCCGTTTTCGAGGGAAGTGGCTATAGGTTTAGCGGTGGAGCTAATTTTCGCGGCCTTTGTTTTGGCCAATGCTCTAATAGCCATGACCATCAGAATAAAAGTAAAGATCGCACTGGTCAGTGCGCTGGTAATAGCAAGCCTCTTCTATTTGCTACCTCAACATCCGTTACGCGCACTGTTCTTCGCTGGCGTGTCAGGCGTCCTAAGTTTGACAGCCATCTATGTCACGAAGCGGCTCGCTCCTGAGCCGACACATTTCGACAGCCACCGAATCAAGGATTGATCGTGTCTTTTAACCACTACTACCAGAGCGAACTCACCGCCCTGCGCCAACTCGGCAAGCGGTTTGCCGAGCGCAGCCCGGCGTTGGCGCCGTTTCTTGGGCAGGCGGGGCGCGACCCGGATGTCGAGCGCCTGCTGGAGGGGTTCGCCTTTCTGACTGGGCGCTTGCGGCAGAAGCTCGATGACGAGTTGCCGGAGCTGACTCACTCGCTGATGCACCTGCTGTGGCCGAACTATATGCGCCCGCTGCCAGCGTTCAGCATGTTGCAGTTCGACCCGCTAAAGCGGCCGGGCGGTGCCTTGCTGGTGCCACGCCATACGCCGGTGGAATCCAAGCCGATCCAGGGCGTGACCTGCCGTTTCCGCACCGCCTTCGCCACCGAGGTGCTGCCACTGGCGCTGAATGGCCTGGATTACTCGGTCAAGGGTGATGGTGCGCTGCTCAGCCTGCGTCTGGCGATGAGTGCCGATGGGCATCTGGGTGATCTCGACCTCAAGCAGTTGCGCCTGCACTTGGCCGGTGAGCGCTATATCAGCCAGTTGCTGTACCTGAGTCTGCTGCGTCACCTCGGCGGCGTGCAGTTGGTGTTGCTGAATGCGGCCGGCAAGCCGTTGCAGGGTGCTGATGATCGCCCATTGCTGCCGCTGCAACTGCCGGCCAACAGTGTGCAGCCGGTGGGTTTTGCTGAAGATCAGGCGCTGATCCCCTACCCGCTGAACACCTTCCGCGGTTACCGCTACCTGCAGGAATACTTCGCCTTTCAGGACAAGTTCCTGTTCGTCGACCTGCTCGGCCTGGATGCACTCAAGCGCATTCCCGAGGACGTGCTCAAGCAGGCGCGCGGCATCGAGCTACGTTTCGATATCCACAAGGCCGGCGTGCAACGTATCCGCCCGACGTTGGATAACGTGCGTTTGTACTGCACGCCAGTGGTCAACCTGTTCGCCCACGACGCCATCCCGATTCGCCTGGATGGCAAGCAGGATCAATACCTGCTCTTACCTTCCGAGCTCGACTCGCAGCACTGCGGTGTGTTCTCCGTGGACCGGGTAACCGGCTGGAAGCCCGGCGGCAAGGGTTACGAGGAGTACGTGCCGTTCGAATCCTTCGAACACGACGCCAGTTTCGACGTACCCCTGGCGCGCCCGCATTACAGCGTACGACAGCAACCGTCGCTGCTCGGCGACGGCCTGGAAACTTACCTGAGCTTCGGCCTGCGTAACCTCGATCAGCATGAAACCTTGTCGATTGAGCTGACCTGCACCAACCAAAACCTGCCGCGCCAGCTGGGCCTCGGCGATATCTGCATGCCCAGCGAAGACACCCCGGAGTTTCTGACTTTCCGCAATATCAGCGCAGTAACACCCAGCTACGCGCCGCCGCTGCACCGCGACTTTCTGTGGAAGCTGATCAGCAATATGTCGCTGAACTACCTGTCGCTGGCCAACGTCGAGGCGCTCAAGGTGATTCTCGAAACCTACGATCTGCCGCGCTATTACGACCAGCACGCGGAGAAAGTCAGCAAACGCCTGCTCGATGGCCTGAAGAGCATCAGCCATCAACACGTCGACCGCCTGCACCGCGGCCTGCCGGTGCGCGGAGTGCGCACGCAATTGACGATCAATCCCGAGGGCTACGTCGGCGAGGGCGATCTGTTTCTCTTTGCCACCGTGCTCAATGAGTTCTTCGCCCTGTACGCCAGCCTCAACTCGTACCACGAGCTGCGCGTACAGAGTACCCAGGGAGAGGTGTACCAATGGACGCCGCGCATGGGGTTACAACCCCTGCTATGAAACGCTGCCCACCTCCACACAAGCTATCGACAGGCAGCGCGCTGTCGAGCGCAGCAGCGCCATTTACGAGGTGTGAATGAGCACGCTGAGCCCGACCCTAACGCCACCTGAGCGCCACACAGCAGGCCTGGATAGCGGCCTGAGCCGGCTCAGCCAGGGCATCCGCGAGTACAGCCTGTTCCAGGGCGTGCAGCTGGTGCTGGAGCGTTTACAAGCCGCCCATCCGGAGCTGGATGAAGAAGCGCTGTATCAGCGCCTGGAACTGCAAGCCAACCCAAGCATGGGTTTCCCCGGCAGTGACATCGATCGCGTGCAGTTTTTTGAGGAGCACGGCAAACTGCGCGCACGCATGCGCATCAACCTGGTCAGCCTGTTTGGGGCCGGCTCACCGTTGCCGGCCTTCTATGGCGAACAGGCCCTGGGCGACAGTGAAGACGGCAACCCCACGCGGGATTTCCTCGACCTGTTCAACAACCGCCTGCAACGCCTGCTGCTGCCAACCTGGCAGAAGTACCGCTACCACACACGTTTCCAGAGTGGCGCAGCCGACCCCTTCTCCGCGCACTTGTTTGCCCTGATCGGCCTGGGTGGCGAAACCATTCGCAGCGCCTCCGAGCTGAACTGGAAACGCCTGCTGCCCTACCTCGGCCTGCTCAGCCTGCGCGCCCATTCGGCGGCGCTGATCGAGTCGGTGCTGAGGTACTACTTCAAGCACGCTGACCTGCACATCGAGCAGTGCCTGGAACGCCAGGTGGAAATCCTCGGCGAGCAACGTAATCGCCTCGGTCTGGCCAACAGCCAACTAGGCGAAAGCCTGGTGCTCGGCGAGTTTGTGCGCGATCGCGGCGGCAAGTTTCGCATCCATGTACGCCAGCTCAACTGGGAGCGTTTCCACGAATTCCTGCCCATCGGCAGCGGCTACCAACCGCTCTGCGCGCTGGTGCGCTTCACCCTGCGCGACCCGCTGGATTACGACATCCGCCTGGAACTGCGCCAGGACGAAATACGCGAATTGCGCCTCGGCGCAGACAACCCTTGTTTACTGGGCTGGACCACCTGGCTGGGGCGTGACAACGCCGACGGCGTGGTCACCCTCGGCAGCAAAGCTCACTAAGGACAGTAGAGATAATGATCAACGTCGATTTGCAGCAACTGGTTCAGGCCCTCGACGCCGCCACTAAATATGACCTCGAATGCGCCGCCGAACGCTGCGTCGTGCGTGGTGGCAGCAAAATTCTGGTGGAAGACCTGCTGCTGGGCCTGCTGGAGCGCCCGGAAGGCCTGCTTAGCCGCGCCCTGCAGGACGCCGAAGTAGATGCTGGTGAATTGGCCCGGGCGCTGCAACCACGCGGCGAACACAGCGAATCGCGCAACCCGGTATTTGCCGCGGAACTGGTGCAATGGCTGCAGGACGCCCTGCTGGTCGCCAGCCTGGAACTCGGCCAGAGCCAGGTCGATGAGGCCGCGCTGATCCTCGCCCTGTTGCGCAACCCAATGCGTTACGCCGGCAGCCACTATCAGCCACTGCTGGCCAAGCTGAATGCCGAGCGTCTGCGCGAATTTGCCATGGCCCAGCAGCCGCAAACCACCGCCGGTAAACCAGCTGCCGGTGGCGAATCGAACCTATCGCGCTTTACCCACAACTTCACTCAGCAGGCCCGTGACGGCAAGCTCGACCCGGTGCTGTGCCGCGATGCGGCGATTCGCCAGATGATCGACATCCTCGCGCGCCGGCGCAAAAGCAACCCGATCGTGGTCGGTGAAGCCGGTGTTGGTAAAACCGCCATCGTCGAAGGACTGGCCCTGCGTATCGCTGCCGGCGAAGTGCCGGACGCACTCAAAGGTGTCGAGCTGCTGTGCCTGGATCTCGGTTTGCTGCAAGCCGGTGCCAGCGTCAAAGGCGAGTTCGAACGCCGCCTGCAGGGCGTGATCGATGAGGTCAAAGGCTCGCCCAAGCCGATCATTCTGTTTATCGACGAAGCCCACACCCTGATCGGCGCTGGCGGCCAAGCCGGCAGCGGCGATGCAGCCAACCTGCTCAAGCCCGCATTGGCGCGTGGCGAACTGCGCACCATCGCCGCCACCACCTGGAGCGAGTACAAAAAGTACTTTGAAAAAGACCCAGCCCTGGCCCGTCGCTTCCAGCCCGTGCAACTGCACGAGCCAACAGTCGAAGAAGCCGTGACCATCCTGCGTGGCCTGGCGCCGGTGTACGAGAAGAGCCACGGCATTTACCTGCGCGACGACGCAGTGGTCGCGGCGGCTGAGCTGTCCGCCCGCTACCTGGCGGGGCGCCAGTTGCCGGATAAAGCCGTGGATGTGCTCGACACCGCCTGTGCTCGCGTGCGCATCAGCCTGGCCGCCGCCCCGGAAGCGCTGGAGCGTTTGCGCGGTGAAATCGCCGAAGGCGAACGCCAGGGTGAAGCCATGGGCCGCGATATGGAAGCCGGTCTACAGATCGACAGCGAAGCCCTCGCTCAACTGCAACAGCGCCTCAGTGAGGCCCGCGCTGAGCTGGAACAGATCGAAACCCGCTGGTCGGTGCAGCGCGAACTTGCCGAACGTTTGCTGGAGTTACGCAAACAGTGTGCGATGGCGCGTCAGGCCAGCAGCGAAGAACAAGACGACGCTGAGCCGGAATACGACTTGGCTCAACTGGAAGCGGAGCTGCGCGAAATTCAAGCCGAACTGGCGACTGCCCAGGCCCAAGAGCGCCTGGTCAGCTTCGAAGTGTGCCCGCGCTTGGTCGCCGAAGTGATCAGCCACTGGACCGGCGTACCGCTGAGCCAACTGGCGCGCGAGCACAACAGCAAGGTACTGAGCTTTGCCAACGACCTGCGCCAGCGCGTGCGTGGCCAGGAACAAGCCATCGCCGCACTGGACCGCTCCATGCGCGCCACCGCTGCTGGTTTGAACCGCTCCGATGCGCCGGTGGGCGTATTCCTGCTGGTCGGCCCCAGCGGCGTCGGTAAAACCGAAACCGCTCTGGCCCTGGCCGACCTGCTGTACGGCGGTGAGCGCTTCCTCACCACCATCAACATGTCCGAGTTTCAGGAGAAGCACACCGTCTCCCGGCTGATCGGCGCGCCACCCGGTTACGTCGGCTACGGCGAAGGCGGCATGCTCACCGAAGCCGTGCGGCAAAAACCCTACTCCGTGGTGCTGCTTGATGAGGTGGAAAAAGCCGATCCGGACGTAATGAACGTGTTTTATCAGATCTTCGACAAGGGCGTGGCGAACGACGGTGAAGGGCGTGAGATCAACTTCCGCAACTGCCTGATTCTGATGACCAGCAACCTCGCCAGCGAGCGTATCGCCAGCCTCTGCCAGGACGACCAGCGACCCGCTGCGGAAGATTTGGAAAATGCGATTCGCCCGACCCTGAGTCAGCACTTCAAGCCAGCGCTGCTCGGCCGTATGCGCGTGGTGCCGTACTACCCGATCAATGGCGACGTGCTCAACGAGCTGGTCGGTCTCAAATTGGTGCGCTTTGGCGAGCGTCTGCAACGTCGTCAGTTGCAGTTCAGCTACGCGCCTGCCCTGCTGGAAAATCTGGCCGAGCGCTGCAGCCACAGCGACAGCGGCGCACGCCTGATCGACCACCTGATCGACCAGCACCTGCAACCGCTGGTGGTCGACCGCTTGCTAGATGCCATGGCCAACGGTGAAACGTTGCAACGCGTGCACGCCACCCTGGACGGTGAAGGAGCGGTGGTCTGTGAGTTCGCTTAACGTGCCGCTGATGTTCAGCCAGGTGCCGCAGCCGCTGCATTACGCCGAAACGCTGCTGCAGCATTTCGCCCTGCTGGCCCGGGCGGCCACGGGCGATGCATTGCTCGGCGGCCTGGTGGAAAGTGCCGCGCAGTTGTCGGGTTGCGAGCTGAGCCAGCTGTACCTGCTCGACGCCACCCACACCCGCCTGACCCTGTCCGCCGAATGGCAGGACGGCGTGCTGCAACCGCGCGCCGAGTCCAGCCTGCCCAGCGACTATGACGGCGAGCAGTTGCTGCAATACTGCCTGTGCCAGAACCAGACGCTCAGCCTTAATGAGCTGGACAGCAGCTTGCACCAGACCGGCTTCCTTCCCGAGGCCCCACACGCGTGGCGCAGCTTGCTGTGCCAGCCGTTGCTCGACGAACAGAAACAGGTCAACGGCCTGCTGCTGATCGCCAGCCAGCGTGCCCGTGAGCTGCAAGGCTTCGCCGGCTCGCTGGGGCATCTGGGCAGCTTTGCTATTGCCCAATTGCACCTGCTGCAACGCCTGCGCACAGCGGATGCGCCGTACATCGCAACAGCGGTCAGCACGCCTTGCGCCAGCGGTTACGGGCTGATCGGCGACAGCCCGGCCATGCGCAGCGTCTACCAACTGATCAGCAAAGTACTGCACAACCCGGTCAGCGTATTGCTGGCGGGCGAAACCGGTACCGGCAAAGAATTGGTCGCCCGCGCCATTCACGATTGCGGCTTCCGCCGCAGCAAAGCCTTTGTGGTGCAGAACTGTGCGTCGCTGCCGGAAAACCTGCTGGAAAGTGAACTGTTTGGTTATCGCAAAGGCGCCTTCAGCGGCGCCGATCGCGACCATCAGGGCCTGTTTGATTCAGCCGATGGCGGCACGCTGTTCCTCGATGAAATCGGCGATATGCCGCTCAGCCTGCAAGCCAAACTGCTGCGCGTATTGCAGGAAGGCGAAGTGCGCCCGCTGGGCTCGACCAGCACGCACAAGGTCGATGTGCGCATCGTCTCGGCCACGCACCACAACCTGCGCAACCTTGTAGAAGAAGGTCGCTTTCGCGAAGACCTGTTCTACCGCTTAGCCCAGTTCCCTATCGAACTGCCGGCCTTGCGCGAGCGTGAGCAGGACATCCTCACCCTGGCCCGGCACTTTGCCGACAAGGCCAGTGCCTTTCTGCAACGCAACCCGTGCCGCTGGGCTGACCGCACCCTGGATCAACTGGCCAGCTACGCCTTCCCCGGTAACGTGCGTGAGCTCAAAGGCATGGTCGAGCGTGCGGTGCTGCTCTGCGAAGGCGGCGAGCTGCTGCCCGAGTACTTCAATCTGCGCCAAGACAGCAGCCCGGACGACAGCGGCATGAACCTGCGCGAACGCATGGAACGCGTCGAACGCAGCCTGCTGCTCGACTGCCTGCGCAAAAACCGTGGCAACCAAACCAGCGCTGCCTGCGAACTGGGCCTGCCGCGCCGCACCCTGCTGTACCGCATGCAGCGGCTGAGTATCAGCCCAGCTGATGTGTAAGGCTTAAGGAGAAGAGCATGTTCAACGCCGCCAACCAGACCCATTTCAGCCTAAGCATCGAGGGCCTCGCGCACGATCTGCAGGTGCTTGAATTCAAGGGTCGTGAGGCCATTAACCAGCCGTTTGTATTCGAGCTGGAGCTGATCAGCGAACGCCCCGACCTCGATCTGGAAAGCTTGCTGCACCAGCCTGCGTTTCTCGCCTTTGCCCCTGGCGGCAGCGGTATCCATGGCCTGATCTACCGTGTGGCCCAAGGCGACTCTGGGCAACGCCTGACCCGCTATCACGTCACCCTGCGCCCGCAACTGGCGTACCTGGCGCATCGCACCAACCAACGCATCTTTCAGCACCTGACGGTCGAAAAAATCATCAGTCAGGTGCTCGACGAGCACGGCATCCAGAGCAACGCCTATCAGTTCGAATTCGGCCAAACCGTCTACCCCGAGCGCGAATACTGCGTGCAGTACGACGAGTCTGACCTGCACTTTATCCAGCGCCTGTGTGAGGAAGAAGGCATTCACTACCACTTCCAGCACAGCGAACAAGGCCATGTGCTGGTCTTCGGTGACGACCAAACCGTGTTCCCCAAACTGCCTACCACGGCTTATCAGCAGGACAGTGGCCTGGTCGCCGATGAGCCGGTGGTCAAGCGCTTCGCCTTACGCCTGGAAACCCGTACCAGCCGGGTAACCCGTCGCGACTACGACTTCGAAAAACCCAAACTGTTGATGGAGGCCGCCTTCACCAGCGAGTTCCAGCCCGACCTGGAAGACTACGATTACCCCGGCCGCTTTGTTGAACGTGAGCGCGGCAAGCATCTGGCCAAACGCAACCTCGAACGTCATCGCAGCGATTACGAACTGGCCCAGGGTGAAAGCGACCAACCGCTGCTGCTCAGCGGCCACTTTCTCAACCTCAGCGAGCACCCGCGTGATGACTGGAACCAGCTGTGGCTGCTGACGGAAATCAGCCATGAAGGCAAACAGCCGCAGGTGCTGGAAGAGTCGGTGACCAGCCACACTCAAGTCAGTGACGGCTTCCAGCAGGGTTACCGCAACAGCTTCAACGCCACGCCCTGGGATGTGCTGCATCGCCCAGCGCTTAAGCATGCAAAACCCAAAGTCTTGGGCAGCCAGACGGCCGTGGTCACCGGCCCTGCGGGTGAAGAGATTCACTGCGATCAGTACGGCCGCGTCAAAGTGCAGTTCCACTGGGACCGCGAAGGCCAAGCCAACGACACCACCAGTTGCTGGCTACGCGTGAGTTCAAGCTGGGCCGGCGACCGCTATGGCGCGGTTGCCATCCCGCGCATCGGCATGGAAGTGCTGGTGACCTTCCTCGAAGGCGATCCCGATCAGCCGCTGGTCACCGGCTGTCTGTACCACGCCGAACACGTGGTGCCTTACGACCTACCCGCGAACAAAACCCGCAGCCTGTTCAAAACCCTGAGCAGCCCCGACGGTGGCGGTTATAACGAACTGCGCATCGAAGACAAAAAAGGTGCAGAGCAGATCTATCTGCACGCCCAGCGCGACTGGGACGAGAACATCGAGCACGACCAAAAGATCCGCATCGGCAACCAACGCCACGATACGGTCGAAGCCAACAGCTACAGCGAGTTCCAGGCCGAAGAACACCGCACCACCCACGCCGACCGCAAAGTGGAAACCCGCAGTAACGACCACCTCACGGTGGGCACCACCCAGCATGTGAAAGTCGGCACCGGTCAGTTCGTCGAAGCCGGCAACGAAATCCACTACTACGCCGGCAGCAAAGTGGTGATAGACGCCGGCATGGAACTCACCGCCAGCGGCGGCGGCAGCTTCCTCAAGCTCGATCCGGGTGGCGTCACCCTGAGCGGCGCAACCATCAAAATGAACTCCGGCGGCGCGCCGGGTAAAGGCACGGGGATCGGCATTCTGCCAGCCATTACTCCTGCGGCTGCCGCAATGGCCTTGGCGGGCAACCTGCTTAAAGGCCCGGCAGCCAATACTTTGGTGCCACCGCTTAAGCCACTAAAACTAGTCGAGGTTCTGGAGGAGGAAGAGGAAGAAGAGGAACTGGAAGAAGAGACACCAGTAGGCATCACCCTGCGCATTGGCGTGTTCTTCGATGGTACCGGGAATAACAAAGACAACAGCGAAACCGTAGCGGGTTGCTTTGCCAAAGATGTAAACCTTGAAGAAGCTGCCGAAGATATCCGAGCGCACTGTGAAAAATATGGATACGACGGAAAAGGGAGCTCACCCGACAATAGCTACGGGAATGATGTAAGCAACGTGGTGCGGCTCTATGAGCTTTATAAAAGCGATGCGGAAAATAAGTTAAATCCCGAGGAAGGAAAGGCAGCCCTACGAGTTTATGTTGAAGGAATTGGCACCAGCAGTGGCCTGGAAGACTCGCTCTATTCGCAGGCACTGGGCATCGGCGACATGGGCGTGGTGACCCGTGTCGAGCAAAGCCCGACGCTGCTGTTAAAGCAATTACGCCTGTTCCAAGCAAATAACCCCGAGCGGGTTATCGAGCGCATCGAATTCGATATCTTCGGTTTTAGCCGCGGTGCGGCCGCAGCCCGACATTTTGCCAATGAAGTACTCAAAGGCGAACGAGGCATCCTAATCCAAGCATTGCCCCTCGGAGCCAGAGGTTTGGCCAAGAGCTTTGCCTGGCGCCCGAAAACCGATGTAACAATCAATTTTGTCGGCCTGTTCGATACCGTGGCAGCAATTGCCAACCCTCTGTTCGGCGACTTCAGCGGCTCCAACAGCATTAACGCCGGAGTTAATCTCCACTTGCCCGCTGGCTGTGCCACTAAGGTTGTGCACTTGGTCGCACGAGATGAGATCCGTCGCAACTTCGCACTCAATAGTGCAGGAGAGGCCGACCTTGCACTGCCGGGCGTGCATTCCGATATTGGTGGCGGGTACCTGCCCCGCGCGAAAGAGAAGTTGCTACTCAGTCGACCCAAGAGCAGCACCGTTAGCCGTGCTCTTTCATCTCAAAGAAGCGCCGCCTACTTATCGACAATCAAGGAGCGTGAACACCTAGAAGAAACGAGCCAACTGGGGGTTCCACTTGGAGTGACCGTCTGGGAAAAAAACTTACCGCACAAACCGAAAGATAGCGGCGGCCCCGAGAAGCGCGTGTTTGCGGCTGTAAATATTGAAAGACCGGTGCACGGCGATCTCGCCTTGGTGTATTTGCGCATCATGCGCGAGCTTGCCGTCCGGTACGACGTGCCGTTCGATCTCATAGACGATTACAACCCCAAGTTCGCGCTTGCCGATGAGCTGAAACCGATCGCAGAAAAACTGCAGCTCTATGCCTTGGGAGCCAGCCCCTCCGCCAATCTGACGCCAACTGAAGAAGCGCTGCTGCGCCGCCGCTATATCCATCTGTCAGCCCACTGGAATGCCGCCAAGGGTTGGAATAGCAGCGGGCTGGATATCGTATTTATCAACGCCCCCACCGAAGATCGTAAGCGCGTGGTGCATCCCAATGAATAAACCACAACGGAGTCAGTCGATGAAAACCTGTCTCGCCCTGCTTATCAGCATGCTGCTGAGCGGCTGCGCCATCGGAGCGGATAAACCCTTGCCTTACGAGGCATGGCGTTTAGGTTTTTTTGCGCCGGACTATATGGAGGTCTGGATTGAAACGGTGGATGCAGTGGATATCAACGAGCGAACCTTTCGCGGTGTCGGTGGCGGTGTTGTTTCTATTGCCTACCCACCCGCTTTGAGCGGTAAGAGCATCCCCAAAACATTCAAAGGCAATCCGAAAGGCTGGCCAGAGCGGCCAGGTTGGGGAGCCGGTCGTTATGTCAGTGGCGCCAATCTGCCCAGGTTGATTTATGTGCGCTGGCAGTCCCTGGTCGAACCGCAAACCTATGAGGCCTATATCGAAATACCCGAATCAGCACGCTCGATGATGCGTAAGGGTGAAAAGGCTTACTGCGCCTATGACGATAAATGGATTACCGACTACCGCGAAGCTATCGGTATCGGCCTGGCGCCCGGCGGAATTGCTAAAGCTTGGGCTCTTGGCCCTTGCCTAGCACCTGTAGAGATAGCACGGGTAGAGGGAACGATAGACCCGCGCGGCCCCTATGAAGGTAAGTCAGGAGGACGGCACCGTCCTCTATCTGACACGTCAAAAGCCTATGTCGAAAAATTCGGCATTCCATATGGCAGCTGGTAAGGAGCCACACCTATGAAAAGGATTATTCCGTTTTTTTTATGCCTGTTTTTATCCGCCTGCGCCTCCTCCAGCGAAGCCCTGAATAAAGATCTGGCTGGCCACTATTACCTGCAAGGTGCCATGGAGATGGGTTCGGAGTTGTTGTTGCGCGATAACGGTAACTTCGAAGCAATCATGGCCTTTGGCAGCGCCAATGGTTACGCCAAGGGTAATTGGACGCAGGCTGGTCAGCGCTTAACGCTGCATCGTCAAGCCAGCGATACGGCCTCAGAGGAGGACCTTGGTCAGCTCTTCGATGGAATGGTTTTGCATATCCGCCCGAACTGCCTGGCTATCGAGGAAATGGACGGCTGCTACATCAAAGCCCCCAATCGCCAAGCAGCCGAATAATCCCAGTGCCTTACATACCCATCTTGGGTTCAGAACTATCGATGCCGGAGACACTCTTGAAACGCACCTACCTTCCCGCCGCCCTGCTCGCCCTGGCCCTGTGCCTCGCCGGCTGCAGCGGCAATTACAAGTTCAGCGACGACGAATACCGCCCCCTGGGCGACCCGCAAGCTCAAACCCGCGGCAACTGACCGCAAGGAGTAAAACACCATGGAACTGGTCTTCGATGTGGTCAGTGCACAGCAGTTCGTGCCAGGTCTATTGACCACCAAAACCTTCAAACAGGCCGGCGGCATTATTGGTCGTGCGCAGGAGTGCGACTGGGTGATTCCGGATCGTAAGCGCGTGCTGTCCAGCCGGCATGCCGAGGTGAGCTATCGCGATGGTTCTTTCTTCCTGACCGATACCAGCAGCAATGGCATTCAGTTGAAAGACAGCGGCGCCAGCCTGCGCAAGGGCGAAGCTCAGCGCATTGAGCATGGCAGCGTGTATTGCTTCGGGGACTTTGAACTGCGCGCGCGGCTGATTCAGGACCCGGCGCTGTTCGCCGGCGATATCGGCCGTGCCCAGCCCGCCGGCAGCATCATCCCGGATGACGCCTTTCTCGATCTCGACCCGATGACTGCGCTGGATCAGCAGGAACGTGTGTACGCTCAGGTCGATGACCTGACAGCAGTGCTGCAGCCGCACAACGTGCAGGCGCAGCAGCGCGACTACGCGCAGATCGACGAAGAAAACCTGCTGGTCCCGGCATTGGTCGAGCCCACGCCTGCGCCGCAACCCAAGCCGACACCGCTGCCAGTGCGCCTGCCGCCCACCTTCTGGGAGAAGTTCGGCGAGGCCCTCGGCGTTAAGCTGGACGACCTCGACGATGACGCCCGCGAAGCCCTGGCCCTGAATGCCGCCAAGCTACTCAAGCAAAGCGTCGGCAGTTTGCAGCAAGCCTTGCGTACCCGCGGTGAGCTGAAAAACGAACTGCGCCTGGCCCTGACCACGGTACAGAGCGCCGGCAATAACCCGCTGAAACACAGCGCCGACAGCAGCGAGGCATTAACCACCTTATTGCGCGGGGGCAAGGCTGGGCAGCTCAGCGCCGAGCAGACCATCAGCCGCAGCTTCCGCGATTTGCAGGCGCATCAAGTGGCGCTATTGGCCGCCAGCCGCGCGGCCGTCAAAGGCATGTTCGAGCAACTGTCACCGGAGCAACTGAGCCTGCGTTTCGAGCGCGAAGGCCGCAAACCACTGATCGCCACCGCTGGCAGCCGCTGGCGTGCTTATCGCCGCCTGCACAGTGCGCTGGAACAGAACGACGACTGGAGCGACCGCCTGTTCGCCCGTGACTTCGCCCACACCTATGAAGAACAGGTTCGCCTGATCGCCACCCTCAACACCGATGTTCAAGGATGATCACCATGTACCGCTTGCTCCCCCTGGCCCTGTTGGCCGCCCTACTCGGCCTGACCGGCTGCGCCGCCCTGTCGCCCTATTCGGACATGACCAAGCTCGATCTGACCCTCAACGGCAGCAATGAGCTAAACCCGGACCTCAATGGTCGGCCCTCGCCGGTCGTGCTGCGCCTGATCGAGCTGAAGCACCCGGTAGCCTTTGAAACCGCGGACTTCTTCTCCCTCTACCAGCGCCCGAAGGAAGCCCTGTCACCGGACATGGTGGTGCTCGAAGAGCTGGAACTGCGACCGGGCGAGCAGCGCGAAATGAAACTGTCGGTGCAACCGGGCAGCCGCTATGTCGGTGTGTTGGCGGCCTACCGCGACTTGCCGGAAAGCAACTGGCGCACGGTGATTTCGCTCAACGAGCAAGAGCACAACTACAGCGTGATCCGCCTGGATGCCAAAGGTATTCAAGCCCCGGATAGCGCCAACCAGGACGAGGACTAAGCCATGGCCATGCATAAAGTGGTCTGGCAGGAAGGCATGCTGCTGCGCCCGCAGCACTTCCAGCAGAACGACCGTTACTACGACCACCAGCTGAAAACCCGCACGCAGAAGCTCGACAGCTACGCCTGGGGCTTTTTCGAGCTGGAGATCGACCGCCAGTTCCTCAACATGGGCAAGCTGGTGGTGAGCAAGGCCAGCGGCATTCTGCCGGACGGCACCCTGTTCGATATCGGCGCCGAGCGCGAGCCGCTGGCCCTCGACGTGCCGCCGAATACCGGCAACACCCCGGTGTACCTGGCCCTGCCGCTGGTCACCGGCAACCATATCGAGAGCCGCCGCCCGGAACAGCAGGACGTGCTGGCGCGCTTTACTGCCTTCGATGAAGAAGTGGCCGACTCCAACGCCGGCGACAGCGCATCGAGCCAGGTCAGCTGCGGCCGTCCGGATTTCCGCCTGCTGCTGGGTGAACACCAGAGCGATCAGGCCTACGTCAAACTGCAACTGTGCGATGTGCTCGACACCACTCCGGACGGGGTGATCAGCATTGACCCAGAATTCATCCCCACCTACGTCAACTTCCAGGCATCCGGCTACCTGCTCAGCTGCCTGAAAGAAGTGATCAGCATGCTCGCCCACCGTGGCGACATCCTCGCCGAGCGGATCCGCGCCACCGGCAAGGTCGGCGGTGCGGAAGTCGGCGACTTTATGATGCTGCAACTGATCAACCGCTTCGAGCCGGTGCTGCGTCATTACCTGGGCATCGAACAGGTGCACCCGGAGCAGATTTACCGCGAGCTGCTCGGCCTGCTTGGCGAGCTGGCGACCTTCTCCAGCGAGATCAAACGCCCACGCCTGGAAGGCCGTTACCTGCACAGCGACCAGGGCAGCAGTTTCCGCAAACTGATGGATGCGATCCGCCAGGTGCTGTCGATGGTGCTGGAGCAGCACGCCATCGAGATGCTCCTGCAACAGCGTCAGTACGGCATCCAGGTGTCGCCACTGCACGACCACAAGCTGCTCGCCACCTCCACCTTCGTCCTCGCGGCCAGCGCCCAGTGCGATTCGGAAGAGCTGCGCCAGCGCCTGCCGGCGCACCTCAAGGTCGGCCCAGTGGAGCAGATCCGCCAACTGGTCAACCTGCACCTGCCGGGGATCAAGGTCAAACCGCTGCCCGTGGCACCGCGGCAGATCCCCTTCCATTCGGGCAAAACCTACTTCGCCCTGGAACTGGGCTCCGAAGACCTGGCGCAGCTGGAACGCTCCGGCGGCTTCGCTTTCCACGTGTCCGGCGAATTTTCCGGGCTTGAGATGAAATTCTGGGCGATCAGGAACTGATATGACTACCAAGGAAATGGAATACGGCCAGGACGACAAAACCGTCATCCTCAACCGTAAAGGTGATGCCCCCGCGCACAGCCCGCTGACCGATTTTGCCGCACCGCCAAAGTTCGAGCAGTTGGAAGAGCGGATGATCTACGCCGCGCGTTTGCGCCCGGCGGAGAGCTTCAATATCAGCCTCAACCCGCTGGTGGCGGCGGCTGCCACCCTGCTCTCGGAAGTGGTGCGGCTCAAGCACAGCTTCGACAGTGAAGACATGCACGCACTCAACCAGCGTCTGGCCAGTGCGATCAAACTGTTCGAGCACCGCGCCCTGCATGAAGGCGCGGAAAGCAGCCAGGTGATGGCCGCCCGTTACGTGCTCTGCACCGTGGTCGATGAGGCCGTGGTGACCACCCCTTGGGGCAACGAGAGCGAATGGTCGCAGATGAGCCTGCTGTCCTCGTTCCACAACGAAACCTTCGGTGGTGAGAAGTTCTTCCAGCTGCTTGAGCGCTTGTCGCGCAATCCGGTTAAGCACCTACCGATGCTTGAGCTGATGTACCTGTGCCTATCGCTTGGCTTCGAAGGCAAGTACCGCGTGCTGCCACGCGGCATGCTCGAACTGGAAGCGGTGCGCGACAGCCTCTATCGGCAGATCCGCCAGATGCGCGGTGACGTGCCCCGTGAAGTTTCACCGCACTGGCAAGGCCTGAAAGACACCCGCCGGCGTCTGGTGCGCATCGTGCCGTGGTGGCTGGTGGCATTGTTCACCGTGGTGTGCCTGGTGGTGATGTACAGCGGTTTTGCCTGGGTCCTGGGCGAACAACGCGAAACGATTTTGCAGCCGTACGAGCAACTTGACCCGTCTGCGGGTGCATTCATGGATGAGACGAAATGAAGAGTTTCTTCGGCAAATTAGCCGCTTTTTTCCGCAAGACCTGGGTCTGGAGCCTGTGCCTGGTACTGGTGCTGGCCCTGCTGGTGTGGTTTGTCGGCCCGCTGCTGGCGGTCAATGATTACAAGTTCTGGGAGTCGGCCACCAGCCGTTTACTGAGCATCAGCCTGTTGTTCCTGATCTGGGGCTTGGCCATGGTGTTCGCCAGCTGGAAGGCCACCGCCCGCAAGCAGGCCGAAGAAGATGACGCCGACGCCCAAGAGCGTCTGCGTCGCGAGGGTTTGATCGACGAAGAGCAGAGTGAGCTGCGCAACCGTTTCAAGCTGGCCCTGCACACCCTCAAACGTTCCAGCCTGTACCGTGGTCGCAGCGAGAAATGGCGCAACGAGCTGCCCTGGTACCTGCTGCTCGGCCCACAGAGCAGCGGCAAGACCAGCCTGCTGGATTTCTCCGGCCTGGATTTCCCGCTCAACCGCGCGGATCAGCAACGCCTGACCAAGGACGTTTCCGGCACCCGCTACGCCGACTGGTACTTCGCCGACCACGCTGTGCTGATCGACACCGCCGGGCGCTACCTGACCCAACCCGACCCGGCCATCGACGGCCGTGCCTGGGACACCCTGCTCGGCCTGCTGCGCAAACGCCGCGCGCGGCCACTGAACGGCGTGCTGGTGAATATTCCAGTGGAGCAGCTGCAAGGTGGCAGCGAAATCGAACTGGAAAGCCTCGCCCGCCAGACCCGTCAGCGTTTGCAGGACATTCACCAGCGTCTGGGTGCCGATGTGCCGGTGTACCTGGTGCTGAGCAAGGCCGACAAGGTGCTGGGCTTCGATGAGTTCTTCGACCAGCTGTCGCGCGAAGAAAGCGATCAGGTACTCGGCGCCAGCTTCCGCAAGGAGCAGAACGCCACTGACGTGCAGGTGATTCGTCAGGAGTTCGAAGAGCTGCTGCGCCGCCTCAACAGCCAGGTGATCCTGCGCATGCATCAGGAGCGCGACACCCAGCGCCGTGGCCGTATCCTCGATTTCCCGCACCAGTTGGGCCTGCTCGGCGAGCGCCTGTGCCTGTTCAGCGAACTCGCCTTCAGCGGCAATCGTTACCAGCGTGCCAGCCAACTGCGCGGCTTCTACCTGACCAGCGCACCGGAGCTGAACGACCAGCTCGACCCGAGCACCAGCAGCATCGGCCGCAACCTGGGCCTGGCCAGCAGTGCCCTGCCGACCTTCCGCAGCGGGCGTTCGCGCTTTATCAATCACCTGCTCAGCCGGGTGATCTTCCCCGAAGCCGACCTGGCCGGCCTCGACCAGAAGGAAGTGCGCCGTATCGACTGGGGCCAACGCGCCATGTACGCCACCGCGCTGGTGGTGCTCGGTGTGTTCGGTGTGGTGTGGGCCGGCAGCTTCTCCGGCAACCATGGCCGCCTGGAGCAACTGCGTGATCTGGCTCAGCAGCTGACCCAGCAACACAACAGCCTCGGCGTGCAGGATGATGCGCTGCGCACCCTCAAGGCACTGGATCACAGCTACGCCGCCACCCAGGTGTTCCCGCCTGTGGACGACGTGTCCTACCTGCAACGCGGCGGTCTGTACCAGGGCGAAAAAGTCGACCCGACGCTGCAGAAGGCCTACCGCGCCGAGCTGGAAAACCTGCTGCTCAGCCGCGTCGGTCGTCAGCTGGAAGCACAAGTCCGTGCCAACCTGGGCGACCGTGAGCGCCTGCTCAACAGCCTGCGTGCCTACCTGATGCTCAATCTGGAAGAGCGCCGCGACAACGCCTTCCTGCAAGAGTGGCTGGCGGCTGACTGGTCGCTGCGTTACGCCGGCAACAGCGCCGGCCAGCGTGGCCTGAATGAGCACTTCGAGCGCCTGCTGTCCGAATCATTCGCGCCTTATTCGCTGAACCAGCCGCTGGTGGCGCAGGCGCGGCAAATCCTGCGCAGCGAGTCGCTGGCCAATGTGGTCTACCGCATGCTCCGCGAAGAAGCGCGCAGCTTGCCGGACTACCGCCTGAGTCAAAAACTCGGCCCACAGGCCGGTCTGTTTGCCGGCAGTGATTACGTGATCCCGGGGTTCTACACCCAGGTTGGCTACCAGAAAACCTTCACCGCCAAGGGCGCTGACCTGGTGCGTGAATTACTGCGCGACAACTGGGTACTGGGTGAAGGCGACAGCCTGAGCGCGGCCGACCTCAGCCGCTTGCTGGTGGAAATGGAGCAGCTGTATTTCCGCGATTACGCCAACTACTGGGGCGAAGCCATTGCGCAGCTGTCACTGGACCCAATCGGCAGCGCCGGCCAGGGTGCCCTGCAACTGGCTGGCCTGACCGCCGCCAACTCGCCGCTGCTGCAACTGCTGGTGGAGGTGCGCGACAACACCCGCTTCAAAGGCATGGCCGAAGCCGCCGACGATGCCGGGGCCGCGGCCGAAGCGCTGGAAGGTAGCAAAGGCAAGCTGGGTAAAGTCGCCAAGCTGGCCGGTGCTGCCGCTGAACAAGCGCAAGCGGCGCTGGTGAAAAACCTGCCCGACACCGCGCGCAAAACCCTGGAGCGCCGCTTCGAACCGCTGCACCGTTTGCTCGATGACAACGGCGGTGCCGGCCCGGAACTGGCGATGACCCTGCAAGCGCTGGATGCCCTGCAACTGCAACTGGCCAGCCTGGCTCATGCCAGCGCACCGGAACAGGCGGCGTTCGAGCTGGCCAAGGCGCGCATGGCCGGTCAGCGTGATGCGATCAACCAGGTGCGCAGCAATGCCGCGCGCCTGCCGCAACCGGTCGGCAACTGGCTCGGCCTGCTCGCCGAAGACAGCTGGATGCTGGTACTCAACGACGCCTATCACTACCTCAATCAGCGTTATAAGAGCGAGCTGTACGCCGCTTACGACGGCTCGTTGAAGCAGCGTTACCCGTTCAGCGCGCACAGTGAAAGCGATGTGGCAATTGCCGATTTCCGCGAGTTCTTCAAGGCTCAGGGGATTGCCGAGCGCTTCTTCGACAACTACCTCAAGCCGTTCGTCAGCGGCACCGCCGGCCAGTACCAACTGCGCCGTGTAGATGGCCGTGGCCTGCCGTTATCACGTGAGTTCCTGCTGCAGATGAGCCATGCGCAAACCATCCGCCGTAGCTTCTTCGCCGAGAACCCCAACGAGCCGAAAGTGCTGTTCAAGCTGGAGCCCTACTCGCTGGATTCCAGCCTGGGCCGCGCCGACTTCCGTTTCGGCGACCAGCAGATGGAGTACCGTCACGGCCCAATTGTGCAAACCGCCTTCAGTTGGCCAGCCGAGGCCAATGAAGGGCGCAGCAGCCTGGTGGTGGAAGAACTTGGCGGGCGCAAGGTGGGCATCGAGAAGAACACCGGCCCCTGGTCGCTGTTCCGCCTGCTCGACCTGATGAGCGTGGATTACCACAGCGGGCGTGACGTACTGATGCTCAAGGCCGACCTCGGCGGCCTGCGTGCCAACTACCTGTTGCACAGCCAGCGCTCGCCGAACCCGTTTGACCTGGACCAGCTGCGCAGCTTCAAACTGCCGGCCACGCTCTGATGCAGGAGGTTGCCAACCTCTGGCGCAGCGCTGCACGTACCGACACCGGCAAGGTGCGGGCGCGCAACGAGGATGCCTTTCTGGCCCTACCGGAACAGGGCCTGTGGGTGGTTGCCGACGGCATGGGCGGGCACCAGAACGGAGCCCTGGCCAGCCGCCTGATTGTCGAGCAGCTGGCCGAGCCGAGCGCAGGCGATTTGCCGCAGCGTCTTGATGAGCTGCGCAAGCGCCTACATTCGCTTAACCGGCGCCTCGGCCAGGAGCTGACGGTTACCGCCGCCCATCCGGACCCGGTAATCGGCAGCACGGTAGTCGCACTGTTGATCGAAGGCGACCGCGCGGCCTGCGTCTGGGCCGGCGACAGCCGCTGCTATTTATGGCGCGACAGCCGCTTGTATCAGCTCAGCCGCGATCACTCGCTGCTGCAGCAACTGATTGATGAGCAGCAACTCAGCCCAAGCGAAGCCGCACGGCACCCCGCAGCCCATGCGCTGACCCGCGCCATTGGTGCCAGCGACGAACTGAAGTTGGAGATTCTCGAACTCGACGTGCTGCCCGGCGATGCGTTTCTGCTGTGCAGCGACGGCCTTTATCAAGGCATGTCTGCCGATACCCTGGGCGCCGCGCTGAACCTGCCGTCACCACAACTCACGCTGAATCGCTTGTTCCAGCAAGTGCTCGACGGCCCGGCGCGGGACAACCTGAGTGCGGTGGTGATCCGCCGATGAGGAGGACTCAAGGATGAGCGAGCGTCTACTCGATGAAGCCTCGCTGGTCAGCACTCCGGCCAGCGACCTGACCTACTTCGCCCTGGCCGCGACTGCCGCCAAACCGGCAACGCAAGCCCCGCGTGAAGTACTCAGCGAGCTGCCGGAAGTGCTCGGCGGCCGCTACAAGATCGAACGCCTGCTCGGTGTCGGCGGCATGGGCGCGGTGTATCGCGCCCGTGACCTGCTGCGCGAGCAGTTCGGCGACCCCGAGCCGTATGTCGCGGTAAAAACCCTCAGCGACGACTTCGCCGAATACCCTGATGCGAACTCGTTGCTGTACAGCGAGTTCGCCCTCACCGCGCGCCTTAATCATCCGCATGTGGTGCGCCTGTTTGGCTTCGAGGTGGATGTGCCCAGCCAGCGCGCCTTTCTTACCTTGGAACTGCTCAAGGGGCTGACCCTCGACCAGCTACTGAGTGAACGGCCCGACGGCCTGCCGTGGCACGAGCTCCAAGACATCGTGGTTGCCCTGCTCGACGCCCTCAGCTACTCGCACAGCCTCGGCGTACTGCATGGCGACCTGAAACCCAGCAATGTGATGCTCGCCGAAGACGGCCTGCGCCTGTTCGATTATGGTCTCGGCCAGCCCGTGGAAGGCCTGCTGCCCGGCCTGCCACGCTTGTGCCGCAACCGCTTTAGCGCCTGGACCCCGCGTTACGCCGCGCTGGAATTGCTCGATGGTGCGCCACTCAGCGCTGCCGCCGATGTCTATGCCGTGGCGTGCGTGGTGTATGAGCTGGCCTGCGGTCGCCACCCGTTCCGACGCCAGAGCGCCAAACAGGCCAAGGCCATGGAGCTGGATAAACAACTGCAACGTCCCGCGCAATTGCCCGTGCACTGTTGGCCGGCGCTGCGTAGCGCCCTGGCCTTTGATGAAGCGCAGCGCACCATCACCAGCGCGCAGCTACTTGAAGTCTTTCGCCAGCCGCTCCCCAGTCGCTGGCCACGCTGGTTGAAACGCAGCGGATAAGCATGCCGTACCCGCGCGGCGTGACACCCATGGATGATCTTTTTACAAGGAAGCGACGATGTTCAATCCGGCCAATGAAACCCACTTCAGCCTAACCATCGAAGGGCTTGAGCACGACCTGCAAGTGCTTGAGTTCAACGGCCGCGAAGCCATCAGCCAGCCCTATCGCTTCGAGGTTGAACTGATCAGCGAGCAGCCGGATCTCGACCTGCAAAGCCTGTTGCATCAGCCGGCCTTTCTCGCTTTTAGCCCGGACGGGCTGGGTATTCACGGCCTGATTTATCAAGTCGCCCAGGGCGAGTCTGGCAAGCGCCTGACCCGCTACACCTTGAGCATCGTGCCGCAGTTGAGTTATCTGGCGCTGCGCACCAACCAGCGGATCTTCCAGCACCTGACAGTGCCGCAGATAGTCGCTCAGGTGCTGCAGGAGCACGGCATTCAGGCCAACGCCTATCAGTTCCAGCTCGGCCCGACTGTCTACCCGGCTCGCGATTACTGCGTGCAGTACGACGAGAGCGACCTGCATTTCGTCCAGCGCCTATGCGAGGAGGAAGGTATTCACTATCACTTCCAGCACAGCACCCAGGGCCATGTGCTGGTCTTCGGTGACGACCAAAGCGCCTTCGGCAAACTCGGCCAGCCCACCGCCTACCTGCAAGACAACGGCATGACCGCCGATGAGCCGGTGATCAAACGCTTCGCCGTACGCCTGGAAACCCGCACCAGCCGCACCACGCGCCGCGATTACGATTTCGAGCAACCCCGCTTGCTGATGGAGGCCGCATTCAAGGAAGTCCGCGACCCCGAGGCCAAGCCACTGCCGGACCTGGAGGACTACGATTACCCCGGCCGCTTCACCGACCGCACACGCGGCAAGCATCTCAGCCAGCGCAACCTGGAGCGTCACCGCGCCGACTACCGCCTGGCCGAAGGCCGTGGCGATCAGCCCAAGCTGCTTAGCGGACACTTTCTCGAACTCTCCGACCACCCGCGTGGTGACTACAACGACCTCTGGCTGCTGCACGAGATTACTCACCAGGGCAAACAGCCGCAGGTGTTGGAAGAGTCGGTCACCAGCCATACCGAGACCAGTGATGGTTTCCAGCAGGGCTACCGCAACCACTTCAGCGCTACCCCGTGGGACGTGCCTTTCCGCCCACCACTGGCCCATCCAAAGCCACGCGTACTAGGCAGCCAGACCGCTGTGGTCACGGGCCCCGCCGGTGAAGAAATCCATTGCGACGAATACGGCCGTATCAAGGTGCAGTTCTTCTGGGACCGCGAAGGTCAGGCCGACGACACCACCAGCTGCTGGCTGCGCGTGGCCTCCAGTTGGGCCGGAGATGCGTACGGCGGCATCGCCATTCCGCGTATTGGCATGGAAGTGCTGGTGACCTTCCTCGAAGGCGACCCCGATCAGCCGCTGGTCACCGGCTGCCTGTACCACGCCGAACACGTAGTGCCCTACGACCTGCCCGCGAACAAAACCCGCACCGTGTTCAAAACCCTCAGCACACCGGGCGGTGGTGGTTACAACGAGCTGCGTATTGAAGATAAAAAAGGTGCCGAACAGATCTACCTGCACGCCCAGCGCGACTGGGATGAAAACATCGAGCACGACCAGAAGATCCGCGTCGGCAACGAACGCCACGATACGGTCGAAGCCAACAGCTACACCGAGCTCAAAGCCGAAGAAAATCTAACGGTCAAAACCGAGCGCAAAGTCGAGGTCAAACCCGACGACCACCTCACCGTCGGGCAGAACCAACACATCAAACTCGGCACCGCCCAACTGACCAAAGCCGGCCGCGAAATTCACCTCAAGGCCGGGCAAAAAATGGTCATCGAAGCCGGCGTCGAACTGACGATCAAAGCCGGCGGCAGCTTTATCAAGCTCGACCCCGGCGGCATCACCCTGGTTGGCCCCATGGTCAAAGTCAACGCCGGCGGCGCACCGGGCAAAGGCTCAGGTATCAAGATCAAACCACCGGTACTGCCAGGCGTGGCGGATAGCGACAAAGCGGGGAGTTTGTTGGATGAGGCGTTGCTCAATCAGCTTGAGCAAACCAAGAAAAAGCCCAAGCGCATGCTCAATTTCTCGGGCTAACAGGGATCAGGCGCGGGCTATCTTCACGCCCGCAAACAAGGATTAGGGATTACCAGCATGGCAGACAACAAACCGATCAATTGGGCGTATCCGTTTAAAGCTAAGGCTGCTGATGGCGATAGCAGTCCAAGCAACATAACCCCGGCGCTTTACTACGACGCCTTAGCCAACGCCAAGGATGGTTTCTACCCGCTCGGTGCCAACGGCTTATGGCATGGTGGTATTCACTTTGATGGCGGCACAGCAGCCAGCCTCGATCAGTCCGCCATTGGCTGCATCGCCGATGGTGAGGTCGTGGCTTACCGTATCGATGATCGTTATCCAACTTCGCAATACGGCGAAGGGCCAACGGCCATGCACCTGCCCTTCTCTAGCGGCTTTGTGCTGGTCAAACATAGCCTGGCATTACCCGAGCCTCCTGCTCCAGCCACCACAGAAGAGGGCAGCGACGCAGAAACGGCAGCTGCCCCAGCGTCCGAGCCCATGACCTTTTACAGCCTGTATATGCATCTGCAGGATTGGACTGGCTATAAGGCTGCGTCGGCACCAACAGCGCCTGACTTTCTCGGTGACACCCTCTATAGCGTCAAAGCAAACAAGGCCACCGATAACCTAACCGGCTTGCGAGTACGCTCGGCTGCCAAAACGGGCACCGTCAAAGCACTGCTGGCCAAAGGCAGCAAAGTCAAAGTTGGCGATTCAGATCCCACCTCGGCAAAGTGGCGTAAGTTGCTGACTATTATCGAAGGTAGTGCAATTCCGGCGTTGTCCGGTGAAGAACTTGGTTGGGTTTATACAGGTGAAATGGATGAGGTACCTGGCGAAACCGATACCTACCTGGTCGCAGATGCTGCACAAGATGTGGAGCCAACAGTGGCTACCACGATGGGTCTAAATGTCAGAAAAGCCGGCAATAGCTCAAGCAAAATAACCGGCTTATTGCCGCTGGGGACCAAGTTCAAAATTAAGTCGGGTAGCGGGGCATACCGTGAATTGGTTGAGATCGTTGAAGGCCAGGACATTGCTCCGCTCTCCGCCAACAGTGTGCAGCGCATTAAAGGTTTCGTTCACTTTGACTCTCTGGATGCCGTCAGGTCCGTGCCGACACTTGACCGGGTGCAGATACTAGCCAGACCTCTACCGATCAAAGCGGGCGATCTAGTGGGTCACTTGGGCCAATACCAAAACTACAGCGATAACAGACCACGCTCACTGGTGCATATAGAAGTTTTTACTTGTGAAAACGTGCCGGCCTTTATCGCTAAAAGCCAAGCCGCTGCTGCACGCCTCCCTGTCGAACAGAAAACCCTGATCAAGGTTCATGCGGGCTCAAGCATCCTTCAGCCCAGTGCTGCTGACAGCCAAGTTGCGGCAGGGCTTGATGTACGCCTCAGCAGCGACTCGCCCAAGGAAGGTTGCTGGGCCAAAGTGCAGCAATATGCCGAGCTCAAAATCGACAAATCGTCCCTCGGCAGTTACGACGCCACTCATAAGCGCTACGCGCTGAATGCCGCACAGAAAAGCACTCTCGCGACACAGCTAGGCGTAGAAGCAAGCGAACTGCCCGATACCGCCGACTTTCTATTGGAGTACTACGACGCCGACGGCAGTAATCCACAAACCTATACCAGCGGCGGCATTCCCGCCGGCCAGCCTATGCGCAAGATCGGCGTACACCTGAACACCGCATACTGGGTTGCGCGCAACAAGCTCAACAGCCAAGGTGGCCGTAGCTCAACCAGCGGTGCGCTGGACGCGTGGAAAACCTTCCCCCTGCAAACAGGTACCGATGGGCAGGCTTGTGGTTATGACCGCATTCTGCCAGGCGCAAGCTGGGGCAACTTGGCCAACGAGCATAAGGCCATTGCTCCAGATAACACTCGCTGGTGGTACGTCACTGTGGGCGATAAAGACGGCAAGGACATCTCAGGCTGGGTACCTGAGGTCGACCCCATCATTACCAAACACTCGCCTTGGGAGTGGCCAGGTTTTAGTACCCTGCAAGACAACGCCCCTCTGGACGCACACCTAGCAAGAACACTCGATGCCACCGGCCGCGCGACCGAAGAAGAAACCCAAAGCTACACAGCGCTTATCGACGAAGCAGAACGCGGCCCCATCCTCAGTGAGCTTTACAAGGTCATTGATTTACCAAACGAAGCAGGCGTACGTGATAACAAACTAACCCCTGCCGAATTGAAAACAGCCCTCGGCAAACCCTGGCTAGCCCAACAACTTGCCCTGCTGATCAGCCAGTATGAAAGCGAGTGGCTCTGGAAAGAAGAAAAGTGGGATCAGTTAGACAAACTGATGGAGCATTCAGAAGAAGATAAAAACCCTCAATGGGTTGCCGAAAAAGCGCGAATTAGAAAGCTCGGTTGGTGGAGCGATTTGGCCGGGCAGCCTGGAATAGCTCCGAATGGGTTGGCTTGGCATTTTCAGCCGGTGGGCATAACGAGTAATTTCTCTAGTAAGACAACGTGCTGCGAATTAGACATTGAAAAATTCGATAGCATTTTTGGATCAGGTAAGTTATTTGCTGCTGATAACATGCCCACAACATGTGACTCATATAATGTAGATCGTCAAAAATTTATTGATCTATTAAATAACGCATTTGACAAATACGAATTCAAAAAATGCATATATAAAACTCATTTTTTAGCTCAGTGCTACCATGAAAGCGACCATTTCAGAACGACCATGGAGTACGCTAGCGGGAATGACTACGATCTATCTGCTCATCCAGCGACTGTCTGCACACCATTAACTGAAACTAGCCGCACGTGTAAAAGACATAGACAAATAATGGCTGAAGGCAACACCACTATTGGTGACGGCCCAAAATACAAAGGAAAGGGCTTGATACAGATTACGTGGAAAAGCGCATATGAAAAGTATAAATCATATAGCGGCGTAGACTGCGTTACCAGCCCACAAATACTGTGTGAAGACATAAGCCATGCTGTGAATGTTTCTTTCTGGTTCTGGACAAAGTTTAAAGGAGAAAATTTAAACTCTAAAATCGATCGATATTACATTGAACTAGAGAGCGAAGACATGTCAGAGGAAGATAAAGACAAAGAAGTGGTTCGAAGAATTACAAAAATCGTAAACGGTGGTGACAACCATCTACATGAAAGGCAAGCCTTATTTAAAAAAATAAAGGAGGCACTCAAGTGAGGCTTACTAATTTTTTCGCTATTCTATTTTCTTTATACCCTGCAATTTCCCATGCAGGATTCGAGTACATTGCAATCACTGCTAACACCAACATCTCAATCAGCAAACAATGCCCTGGCAACACAGAAACACTCTCTTTACACAAGGGGGCAATTACTATTACTCCAAAAACTGGCCCAGGCTATAGATTGCCACTTGATGAGCTTTCCGAAAAAACTGAATTGATCCTTGGCCGTAGCTCTCTTTCGTCAAACTGTACTTTAGCTGTGGAATACGCAAAAAATGATGTTAACGAAAGTTACTCTCTCCTTATTTACTCAAAAGAGAGTAAAAAATTCATCCTATCTCAAATAAGTACCATTACAAACCCTGACTTTCCAGAAGGGCGGATACTTAGCAGCTACCGAGATTCCGCACTATTGCACAATGATACCTTGTGCTTTTCAGAACGCCTAAAGGACTACTTTGTTTGTGAAAGGAGAGAGCAATTTCACAGTAATCTAGAAAAACTTGAGGCATGTGACGATCGGCTGTGTTCAACCACAGACATTGTCAAAGCCGGATCACAAAATCGAGCTACTGGGATAATAACTGCCAAAAAAACCTTCTTCTACAACAAAATAGGGGAAGACGAATTATTGCAACGAAAAGGTTATCTAATAAAAGGTGACAAAGTTCACCTGCATGATTATCTACAAACCAGAGATAGTCTTTATTACAACGTAACCTTTTTCGGAAAGACAACTGTTGCCGGCTGGATCCGTTCAGACGCCATTAATATTGAGGACTAGGAACCGCACGAAAAAATTAGAGCAGCATAGAATGTAACTCTGAAAAAAGGGGAGAGATTTATTTTTTGGATATAACTTACTGAGCAAATAAACCTTTCCCCTTTTTTCGATGGCCTCAGAGAACTAAAGGGGTAACTAAAGGGGTCGGAGTGATTTATTTTGAACAGCTTAGGTCTTCGACCGCTAGATAATTCACTCAACCCTTTTTAATGATCAATTTACTAATGCTCCGATCATCAAGCCTTGATTGCGAGGAACGCACAGAATTAAGGGCCATCCTCAGAGAGGAATCCTCGGCCAAGAGAATCCTTACACTATGAAGCACAAGCTGTGTGCCACGCTGCTTTCCCTTGCGCTAACCACCACCATACATGCGCAAACGTACACCGCCGCAGCCAATAGGGCTGAAATCACTGAGACCTACCGAGCGGATATGAGCACCGGTCAGTTGACGATCATCTGGGGAAAAAAAGCCAAGGTATTCGCAGACATCGTTGGTTACTCAGGCCAAACGTCCAGAGCCTTGGTATCGTTCAACGGTGGCCCCGCACTGACCTACGAAAACACCGCATCGAGCACGTCTTTCGAGGTGTTCTACACCCTTTCGCTCAAAGACCAAGTCTCGGTCATAGATTGTGTGTACGGCAATATCCGCAACGCGCAGAACGGCGTATCCATCCGCAAGGCTGTGTGCAATCTGAATAAGCCACTGTCGAGCGAGTACCAGGACCTGATTTTCGCCTACTCGGACAAGTGGCTCGAAGCCTCTCACGCAGTGTCTTTGCAGTCAGTGATGGCTGAGCCTTCCCTGCCAGCCGACGCGCCCCTTGGCCGCCTGGACGAGGTTGACGTGGCGTTGCGCTATAGCACGGGCGACGAGCTGATGTCGGCGGCCCCGAAAACCATCGCGACGGCGGGAAAGAAAACCCATGAAGTGAGCAGCGGTAACGCTTACTTCGTGTATGACGCTGATGGCATCACTCCGCTGGCGCTGGATGTGGAGACGCACCCCACCTCGCATACGCTGAAACGCCTGACATCGACAGAGCTGCTACGCGCCATCGAGGCCAACTGAAACCAGTATCAGCTGAAGCGCAAGATGTGCCGAAAGAACACCGGCACATAACCGTTACAGATCGCTTTCCTCCACAACCCTCACCTCCCCAGCCTCCAGCGCATACGCCGCATCCGCCAGTTCGTTGTTGACCTGTTCGACCTTCAGCGTGCCGCTGACCCACAGCGGTGCGTAGATGTCTTCCAGCTCGATGCCTTGAGGGTAGCGCACCAGTACCAGTTGATTCGGTGGCGGTGGCGGGACGTGGATGCAGGCGCCGGGGTAGGGCACCAGGAAGAACAGCGTGCTGCGACCTTCGCGGTCGGTTTCCAGCGGTACGGGGTAGCCGCCCAGGCGTATTGCCTTGCCATCCAGAGCGGCAACGGTGCGGGTCGAGTACATCACCGCCGGCAGGTCTTTGTCTTGCTGCTTGAGGCCGCCGGGGTTGTAGAACTCGCTGTCTTGCTCAGTGCCTTGGTGGTCGATCTCAGGCATGGCTGCCAGTGCCGCCTGATCTTGCGGCGGCATCAGTTCAAGCCAGTCGGTTTCCGGTAGCTCGGCACAGGCCAGGGTGCTTATAAACAACAGCGGCAACAGCAGGTAACGCATGGCAGCCTCATACAGCAACTGAACGGAGGCTGATCAGCCTTTCTTCACGGCAGCATAAATAATCAGCAACACCACCGCACCGACCACCGCGCCAATAAACCCGGCCGACTCGCCGACTTGGTAAATACCCAGCGCCTGGCCGCCATAGGTGGCGGCGATTGAACCGCCAACGCCGAGCAGGATGGTCATGATCCAGCCCATGCTGTCGTTGCCGGGTTTGAGAAAGCGGGCAAGCAGGCCAACGATCAGGCCGATAAAGATGATGCCGATGATGTTCATGCGGTTCACTCCGGGTCAGTTGCAGGTCAGCCATAGTGGCGTTAGGCAATCAGACGGGCATCATCCAGCAAGGTTCAATCTGACGCCGCCGTATAGACGGCGTCAGGCTGTGTTCAGCCCTTGGCGATCAGCGCTTCGACGGCGGCAATCTGCTGGTCCAGCGTGGCGCGGTCGGCGCAACGCAGGGTCGCGTGGCCAACCTTGCGCCCGGCCTTGAAGGCTTTGCCGTAGTGGTGCAGGCGGCAATCGTCGATGGCAATGACCTGCTCAACCGGCGGCACGCTGCCGAGGAAGTTGAGCATGGCGCTCTCGCCGACCTTGGCAGTCGAGCCCAGCGGCAGGCCGGCAACGGCGCGCAGGTGGTTCTCGAACTGGCTGCACTCGGCACCTTCGATGGTCCAGTGCCCGGAGTTGTGCACGCGCGGGGCGATTTCGTTGGCTTTCAGGCCGCCATCGACTTCAAAGAACTCGAAAGCCAGCACACCGACGTAATCGAGCTGAGTCAGCACGCGGCTAACGTAGTCCTCGGCCAGCGCCTGCAACGGGTGATCGCTGCTGGCGATGGACAGCGCCAGCACGCCGCTGTCGTGGCGGTTATGTACCAGTGGGTAGAAGCGCGTTTCGCCATCACGGGCACGCACCGCCACCAGCGACACTTCGCCAGTGAACGGTACAAAACCTTCCAGCAGGCAGGGCACGCTACCCAGTTCGGCGAAGGCACCCGTCACATCTTCTGGCTTGCGCAGAACCTTCTGGCCCTTGCCGTCGTAACCCAGGGTGCGGGTCTTCATCACGGCCGGCAAACCAATCGCGGCGACGGCGGCATCCAGGTCGGCCTGGGACTGGATATCGGCAAAATCCGGGGTCGGAATGCCCAAATCCTTGAACATGGATTTTTCGAACCAGCGATCACGGGCGATGCGCAGGGCTTCGGCGCTCGGGTAGACCGGCACGAATTGCGAGAGAAAGGCCACGGTTTCCGCCGGCACGCTCTCGAACTCGAAGGTCACCAGATCAACCTCATCAGCCAGCTGGCGCAGGTGATCCTGATCGCCGTAATCGGCGCGAATATGCTCGCCCAACGCTTGCGCGCAGGCATCCGGCGCGGGGTCGAGGAAGGCGAAGTTCATCCCCAGCGGGGTGCCTGCCAAAGCCAACATACGACCCAGTTGGCCGCCACCGATTACGCCGATTTTCATGGATTAAGCCTCACGCGGGTCCGGATTATCCAACACGGTTTCAGTCTGATCCTGACGGAACTGTTTGAGCGCCGCATGGAACTGCGGGTGCTGGTGGCCGAGGATGCTCGCCGCGAGCAGTGCCGCGTTGACTGCGCCGGCCTTGCCGATGGCCAGGGTGGCGACCGGAATACCGGCCGGCATTTGCACGATCGACAGCAGCGAGTCGACGCCCGAGAGCACGGCGCTCTGCACCGGCACGCCCAGCACCGGCAAATGGGTCTTGGCCGCACACATGCCCGGCAAATGCGCCGCGCCGCCAGCACCGGCGATGATCACCTGAATACCACGCTCTTCGGCTTGCTCGGCATACTGGAACAGCAGGTCTGGGGTGCGGTGCGCGGACACCACCTTCACTTCATAGGGAATGCCCAGCTTGTCCAGCATCTCGGCGGTGTGGCTAAGGGTGGACCAATCGGACTTGGAGCCCATGATCACGCCTACCAATGCGCTCATCAAAGTGCCTCTTCTCAATAGCGCCTGCAGGCGCGGCAAAAACCAACAAGCCACGCGGGATAACCGGCGTGGCTTGTGTGCGAATTCCGACCGGTGCTGCCGGCCAAAGGCCGCGCAGTATACCGTAAAGCCTGAGCCTACGGGCACCCACCCCAACCGTTTGTCGACGCAATGACGCAGCATCCACCTCGGCAAACCCTCATGAGCTGACTGCGCGCACAAACCAGACCAAACAGCCTGGCTATACTGCGCCCTCCTTTCATCACCCAAGGACGCCATCATGACAAGGCTGTCACTGCTACTCAGCGCATCACTGCTCACCCTGAACGCCAGCGCCCTAGAGCTGGCCAAGTACCCACAAGCCTTCGACGCCGGCAACGGTATCAGCGTGGTTGTCGCCCCCAGCAGCGATAACACTCAAGCCCTGGTGCAGGTCAGCGGCATCAATCATCCGCTGGATGAAGTGGTGCTGCTCACCACCATCAAGGAGCGCGGCAACGACGACCGCGACTACAGCACCACCCTCAACGGCAGCGCCTACAACATGCTGGTCAAACGCCAAGGCTGGGGTGGCGAACAATTCAATCTGTACCTGCCGAATACCGATGGCTTCGAGCTGGGCTTCAATGAGGCCAAGAGCAAAGCGCTCAAACCGGCCAGCCTGCTGGCGCTGTACGAACAGCAAAAGCAAAAGGGCATTCAAGACGCCCTGAGCCGCTTCGACCGTGAGCAGCAGGTGGCCGATTTCAGTGCGCAACTGCAAGAGATCGACCAGGCCGCCTCGAAAACCTGCGGCACCCCGCTGACCACCCAGGTGGACTGGCCGGCCATCGATGACGACAAACTCAAACGCCTGAGCGTACCGAGCTTCTGCGGCGAAGTCGTCAGCCAGCTGGCCAGCCTGTGTGAAGACAGCGAGGCCTATAAGACCGAAGCCAAGAGCCTGAGCACCGTGCAGTGCCGCTTTGACGCACAACTGAAACTGCGCGAGAAGGATGCAGTGCTAGTCTTCACCACCCACGAAAAGGCACCGAACCAGGGCGACTTTATCAACGCGTTCCTGCGTAACCGCTAAGCGCCTCGCTGCAGTGGCCTGATGCCTTTAGGCCACTGCATGAGCTCCTCGCGGCATAATTCTTGCGTTGTTCCGGGCCTCCTGAACAGTTGCGGTCGCCCTGATGCTGCATGCCCACCTGACCACCCTGCACGTGGTCTCCCTGATTCTTTCAATATTTGCCGACCAGCCCGAGCTAACTCCGACGTTATTGGCCGGTAGCGGCATTGAAGCCGCCGATCTGCGCTGCGCCGATACGCGCATCACCCGCACCCAGGAGCTGCAGGTGTGCGCCAACGCCCTGCAACTGCGCAGCGACCTGGGCCTGGCGCTGGGCCGCCATATGCATGTATCGGCCTATGGCATGGTCGGTTACGCCGCGCTGTCGAGTGCCACCTTTGGTGACGCCTGGCGGCTGATGCTGGACTACCCCGCCCTGCTCGGCACCTACTTCAAACTTGATCTGCAGCTCGACGGTGAACTGGCCTGGGTCAGCGCCAGTGGCTATCAGCACAGCCCGGCGCTGGAGGTATTCAATGTGGAGATGTGCCTGGCTTCGCTCAAACTCATCAGCGACGACCTGCTCGGCCAGCCACTGCCACTCAGCGCCGCACAGTTCCGCTATGCCGAACCGGCTTACAGCGCCAGTTACCCGCAGAGTTTCGCCTGCCCCCTGCAGTTCAATGCCGCGCGCAACGCCTTCGCCTTCCCTGCCAACTGGCTGCAACAGCCCTTGCCACTGGCCGATAGCGTGACCCACCGCGAAATGCTCAGCCGCTGTCGCAAGCAGAATGCCGAGTTCACCACCCGTCAGGCCTGGCTCGGGCGCATTCGCCAACTGCTCAGCGAGCAGCTCACCACCCCGCCCGGCCTGGAACAACTGGCGCAACAGATGCACTGCTCGCCGCGCACCCTACGCCGCCACCTACAGGCGCTCGGCACGCACTATCAGGAGCTGCTCGACGAACTGCGCTTCGAGCAGGCCAAGACCCTGCTGGGCCAGGAAGACTGGCCCATCTGCCGCATCGCCGAGCACCTGGGCTTTAGTGAAACCGCCAGCTTTCGGCATGCCTTCCAGCGCTGGAGTGGCGTGGCGCCCAGCCGTTTCCGCGCCTGAACCCCGCGCCTGCCGTGAGCGGGATTTGTGGGAGGGGCTTCAGCCGCGACAACCGTGTTTAAACCGCTCGCCGCTAAAGCGCTTCCCACGAAATGCCATGGCCGTCGCGCAATCTATGGCTACCATCGCTGCGTAACGTTAAAGATCGCTCCCGCCGATTTTGGCCACATCGATCCCCTTTTGGCCGTTGTCAGCGTTCAACCGCAACGCATTCGCGGCGAACAATGGTGACCAGAACAACAACGCCTGGGAGCCACCCGCATGCTGACCTTTTACAGCGACGACCATCACCTGCACCACGGCAGCTGCGAACTGATCGACGGCCAGTTGATGCCCTGTTTCGAGAAACCGCAGCGTGCCGATCACATTCTGCAGCGGGTTAAAGACCGCCAACTGGGCGAGGTTCGCCCGCCGCAGGATCTCGGCCTGGCGCCGATTGCACGCATTCACGGCACCGCCTACCTGGAATTCTTCCAGGGTGCCTGGCAGCGCTGGCAGGCGCAGAACGGCAAGGGCGATCTGCTGCCCTTTACCTGGCCGGCACGCACCTTGCGCGCGGTCATCCCCACCGACCTGCACGGCCAGCTGGGCTATTACAGCTTCGACGGCGGCGCACCGATTACCGCCGGTACCTGGCAAGCGGCTTATAGCGCCGCGCAAGTCGCGCTCAGCGCCCAGCAGGAAATTTCAAACGGCGCGCACAGTGCCTTTGCTCTGTGCCGCCCGCCAGGCCACCACGCCGCCGGCGAACTGATGGGCGGCTACTGCTACCTGAACAACGCCGCCATCGCCGCCCAGGCGTTTCTCGATCAGGGCAAGCAACGCGTGGCCATCCTCGATGTCGACTACCACCACGGTAACGGCACCCAGGACATCTTCTATTCACGCGGCGATGTGCTGTTCGCCTCGATCCATGGCGACCCGGCCGAGGAGTTTCCGTTCTTCCTCGGTTATGCCGATGAACACGGCGAAGGCGCGGGCGAAGGCTGCAACTTCAACTACCCGCTGGCCATGGGCAGCCCGTGGGCCGTGTGGAGTGCGGCGCTGGATGAAGCCTGCCAGCGCATCGCCGAATTTGATGCCGAGGTCATCGTCGTGTCGCTGGGCGTGGACACCTTCAAGGACGACCCGATCTCCCAATTCAAACTCGACAGCCCGGATTACCTGGCCATGGGCAAGCGCATTGCCGCCCTGGGCAAACCGACGCT
>Ga0181596_10000502_pt1 | contig 40466 bp, 29 predicted proteins | sample 041ome_6_FD_148655 | JGI IMG/M metagenome (GOLD analysis project Ga0181596, IMG submission 148655) | Coastal salt marsh microbial communities from the Groves Creek Marsh, Skidaway Island, Georgia - 041402US metaG (spades assembly) | ecosystem: Environmental > Aquatic > Marine > Intertidal zone... | reverse complement strand
CGCACGCGATGGATTCCGATGTTGAGAAGAGTTTGTGACCTCCTGCGTCACTCTTCTATCGGATGATTCAAGGACAAGACCTCAATGTCTGTCCGTTTGCCGTTACGACCATCAACAGACTGCTAGCATCCCCCACACCACACACCGGTTTCGATCAGCATTGGTTCCAGATTCTCAAAACTTGTTTTCGCAGCGGCGACGGGATCGTATTCTTTCTTACGCCACAATTGCGAACTCACTTCGACCATAATTGTCCCCTGATACTTCTGTTTCATCAAGGCTTTGAAGTAAGTCGGGTAATCGATGTTGCCTTCTCCCGGTAACGCAAATTGAACCTTGCCGTCTTTGCCCAGATTATCTTTTACATGGACGAACACAGAATTCGGTAACAACAGGTCGAGTGACTTTTCGAAATCGTAGTTCCCGATCTGATAGTGACTGTAATCATACGCCAAACGAATCCAGGGGCTGTTAACTTGGCGAACAAGCCAATCGGCTGGTTCAGGTGCGTGGACCGCTCCCGAGACATGAGGCTTTACGGCGATCACTGTTTGACACGCTTCGGCGGCTTTCGCCCACTTGCCCAGTTCGTCCACCATTTCATTTTTGACGGCGGGCCAATCCTTCCCTTTGCCTCCCATGATCGTTTCAATCACAGGGGGCGCTTCGGGACTCAAGTCGTGTCCCAATTCTCCCGCCGCTTTGATTCGGTCAATGTGTTTTGTTCGTTGTTCTTTGGAAACCAATAACGGCAGATTTTCCATCAGTGCCGGAAGTTGCAGTTCGGATGATTCAAACTCCTGCTTGAGCTGACCCCGATCTGACTTGGATAATTTCTCGGGTGCGGTGGACCAATCGGGCATGCAGACCAACTCGACCGCGTCGTACCCGATGCGCTTCAAAATCCGAAAGGCATCGGTCGGAGCGACATCTTTCATGCCGTACAACGAAAATCCAAACGAGACGGCGTTCTTCTTGCTCTCAACGGGCGCACTTTTGGTATTGAGGGGAATACCTAATCCGAGTCCGATCACAGCAAACGCCTTGACGGCTTGTCGCCGGTTGATGGAAGTGTCAGTAAAATTGGCCACAGTTGAGCTTTCCTCTGGATGAATTTGGATGCTGTTCTATCGTCCTCGACCAGTGAGTAAAGATCCAGACGAAACTCGGCAGAGTAGCATTTAGTCCAGAAAACCAAGCGTTTTCATAACGTAAACCAGAATTATTTGGCTCTCTCAGAACATCTCTTTATACTGGAGTGAGCAGATGAACCGGTGTTCCTACCGCTAGGGGAGAAAGCCATGAAGTCTTGTTCGATCAGACGGCCATCAGTGGTCAGAAGATCTCAGCCAACACCTCACCATTGCGGCTTCACGATCCTTGAGTTGATCGTCGTGATCATCGTTATTTTGGGGATTGTCTACTTCTTGGGTCTGCCGGTGACTCGAAGTCGCGAGGCCTCACGCCGATCAGCTTGCAAAAACAACATCAAGCAGATCGGATTGGCGTTACATAACTATCACGACACTTATGGCGGATTTCCTCCCGCTTACACTGTGGATGAGCAGGGAAAGCCGCTGCACAGTTGGCGGACGTTGATATTACCGTTTGTCGATCAAGCACCCCTCTATGACACCATTGATCTGACCAAGCCGTGGGATGACCCCGCCAATGCAGAAGCTTATAAAGCGATGCCTCCTGTTTACGGCTGTCCTTCGACAACGGTCTACAACAAGCTGACCGTCTATCACGCTCTTATCACTGACGACAGTTTTCTCACACCGACTGAGTCGCGGGTGCTGGAACCAAATTCTGACAATGCAGAGACTTTGATGGTCATCGAAGTCGCTGAGAAGCATGCCGTCCATTGGATGGATCCTCAAGTTGTTCCGTCGCAAGTAAGCCTTGGCTTTAACGAAGAGACCGAGTTTCAGCATCAAGGTGGGACACATGGCTTGATGGTTGATGGTGCTGTGCGGTTTGTTGCTGCGACGGCGACCGCTGAGGAGCGTGAGAACCTGGCGTCTTACAAGGAGAGTGATAGTTCGCTAAGGAACAACAAACCGGAAGGCGAGGGTCAGGACTCTGAGTGAGATTCGACCCACTGAATGTTGCGATGAATTTCAATCGCAGCCAACGGTAACAGCCAACTGATCCAGGCAGACGCTTGATAAATCCAAGGCGCATCCCAGCCGTACACAGTTCCCAAACCACCGATGATACGGATCACCACCGCCGAGCAAAGTAACCCAAAGCAACGTAACATCCACAATTGATGAGTGACGAAATCTTTCCGCACCGCGGCTCGCCAACCCAAAAGGACACAGATTGCCGTCAGCAGAGCGGTCGTCAGAAAGCCGACGACAGCGACCATGCCGGTCAGTGCATAAAACGACATCCCGATGCCGCTCGGGACAAGCACCAGCAAAATAATGCCGACCTGAATGCGTCCCAGCAGGCGATGCCAGTTTGCATAACGAAGTCGAAAACGATTGCTCAACAGGATCAGTCCCAGAATGAGCGTTGTCGGCCCTGATGCGAGATGAGCGTAAAACGACCACGAATAATGACCAAAGAAATATTTTTGCCGACCGAGGAGAAATGGCACCTCGAAATTGGGAGGAAAATAATCGCGGTAACCGTAAAGCACAAACAAAACGATTTTGACGACCAGCAAGACCGAGAGCCACTTCACGAGACGCATCGAGTTCTGGGACAGGGTGACTTGCATCCTTTCCGTTGTACTCCCTTTGGGGCTTTTCTGAACAGACTTTTTGCCGAAATTCTCTCGCCATGACTCCTCACAAATCAACCGCATGGCGTTAGGATTGCGATGTCGAACCGCGTTTGCGAGGATGCTGGACACGAAAAAGCTAGCGTGGTCTCCGACCACAACTAAAGTTGAGAGTCCATTTTCCTCCTCACCCCGGCCCTCTCCTCCAAAGGAGGAGAGGGTGGCATGCAAATTGGCAAGATCATCAAAAACTGATTGATTGCCCGCAGGGCGGATGAGGAGGATCATCAATACTTTGGAAAGGTAACAAATTTCGCAAAGCGTAAATACTGATTATCTTTCAGCAGCACAGAACTTCCCTTGCGTTTAATTCACTTCCAGACCAACTATTACGAATCACAACACCCATGAGCCAGCACGTTGTTTTAATCTCTCTGCCCGGATTACGAGCTCAAGACCTTGAGCTCATGCCGAACCTCAAGTCACTCGCGGAACGTGGCGGCTCTTGCCCTCTCGTTCCCAGTTTCCCGGCGGTGACATGCCCCGTCCAGGCGACGCTCACCACGGGCGTCACTCCCGACAAGCACGGCATCACGGCCAACGGTTTTTTCTGGCGGGACAAGCAACAAGTCGAGTTGTGGACCGCCTGGAATGAGATTTTTGAAGCGCCCCAGGTGTGGGACATTCTGCACGAGAAAGACGAGTCGATCACTTCGGCAGTCTGGTTCCCTTTGCACATTAAAGGATGCGGCGGCGATTACATTTGCACCTTCGCCCCCATTCATAACCCAGACGGCTCGGAATCGTTGTGGTGTTACACCAAGCCGACAGAAATGTATGGCGAGCTGCGAGACACCTTCGGTCACTTTCCGCTCAAACATTTCTGGGGACCGCTTGCCAACATTAAGTCGAGTGACTGGATTATCGACTCGGGGATTCATGGAGCGAAGAAGTTCCAGCCGAATTTCAGCTATGTGTATCTCCCCCATCTCGACTACGCGGCCCAAAAGTTTGGTCCCGATAGCGAGCAAGCGATTGCTGCCGTGAAAGAAATCGACGCCTCTTTGGCACGCATGATTGCCGGCTACGAAGAGGCGATGGGTGAAGTCACCTGGTTGGTGGCCAGCGAATATGTCATCACCGAAGTGGACGGCGTCAGCTATCCGAATCGCAAATTACGAGAGGTAGGCTTTTTAGCTCTCGATACCGATGATGAAGGCAAAGAAGTTCTCAATCCGGGTGCGTCAACTGCGTGGGCGCTGGCCGATCATCAGTTGGCTCATGTTTATGTCCAGAATGAAGCCGCCATTCATGGCGTGGCCGAATTGTTCCGCAACGATCCCGATGTCGAAAAAGTTCTCGTCGGTGCAGAACGAGCCGAGTACAACCTCGATCATCCGCGCAGCGGTGAAGTGGTATTGATCTCGAAACCCGAAAAATGGTTTGCTTATTACTGGTGGCTCGATGATGCCAATGCCCCCGCGTTTGCACACACCGTCGATATTCATCGAAAACCGGGCTACGACCCGGTCGAGATGTTCTTCAATATGGAAACAAAATCGACTCCACTCGATGCAACTCTCGTGAAAGGTTCGCACGGCTATCCCGCCGATAATCCGAGTCGTCAGGGAGTGCTTGTTTCCTCGAACGCCGACTTGCTCGCTGACAAGAGCTCAGTGGCCGATACCGATGTGACGCCGATGATTCTCTCGGTGTTCGGTGGGTGATTTGTGCAATGAATGGATGATCGAGTTTTCCATCACACATTGGCAGCACAATTCACCAATCATCACCATTTCACATCGAACATGCCGATTCGGAGAATCGGCCTAAAAGAACTCGTTCTCTAGTTCTTGGAAGTCGTGTCGCCGCGTTTGATCTTAATTCCCCTCCTCCGACAATCTGCTTGTCACTTCGCGCCGCTGCGTCTTGGCGTGACCTTATTTTCATCTGGGGCCATGTTAGCGTTCCGATCGATGAAAGCTATGTTTGAACTCTGAGTTCAGTCTACTTTCCAAACTGCTGATCGCCCCAGCCACTCAACGCTCTCTTTGCCCTGTCTCTGTTCCGCGTTGACTTCCTCCTTGAATCTGCAGTGTTGATCAAGGGATGCCCGGCGATTGTTGCTGTGCATAGATGACAATATTCATCGCGATATTCAGGGCGTCTTCGGGGGAATAGCCGTTGCAGATGAGTGACGTTTGTCGTTCCAGTGCGCAACTCAGATCATATTGACTGTAGATGACGGCTAATCGTCCATTGATCTCGATGCCGTAGAGGACCGGCTCTCCTTGTTGCGTGAGTGTTTTCAATGGCTGTCCGGGACGATTGACGGATGGCAAGCGGCGTGTCACCTGTCTGATATCGAACGGCGTTTGCATCAGATCGTGTTCGACGGGAATGCGAGTCAGTTTTTGGTTGGGGAATAGTTTGGCAATCTCTGCGCGAAACGCCGTGTCAAACAGTGACGCGCCACAACAGGCATCGGCAAAGAGAACACCATCGCGATTGAGATACTTTCTAAGTTGGTCTCGCTCGGCTTCGCTGAACGAAAACGATTGCCGACCGTGAATGTAGAGCATCGGGAAGTTGAAGATATTTTGATCGCTGGGGACGAAATCTTTCTTAATTGTGGAGACGGCACCGACTTGTTCGTTGAGTGCTTTCAACAAATTGCGTAATGCCATCGGGGCGGTGTCCCACCCTCCTTCATGACGTAACTTGGCGATCTGCAGAAAGCCGCGTTCAATGGCTTCCAGAGGATTGTCATTGTCGGCCCGTTCCTGACTTTCGAGTTTGTCAGCAGGTTCACGACCCGTCACATAGGCGACAATATTGGTTCCCAGTTTCATCATCTGATCGATCTTCAAGCTGTCTTGCGGAGAACGACCAGGAGGATCGATTTGAGACCAATGATCCCACAAGCATCCAATATCATCCGGAGAATAGATGATGGGTGTACGGCATCCGAAATCGATTCCCCAGAGTTCATGGGCTTCATCGGAAATGAGAAACTCACTGCGATAGACGGGATGATCGGCAGTGAGCCGTTTAAAGAGATTCGCCTCTTCGGGATAGAGCTGCTGCACGACACGTCGGAATCCCTGATCAAAGTCAGCCGATTGACATCCTGCTGAGGCGAGCAAAGTTCCTCCCTGATCGAGATATTGTCGCAAACGCCGAATATTATCGGGAGTCAATAGCGGAGCACGATCGCTGGAAAGGTACAGAATGGGTGACTGAACGAGCACCGAAATTGCATTTTCATTGGTCAGTTTATTCATTTCAATGACCTGCCAGGTCAGCAACTTTGGCCAGCCATCCTGCCCGGAAATGTAGTCCATCAAATGATGAACATCACGGGGATGCTGATTCCAGAGAGATTCCGGTATCTCGGCCCCCGGACCTCCTCCAAATTTCAGTTTGGAAACAACCACCGGCGACAAACCTTTGGAGAGAAACAGCAGTGCAAAAGAGGTGGAGAGAATCGGGGCTTTATCGATGCCCGATTGTCCTTGCCAGAATCCACGCCCCGATTGTCGTTTGATGAGAAATTCGGCCCCCGCCCGGTACCAGTCGTTGTTCTCTCCAAAAAATCGTCGACCACTCAAACGTCCCGCTCGTTCCAAACCGTACAGATAATAGAGCAAATAGTTGCCACCCCCCGGATTATTGCCGACCTCAAAATTTTTGGATAACCATTCAATTCCCAGTTCGAGTGATTTGTTCTTTTCCTGTTCGGCACAACAATCGATCTGATCAACATCGACGCCCAGCATCGTGTCACAGATGACCGTCGAAGCAATCCCGGCAACGGTCATGCTTCCTGAACTGGTGCCACTCCACTGATATCCCCAGCCTCCATCTGATGACTGCTTCGATTGCCAATATTTTTTGGCATTCACCCAGGTCTCACGTTTGATGGGCACGCCGTAATGAGCCGCTTCGCGAAGCGCGAGAACCGAGTACTGGCTATTACTTTCGTCGGCACCACCACCCTGCCCTGGTTTCAACGTATACGTCCACCCCCCCACATTAGCTCCACTGGCGACTTGCCCATTTTCAATCATTGAAGCGAGTCGGAAAATTCGATTTCTGTCGGTCTCCTGATCGGCAATCGCCAATGCCATCAACATCAACGAGAGTTCGTAGTTTTCTGAGCGTCCCGTAATTCGAGGCCATTCTGCGGGAGGAAGTGAACGCAGGAACCCGAGTCCTTTTTGGACCGCATTATCGGTGATGGGAATTTGAGAATTCAGCATCGCCATGACAGTCAGTGACGTGATCCCAACAGGAAATTGGCCCCCTCCGTTGTCCCAATGCCCATCGTTATGTTGCTCGGTTTTCAGATAACGTACTCCCGCCTGTAATGAGCGAGCCACCTTCTCTTTTGTGAGTTGAGCCTGAACAGGTTGGCAGGAAAAGATTGCCAGACAGGCCAAAATGATCAGATTTCGAGGTGAATGCATCGCGAATCCTTCCGGGAAAGCCGAGAATCGAGCAGAGATTCCTCCTGACCGGAAAGTATATCATTTCTGCTCAACTCAGACATCCCCAGCCGCTTGCCTGAGTTGCCGCAAGGTGCTACGCTGGAAGGTTCTTCCGTCGATTTGAATCGATGATTTTCGACCTTTTTGGCTCACAACTGCGGAACGAGACCCATGCCTTTGCCCGATGAATCCCGAATTGTCATCACCGGGATCGGATTAACGGCCCCCAATGGAAATTCGCTCGAGGAATACCGCGCGAATTTGCTGGCGGGCAAATCGGGTGTCGTCCCGTTCGAAACTCGCTACATGCCACCAACAGTGGCCGGTGTCTGCAACTTTGAAGTCACCCGACATCAAAAGCGAAAAGAAGCTCGTCGCGGGACTCGTGCAGGCTCGGTTGCCGTCTATTGTGCCAATGAGGCCGTGATCGATTCCAAACTCGATTGGGAAAATACACCCAAGAATCGAGTGGGCGTTTATCTCGGCATCACCGAGCATGGTAACGTCGAGACCGAAAACGAAATCTACGAGATCACTCAATTCGACTACGACACCAAAGTCTGGTCGCATCATCACAATCCTCGCACGGTGGCAAACAACCCGGCGGGCGAAGTTACAATTAATATGAAGATCACCGGCCCGCATCTGACGGTCGGTGCGGCATGTGCTGCCGGAAATGCGGGCTTCATCCAGGGAGCACAAATGCTCCGACTGAATGAAGTTGATATCGCGATTTGCGGGGGCGTTTCGGAAAGTATCCACACATTCGGGATTTTCGCCAGTTTTCAAAGTCAGGGAGCGTTGGCAACACACGACGATCCCACCAAAGCCTGTCGCCCCTTTGATGCCAATCGCAACGGGATTGTGGTGGCCGAAGGAGGAGGCATTTGTACGTTGGAGCGTTTATCCGACGCGAAAGCTCGTGGTGCTCGAATTTATGGTGAAATTGTCGGATACGGCATGAATTCTGACGCCACCGACTTTGTGTTGCCCTCTTCGACCCGACAAGCGGAATGCCTGGAATTGGCCCTGGGAAGAGCCAATCTGACTGCCGACGATATCGATATTGTCAGCTCTCATGCCACGGCAACCGAAATGGGCGATATTCAAGAAGCGAAGGCCTTACACGCTGTTTTTGGTGATCGAGAGAGTTTGGCCATCAATAACACCAAAAGCTTCATTGGACACGCGATGGGAGCCGCCGGAGCCCTCGAATTATTGGGAAATCTTCCAGCCTTTGAAGATCGGGTCGCCCACGCTACAATCAACCTCCAAGACCTTGACCCCAAGATTGCCTTAAAGCAACTTGTGGCCAACGAACCTCGTGAATTGCCGAAAGTGGACTACATCCTGAACAACTCGTTCGGGATGCTGGGTATCAACTCGGTTCTTATTATAAAACGTTACGAAGCATGAACTTGCGATTAGTGACGGAAAACTGATCCGTCGGAGAGACGAATGAACGAAGAGCAGATTCGACTGGTAATCCTCGATATTCTGGACAAGATTGCTCCAGATGAAGACCTCTCAGATCTTGATGATTCCAAGCCCTTCCGTGACCAGATGGAACTGGACAGCATGGATTTCCTCGACATCGTCATGGAATTGCGAAAGCGATACCGTGTTCAGATTCCGGAGGAAGACTATCCTAATCTGGTGACGATGGACAGCACTGTGACGTATCTTCACCCACTGCTCAAAGACGTCGAAAGCCCCGCATAGTCGTCGCGAGCTCCATTCACGAGTGATCCATCCCGGCATTTGGCGAGAACGGGAACCACGCAGGTGCAATACGATACGATCATCATCGGCGCCGGTCTCTCAGGACTGGCTGCCGGAATTCGACTTGCGTATTACGACCAGAAAGTCTGTCTGCTCGAACGTCACACGACAATCGGTGGCCTGAATTCTTTCTACCGCTTACGGCGTCGTGATTATGATGTCGGTCTGCACGCGGTCACCAACTATGCGGAAAAAGGAGACCGCTCCAAACCTCTCAACAAACTGCTCCGGCAATTGCGACTCTCTTGGGATGATTTTGCACTCTGTCCACAAATCGAATCCTCGGTCGTCTTCCCCGGCTGCACGTTGCGGATGTCGAACGACTTCGAACTCCTTCGCTCACAAGTCATCGAAAGTTTTCCCGATCAGGCCGACGGCTTCAATCGACTTGTCCAATCGATCGACGAGTTTAATCCCTTCGCTGACACTGAGGGATATCTGTCGGCCCGGGAACATGTTCGCAAATATCTGACAGACCCGTTGCTCGAAAACATGCTGTTCTGTCCGATTCTTTTTTATAGTTCCGCCACACCCAACGATCTCGATTTGAGACAATTTGTCATCATCTTCCGCAGTATTCTGCAAGAGGGTTTCAGCCGACCTCAAGAAGGGATTCGTCGCATTCTACGTGTGTTGGTGAAAAAGTTTCGCGGTGAGGGGGGAGAACTCAAGCTGCGGACCGGAGTGAATCGGATCCTGGAAAAGAACGGGACAGCTTACGGCGTCGAACTCGATAACGGAGAAATTCTGGAAGGAAAGAGAATACTCTCTTCTGCCGGACTTGTTGAAACTCAGCGTCTTTGTGAGAAACCGTTTGTCGAAGAAGAAGCCGCCACAGGAGATATCTCCTTCGTCGAATCGATTTCGTCACTCGATTGTTCGCCGGCCGATTTGGGACATCACGGCACGGTTGTCTTCTTTTCCAATCAAACTGACTTCCGCTACGAACGCCCTCCCACGCCGGTCGATTTGCGTAGTGGAATCATCTGTTCGCCCAACAATTATCAATTTGATGAGCCACTTGCCGAAAACAAAATGAACATCACGGCACTCGCCGATCATGCTTATTGGTTAAACATCCAAGACGAAGAAGAATATCAACAAGCCAAACGAGAACACTGTCAGTCCATTATCGAAAACGCGATCAAGATTGTGCCTGACTTTCGTGATCACATTATCGATCAGGATGTCTTCACTCCTCGAACAATCAAAAAGTTTACCGGCCATTTGAATGGAGCCGTGTACGGGTCACCCACCAAACGACTCAGTGGAACCACTCCACTCGACAATCTGTACTTGTGTGGTACCGACCAGGGATTTCTCGGAATTATCGGAGCGATGCTCTCGGGAATTTCCATGGCGAATGCTCATTGTCTGCGATAAGCCTATTCTGATTTCGATGGCTCTGGCGACTTCTGCGAATTCAAAATCAGTGCATGTCCCCAATTGGCTCGATCCTGAACATCCCCGCGGTCGCCGAAATCAACACGCAGAGTGAGCGACTTCTTTCCCGACAAATCGATCTGGATCAACTCGGCACGATCCCCGCCTCGAATAATGTCGCTTTGATAAACGGAGTTCCCATCCGTCAATACCTCAAACGTCACGCTGCCCGCTCCGCTAGTGATATCATCAATCCCGAGTTCGGCGAGAAACTTTTGATCGTCTTCCTCCAGAGACCAGGTCAATTCGGTGCGAGGATGCATTCCCAAACCGGTGAGATAACCTGCCGATTGCATTCTCATCGGTCTCCCCAGGACATTGGCGTCGATTTGCCAGGGAGGAACCGTGGAGAGAAATGGCGTATAGGTCACCTCATCGGGGACTCGCTCTGACAACGGCTTTCGAGACTCTGTGAGTGAGACCAATGAGTCCACAGAATCGAGTGGAACTTGCCAACTTCCAGCGAGCACAGTGTTCAACAGCAACACATTATACTCGACCAAGTTGATGGAATTTGCAGTAACTTGACTGCCGTCGCCAAGTCTCACCAGTGTTCTTTCTGCCTGTTTAGTCGGCTTGATGACAAGCTCAGGATTAAAACGCAATTGAGACAATTCCTGGATCAGAATCTCGCGAGCTCCCGCATCGGTCTCTAGTTTCAGAGCTGTGGGAGAGAAATCAGAGAGCTCTCCCAGAATTCGATCACCGTTGGAAAGAACAAGTTGATCCTGCTGGAGTTCATTCTCTCCCGCCGGTTTCAAAGATTCTCTTTTGGAAAAGCCCCCATCGGGAGCACTCCATTCCAACTGAGCCACAGATTCCAACATCACTTCGAGTGGTTTCACAGGAGCATCGCGATTGTCCTGACCATCCCAAGCCAGCACCGCAGGAAGAAACGTAAGATCGGTCTCCGAGAAATCAACGAGTTGTCCCGTCAGGGAATCTCCATTCGACAACGTCAGCCGACAGACTCTTCCCGCAACCGACTTGAACGGCACCTGAAGAGAGAGCGGGTGTTGATGCATCACCGAGAGCACTTGTTGAGGAGAGAATCGACGAATTGATTCTCCACGCCCGAGTAACCAATGCGTGCCCGTGACGTTCAAATATTGCGACGAATATTTTTCTCCCGCGCTCGTCGTGACGACCCAAGCTTCGGTCACGGGAATTTCTGCCGCATGGAGTTTGGGTGCCAGAAGAAGGCAGATGAGTACCTGAGAGGCGAAGAGTTGTCGTGAAACATTCAACATGAGGGTATCAACCAAAACCAACGTGGGGGTTAAAGACGCAGTCCGCCATCAGTGAGTGTTTTTGCAGCCAAATCGCAGACATCTGTGGGAAGTCCCGCTGCTCGATAACTGGCGACAGCATCGTCAATAGCATACTCCACCTGCTTCAAAGTGACAGTCCCATTCTCATAGACGGCGTAAGAGGCTCGCGGGTCGAGATTACGAGGTTGCCCAACCGACCCGGAATTCACAACGGTTGTTCCGGTCTTGGTCTTCAGAATAAACGGTTGGTGAGTATGTCCGACACACACAAAATCGGCATTGATATTTTCGAGGCGATGTTGCCACTCCGCCTTTTTCGGACCGAGATATTCTTCCAGAGGATCGCGAGGAGTGCCGTGTACCAAATAGAATCGCTTTCCGTCGAGTTCCACAAACTGAGAAGTGGGAAGCTGACTCAACCAATTCAATTGATCATCACTGAGCAATTCCCAATGCAGAGGTCGAGTCACAAATGCCAAGTGTCGAAGTCCTGGCCCACCGCGAGGACGAACTTTTTGCCCGACTGCGTGGTCGTGATTGCCGCGAACACAGGCCACCGTGTTGTGTCGTATCCAGTCCACAACTTCCGAGGGATCACAACCGTAGTCGACCACATCACCTGCACAAATGCATGTATCAAAACTTTCCACGTCCAACACCGCCTGAAGAGCGACCATGTTGGAGTGGATGTCGGAGAGAATCAGTATTTTCATGGTCTGCCGCGGTCCTCATACTTCAGCGGGAATCACCCTTCAGCCGGGTTCTGTCGCCGAGCTGCCAAAATTCATCTTGATGCCAATTCCAATTCGGAGTGTAATGACTATCAACCAGGGGAAAGCAAATGGATCACTCCATCGAGGGTATGACACTACAGGATAAAGTCAAGAATTCTGAACTCCTGGTGCGCGAAATGATTGAACACCTGGAACTCGGGTTTCTTCCCAAACTCAAAAATTTGCAGAAAATCTCGCGAGTTAGTAACAATCTCTCGCAACTGGAGGAAATTGCCAATTTGACGATTCGCAATCATGTCGTCCAAGTCTTGGAATCAGAACAATTTACAGAAAGTCTGTTCGAAAAACTCTCCCTCCTGACGTCTGCCCTCGAAAAAGATATGAATGATGTGATGTACGGCGAATGACTCACGCTTGTGTTACTGATTCTCTTGGGACATCAACGATTCGCGCGCTGATCGATAGTTGCACGTAAATTCTGGAAATTGTCGTGCTAACGGGGCTTAAAAAGCTAGAATGTAACAACGTGTGGATTGTGGTTGTCACAATCGATCAATGCGGACACGTCATTTGCGTCGATCCCCGGAAATGTTCTTTTTTCTGCGGGATAGGCGGAACCTAAGATGTCGATTAACTGTCTGGAGTCTTGAGCTTTCTGCAGAAATTGTCAGACGGGACTCATTCACCAATCAGCTTCAAAATTTCATAACCTGGCTTTCAGATGGCCGAATCAGGATCAGCAAGTTCGAGTTCGCAATCCGCGAGCGGAAAGTCTTTCCCGTTCTCTGATGCGCCCCCCGTACATAAATCAAGCGAGACGGTTCTTAATCCTGAGGGGCGTCCCCAATCAATGCGAACGGGATCAGCCACATCGTCATCAAAACCTGAATCTCAAATTCATAGTTTATTGTTTCCCGACCTGTCACAGCTTTCGCCGGGAGAACTTCCCGACTCTCCGCATGGTGTCAAGCTTGCTCATTTTGAGTTAGTGGATCGGATTGGGTCCGGGGGAATGGGTTCGGTCTTTCTGGCTCTCGATTTACATTTGCAAAGATACGTGGCTCTCAAAATCCTGGCCCCGTCTCAAGCGAGAGAACCCTCGTCGATCCAACGGTTTATCAACGAAGCACGCGCCGCTGCCAGACTCGACTATGACGGGATCGCCCGCGTTCATTTTTATGGAGAAGACTGCGGCTTTCACTTTATCGCCTTCGAATACGTCACGGGAACCAATGTCCGAGATTTGATCAATCATCGCGGACCATTGAATCCCGGCGATGCGATCAACTTCACGTTGCAGATTGCCCACGCACTCAAACACACTTCAGCAGCCGGAGTCGTACACCGGGATATCAAGCCTTCGAACATCATTGTGAATCCGGCAGGACGCGCAAAGCTGGTCGATTTGGGACTTGCTCGTAAAGAGTCTACGGAATCTATGGACGATTTAACGGTCGCCGGTACGACGTTGGGAACCTTCGATTATATCTCTCCCGAGCAGGCGCAAGATCCGCGAAATGTTGATGTTCGAAGTGATATCTATTCACTCGGCTGTACGCTGTATCATATGCTGACCGGGGATCCGCCTTATCCCGAAGGAACCCTGGCTCAGAAACTTCTCGAGCATCAACAATCTTTTGTGCCCAACCCGACAGATATCAACCGGCGAATTCCCCCTCAATTGGCAGCCGTCACCCAAAAAATGATGGCCAGCGATCCGAAAAAACGATATCAATCCCCCGAATCGCTGATTCACGATCTGCTGATGGTGGCCGGTGATCAAGGACTTCGAGGAGTCACACCCGAAGGACTCGTCTGGTCGGATCGCTTAAACAACAACGAACAATCGTTTCTGACCAAACACGCAGGTTGGATCGCCGCCGTCGCTGTGCTGTTCCTCATTGTCTATTCACTGGATCGCCTGGATCAATCTCAGACTCGAACCACTCAGACAGTTACCGATTCCTCCTCCACCTCCGATGAAAATGAACTCGATTCATCCGCCACCAATTCTGACAACCAGGATGGGGGCTCTTCCACCTCTGCCAATAACACCTTAGAAGCCCAGCCAGAGAAGAACCTGAGCACGATGCAAGGTGATCTCTCACAAAATATTGGTGGGTCACTCCCTCAAGAAAACGCACTGAATAATGATACCGGAAACTTGCTGAACCTGCTTAATCCCGACGGCATTTTCAATCAACCAATCCCGGAGAAGACGGGGGCTCCTGAGCCTCTCATTGCCCGCACTCCCGGTGGCAACAATCGTACGGGTAATGGATCAGCGACCATTATTCCATTGGCCCCTCCAGACTTGGTGACGGAGACGACAAATATTTTTCCCGAGACATCCTCCGGGACGGCAACTCCACTTCCTGAAGAAGCACAAACGTCCCCTCTGATGACACTCGAACAGCAAGAGAGCCCGGTCGTTCTATGGGCGATGGGAGCTTCTGAACCGCAAAATTACAACACACTCGAAGCGGCTTGTGCCAATGCACGAAGTGGCAGCATTATCGAACTTCACTACAATGGTTTTTTGAAAAACGGTCTCGAAAAGCCCATCACAGTCAATAAAAACATCACGATTCGAGCCGCCAAAGACTTCCGTCCGGTGATCTCTTTTTCGAGTCGAACCAACCCTGATCAATCAGACCTGCGGATGATCACAATCCGAGAGGGTTCGTTGAATCTGGTCAATGTGGACCTGCATCTGGATATTCAACACGGTGTCACCTATCCCACGCGCGATCACTGGACTCTTTTTTCAGTTCAAGGACCGGATCAGTTAAGCTTGAAAAATGTGACCGCCACGATTCAAAACGAAGGTCGTGAACCTGCCACGATTCTTGAAATGGTTCGCGGCCTGGGTGATGAACTGGAAAAGATGAAGATGAAGACAGCCGGTTCCTCGTTGAACATCAACCCGTTTGTGGTCTCTCTTCAGGACTCTATCCTACGCGGAGAGTGTCACGCTGTGTTGATCAAGACCGCTCGCCCTGGACGAGTTCGAGTTGAAAATAGCCTGATCGCGGTGGAGAGTTCGTTGATCATGAATGAAGGCTCGACAGATATGCCGGGGCAATCCAACCTGGTCGAAGTCGAACTCAAACACGCAACCATCGCCACCGGTTCTTCCCCGTTTTGTTTTTCGAGCGGGGAAGCTCAGCGCTTTCTGATGCCAGTTTCAGTCTCCAGCGAAAACTCACTCTACATACTCAACCCAACTTTGGTGGCTCCTTTTGTTTCTATGACGGGGAACACCAACCCCGTAGACTTAAGAGCCCTTTTGTCCTGGTTTGGCAAACGTAATTACTATCACGGTTTCGAACTGTTCTGGACGATCGCCGACGATTTCGGTAGTTCGGAACTGACCGATCTCGATTTTGAGGGATGGAAGAATCATTGGTCGGATCGAGAAGATACGATTGAAGAAACCGCCGTCACGGGTCTCATTCAATGGGCAGAAAACTGGGGAGCCGGGAATACCGTCTTCTCGAACTTGACTCCTCTGCAATTACAGATGGAACAAGGCTCTGACAACCAACAGGATTTGTTAGCATCAGATGGTTCCACTCTGGGAGCAAATCTGGAGCGACTTCCTGCTCCCCCCAAGCCTCTGACCTCTCCGAGACTTCCGCTGGAATAGCGTGCCGGACTCTTTCCGCACCTAATGTAGTGTCTCAGTTTTGCGAGGGATTATTACGGCAGGCCACAATCGCGGGGCTGTATTCAATGTTTGATGATCTTGCCAACTTGCATGCCACCCTCTCCGCCTTTGGGGTGTAATCGAGACCGCCGAGCGATCAGCGAGGAGCTAGGGCGAGTGCGCAAGAAATCGTTTCTTCTATTTTGGGCCGGGGTGAGGAGGTAATCAATCTAAGTTTAACGACCTCCTCATCCGCCCTGTCGGCGGTGAAATCTCTTCCTACCGCCTTCGGCTTTTGATCTCGCTGGTGCGAGAAAGCCTCAGTTACTCTCACAAAGGAGGAGAAGGAATTCATCAACGCATTCTGAAAATCATCACAACAAGTCATTCGTTCAACCAGATAAGCACTCATCTGCGTGAGACACTACACTACGGACTCGATCTTATTTTCTCAGGGATTTTACTTCCGTCCCGTCTGATCAATTGCCAATCAGGCAGGTTTCACGGGAATCGAATGTTAGTCCTTCGAAGATTTCTCCCTCTCTCTCAAATTCTTTGAAGATCTGCTTCCGCGCAAACCGAAATAGATGGTTGACATAATTACATATATCGGTAACTATGAACACCATGCCAACCACATCTCCCATTGGTCATCTTGACTCAGATTGCTTCTACGTCTCAGCCGAACGAGTACGGTTTCCGTGCTTGCGCGGCATTCCCGTCGGAGTTCTCGGTAATCAAGGGGCCTGCGTCATCGCGAAAAGTTATGAACTGAAAGCGGCCGGTGTGAAGACAGGCGTTCCAATTTGGGACGCCCGAAAAATTTGCCCGGAAGCCGTCTTTGTGAAGCGCGACTTCCGCTGGTACGAAGTGCTCAGCCGTAAAATGCTGGACGTCTTGGCGGATGTTTCACCATTGGTCGAGTATTACAGCATCGATGAGATGTTCTTTGACGCTTCGGAATTGCCCCGTGTCTTTGGTTGTTCAATGCGGGAAGCGGCTCTCTTGCTTCAACAACGTATGAAGCAAGAAGTAGGAGTTCCCGTCTCCATCGGCATCGCTGAATCAAAAACAATGGCCAAACTTGGCAGTGATACCTCTAAGCCGTTCGGAGTCCACACACTGCACGAGTTGACCAATCAGGAACGCTTCGACTACCTGCGATCCATCCCCGTCGGCGAACTGTGCGGAGTCGGACGACGATCTCAAGCAAAACTGGAACAGCACAGAATTCATAACTGTCTCGATTTCATCCGGGCCGACCGCAAATTTATCCAGAAGTTACTGACGATCAAGGGGGAAGCGTTGTGGTATGAGTTGCAAGGCGAGCCCGTCAACAAAATCGTGACAGCCAGACCGCCACACAAAGCCATCTCACGGGGTGGAAGCCTCGGCGGCAAAACAGCAGACTCGGACCAACAACACGCCTGGGCAGTTCGCAATGTGGAACGACTGATTGAAGCGATGGACTTTCATGGAGTGTACGCTCGAAAGTTTTCTTTGAGCCTGGAACGTCCCAACGATTACGGCTGGGGTGGGCATGTCGTCCTGTCTGAGCCAACCAACTCGTTCAAGTTACTGTGTGCTGTCTTCCGTGAAATGCTGGATCGATCAGACAGTCGAGACAAAGCGATTAGCCATATGCATCTGATCGCCGAGAAGCTGAGCTATCGAACCGAGATCCAGCGGACGCTATTCGAGACGATCTATTCAACACACGATGGCCGTCCGATTACCGATGCTCCCCTCGATCGACTCGCGACACTCAAACAACAAATCAATCAGAAGGTTGGACGTTTCGCCGTTCGCTCGGGTGAGACATTACATTTGCCAGAAATCTACGCCGACGAAACCAACGATTACGATATCTGCGATGTGCAGGGGAAGATGTGTTTCTAATGTGTCAAGGAATTGCCTTATCCCAATGCGAGATCCCCGATTCCCTGATTGAACGATACCAATTGAGCGAGCGTATTATTCGGCGTGGGGAAGGCGATATCGAGTTTCGTTTTTTGTTGGCCGAACGATTACCGGTTCTCCCGGTCTGGCATGAAGGACAGTTCCTGATTCTCTCGTGGGGCAATCGTGACCGACATAATAAATTACCTGTCTCTGCCTGGTGTGCTCAGGAAAGTCTGGAAGCAGGAGCCTGGCATCACTTGAGACCTCGAGAAGTCTTCATCCCGACCTCATTCGCCTGGGACCGCGGTGTGTGGTATCAGGTGCGAGAGGGGCTGAAGGGTGTACTCGTTCGTGATTGTGATCGTGGACAACATGTGTATGTGCTGACCCAGCCGGCCACACATTATTACGAAGTGATGACTCGCAATAACCGGGAACCCGTGATGGTGGGCGAAACGATCTGAGACACGACAAAAAAAGACTCACGGCCAATCGCCGTAAGTCTTTCAGGGAAAGTGCGCAAGAGAGGACTTGAACCTCCACGGGATTTAACTCCCACTAGGCCCTCAACCTAGCGCGTCTGCCAATTCCGCCACTTGCGCGATAAATCAGTTACGAGACCGACACAATGTGTCGGACGAGGGTTCTGCTGAAAGAGAGAAATTCTCATCAGCAAAAAAACATCTGGGGACAGTATAACAAGCATGTTCTCTGGTTCAAGCAACCAGAGACTTGCGACAAAAACTACGAAAGATCGCCCAAAACAGCCGCCACCAGGTTCGACAGTCGAGCCAGCAATGTCCCTTTTGGCTCCTGGGGCTCTGTCGTCAAAATGACGGCCCATATTTGAGTTTCGGGATCAACCCACAAGACGGTCCCGGTGGCTCCCCAATGCCCATAACTGCTGGGACTTAACAAATCCCCGAAATTCGCCGAATGAGCCGCCCAATGGCGTCTCCATCCCAGTCCCCAGGATTTGCAGCGTCGGGTCTGTTCGGGGATCTCTTTGAGAGGATCGAGCTGATTGGAGATCGCCGATTTGACAGATTGACGAGAGAGAACTCGAGTTCCGTCCAGCTCCCCTTCCCCCAGCATCATGCGGGTAAAACGTGACAAGTCAGACGAGGAAGAAATGACCCCGCCCCACGGAGCCCCCAAAGTGCGCCAATAGCGACTGTTCCAGTTCCAGTCTTCTCCCAAATCCCACTCCGCAGGAATTCGGCTTTCGGCAACACGCTCAATTTGTGGACTGTCGCCCTGATACCATTCTTCAGGAGCGCCCAGCGCAGTCTCGTTCATCTGTAACGGCTCAAAGAGATTCTGTTGCAGATAGGTGGCTGCTGGAAGTCCGGTAATGCGTTGAATCACTTCTCCCAACAAGACGAAGCCCATGCTTGAATAAGACGCATCGCGACCTGTCTGGAACGCCAGTTCGACCTGGCAGGTTCCCGCGACAAACTCCGAAAGTGGAGAATGATTTTCCCGCAACTCGCGATTGTTGGGGAGCATATCGGGAAGACCCGAGGTATGCGTGAGGAGATGACGAATCGTAATCCCATAAGTCCCCGCTCTTCCGAACTCGGGAATCACATCGCTCACTTTGGTTCCGAGTAAAAGTTCTCCCCGCTCGATGAGCTGAAGAATCCCCATCGCCAAAATCGGCTTCGTGATGGAGGCGATCAAAAACAGTGTTTCGTCAGTCTCAGGAGAATCGGCAACTGGGGCATCGTTGAGATTGCGACGACCAAAACCGAATGGGCCAGCAAAGTCATCAAGAGTCCCGACCATCAGCGACAAAGCGGGAAGACGATCTTCGAGTGTCCATTCCTGACAAAGATCAGTGACCCGATTCCAGAGTGGATGATCGGCCAGAGCAGCAGCGAAGTCAGACATTGGGGAAATTCTCAAGCGGCAGTTAAATCGACCTCAAACAATTCGAGCATCGTATCGAGCTTGGTGACTTCCAGAACTTCTCTCACCTCACGCCCCGAGTTATACAAAAGTATATCAACTCCTGTTTTCTTGACGGAAGCGAATAAGCCCAACATCCCGGACGGCAGTAATTTCATGCCCGATAAATCGAAGGCGATGGTCTGACAGCGATGGTCGGTGATAATCTTTTCAAGCTCATTCCGACAATCGAGAGGGGTGATCCCTTCGAGCACTGGCCGACCGTAAAAACCGATGACGGTCAGCGGTCCCGTCTGATATAACTCCAACGCTTGAGAGCCAGCTGACATGGAGTGGTTCCCCCCTGATCTGCTGCGGTGCGAACAATCATGAAAAGTTCACTTTCGCGAAACATGATTGACCGGTCAAAAGTGGGCCAAAGTCGGGATGACAGGATTCGAACCTGCGACCTCCAGCTCCCAAAGCAGGCGCTCTAGCCAGGCTGAGCTACATCCCGAGGGTGAGCGATCACTCGCTCAAGAGCCTCAGTCTAGGACTGAAAGCTCGTGCCGTCAACGAACAAAAGGGCGTTCGTTGACGGAATATTTTTCTTAACTTCAGGCCACGCGACGCAATGTTTGCAAAATTCGCTCAAAGTCGTCATTGGTGGCAAACGGAATCATCACTTGCCCCGAGTCGGCCGTCTTCAATTTGATCACAACTTTGGTGCCAAATTGCTCGCAAAGTTGCTGCTCAATCGAGTCGATGTGGTTGCTTCTTTGTGGTGCAGAAGACTCCTGACCGGGGAAAGGAACCACATTAGGATTGTCACCAGCTTGGATCGTCTTGACCACCTTCTCCGTCGCACGGACCGAGAGAGACTCCTTCTGAATCTGTTGACACATCGCCTTCTGACCAGGTTCATCGAGTGACAGAATCGCGCGGGCGTGGCCTGCGGAAATCTTCTCTTCTCGTAAGGCAATCTTGGCCTCTTCACTGAGACCCAGCAGGCGAATCATATTGCTGACCGTCGAACGATCAATGCTGAGCCGATTGGCCAACTCTTCGAGAGGACAATTGAATCTGGTAATGTAATCCTGAAAGGCTTCCGCCTTTTCGAGGACACTCAAATCCCGGCGTTTGAGATTCTCGTCAATCGCGATTTCGCAGACGGTTTGATCGTCGGCTTCAATCACGCGACAGGGAATGGTTTCTCGTCCTGCTTGCTTTGCGGCCAGCAACCGACGCTCGCCGGCAATCAACTGATACCGGTCTTCGAACGGTCGCACGATCAGAGGCTGTAAGACCCCCTGCTTCTGGATCGACTCGGAGAGTTCTCGAAGTCCATCCGCGGCAAATTCTTTTCGAGGTTGAAAAGGATTCCGCTCAATGAGATCGACATGAATTTCATCCGTCGATTGCGGAGCCTGTTGCCCTCCGTCGGAGAATTGATTTTCACCGGTGTTATTATTTCCTAATAAGGCACTCAAACCGCGACCGAGTCGGCGACGTGGGGCCTGTTCTTGTTGATCTATATTTTGATCGAATTGTTGTTCGTCCATGAGTTCTCTCGCTACTGTAAATATTGGTTCCTTGTGCGCATCGAAACGGAACCTCGTCCTGCGGACTTTTAGCACCAGTCAAGAAATCGAGCAAGATCAACAAAACGAGTTTCACGTGAAACTCATCTTATTCGCTGGGGGAGTTGATCGAGTCGATCATCAGCCACAATTGGTATTCAGCTGCCGGAAAGTGGTACGGAGGGTCCAATACCATTTCTGGAGAATAAGAATTGAGAGAGACCAGATCGCTGACGGGAATCTGGTCAATAAAAAGCGCTTCGAGCCGTCCTTTCGTTTCCTCCAACTGATCCCGAAAGGAATCACTCCGCTCCGCATGTGGCCCCGTTACCAGATAAATGGGGACCGGTTCCCGAGCGGGAGGATGCGCGAGAAATCCCAGATTGGCAACCGGTGAGACCAGAACATTCTCAGGAGCGACTCGACACAGATGGTAATAGATAGCCGGCTCGGAATAGACATAGATCACGTAATCAATTGGAGCCGAATGGCTCCTCACCGACAATCGCCCGCACTCTTCCACGATTCCCTCGGCAACCCTTTCGGCTGATGTTCGTCGTTGATCCCAGGGCGTCCCTCCGTGTCCGGGAGCGATAGGAAAGCCAATCATCATCACACTAATCAGCCCAGACACCAGAGCCCAGACTGCGATCTTCACAACATTCGTTTCACGTGAAACACTTCCCTCGGAGGAACTCTCCAAAGCAGGATTGTCCGAATGTTGGGTTTCTTTCCAAAGCAGCGAGAGAATCTGAAGGCCATATCCAGACCCGACAAGCAACGCCAGAAACAGGGGCAGCGCGAGTCGTGGATAGGGATGGTAGAGAGGCGTCACCAACAGCAATGAAGAAACCCAAGCCAGCACCATCCAGCCAGACAAGATGTCTTCTGTGAGTGCTTCATGATTCCAGGCCGAGCGAACAAGCTGAACCAAACGGAGACCCAACCCGAACAGGGAGAGGACCAAAGGGATGACGGCCATAGAGAAGAAGCCGATGTGACGACCGAGGAGATCCCACCATCTCAGGTTCTCAAACTGACGGCGAAAGTTTTCCATCCAGTAGGACCACCCCTCGATGTAGCCGGAGTGATTAGCGGCGACCGCGGCATACCCACCATGTTCCTGCAAGTCGAGCCAGGCGGGGATCCAGACCACGACAGCCGTGATCAGCATCACGCCCCAACATCGCCAGCGAAGCCAGGCCACCCCCGACTGTTTCGCGTGAAACAAATTGGCCGCGGCCAACCCGGCTCCCGTCACGGCCAGAGGGTACCAACCATTGTATTTGATGGACCAGGCGAGACCCGTCAACAGGCCGGCCCAAACCGCCACACCAATTCGCTCTGAAGAGACGGCGTGCCATCCAGCCGCGATGCCCCACAAGATGAACATGGTCACCGGCACGTCCGTCAATGCCATCCGACTGAACATGATATGGTAGCCATTCACGGCCAAGAGTCCGGCAGTCACCAAAGCCACTTCGACTCCCACCCACTCCCTGACCAACCGCCACATCAACCAGACGGTCACGACTCCACAGAAGATGCCCGGCAACATCACTCCCATAATCGATGTCCCCAACACCAATTGAGACATCTCCAGAATTGCCGGCCAGAGCGGAGGGGCGTATAGATGCCGATCGGGGAAGCGGGCCCCCTCTTCCGGAGTGAACCAGCGGTTCGAGGCGTAGACACCTTCGTCGTAATGTTCCACGTGAAACGATCCCGGCATCGCCAACCGTAGCACCGCAGCCAAGACCAGCAATCCGACAACCCACCAGAATTCGCGACGAGTGACCGGGTGGTCAGAATCGAGATCTGGCGAGAGATTGTTTGTCATGGGTTTGAAATCAGATGTGCGGTCAGAGTTGGATCGACGGGCAAGAGGCGTACAATGGTTTTCTCCCCCCGAGAGGATCATACTCGGGAAGAGCACAAAATAGAATTCCTGATTGCAGATGCTCAGACTGTTTCACGTGAAACGGGCGAAGTGTCTCAGACAACAAGATTGACGTAAGGTGACACGATGGCTGTTGCAGACGAGAAGTACGACGAAGCTCATAAACTCAAAGAGGCGGGAGATGTTGAGGGGGCCGTCGCCATGTGGAAATCGATCCTTGAAGAACACCCCGACCACTCGATTACCCATCAAGCGTTGGCGGTCTACTTACAGAAAATGGGACAGAACGACGACGCCATCAAGCACGCCTTGAAGGTGACAGAGTTGATCCCTGGCGACGCATTCTCGTTCACACAGCTCTCAGTCATCTACCAGCGATGCGGCAAAATTCAAGAAGCCGAAGACGCCATGGAGAAGTCGCGACAGATTCAGGCCGCATCCTGATCTGACGTTGTGATCCATTCGGGAGCAAACGGGATGACGAGAATTTCGCACACCTGGCGTGTCTGGTTGATGCAGACCGTCCGTGCTGCGATGTTTGCCGGCATCCTCTTGGCGATTCATGCCGTCCATACTCGACGTGTTTCGGAGATGCCCCCCGCCGGTTCGACTCCGCTCGACCTCGAACAAGTTCTGGAGTTCTACCCCCAAGGACTCACCATCGATACCCCTCGATCGGGAACTCAGATTGTTCGGGATCGTGAGGGAGAGATACTCGGCTACGTTTTGCAGACAAGCCCCGTCAGTGATGAGATCGTCGGATACATTGGCCCCACCAATACCCTGTTGGCCTTTGACTCCAGTGACCAAATTCTGGGCACCAAAATCCTCGACAGTGCCGACACTCGGGAACATGTCGCGGCCATCAAAAACAACTCTCGATTCCGTTTCAGGTGGAACGGCTTGGACCGAGACGAGGCTGCGAACCTCAATTCGGTTGATGCAGTCAGCGGCTCGACACTGACCAGCATCGCCATCCAGCAAGCCGTCCAGAAGCGGCTGGGGGGGAATCCACCCAACCTGAAGTTCCCGTCCGAGGTGACACTGGACGAAGTTCGCCAACTGATTCCCGAGGCAAAATCACTCGTGCAATCGGATAACAGGACCCAGGTGTTGGACTCACAAAATGCTCTCTTGGGGACAGTCGTTCGCTCTTCCCCTCACGCCGATCATGTCAACGGATACCAGGGACCGACCGATGTTTTACTGGCGTTCGATGCCCAGGATCAGCTTGTCGGATTCCAATTGCGAGAGAGTTATGACAATGAACCGTACGTCGGTTATGTCCGCGAGGAGGACTATTTCCGCAACTCTCTCAATGGTAAAACACTCGATGAGCTGGCGAAACTGGACCTCTTCGAAGAGCAAGTCGAAGGTGTCTCGGGCGCGACAATGACCAGTTTGGGAGTCGCAGACTCGCTCGTTGCGACGGCTCAAGCAATCCAATTCGAGAAGCAAAATGAGGCCGAGATTTCGTCACCGCCGAGTCCCATCTGGACTCCCGCGACCCGAGATTATGGCACTCTGCTGGTGCTCGTCTCGGGATTGATCATGGCATTCACAAACCTTCGAGGGATCAAGAGCGTCCGAATTGGCTACCAGATCGCGTTGATTTTGTACCTTGGATTTCTCAATGGCGACATGGTCTCTCAAGCGTTTCTTGCCGGGGCGGCCCAGCATGGACTTCCCTGGAAGTCAGCATTTGGACTGTCCATGCTTTCGGTGGCTGCCTTGATTGTTCCCCTGACGACACGCAAGCAGGTTTACTGTCATCAGCTCTGCCCGCATGGTGCGATTCAGCAACTCATCAAAGGGCGTATGACAAAACCAAAAACCTTGTCCCGAAGAGTTCGTCAAACACTCTCACTTATTCCAGCTGCTTTGCTGATTCTGGTGGTCGTTTCCACGCTCTTGGCGTGGCCGATGAATCTCGCATCACTCGAACCGTTCGATGCCTATCTGTTTCGCGTGGCGGGTTGGGCAACAATCACCATTGCGATCGTGGGATTGATCGCGTCATGTTTTGTCCCCATGGCCTATTGCCGATACGGGTGCCCGACGGGTGCCATGTTGGGGTTCTTGAGAAAGCATGCGCGAAGCGATCAGTGGAGTCGCCGCGATTCGTTTGCATTAGGGTTGCTGATCATGGCAATGGGCGTTTGGGTCAGCGGAGCCTGAAGCTCAGTTCTCTCCATAGACAACGTCATCGAGTACTGTCTCAAAACGAGACCTGTGCCAGAAACGCTCCCAAATGTTGGCTTTTCGAAGGTTGACTGAATCGACTGAAATTGTGTGTCGTTTGCCTCGACGAGTCCTCAGAACCACCTGCTCGTCCGAAAGCACATCTTCAACCACCCAGTACTTATCAACCAGATAAGTGTATTCATCTCCATTTGGATTGGGATTGATGCTGCGAGCGCGCGGACCGGGGTGCGTGCTATGCTTTGTCTTCCGATAGACGACACAATCGCCAACTTTGAAAGTGTTTGTGGGAATCAGCGTACGCATGTGATTAACTCCTTGGTCACCCTCATTTTAGGCACAACCCCCCGTGAGGTAAAGAGCAATTTTGGGGACTCAAAATAGATTGGCCGCCCCCTGGTTCAGCAGACGACATCGAAATTCCCAAAATGATTTTTTCTCTGGAAGCTCCAACGGTCGTCAAACACACTTCGTAAATACTTGATAGCGGTGCCAAATAGACACACGAATTACAAACCAATTAGCCAGGAGCAAACATTATGAAGTTCAAATCTCAATGGATGCTGGGGGCCTTCGTAACTCTCAGTATCGCTGTCATCTCTGCAGGAGTCTGGAATGGATTGGCCAACGCGCAACACAAGACCGACAACGGCCCTGTTCCATTCAGCGATGCCGAATTAGAGAACTTGTCACATGCCAATAGTCTCTCCAGTGCCTTTCGGACTGCCTCAAATCGCGTCCTTCCCGCCGTGGTCACGATCCAGACTGAAGTTGAGCAACACCGGGTGATGAATCGGCAACAACAAATCCCGGAAGCCTTCCGCAACGATCCATTTCTCCGGCGATTTTTTGAGAACATGCCAGAACAAAAAGCTCCCGGAAGACGGCAGCAGGGCATGGGATCAGGCGTCATCATCGATGAGTCTGGAATCATTTTGACGAACAACCATGTCGTCCAGAATGGAGATAAAGTGACTGTCAAACTGCACGACGGTCGCGAGTTTGAAGCAACCGAAGTCACTTCCGACCCCAAAACAGATTTGGCCATCGTGAAAATCGAGAATGCTGGAAACCTTCCGTATGCCCGCCTGGGAGACTCCAATGCGATGAGTATTGGTGATTGGGTGATTGCCGTGGGAGCACCCTTCCGTTTACAGAAATCGGTCACCGCGGGCATCATCAGCGGAAAATCACGGGTCATCGGAATCAATGATCGAGAAGAATACTTGCAGACTGATGCCGCCATTAACCCCGGCAATAGTGGCGGGCCTCTGGTGAATCTGGCGGGTGATGTCATTGGCATCAACACCGCCATCTCCTCGACAAGTGGTGGTTATCAAGGAATCGGATTTGCGATTCCCGTCAACCTTGCAAAGTGGGTTGTCGAACAATTGCAAGAACACGGCGAGGTCAAACGCGCCTATCTGGGAGTGCTGATTCGCGAAGTGAATTCGTCAATTGCCAATCAATTGGGGATCGAAAAAGTTGAAGGTGCGCTAGTCACAGAACTGAAGTCAGGCGGACCGGCTGCGAAAGCGGGACTCGAAGTTGGAGATGTGATTCTCGAATTTGCAAAGCAAAAGATCTCTCAACCCAGCGACTTGCAAAGAGTGGTCGAACGATCCTCTATTGGATCAAACCAACAAATGAAAATCGTTCGTGATGGCAAAACTCAATTGCTGACCGTCGCCATCGAAGCCCTTCCCACCGACTTCACAGTCGCCGATTTTCAGGATCAGAATTCCACCGAACTCACCGATCTGGGACTGACTGTTGATGAATTGACGGCAACAGCTGCTGACCAACTGGGACTCAGCTCTAAGGAGGGAGTACTGATCACGGCTGTGGAAAACGGCAGCATTGCCGAATCTGCCGGAATAGAAACGGGTGAGGTGATTTCCAAAGTGGGAAGAACCGATATCGATTCTGTCGCGACGCTCAAAAAAGTGTTGAATGAGCTCGAGAGTGCCAATGGACTTGTTTTGACAATTCGTAACCAGCAGGGTTCTCGGATCATTTATCTCGGACAATAAACGCTGTCCGAAAACTCTGTCAGATCGATCAATTTTCGATGACATTCATGACGAAAGCCCTGCGATGAAATACTCGCAGGGCTTTTTTTTGGTCGGTGAAGTATACACAAAGTATCTATTCTTGCGTATACTGACTCTCGTTGTAATCAGAAGAAGAAAGCTTGATGGAATCGATATTGAGGACGGGAATATCTGGTGAGAGAGCCGATCGAGCATCGTCCCATGCCGTGTCAGCACCTTCAGAGTAGCCCTGTTTGTAACCCGATAGCCAAGCGAGACTTCCGAGCCAAATGGAGGCAGTCACAGCCGCAAGGGTCATCATGTTCTGTTTGCTCATAACGGTATCCTTTCCGGGCATCCTTGTCACAGTGGGGTCACACTTCAGTTCCGATAGGCGCTGCTTCCTGGATCGCAAAGTTCAAACTTGATGAAGATAATTAACACGATCTTCATTATTTATTTATATATCATTATCGACCATTGATCAATTCGGAATCTTCCATGATCGGCTTCAAGAGCTGATTTTTCATAATATAAACGAGCATTGAATTGAGCAGGGAAACATCGTATTCGACTCGATTTCACACTCATCTTCAGATTCAGTGAAATCCACGTCTGGACGCTCCCTCAAAAGGCTGTTAACTTTTTGTATTGAGATAATAAGTATTGAGATAAGTAGTTCAGCTTTTTGAGACTTGCCAAACCATTTGAATCCCCTGGCTTGGTTTTATATTCATGTCTGTTGAAAAACCAAATTTCCGAAGCCGTCGCCTCGATTCTGCGCGCGGATACCTGATTCTCGGCATGCCTGAGTGCGCGATCCGTGAACTTCGGAGAATTCAAAAACCTGAGTTTTGTGAATTTGATTTCGGCCTTCTGAAGGCAGAATCTTACCGCGATCTCGGTCGCTTCGAGGACGCCATCCCCTACTTTGAAAAAGCACTCGATGTTCATCCGGGGAACTTGCAGGCTCATTTGGGATTAGCTTGGTGTTATAAACGAATTGACCGGTTGAGCAGAGCCATCGAATCTTTGGAACGGGCCAAGCAACACCACCCGGAAGAGCCAATCGTCATCTACAACCTGGCCTGCTATTTCTCGTTAGTCGGCGATAAGCCCAAAGCAATTGAATGTCTCGGGCGATCATTAAGAATGGAACCTCAACTCAGGCAGTTAATTCCGGCAGAAACAGATTTCGACCAATTGCGAACTGATCCTGATTTTCAATTTGTGACTGATTCGCTCGACCAGGAAGCCGACTAACCGACACCAATTCTCAAGCGAGCGTTAAAGTCGGCATAATCGATAATGTACCGCAGAGCTCGCCAGTTATTCCTGGATCTCCCCGTTTGACATACGGGATTTATTGTTCTCTCGCCGATGAATCAATAACGGTAGAACATCACATTCTTGATTTGAGCGAGTCTCTCCACTTTTTCATTGATAGATGTCGTGACGTTTTGCCAACTGAAGAAGCTCAACCGGTGTTCGCCGGTCGCTATTCAGGGAATTTCAGAAACCGATTGCTCACTTCAGAGCCAATCTAATCTGTTTAAGAATAGTGTCTTTATCAATGTTAGGAAGCGAGTTTCGTGGAGGTGTCACATCTTGGAAGACTTGAAAGATATTTGAATCAGGCGATCGAAGCAGACGAAACATGTGTTGCGTTGGCTCAGATTGATCGATTCCAAATCTCTTTCAGTAAATCACGATGAGACAGTTTGCGAAACCTGCTTTGTGATGAAAAGTTTCATCAGTACCAACAAAGATTGAGCAACTTCCCAATCCTGATGATTTGCGGACTTCTGGGATAAAGAGTTCATGAATTCCGTTCATGTTTTCTTGTCGGGTCCAATTTTCATGAGACGGCGGTTTCGGCTGCCAAGCTGCGATATTTTCCTTCATCAAAAACCATCCGTGAGACAGGGATATGGTCCCGGCATCGAGGCTGACGACCCGTCTGCGGTAAGCGAAACAGGAGTTCGTTCATGCTTGTACTTTCCAGACATCGCGATGAGAGCATCATTATTGGTGATCACATCGTCGTGACAATTGTTGATATTCGAGGTGATAAGGTTCGTCTCGGAATTAAAGCTCCCCCCGAAGTCTCCGTGCATCGGGAGGAAATCTACGATCTGATTCAAAAAGAATCCGAGCAAAAAGAGGCCGCCAAGCCAGACGCCTCGACAGACTGAAACAGTCTTCAGCTCATTAATAAAATGTGGAGCGGCCTTCGTGCCGCTCTTTTTTTATGCGCAAATTCTCCGGTCGTCGTTTGTGAAGAGACGACTACAATCAACTGTAAACTCTTTCTCAATCAGCGATTTGACAACACATGCCAATCACGAGTCAACCAAAGTGGATCGTCTTTGATGCCGTCGGCACCCTGATCGATCCGGCCCCCTCAATCGCGGAAGCCTATTGGCAAATCGGCCATGAGTTCGGAACCCAATACTCCGTTCCAGAGATTCACGAACGGTTCCGAATCCAGTTTCGCAGCGCGTTTACAGGACACGGACCAGGGCAATATCTTTCAAACGAAGAGATCGAATTGGCACGATGGAAGCAGATCGTCAAAACTGTTCTCGATGATGTCGAAGATCTTGATGCCTGCTTTGAAGAAGTCCATGCCCACTTTTCCAACCCGCAAGCCTGGCAAGTTTTTTCAGATGCCGCACCCACCCTTGAGAGATTAAAACAGTTAGGGTATTCCCTGGCCATCGGTTCTAACTTTGACAATCGATTACATGATGTCTGTATTGGTCATGATGAGTTGAAACCGATAGATGTCGCCTTCGCCTCCGCAGAGATCGGGTTTCGGAAACCGTCTTTGAGTTTTTACTCAAAACTATCACGTCGATTGAATGTGAGTCCCGCTCAAATGCTGATGGTCGGCGATCACGAAGAAAACGACGTCACATCTGCAAGGAAAGCCGGGTTGTCGGCGATACTGATCGACCGCTCTCAACCGACCTGCGAAAAGATATCGAGAATCAACGACCTGTCCGAAGTCGTATCACTTCTCGAAACAGATTAGAGAGACTCTAGCAGACTGGTGCCTTGAGTCATCCTTCGAGTTGAGAAGAGACCTCTTCCTCTTCGTCATCATCAATGGGCAAAGCATCCGACTCCCATTCATCTTCATTATTTGCCAGCTCCATCAACTGCTGTTCGAGATCATCATCGATCTCAAACTCCATCTCTCCTCCATAACGCTGTTTCAAACGCGAGAGAAAATTCGGAGCGCGAAGATGTTCTTCATCATGATCGGAGATTGATTCATCGATTTCCTCATCAATCGGCGTTCCCGCGACAAACGTCGTCAGAAGCATGACGATGACTCCGACCAGCAGCAGTCCTCGTACGATTTCATTCTCTCCAATGAAAATGACAATCGGGGCATACCAGTGAGGTTGTCGAACCGGAACGGCCGAGTCATCATTCAACCGCTCATGCTGATCGATGATGGCGTTTGTGATGGGAAGAATTTCTTGATCACCCCTCTTAATCAATTTTTGCCCATCGAGAATTTGTTGCGCTAATTCGGGCTCGCTTCGAATTGACTTTTTCACAAGTTGCAATCGATGTAGTCTCGATTGATCCTCAGCCATTTGCTTCTGCAACGATTGGTAATCGGCAAGCATGATTTCCTGTTGCGCAATTTTGGGTGAGAGAATTACCACCGCATAAATCCCCATCGCAAGAATCAACCAACTCCAGGAGAACGACTTACGAGAGTGTTCCTTGGGGATTGCTTCGTCCGAGTCGGTTGCGGAAGTTTCAATGGGAGGATTCATGAACAATTTCTCTGCGCACGGGGTGCTGTGAAATTGTTATCGACGGAATCGGAAGGGCCGTTGTAGCATTCCCGCGAGAGTCGCTTTGGGGGCATCAGTGAAAATATGTCATTTAGGATGAATCTCGGGTCGCTATAAACGCCATATTTTGCCCGAAACGTGATAATATCCTGTTTTGACATTTCGTAGATCGATGAATTATCATATTTTTCGGCAACTTCTGCCGCTACAACAGCGTCATCATCTCATGAACACGGTCACGAAGACTCTGCCGCACACTGAAGGACAGGACTCGTAAAGCATGTCTATATTGAAGGTTACGGCCTATTCGGTCGTTAGTATGTGTCTCATTTTGGGACTTTCTCTGGGCGAGTCCACGCTTCTGGCGCAAGACGAAAATCCCACTCCGGCCACAGCCGTCTCGCCCGAAAAAGGGGAATCGCCTTCGATTTTCATCCCTTATGAGAAATTAGAGGAAGTATTCGGGCAAAAAGGAGCCGCCGCAATACTCCCCTATGCCGACCTCCAAAAGCTGATGAAGCTGCTGGAAGATCATCGCCCGGAAGCTCCTCAAGCGGTCCTGACTCAATCTCAATATCGGGTCACCGTGGAAAAAGAAGTGGCGCGAATCCAGGTCGAATTATCTCTGCGATCAAACAGCGACAGTTGGTCGGCAATCCGGTTGCCTTTCAAGGGAGCCTCTGTCGGCAAGGCTGTTCTCGATAATGAAGAGGCTTTCTTTCGCGGAGCGGGAGATGGGGCCTATCTCGTGCAACTTCCCGGCAAAGGAAATTACAAACTCACGCTCGAATTGCTCGTGCAGATTCAAGCCTCGCCCGATCAGCGAATGATTTCTTTTGAGACACCTTTGGCCGGAATCACGACGGCTGACATTACCGTTCCCACTGCCGAGCAGACCATCAGTATCAAGCCGGAATCCATCGTGACTCCCGTAAAAACGGAAGGTGAACTTTCGCAGGTCAAAGTCAATTTGGGGGCCACCAACCGAATGGAAATTTCCTGGACACCCAAAGCCAGTACCAAACCACAAATGGAATTATTGACGAGCGTCCAGAATCAAACCGTCGTGACTCTTGCTGATGGATTGGTCCATACGGAAGCTCTGCTTGATATCGATGTCTTGCGGGGAGAACTCTCCGAACTTCAGGTACTGGTTCCCAAGTCGCATCGCATTTTGGGAGTCTCTTCCTCGACCGTCAATGTGCAACGGCAAACCGTCCAGGAAACGGATGACGCGAAGATCATCACCATTAAGTTGCTCCAGGCGATCTCAAAGAAGTTTTCACTCGAAGTCCACACCGAACAGCCTTTGCCCGAAGAGAACTTCTCGCTGGCGGGGACTGATGAAGACGGTCAAGTCAGCGGCATTCAGGTCCGCGGCGCGATCCGCGAAAGTGGTACACTTTCCATCGCTCATTCCGAAGGAACCCGATTGATTGTCGATCAGCAGGAAGGACTCATCCGAGTGGATGGGCCGTCTGTCCCGGAAGCGGTTCGCAATCGTGCTCAAGTTCATTACAAATTTTATAGTCCCGTCTTCACCCTGGTTGGTGGTATCAAGCCGGTCGAACCAAGAATTCAGGTCCAGAACTTCACCCAACATGTCTTTCAGAAAAGTTCGCTGGTCGTCAACTCACGCCTCTCTTATCAGATCGAACGAGCGGGAGTATTCGACCTGAAAATCAAACTTCCCGACGATCTGACGATTGAATCTGTCACCACAGAAAACATGCGGGAATACACCATCGACGATGCCACCGGCGTCATGACTGTTTCATTCAACGAAAAACGGATCGGGAAGGTTCAAGTCGTTCTGGCAGGTCGAATCGATCTCGAAGACGCCGATGAAGCCAAACTCGCGTTACCGGTTCCAGAACCACTCAGTGTGTTTCAAGAAACCGGGACGATCTCGGTCTACGCACCGGCCTCGTTAGAGATCGACACCGTCGAAGAAGAGACCAATGGCGTTGTTCCTGTCGATGTTGGAAACCAGGGGAACGGTTCAACTCGACTCATTGCAAGTTGGTCTTATCAATCGCGTCCGTTGACCGTCACTGTTCGAACGGTCCGCAAACCGACTCGTCTTTCAGCTCGGGTCGAATCGTATTTGGAAGTCAACGAAGATCAGGCCGCCGTACAGGTCAAAATGCGGTATCAGGTTGAACATGCTCCCGTTCGTTTCTTTCAAATTGCCGTCCCCGAATCTGTCAAAGATTCCGTGACGATTGAAGTTCCCCCGAATGGCGGGCAATCGATTCAAAGTCAAACCGCTGCGGAAGAAGCCGTTGATGGTTGGGTCGTTTGGACAATCGAATTGACACAGGACGCGATGGGCGAACAAATCTTCAATGTGCTCTATGAACTTCCCCTGAAACGGGAAGGTGACGAGCAACTCTCCGAGATCAAGCTCTCGTTGCCAAAAGCGATGCCTGCTTTGACAGAAATCGAAGAAGGAACCGAGATTCCACTCGTCAGAACAGTCGGTGAAATCGGGATCGCCCGAGATCGTGCCCTGTCTGTTTCTTCAGACATTGAAGCCGAAAGGAGTGAGGCGATTGACCGACGCGAGTTGACGATGGATGCTCGCTCCAGCGACCAGGCTTATCGCTACTTCACCCAGCCGGTCTCTTTGACTGTCCGGTCGCGAAAATATCAGATCGAATCTGTGGTCGAAACTGTGATTTCACGAGCCCTTGTGGAAATCGCTGTCGGCTACGATCCACAAGCCACCTATCGGTGTCGCTACATGATCAACACCAGCGAACGTCAGCGATTGCTGGTCCAACTCCCCGTGAATGCCGACCCGTTAAGTGTGTTGGTCGATGGCAAACGGGTGGACCTCGAACAAGCGGAACCCGAAGAGAGTACTGATGAGTACGACGCTTATTATGTCAACATCTCAAGAGCCAATATCACTCAAGAAGAATTGACTCTGACGATCCAGTTCTTGTGGCCCATCAATCCTCCGCAGTTCAAAGGTCCGTTGGGAACTCTACAACTCGGCTTTCCACAAATCGGAAGTCAGGGAGGAACGGCAGCCGTTCAACAATGTCGCCTGGCTATTTGGGTACCCGATAAGTTTCATCTGGTCGGCACGCCTTCGCAATTCAACGACGACCAGCAAACGCGAATCTCAGCCGGCCTATTCGGCTTCCCGACTTCTCAGGACGTTTCCACCGACGAATTGAACGATTGGATTCGAGAAGTTCCCACTGGAGCCATCGAGTTTCCTGCGGAAGGAATCGGTTACTCCTTTCAGTCGATGGGAAATATCACATCCACGCGCGTCTCGTGGTGGGAAATGCATTACATGGTCTGGGTTCTTTCAGGAACGCTCTTCGTCATTGGATGGCTTCTTAAGAACACCAGTTGGGAGAACCGTCTCGGAGTGGTGCTGTTACTGGTCTTCCTGGCGTCGATTTATGCCGTCAAAGATGATGACACCATTGCTCACGTGCTGGCGGCAGCCCGCTTCGGGATACTCGCGGTGGTCGTTTTATGGGGAATACAAACCTGTTTCGGCACCGATTGGAAATCGAAGATGCTCGGCGTCAAGAAGAATGCCGTGGCGGAAGGTGTCGAAATCAACTCCCCTCCCGACAGTTCTGATGAGCGAGGCAATTCGTCCGGCGATACAGAAAAGGACTCATAATGTACGACCAACCTGCTTCGGTTGTTCGGCAGAGTCTGTCGAACACGGACGATTGTTTCACGAAACGTGGAATCATGAAAATGCCTCAGCCGTCAAAATCACAACCTCGCAGACATCACCATTTCTTGTGGCGACTCTGCGTCATGCTGTTCGTCACGGTTCTTTGTTCGGCCCCTTCCAGCGCACAACCGATTCCCGAGAACCCCAAACGAGTTTATGTTCCCATCGATCAATTTCAGTCCATTCTTCATCGAGATAAAGAGGGTGTCTTATTAGAGACTGAAGAATTCGAGAACTTGTGGACGCTGGCAAAAAACAACCAGACTGCCGGACCGAAGCAGTCGGCCAGTCTGGTCATCACGGGAATTGAATACGACGCGGAAATCAAAGATCACTCACTTCTGGTGACGGCTCAGATCAACCTGCGACAATTCACCAATGGTTGGCAGTCGATACCGTTGTTCTTGAAAAACATTGTCATCGAAGAAGCCAAATTGGGAGAAGAGCCAGCCTATATCGGTCGGGACAGCAAAGGCCAACTTCGATTCTTACACAACCAAGCGGGAAACATTCAACTGACATTGCAACTTGTCACGCGATTGGCGGCGATGGGAAGCGATCAACTTGCATCTTTCAATCTGATTCCCGGCCCGGCGGCGTCAATGTCGATCAACATTCCTGCCGGCAAACATTTAATCTTCAAGGGCCGCTCTCTGGATCGACCTGCCGCAATTGAAGAAGAGGCCACCTACTCTTTTCCGGTTGGCAATGCCGACACATTGATGTTGCAAGTCACCGACCGAAAGAAGGAAGCGACCACCGACTCGCTGGTCTTTGCCAACTCGTTAATCGGTGTCGATGCAGTGCCGGGAGAGATTCGTTGGCGGTCTTTGACTCGCTTGCAGCTTTACGGGCAATCGCTCAACCAAATCTTTTTGAGTGTGCCTGCGGAGTTGGAGATTGCCGATGTCATTTCGGGAGGTCTCGATTCCTGGGAAATGAATGAAGACCCTGATGATGAGGATCTGATTCTGCTCACCCTTAATTATCGTCAGCCGATGACCGGCGAGCAAACGATTGAACTTCGGGGAGTCCTTTCAATGCCTCCCGATGAAGAGTGGCCGGTCCCTCAGTTAAATGTCAAAAACGTCGATTCTCACGTCGGTCATGTCATTATCACGCATCCCGCCGCAGTCAGATTGCAGTTCGTGACACAAGATGGTTTGAGACGAGCTAAGCTGTTTGCACAAAAAGAGATGCCGAAGTTTGTCACGGAAATTTCAGATCGTGTCAGTCCGCAGGTGTTTGAGTTTTATCGACAAGACTTCACGCTCGAATTGTTAATGCGAACTCGCGATCGCGAATTGATCGCCAACATTCAGAACCTGCTGGAACTTCAATACGAATCGATCCAGTACGAAGCCGAGATCACCCTGGCCTGCCGATATGCCCCGTTGTTTGAATTGCAGATCGAACTTCCTGCCGAGTGGTTGCCGACGGGACTCACGATCAACGGTCAACCGCAGGAATGGGAAGACCAATCGGAAGCGGCTGGCACCCGACAACTGCGCGTCAAACTTTCTCCACCTCTGATGCCCGGTCATGAGTTAAAAGTAGGGCTCATCGCCGTTCAAGACCTGGATGATTGGCCTCCCACCATCGATCCAGAAGAAGACGCAACGGAGATTGAACTGCCGCAATTGACGTTGCCACAAGTCAATCTGTACGACGGTCGCTATTTCCTGTCATCACATGCCGACTTTGAAGTTCGTCCCGTGGAACTCTTCAGCTTAAATCGTGTCTTGCTGGACAATAATGAGAAACGCTTGACCTACGAGTATCAGGATACAGAGTTTACAGGGATCTTTACCGTTCGCAGACGACCGACGCATTTGTCGGCGAGCATGCTCTCGATGGTCCGCAAAGATCCTCGCGCGCTCCGTTCGTATTTGCAGGCAGATGTGACTGTCGAAGGTTCCGGCGTGCGGGAACTCTCGTTTCAACTTCCCGAATCGACGGGCAAAAACGTACGTTTCATCACGTTCGGCGGGCCACAACGAATCGTTGAACAAGTCCCTTCGGAAGCCGAAGCGGGAGAAATTTCCTGGAAGCTGACATTTGATCGAAGACTCTACGGCACGATTTCCGTTGCAGTCCAGACGACTGAATTACTGGAAGCAGACCAGAAATCTGTCTTCGCCCCCCGACTCCTGTTGAAAAACGCGGAACGTCAGTTCGGCAACATTGCCATCGAAGCGGGTCCCGAACAAAACCTGACCGTGAACCCTTCCAGCCTCACAGCAACACCATTACGCGAAGTCGATCCCGGTGAGATTCCCGTCTCGAACATTGCTTATCAACCACAAGAAAGAATCGTGGCCGCTTATCAGTTTGTCACTCCCGAATATTCGGTCGAGTTATCGTCTGAGCGGTTTGATCGCACGGTCGTTCCGCTGGCCATTGCCGAAGAGATGACGCTGACTTCCGTCCTCAGCGAGTCGGGAGTTTGGCAACACGAAGCATTGATCAATTTCTCCGCAGCAGGCGTACAGAATTTACTGGTCAAACTTCCCGAGAACTCAACTCTCTGGTCGGCAACACTTGATGATGAACCGATTGAAGTGCGGGGAATGCAAGATCAGCATTTGATTCCGCTGATTCATTCCGCCAATACCGGATCGAGTCGTCAGTTGAAAATGGTTTATCTGACCGAATCAGAAGCCTTGAAGCGTTCGGGCGAACTGACGCAATCTCCTCCTATTCTGTCCGTCGAAGTGGACGGTCAACCGCAAGCCGTTGAGGTCCTGGTCACCAACTGGTCGGTCTACTCCCCCGACAGTCTGGAATTTGTGGAATCAACGGGGCTCTTTCAATCAGAGCATCGCTTCGAAGCAGACAGCCTGTTGACTCGCACAATGGCAGCCTTCGAGCGTGTCAGCCTGTTCCGCGTCTTGGGAGTTCTGGTAACAGCCGTAGGTATGTTTGGCATCGTTTGTTTGGTACTCAGAAACAACTCACAAGGACTCGGTTCCACATTGCTCGTTCTCGGTGTTTTACTGGTCATCGGCGTTGGTCTTTTTGCATTGATGTTGCCCAGCGTACAACAATCGCGTGAATACGCACGAAGTTTGGACTCTTCATTCGAAGAACCTGCTAGCGGCGAATATGGCGGAGAAGGATATGTATATGGAGGCAATGCGGGAGGACTCAGTCACTTTGAAAGTAACGAATCGGACTTCGACTACAACGTTCAGGACAGCCCGGAAGGAGAGATGGAAACTGAAGAGGCAGTCCCCGAGGAATCGGATATCAAATCTAGAATAAAACTGGCCGATGAAATTCAACGCCGCAGACCCGCACCTCCCCACATGACTCGCCAGGCCACGCCACAACCGGCCGCTCCCCAAGAACAAAAAGCAGAGACAGCAGCGATACAGATTCCTCCGACAGAAGGTGAAATAACATCACTTGGTATTCAAGAATCTCAAACTGTCGAAGAGGATAAAGGCGCGCGACTCTCGGTCGATGTCGCGCTGCAAATTCCCGACGATCATCGGGTCTCAGACTTTTCTTATCACGGCACTCAAACCGACTTCGCAGAGTCCCCCTTGTCCATCAGATATCTCCGTCGTCAATCCGTGGGCGGGCTGACCGCGTTATTGGTTTCACTCACTTTGATTGTGTTCTATGTCTTGAGAAAACGACCACTCGGCCGTCGATTGATGCTTCACGCATTAACGCTCACGATCCCGATGGCGCTGATGCCGATCTGGCCCGCTTATGGACTGTTCCTGCTCGATGGTATTGTGATTGGCAGTTTGATCGCCTCGGCAATCTGGGCCGCCTGCTGTTGCTGGAAATGTTGTTGTCTGCCCATTTGCTGTCGGCTGATGAGATGCTGTCAACCGAAAACCGTTGCCACGATGTTGTTGTTGACTCTCTCCTTCGCAAGCGGAGTCTCTGCAGCGCCTCCTATTCAAGCACCAGCGAATCAGGCAGCACAACCGCCGATACCAACACAACAAGCGAACATGGTGCCCGCTCCTCCTCCTATGGCTCCTGTCGATTGGACGGTCATTGCCCCTTACAAGCCGAGTGAGGGTCCTTTCTCTGCCGAGAAGATATTCTTGAACCGTCGGCAATACCTTGAACTTTGGAATCGCGCTCATCCTGAAGATCCCATCGGTGTTGAATCTCCGGGGGAAGCGACTGTTTCCTCGGTGGCGTTCTTGGCGGAAGTGGAGGGAGAGGGAGACGCTGCGTCTGTCAAAGTCTCTGCACGATTTGTATTGCAATCATTTTCAACACGTCCCGAAACCGCAAACATTCCCCTCGACCGAGTCGCATTGGAATCGGCGACGCTTGACAGTGAATCTGTGGCCTTGCTCCCCTTCCAAACCAAAAAAAGCTCCGGCTATCGAGTCGAATTGCCCACAAAAGGTCAATATCTCCTCGACCTCGTCTTTCGGCTTCCCTATCAACAGATCGGTGCAGGAGGACGATTCTCGCTCCCGCTGACAGAAAAAACGATTGGCCGTTTGACGGTCAAATTGCCTTCCGACAACTTGCTTGTCCAAGTGAATGGCACCACGACAACCTATCGCCGGTTTCGAGAAGACGATCAGGATTCGATCCTGTTGCCGTTGGCTTCGAGCGAGACGATCACCATTTCTTGGTCACCTTCTCAGGAAGAGGCCGGCTTCGACCGCATCATTCATGTCGATACCACGTCTGCCCTGAGTGCCACTGATGCAGGGCTGAGTTTGATTCAATCGGCAGCGTACTCAATTCCTCAAGGGAGTATCGAAGAAACTTTGTTTCAACTTCCCGAAGGTTGGGAACTGCAATCGATCACCGGTCTCGATGTCGGTGGTTGGGAGCTTGCCGAGGAAGATGGAAAGCGGTTGTTGCGTATATTCTTAAGACGCAAAGTGGAAACGGAAACGAAGATCCACTTTACCATGTTTCAAGCGGTCGAATTTGATGACGACCCTCTCGAACTGAACTATCCACATCTGGTTCCTCTCCAGGTGACGGGAGAAAAAGGCTTGATCGGATTATTGGCCGAAGAACAGTTGAGGATTCGGCCCGGCACCTTCAATTTCCTCTCACAGTTGGAAGCTTCACAATTTCCCGCGACAAATCGAGAGCCAATCCTGAAAGAGAATGTCCAGTATGCTTATCGATACGCACGCAGCGATTATCAATTACCACTGACAATCATCCGTAAAGATCCCGCAGCGACTGCCGAAACTCGGCACGGCCTGGTCGTTCAATCTGCGCGAGTTCAGGTCGCGTCCAAGTTTCATGTCGACTTGGCATCAACGCCGCGGTCACGGATTTCCATTTTGTTACCCGAGAATTACGTGGTTCTCGATGTCCAGGC
>Ga0181596_10000487_pt1 | contig 40847 bp, 37 predicted proteins | sample 041ome_6_FD_148655 | JGI IMG/M metagenome (GOLD analysis project Ga0181596, IMG submission 148655) | Coastal salt marsh microbial communities from the Groves Creek Marsh, Skidaway Island, Georgia - 041402US metaG (spades assembly) | ecosystem: Environmental > Aquatic > Marine > Intertidal zone... | reverse complement strand
TCCCCGCACGATAGGATAAAGCACCTTTTACAATTCCAATTACATACATCTCGATAAGATCATAGATTGAAAATCCATAAAATCCGGGTGGCTTAACAGCTTTTGTAAAACTGATAATTGATTTAAATACAGGAAGTTGCCCAATTTTTGACATGAAGTCAGTTGTTTCTCTTTTACAAAGATAATCGGCAAAATCATATAGGGATATAAATCAATTAAAAATCCAAAGGCTTTGTACCTTTGTATAATGGAGATTGTATTGTTGTGTGTAGGAAAAACAGATCGTACTTTTTGGGCTGATGCCACTGATGAGTATGCAAAAAGGTTAAAGCATTATACTAAATTTTCAATTCACTACTTATCAGACGTTAAAGCGCATAAAAAAACAGCCCCCACAGAAATTAAAAATGAGGAGGCAAAAAATATTCTTCAAAAAATAAAAACAGGAGATGTTGTTTATCTATTGGATGAAAAAGGTAAATCGTTTACATCAATCACTTTCTCAAAAAAAATAGAACAACACATGGTTTCGGGAACTCATAGAATTGTATTTATTATTGGAGGAGCTTACGGATTTTCTGATAGCCTCTATCAACAATTTCCTTTACAAATTTGCCTTTCCCAAATGACTTTTTCACATCAAATGGTTCGACTGTTTTTTTGTGAGCAATTGTATAGAGCATTTACCATTATCAACAACCATCCTTATCACAATAATTAGTTTATAATTTTATTAAATCACAATTTTTTCCAAACCAAAAGAGTACTAAATGAAACTTATTTTCGCAACACATAATCAACATAAAGTAAAAGAATTAAAAAAACTAGTACCCCCTTCAATTTCAATCCTCAGTTTAACAGACATAAAATGTTATCAAGAGATAGAAGAAACAGGCACTACCCTTGAAGAGAACGCTAAAATTAAAGCAACCTTTATTAAATACAAATACGGTCTAGATTGTTTTGCAGATGATTCTGGCCTAGAAATTGAAGCCCTTAATGGTGCACCTGGTGTATATTCTGCTCGGTATGCCGGAGCTGCAAAAAATAATGAGGATAATATCAAAAAAGTCTGGGAAGAACTAAATGATAAAACTAATACAAAGGCACAGTTCAGAACTGTAATTGCTGCCTCTTTTGGTAAAAAAATTGAACTTTTTGAAGGGATTGTAAAAGGGCATATAATTTTTGAAAAGCGTGGAAAAGGTGGTTTTGGTTATGATCCCATCTTTATTCCAAAGGGATATGATAAAACCTTTGCGCAATTGGGAGACATTGTAAAAAACAACATCAGTCATCGTGCAATAGCAACGCAATATTTTCTAAATAAACTGAATAAGCTAAAAAAAACATAATAATACCAATGAGCTAAAAAAGTTTCCATGAATTTTAGCTAATTTTATACCATGAAGAAGATTTGGGTATCTCTTTTATTAATTTCATTTTACAGTGGCTTTGCACAAGAAAGTTTTAGTGCTCGTGTTGAAAATGAAACTACAGGTCTTCCGATGCCAAGTGTCCACATTCTTAACCTCACTCAAGTAATTGGAACCATCACAAATCAAAAAGGAGATTTTCAAATTCCTGCAAAAGCAAATGATACACTTTATTTCTCCTATTTGGGATATAAACCTCTTAAGATTGCCGTAACCAATGATATGATTAAGTTTGGAAATGCAAATTTCAAAATGACTGAAATTGCCTTTGCCCTTGAAGAAATTGTAGTCCGTCCTTATCAACTTACTGGATATTTGGATATTGATGTTAGAAATGCACCTATCAATACTGCTCGTAGATACAGTATTTCAGGCTTACCTAACCGTGGTTACGAATCTGGATCAAGAAACCCAAGTGCAATTTCCAAAGTACTTGGTAATGTTTTTAATCCTGCAGATTTATTAAATAATATATTCGGGAAGAATCCACAACAAATGCGTAAGCTCAAAAAAATGAGAGAGGACGATGAAATTAAGAATCTTTTGGCCTCAAAATTTGACCGACAAGTATTAATGCAACTCTTAGGATTGAAGAGAATTGACATTGACGATATCCTCAGAAATTGTAATTATTCTGACGCCTTCATAAAAGAGGCAAATGACCTTCAAATTCTTGAAGGAATTAGTAAATGTTATGAAGAATATAGAGTCTTGCAACTCTAGAAAATGTCTTTACTAATATCCTTTATAAAACCATTATCAGCCTCTCGAGAAAATCGTTTAAAAGGACTTAAGTTTATAGAAGAAAATCCTGAATTTACTGGAGAGCTTTTTGAATTAGCACACAATGAAGAAGCCAAAAGAGAGCATATTTATGCTGCATGGATTTGGGAATTTTATATCCTAACCAAACTAGATAGATATCTTGTCTTTTTTGAGACCTCCCTGTTTATGCTAAAAAAAATTAATCATTCCAGCATGAGAAGATCCCACAGTAAAACACTCTGGTATTTTTTAAAAAATAAAAATACATCCGATACTCTTTCAAAAGCTCAAAAAGAAAGGGTTATTTCAATTTGTTTAGACTGGATTATCACAGAAACCAAAGCCGCACCGATTAATTTTTGCATAAAAATACTACAACTCCTCAAGACTGAATTTCCTGAGATTCAAGAATATTTAGAGGACCTACTTTTACATTCAAAAAGAGAATTCTCTAAAGGTGTTTTTCCAGTAATTAGAAGTGTTTTTAAGAATTAATTTCATCTGCTATTAATTTCAACGTATCTTTGCAACACTAATAAAAACATCATGTTACTTACCGCTTTAAATGCCATCTCTCCAATTGATGGTCGGTACCGTTCAAAAACAAAATCCCTTTCTGCTTACTTTTCTGAAGAAGCATTAATAAAGTATCGTGTACAAATTGAAATTGAATATTTCATTGGACTTTGTGAGTTACCGCTCCCTCAACTAATTGATTTTAACCCTTCATTATTTGAAGAGTTGAGAAGTATCTATTTGCATTTTACTTCCGATGATGCGCTTCAGATAAAAGAAATTGAAAGCACAACGAACCATGATGTTAAAGCTGTTGAGTATTTTATAAAAAAGGAGTTTGATAAATTAGAACTTCAGGATTATAAAGAATTTATCCACTTTGGACTCACCTCTCAAGACATTAATAATACTGCAATTCCCTTGTCAGTAAAAAATGCTATATCTGAAGTTTACCTTCCAAATTTGAACCTTGTCATTGAACATCTTGAAGGAATGGTGATTGAATTCAAAGATATTCCACTTTTAGCGAGGACTCATGGTCAACCAGCGTCTCCTACTAGATTAGGAAAAGAGTTTGATGTTTTTGTGCAACGGCTAAAGATCCAGAGGGTAATGCTAGAGAAAGTTCCAAACGGAGCAAAATTCTCTGGTGCTACTGGAAATTTTAACGCCCATAAAGTTGCCTATCCTGATATCGACTGGAAAGCTTTTGGAACCCATTTTGTAGAAAAAACCTTGGGATTAAACTATTCCTTCCCTACTACTCAAATTGAACATTACGATTCTTTTGCCACCTTGTGTGATAACATGAAGAGAATCAATACCATATTAATTGATTTAAATAGAGATCTGTGGCAATACATCTCCATGGATTATTTTAAACAACAAATAAAAGAAGGAGAAGTAGGCTCCTCTGCAATGCCTCATAAAGTAAATCCAATTGATTTTGAAAATTCAGAAGGAAATTTAGGAATGGCAAATGCTATTTTTGAATTTCTATCTGCTAAACTCCCTATTTCAAGATTACAAAGAGATCTTACTGACAGTACAGTCCTAAGAAATATTGGAGTGCCTTTTGGACACACCATCATTGGACTTCAATCCACTTTCAAGGGTCTTGGGAAATTATTGGTAAATACCACTAAAATTGAAGATGATCTTAATGCAAATTGGGCTGTTGTCGCTGAAGCCGTTCAAACGATTTTAAGAAAAGAAGGCTATCCTAATCCCTACGAGGCACTAAAAGAATTAACCCGGACCAATACAATTATTAATAGAGATGCTATTCAACAATTTATTGCTGGGCTTGATGTTGATGAAAGCTTGAAGGCTAAACTCAAAACAATTACACCGTTTAACTATACTGGAATTTAGTCAAAGATTCCATCCAGCACACCAACAGAAGAACCAAATTGTTTTTTCATTTGGTCTGGATTTGCTTTTTTTGCTAAAGACATAATCACACCTGGATCCATATCAGAACCTATAATTCGCAATACCCCAAATCCCATTTTGGCTGAATTGAGAAAAATAATTCCTTCTTCAACTTTGTCTGTATCGCCTTCAAATAAGAAACTTCCTTGAGCTTTATCAAACGATTTGAAATCCATTAGGGGCTGATATTTATCTTGGGACAAAATAGTAGAAATTTTAGTAAGTTCATTTTGATACTTTTCTTCTTGATCCTTCTTTGACCTGAAAAACAATAAATTTAGTTTATCTATACTATTTAATGCTTGTTGCTCTTTTGAGGATAAATCATCTGAAAAAAGACTGTCTAACTGTAAAGGAAGGTTTACAATCAAAAAGGATGAGTCATCCATTTTATCAACATAATAGGATTGAAGGCTTGGTTTTTTGTCACAGGAAACTACTACTATGCCAATAAGCAAGCAAATCCATAGAGATGATTTATTTTTCATTTAGAGTGCTTTTTTTTGTTGCGCCTTTTTTAATTGTTTTCCTCCGGGAAGATTCATTTGATCGGTCAACTTTGATATTTTATTTAAATCAATATCACCTTCTAGCAGCAACAAGACTGCTTCTATGTTGCGCCCATTAATTTCAAGATTGTTTTTACCTCCAGAGTGTTCCGTTACGAACATGAGTAGCTTTTCAACATGGTCATCAGATTTTCCACTCTTGACATAAAAGGAAACATCAGCTTCTTGATCTTTTACAGTCATAAGTTCTTCAAGATCTTCCAAAGAAATTTGTTGCTTGACCCATTTTAACATCTCATCGCTAACTTCAATGTTTCCAGAAATTAAAACTTTAAAGTTATTAATGCTTGAAACCATTTCCATATACTCTTTGGCTTCCGGATCATCAAAATTGATACTCATTTGTCCTAACATTTTAAACATCTTAGGGCTGATCGAAACCAGACTTACGTCATCACTATTTGCGTAACGTTCAAAAATCGATTGACCACTCATTACTAGTGTGGAAAAAAGGGCAATTAGTATAAAGGTTATATTTTTCATTTTTTTTTATTTAATTAATTTTTGTGTGGTTTCATTCCAATAATCGAGGTAAGAAACTTGTTTGGCTCCTTTGTTTAAAAGAGATGAAACTTTTTTCATGTTGTCTTTAAATTGATCAAAAGCAATTTGGGCATCCATCTGATCCGTTGAGAGTGCATTTAAACTCGACGAATAAAATTGCAGAGAAAGAACTATTGCAACCAACGAAGCAGCTGCCATCCAGGGCCTGAAAAGAGACTTTCTTTTAGTTATTTCTTGGGGGTAACGTTCCAACTTGGCTTGGTCATAATATCCAAAAAAACTTCGGAACGACTCCCATTCAGGAGGTAACTCTTTAGTAGATTTAAAAAAGAGACGTAAATTTTCTTCTTCGGATAAATTTGTATTTCCTTCCAAATAAAGATCTAAAAGGTGTTTTATTTCTTTATAATCCATGATTCTGAATTTCTAAAAATTGTTTTCTTAACTTTTTTCTAATCCTAGATAAATAAACCCTAACGGTTCCCTCTGGGATTTCTAGTATAGTAGCAATTTGATCAAAATCATAATGCTCTATCTCGCGTAATTGAATTATCATTTTTTCTTTTTCAGGAAGCTGGTCGATCAATTGGGTCACCCAATTCAATTCGTCAGTTAATTCAATTTCCTTCTGTAATGATAAAGTTTTAGGCACTCGAATCGAATCATCAAAAGAAAGCACTTGAGCTTGCTTGGATTTTAGTCGATCTAAACAATAGTTTTTTGCCATTGTTACAGTATACGCTTCCATACTTTTATATCGATCCCTTTTTTCACTTCCAAGACTCCACAATTTTACAATAACATCTTGAGTAGCATCTTCAGCTTCTTCTTGAGATACAAGCATCCGCTTTGTTATACGGAAGATTTTATCTCGCATTGCTTGGATTTGATCTAAAAATTGTTGGTCGGCTATCAACTGCACATTCTTTGTTTATACCTTAATGACGAATTTACTCGGTATTTTGTTACAGCCAAATAAAAAAATTAATAAATTAGGACAATTTGACTAACTTTGTATTTTAACCCTTTTACTAGATGAATCAGTATGAAATTCTCTGAATCAAAATACTACCCTTTTAATCACTTTGTCATTGGAATTCTATTTTTCATTGCCCAAAGTTGCAGTACGGAAGCTATAGATGAAGAAACCACGACTAGTAATTTAGATACAGACGACACAGCCATAAGCCTTGAGGGTGATTTACAAATCAGTGATTTTGTTTGGAAAGGTTTGAATGAATTTTATTACTGGCAAGAAGAAGTCACTGATCTTGCAGATTCAAAAGTAGAAGATGCTAAGGCTTATGCTCAATTCATTAGTGAAAATTCTGATCCTGAAGCATTTTTTGATTTCTTAAATCATCCTGACGATCGTTTTAGTTGGATTCAAGATGACTATCTTGAGTTAGAAAATTCATTGCAAGGTATTTTTGCTTCAAATGGTGTTGAATTTAGTCTTTTATATGCCTGTTCAAACTGTGTAGAAGTGATTGGCGTTGTAAAATATATTCTTGAAGGCTCTGATGCAGAAAACAAAAACATCAAAAGAGGAGATGTTTTTATTGGTGTAAATGGAACTACCCTTACAGCAAACAATTATAGATCTTTGCTCTTTGGTGATGCCTTAACTTACTCCCTAAACATGGCTGAAATCCAAAATGGGACATTAACAGGAAATGGTGTGGTTGTAGAGCTTACCAAAGAAGAAAACTTTGAAACAAACCCTGTTCAACTTTATAAAACAATTGATGTAGATGCTGGAAAAGTAGGGTACTTGATGTATAATCAATTTGTAGCCTCCAAAAGCAGTAATCTAAATCAAATATTTGCTGAATTTAAAAGTCAAAATGTCACTGACTTAATTTTAGACCTTAGGTATAATGGAGGAGGATCTGTGAGAAACTGTGTAGAATTGGCTAGTATGATTACTGGGCAATTCAGTAATCAAATTTTTGCCAAAGAAGAATGGAATGCTAAACTCAACACTTATTTTAAAGAAAATTTTGGTAGTGAAAGTCAAATAGATCGTTTTGTAAGTGTCCTATCAGATGGGGAAGCAATTAATACAATGAACCTCAATAGACTTTTTGTCCTAACCACTTCTGAATCGGCTTCTGCTAGTGAACTTTTAATAAATGGCCTTGCACCTTTTATTGAAGTAATTCAAATTGGAGAACAAACGGTTGGAAAAAATGTTGGGTCTATCACTGTATATGATTACGTCAACAATCAAGAGAGAACAAAGAATCCTGATCATACCTATGCCATGCAACCCATTGTCTTAAAAATTGCCAACAGTGAAGGTTTTGCAGATTATACAAATGGACTTGAACCAACAGTTGAAATAGAAGAAGACATTAGAAACCTGGGAGTTTTAGGCGATGTTGAAGAAACATATCTTTCTGCTGCTTTGAACATAATATCTGGATCTGCAAAACAGAGTTATGGACAAGCAACATGGAATCGATCTCTTTTAATTCAAGATCCTTTGCTTTTAAAACGTCAAAAAATGATTGTGGATAAAGATCTTAGCTCAATTCTTAGTAAGGTAAACGTAAAGTAAAACCACCCAATACATTTCTTCCTCTTGTTGTATAATTTTCAATTTCAACATAAGTAACATTCAACAGGTTTGTAGCTTGAAGAAATAATCTAAGTGGTGTTTTCCTAAAAGTATACTGCAAACTAAAATTCAGCAGTTGGTATGCACTTAAAAGAGTTTCATTATCAAGACCAAAACGTTCCCCAATAGCCTGAAAACTTAAATTCGTTTGCCATTGAGCATGAAAATCATAGGAAATTTGTGTTTGGGATGAAAACCTAGGTAAATAACGTAAATCTCCATTCTTAGTTTGTGTAAAGGTAAGCTGATTATTAATTTTTATTTTATCACTAAAAGATCCTGAAATTTGTGCTTCAACTCCATTATACCTTGCATTTTCATTGGCATTTTCATAACGATATGTTGATAAATCATAAATCAATGAAGGATCTTCAACACGCTGAAAATAAGTAGAAGATATTTCCCATTCCGAACTATTTAAAACAAAGCCAAACTCAAAAGATTGATTCTCCTCGGGTTTAAGTTCACTATTCCCAGAATAAGGATCATAAAGTTGATAAAGACTAGGAGCAATATATGCGGTACTTAGAGCTGCTAAAAGCTTTAGTGAATTCGAAGGTGTTTTAATCAACTGGTATGAGGGATTTATACTGTAGGTGAAATTGGATCCATACGTATTGTGACCACTTAATCGTCCACCTACATTAATTCTAGAGCGATCCGATAGCACAGCCACTACATTGGCAAAAACATCTGTTTGCGTCGTAGGTTGGCTTTTTTCATAAGTAGCATAGTTTTTTTGAAAAAGCCCTCCAACAACTGTATAAAATCGAGTTCCAAAAGCATATTTATTAAATAACTCAAGCTGACTGTTTTCTGCTTCTGTTTCAAATGGATAATCACTTTTAAAATCTCGTTTTACCTTTTGATAGCCGAATTGGAGTGATGCACCTCCATTTTTGTAGTTAAAATTTGGATTAATATTAAAACGATCCATCGTTGTGATTAACTGAAAATCAGCATCTTCAATGGGAAAGTTATTATCATAATCTGAAGTAATATGAGAGCTGTCAAATCCAGCATTTACAGAAAACTTACTGTCTCCTTTAAAATTTAATGAGGCACCATAATTAGTGTGTGAAAAAGGATCAACTTCAGGGCCTATTACGGCACTCATTCCATTCGTAAAATGATTAGAAAAATATGCCTTAGTCTTAAAACTTTCTCCTCCTTGACTTACCTGGAGGGCATTTTTAAAAAAGTTAAATCCTCGTTTAGATGATTGATCACTATCTGAACCCATGCTACTTTGAAGATTTACATTAAAACCGGCAGCTGCTTTTTTAGTTATAATATTAATAACTCCTGTAGCCGCAGCACTTCCATAAAGTGAACTAGCAGCCCCTTTCATAATTTCAATAGATTCTATCTGATCAAGGCTGAGAAAGTTTAAATTAAAATCATTATCAATTCTGGAAGGATCAGAAACACGAACCCCATCTATTAAAATCAATACCTGACGATTTCTACCCCCTCTTAAAGAGACCGTTTTATTTTGGCCTGAATAGGTTTGACTTCCAATAATTTCAACACCCGCGTAGCCTTTTAGCAAGGCACTTATACCTAACCCTTGAAAGTTAGAGATTGTTTTTGAATCAATTTTAATGATAGGCTTTCCTGATTGGGATCGCTTTAGAGGAAACCTTGAATCACTTACCACTACCTCATCTAATTGTTTCGTGTTCGTTGTTAGCGTATCTAAAACATTATTTTGTTGACCAAAGAGAGGGATACTCACCAAAGTGAAACAAATAAAACTCAAAAATTGATTCATTTATATATTAAGATGTGTTTTACTGACCTTTTTCCCGAAGTCTAAAACCGATTATAACAAAGGCAGGTCTCCTGGCTTGCATCTTCAATCAACCTTCCCATCAAACAATGATAGTGGCAAAGAACAGATTGAAGTGTTTATATTAAACTAAGCTTACAGTTGCGGGTACAGCTTTGGATTTGAACCAAATTCCCTTTTCATCATTTTACAAAAACCTTCATGGCAAAGATAAAAACTATTTTATTGTAGTAAAGGAAGATTGTTTGAGTTTATCAAAAGAGAATTGCAAGACAGAAGTATAGAAAAGATCACCCATTAATGAATTAATAAAAAAGGGAATGGCTAAAATGAAACAACTGCTCAATCCAGCCCAATTAGTAGGATAATAAAAATACCAAACTCCTAGGTTACTTATGAAAAAAAATAAGGTTGAAGCTGTCAATACAGTTCCAAATGAAATTGATTTTGCTTTAAGTCCTAACATTGAAATCAAAACAAATGATAAATAGATTATAGGCATTAAAGAATGAACACCTAAATAGAGATCTGTCAAAAACATACATAATAAAGGAATGAATAAAGCCAATCTTTTATTCACAAAATGAAATCCCGTAAAAAGTGCAATACTCGTAATTGGAGCAAAATTTGGGGGGTGTGGCAATAGTCTTGTAATAAGAGCTATCAATACAAGCCATAAAACAACTCTCATTTCTTCCTTATTCAATCTCATTGTTTGTTTTTGTAAAACTATGCAATTTAAATTATTTTGTCAAATACATTTTTCTTCTAGAATAAAGATTATAAAATTCATCATCTTTAAGACTATCAATGAAGAGAATGCTTTCCCCTGTACTTTTCATTTCTGGCCCCAATTGCTTGTTTACATTAGGGAACTTATTAAAAGAAAATACGGGTTGCTTGATTGCATATCCTTTTAGTTGAGGATTGAAATTAAAATCTGTTACTTTCTTTTCACCTAACATCACTTTGGTAGCATAGTTTACATAAGGCTCATTATACGCTTTTGCAATGAAAGGAACCGTTCTCGAGGCACGTGGATTTGCTTCAATAACATATACTTTTTCATCTTTTACAGCATATTGAATGTTTATCAAGCCAACTGTATTTAGTGCTAATGCAATTTTTTTGGTGTGGTCTTTTATCTGTTGCAACACATACTCTCCTATATTAAAAACAGGCAGTGTTGCATTAGAGTCCCCAGAGTGGATTCCACAGGGCTCAATATGTTCCATGATCCCAATAATATAAACATTTTCACCATCACAGATTGCATCTGCTTCACACTCAATGGCACCATCCAAATAATGGTCTAAAAGTAATTTATTATTTGGTATTTTTTGAAGTAAATCAACTACATGCGCTTCCAATTCTTTCTTGTTGATAACAATTTTCATTCCTTGTCCTCCAAGTACATATGATGGACGAACTAAAATTGGAAAATCTAACCCGTCTGCCAATTCAATGGCCTGATCTGCAGTTTGAGCCACTCCAAATTCTGGAAAAGGAATATCATTATCTTTAAGAAGGGTTGAAAAACTTCCGCGGTCTTCTGCTAAATCAAGAGATTTAAAACTTGTCCCTATAATTTTGATTCCATAACGATCTAACTTTTCAGCCAACTTAAGAGCTGTTTGTCCTCCTAGTTGTACGATTACTCCTTCTGGCTTTTCATGCTGAATGATATCGAATATGTGTTCCCAAAATACGGGTTCAAAATATAACTTATCTGCTGTATCAAAATCTGTAGAAACAGTTTCAGGATTACAGTTGATCATAATCGTTTCATATCCACATTCAGCAGCAGCTAAAACTCCATGCACACAACAGTAATCAAACTCTATCCCCTGCCCTATTCTATTTGGACCTGAACCCAAGACAATGATTTTCTTTTTATCAGTTACAACACTTTCATTATGGGTATAAGTCACACCCTCTTTAGATACAACTTCACTTTCAAAAGTAGAATAATAGTAAGGTGTCTTTGCTTCAAATTCAGCAGCACAGGTATCTACTAATTTGTAGACTCGGTTTATATTAAGTTCTTTTCGCTTACTATAAACTTCACTCTCTAAACAACCTAACATATGAGCTATTTGGCGGTCACCATACCCTTTTTGTTTAGCCTCCAAAAGAAGGTCTCTGTCAATCCCATCAATTTTATAGGTTGAAACTTCTTGTTTTAATTGATGTAGCTGCTCGTATTGTCTAAGAAACCACATGTCGATTTTAGTGATTTCATGAATTCTTGACAATGGGATGCCAATTTCAATTGCATCATATATTACAAAAACACGATCCCAACTGGCATGTTTTAATTTACTCAAAATTTGATCGTAGTCTTTATAGCCTTTTCCGTCGGCTCCTAAGCCATTTCTTTTAATTTCAAGTGACTGAGTTGCTTTGTGCAATGCTTCTTGAAAACATCGTCCGATTCCCATCACCTCACCAACGGCTTTCATTTGAAGACCTAACTCTCTATCGCTACCCTCAAACTTATCAAAATTCCATCGTGGTATCTTAACAATTACATAATCTAATGTGGGTTCAAATAAAGCAGACGTAGATTTGGTAATTTGATTATTCAACTCATCCAAGTGATATCCTAAAGCTAATTTAGCTGCTATTTTTGCAATTGGATACCCTGTTGCTTTACTAGCAAGCGCTGAAGATCGAGATACACGTGGGTTAATCTCTATCGCTATAATGTCTTCTTTATCATCTGGACTAACAGCAAACTGAACGTTACAACCCCCAGCAAAATCTCCGATACTGCGCATCATGTGAATTGCCATATCACGCATTCGTTGATATGTCTTATCACTCAAGGTCATTGAAGGAGCTACTGTGATAGAATCACCAGTATGGATTCCCATAGGGTCCATGTTTTCAATAGAACATATAATTACAACATTGTCATTAGAGTCTCTAAGCAACTCTAATTCATATTCTTTCCATCCAATTAAAGCTTTATCAATCATAACTTCATGAATGGGAGAAATTTCCAATCCACGAGTTAACAATTCGTCAAAATCTTGTTCTTTGTATACAATAGATGCACCGTCACCTCCAAGCGTAAAAGAAGCCCTAATTACTAGTGGAAATCCAAATTCTTGGGCAATCTCTTTTCCTTTTAAAAATGAATTGGCTGTAGCTTGAGGTGCCATTGGAATTCCAATTTCGAGCATCAACTCGCGAAACTTCTCACGATCTTCTGTAATATTAATCGCATCGATGTCTACCCCTATGATTTCAACACCAAAGTCTTTCCAGATTCCTTTCTCATCAGCTTCAATACATAAATTAAGTGCTGTTTGCCCCCCCATTGTTGGCAAAACAGCATCAACTTTATGCTTCTTAAGTATCTCAATGATTGACTTTGTATTGAGGGGTTTAAGATATACATGATCCGCCATAGTTGGATCTGTCATGATAGTGGCAGGATTGGAATTGATCAAAATAGTTTCAATTCCATCTTCTCTTAAGGATCGTAGGGCCTGAGATCCGGAATAATCAAATTCACAGGCCTGACCAATGATTATAGGTCCAGATCCAATAACTAAAATACTTTTGATAGAGTTTACTTTTGGCATCGTATTAAATATAGATTATGAATATAAAAAAAAGGTGTTACTTTAAAAAAAGTAACACCTTTAAAATGATTGTAATACAACATTATTTTTTGTGACGTGGTTCAGATGAAACAGAAATCTTTTTCCTTCCTTTCGCTCTTCGAGCCGCTAAAACCTTGCGCCCATTTGCAGAGGCCATGCGTTCACGGAAACCATGTTTATTTCTTCTTTTTCTTTTGGAGGGTTGAAATGTTCTTTTCATAATATTTTTCTCAGGATACTTTTTTCCTTAAAAGTCGGGCAAATATACAATAAGTTTTTTGTCTTTCAAATAGGATATTAAACATTTCAAGGATGATTTTTTTTACCTTTGAAAAAAATCAAAATCATGTTTCCAAAAGTAATTAAAATTATTCTAGCTGCCTTAACCCTAAGTTATGGAGTTTATCAAATTGTAGATGACTATATTGGCAATGGCATCTTGCTCATTTTATTAGCTGGAATGTTTATATTATTGTATTTTAAAAACGAACTTATCTTTCTTTCCTTCCTTCGTTTAAGAAAACAAGATTTTGATGGAACTGAAAAGTGGCTCCTTCGTATTCCTAATGTTAAAAGAAATTTAGTACAAAAGCAACAAGGGTACTACAACTACTTGATGGGAATCATTCAATCTCAAAAAAATCTAACTCAAGCTGAAAAATATTTTAAAGCAGCTCTTAAACTAGGCCTTTCCATGAACCATGACCTGGCAATGGCAAAAATGAGTCTTGCAGGAATTTATTTACAAAAGAGAAGAAAAAGGGAGGCACAACAGTTACTCTCTGAAGCCAAAAAATTAGATAAACATGGAATGCTGACAGGTCAAATGAAAATGATGCAGCAACAAATGAAAAAAATTTAGTAATGTCCTGCCTCAGGGATGGATATCTCGTAATATTTTCTCGATTTGTTATTTAAGTGATTTTCAATCAACCAAGGATTATGTATTTTTAAAATTTTATAGTTTATTTCCTTTTCCTTAGCAAATTCAGCTAGATTGGCAATTGCTGTATCCAAACCAATTTTTTTGACCGGAATAGGATTGTAAAGATCTTCACTATTAAAAACAAAGCCGTAACGCTCTGGGTTTGTCATGATTTCTTTTACTGCTAATATCCTAAACACATATCTGCCTGTCTCGGAATTTAACAATAGGTCATAATAACTATCAACCAACTGCCTATCCAATAAACGATTAGTTCCGTACATTCCTCTATTATACGAAGCCGCGGCTAGCGTCCAAGAACCAAAACGATTTTTTGCTTTTTTGAGATATTTACATGCTACTCGGGTTGCTTTTTCAATATGGTATCGCTCGTCAACATTTGTATTTACCTCAAGACCATATTCTTTTGCGGTTGCTGGCATCAATTGCCAAAATCCTTTTGCACCTTTTGGAGATCTTACATTTTCTAGACCACTTTCAATTACGGCTAAATATTTAAAATCAGAAGGAATACCCTCCTCTTCAAGGATTTCTTCAATTAAAGGAAAATACTTATTTGCTCGTTTTAATAAAAGCATCATGTTTGATTGCCAATAGGTATTGACGAGTAATTCCTTATCTAAACGCTCCTGGATATCGGGAGCATCTAAAGGGGTTTTTTCTCCAGCAAAATCAATAGATTCAGGAAGTCTAAGCGCATAAACCTTATACGATTCTCCTTCTCTATCTACTTTAAAAGCTGTTATTAATTCTGGAGTTATTTCATTTGCACTGACCAGCACCAATAAAAGAGTGATGGTGAATAATAACAAATTTCTAAATTTCATAAAACTTGGCCTTTAATTGAATACTCGAATTTAATCATTTTTTAAGTATGATATCTGGGAGCTCTGAATTAAACCATTGTGCCTGTGTCATTATTGCAGCATGTCCTCCCTTTATTCTGATGTAGGGATTAGACAAATATTTGATAGGAAAAACAGTGTCTTTTTCACCATGAATATGAACAACAGAAGTAGGCACTTCTACTTGGTCCCAGTTCACTAAAGCATTGATGGACCAGTTAAGGTAGTCGGGATTACGCTCTGATAAATACTTTTGATATAACTCCAATCGTTTTTTTATACCTTTTCCAAAAGCAAAAAGCGCTAAAGCATCCAAATTATTAATCCATTGCGTTGGTAAAAGTTTATGTGCGTTGGTAGTTCTAGCCATTTTCATTGGTAAAGGGAGCTCTTCATTCGTTTTGATGCTTGAAACAATTATTACTTTTTGAACCGGTATATGCTTTGCTATTTCTTGAACCAAAACGCCCCCAAAAGAAACTCCTAACAATATTGGATTTTCCGAAGTAATACGTTCACACATCCTTTTAGCATAGCTACTTAGCGATTCTTCCTTATCGGGAGGAATCCAACTTAAAAGATGTATTCTAAATGGCTTCGGCAAACTAATAAACTCAAAAATTTTGGGGCTAGCTGCCATTCCTGGCATACAATAAACATCTATTTCATCCATTTTGAAAATATTATACGAGCTTTAATGTTAATTTTTAGTACTTTTGTGATCCTCTTAAATTTAATAAGACAATTACAAAATTATCATATTACTCTAGATTTTAACTAATTCTTCCCATTATGATTGACTTGACTTTGGTAAATAATGAGTTTCTACGACAATTTGAAGTAAAAGTTGACCAAACTTTAGCTCGAATAGAATATTCTGAACAAGAAAGGAAAATTTTCCTCACCAAGTTATCCATCCCAGATGAAATTCATAATGAAGAATTTGAAGAGGCATTTATAGTTAAAGTGCTTGAGTTTATTGAAGATAAAAATCTTCGTGTTGTCCCTACTTCTCCAAAAATTGCAAGTTTTGTTCGTCGCAACAGAAGATACAAGCAATTACTTCCAGTAGGAATCAAGCTTTAAGTTCAAACCTTACATATCCTTCAGAGTCTACAGAATCCAATACTACCTCCTTAAGGGTATTCACTAGTTCTGGATTCCAGGGTGTTCTTACTTTCACATAATTCTCTGTAAAACCAGTACAATATCCTTTTTTATTCTCTCCTTCAAATAAAACAGAATAAGTCTTACCAAGCTGAGACTCATAAAATGCTCTTCGCTTTTTGACAGAAAGAGCTCGTAACATTTTACTTCGCTTATTTCGTACTGCATGGGGAACAACTTCTTTTATTTCTAATGCTTCTGTATTCGGACGCTCGGAATAGGTAAAAACATGAAGGTAAGACACATCCAAATCAGCTAAAAAACGATACGATGTTAAAAAATCTTCTTCCGTTTCTCCAGGATAACCTACAATTACATCTACTCCAATACAAGCATTGGGCATTGCTTCTTTTATGCGCGCAACCCGCTGAAGATATAATGGCGTTAGATACCTTCGACGCATGCTTTTAAGGATCCGATCGCTACCACTTTGAAGTGGGATATGAAAATGAGGCACAAACCGATTACTCCCAGACACAAAATCAATTATATCATCATTCAGAAGATTTGGTTCAATTGAAGATATACGAATCCGATCAATAGATTTAACCATATCTATAGCATTAATCAGTTCTAAAAAAGTATGTTGATGCTTTTTATTTCCAAATTCTCCTTTACCGTAATCACCAATATTTACGCCTGTTAATACAATCTCCCGAAGTCCGGAATCACCTATTTTTTTAACATTATTAATAATATTTTCTAACGTATCACTCCGAGAAACACCTCTTGCTTGTGGAATTGTGCAGTAGGTACACTTATAATCACACCCATCCTGAACCTTTAAAAAAGCTCGAGTTCTATCGCTTGTGGAATAACTACTCTTGTAGAAATTTGCCGTCTCAATTTCACAGGAATGGATTTCAGTTTGCTTATTTTTTGAAAGATCATTCACATACTCGATCAAATTAAATTTTTCTGTAGCCCCCAAAACCAAATCAACTCCATCCAATTTTGAAATCTCTTCAGGCTGTAACTGTGCATAACATCCAATTGCAGCGACAAATCCTTTTGGATTATGGGACAACGCTTTTTGAACCAACCCCTTTAATCGTTTGTCAGCGTTTTCTGTGACAGAGCAAGTATTTATAACATAAACCTCTGCAGGACTATTAAAATCAACACGCTTGTAGTTTTTATCATCAAAATCGCGGGCGATAGTTGCAGACTCAGAAAAATTTAACTTACACCCTAAAGTATGAAAAGCAACACGGGGTATTGATTGGTCATGCTTTATATGTGGTTCAAGAATAGTTTCCATGAAAATTATTAGCTGTAATTTTGATGTAAATATACCAACAAATTATTCATGCAAAAAAGGCGATTAATTCTTCATTTTATTTACTTAACAATACTTTTTTATAGTTGTACGCAAAGTGATAAAGTAAATGAAAATACTATTTTTCGCTACAATGAATACAGGAATGTAACTTCTCTCGACCCTGCATTTGCTAGAAATCCTCAGAATATTTGGCCCATAAACCAACTGTTTAACGGACTTGTACAACTTGATAAAAATCTAACTATTCAACCCGAGATTGCGAAAGCATGGACCATAAGCCCTGACGGCTTGACGTATCAATTTTCATTAAGAAAAGATGTGTTTTTTCACAGTTCTCCACTCTTTGGAGAAAATCAAACACGAGCAGTGGTGGCCTCTGATTTTGTTTATAGCTTTGATCGCTTGAAAGATCCCAAAGTTGCTTCTCCCGGAGGGTGGGTATTACAACAAGTAGAATCATATAAAGCAAATGACCAACACACCTTTACAATTCAGCTAAAAACGCCATTCCCAGCCTTTTTAGGTCTATTGTCCATGCGGTATTGTGCCGTAGTTCCCCATGAAGTCATTTCCTACTATGGCTCTAGCTTTAGAAGTAATCCCATTGGAACAGGGCCTTTTTATTTTAAACGATGGGATGAAAACGTAAAACTAGTTTTAAGAAAAAATACACGTTATTTTGAAAAAGATGTAAAAGGTCGAAAACTTCCCTACTTGGAAGCTGTTTCTATTCAATTTATTCCAGACATTCAAAGTGAATTTATGCTTTTTCTACAAGGAAAATTAGATTTTATCAATTCTCTAGATGCGTCTTATAAAGACGAATTACTCACTCCTACTGGAGCATTACAATCGAAATACAAAGAGCGCCTAAACATGCTCAAAGGTCCATATCTAAATACGGAGTACATAGGATTTTACCTCAATGCTTCCAATCCTGCTATTCAATCTAAAAAAATAAGAGAAGCTATCAATTTAGGTTTTGATCGTAATCTGATGATTGCTTATTTAAGAAATAACATTGGTTACCCAGCCAACCAAGGGTTTATACCCAAAGGACTAAAAGGTACTAGCGGCACTCCCTTTCCCTATGATGTTGAAAAAGCACGGAATTTAGTTGCAAAATACATTGAAGAAGGGGGTGAAAAACCAATACTTACTTTAACCACTGACGCTAACTACCTTGACCTGTGTGAATATTTACAAAGAGAACTTCAGAAAATTGGAATTGATATAAAAGTTGAAGTATTACCTACAGCAAGTCTAAGACAAGCTAAATCCTCCGGGAAATTAGAGTTATTTAGAGCCAGTTGGATTGCAGATTATCCAGACGCAGAAAATTATCTTTCTCTATTTTACAGCAAAAACTTCTCCCCCAATGGACCCAACTATACCCATTTCAAAAACAAAGAGTATGATACACTCTATGAAGAAGCACTTAGCACATTGACCGACTCCCTTCGTGTCAAAAGATACCGTCAAATGGATTCGCTAGCAAATTCAGAACACCCCATCATCCCTTTGTATTATGATCAAGTTATTCGATTTGTACAAAAAAATGTAGAAGGCATGGAAATCAACCCAATCAATTTGTTGGTACTTAAGACGATTTCTAAAAAATAGGGTATAAAAAAAGCCGTTAAAAACGGCTTTTAAATATCGTGCAAAAAAGACTATTCCTCTTCTTTCTTAAACTTTGCGTATTTGGTTTTAAACTTATCGATTCGTCCAGCGGTGTCTACTAATTTAGATTTACCTGTATAGAAAGGGTGAGAAGTTCTAGAAATTTCTAATTTAACTAAAGGGTATTCAACTCCATCAAAATCAATTGTCTCCTTAGCATTAACTGTTGACTTTGTTATAAACACATCGTCATTGGACATATCTTTGAATGCCACTAAACGATAATTATCAGGATGAATTTCTGCTTTCATAATTTTTTAATCGAGTGCAAATTTAATTTTATTTTTTAAAATGCACTCTAACTCTCCCATTTTTTTTTTAATTTGCTACAAATAAATTTAACCTCAAAACAATAAATATGGAAAATCAACAAGGGTCACTTAAAACGACAATGATAACTTATGGACTAATCCTCGGAGGTATTTCTGTTGTTTTTCAGCTTATGCTCTTCTTTTTGGATATGCATTATCAGCAACCACCTGCTGTTGGAATTATATCCATAGTAATCATGGTTGGTGTTTTAATCTATGCTTTTATTCAGTTCAAAAAACAAAATGAAGGATTTATTTCTTTATCTGAAGCCTTGAAAATTGGTTTGGGTATCTCTTTAATTTCCGCACTTATTGGAACGGTATACTCTTTAATTTTAACAAATGTATTAGATCCGGATACGATAGAAAAAACAATTGACTTTGCATTTGAAAAAATGCGTGCAGACAACCCTGAATTAACAAAAGATCAAATTGACATGGCACGCGGAATGTCTGAAAAAATGGCAACCCCACTGATTAGTTCTGCTGTTCAAATAATTGGCGCTCTTTTCCTAGGATTCATCATCTCATTAATTGGAGGACTTATCGTCAAGAAATCAAGACCGGAATAAGTCAAATTTCGTAGTTTTGCTACCTATGCAAAATGCGATTGAAATTTCGTTGGTTATACCTTTATTAAATGAAGAGGAATCTTTACGTCCACTACACCAATGGATTGCTGATGTTTTCGAGAAAGACAAACGTTCGTATGAAGTCATTTATGTTGATGATGGGAGTTCGGACGACTCGTGGAATATTATATCAGCACTTGCAACCAAGAATCCAAATGTCAAGGGGATTCAATTTGTTCGGAACTATGGAAAATCCCAGGCACTTCACGCAGGATTTGAAATGGCTCAAGGTGCCTTTATTGTTACTTTAGACGCTGATCTTCAAGACTCCCCAGAAGAAATTCCTTCTTTAATAAACACTTTAATCGATCAGAAACTAGATCTAATTTCTGGTTGGAAAAAGAAACGTTACGATTCGATTATTTTTAAAAACATTCCGTCTAAACTTTTTAATTGGGCAGCTCGAGGCGTATCTGGAATCTATCTTCATGACTTCAATTGCGGACTCAAGGCATATCGAAAAGAAGTGATTAAAACCATTGACGTACATGGAGAGATGCACCGCTATATTCCTGTACTTGCTGCAAATGAGGGCTTTAATAAAATTGGTGAGCAAGTAGTACAACACCAAGCTAGACAATATGGACACACTAAATTTGGAGCTGATCGTTTTTTTAAAGGTTTTCTTGATCTCATCACGCTTTGGTTCATAAACCGTTTCGGAAAACAACCCATGCACTTCTTTGGTTTATGGGGTACCATAATGCTACTTATTGGATTTGGCTTTACAGTTTACCTGGGTATAGACAAATTGTTTTTTAACATACAGGCTAGACTCATAACAGAACGCCCAGAATTTTATATCGCACTTACATTGATGCTACTTGGAAGTCAGTTTTTTATTGCAGGTTTTTTAGGTGAAATTATATTACGTAGCCAAAGATCAAACAAACGATATAACATAAGAACACAAACACTATCCAAATGACCTTTCGAGATAGCGTTAAGCAATGGCTTAACCCTCCTTTTGATGAAGCTACTATAAATCATGTACGCACACTTCAAGAAAATGTTGAAGAACTTGAAGATTCATTTTACACAGATTTGAGTTTTGGAACGGGAGGTATGCGTGGCATCATGGGCGTTGGAACTAATCGAATTAATAAATATACTCTAGGAAAAGCGACGCAAGGATTGTCCCAATTTTTGAGCCAAGAGTATCCAAAAGAGACATTGAAAGTGGTTATTGCCTATGACTCAAGACACCAGAGCAAAGAGTTAGCCAAGATTGTAGCGGATATTTTTACAGCAAATAAAATTCATTGTTATCTTTTTAGTGATTTGCGCCCTACTCCCGAACTATCATTCGCAGTAAAACACCTGGATGCCCACTGTGGAATAGTCCTTACAGCATCACATAACCCTCCAGAATACAACGGTTATAAAGTCTACGGAAAAGATGGAGGGCAGTTAGTGCCTCCTCATGACACGAAGATTATTCAAATAATTAAAGAAACATCTTTTGATTCAATTTGTTTTGAAGGGGATTCAGATTTACTTCACTACATCGATAAAGAAGTAGATACTGCCTATCACCAAACGGTATTGGACGTTGCACAAATGCATCAACTTCCTAAAGACACGTTTCAATTAGTTTTTACACCTATCCACGGCACTTCAATAACTGCATTACCTCAAGTGTTAAAAAAAGCGGGGTATAAAAATGTGTTCACTGTTCCCGAGCAAGAAAAACCCGATGGTTCTTTTCCCACAGTACCTTCACCCAATCCAGAAACACCAGAAGCTCTAAAAATGGCATTGGATCTTGCTAAAGAAAAAAACACGGACCTCGTTATCGGTACAGATCCAGACGCTGACCGTTTGGGAATTATTGTGAAGGACATCAAAAACGATTGGAAGTTTTTGAATGGGAATCAAATCATGATGGTTTTAACTGAATATTTATTACATAAAAAAGCCTCACAGGGTACACTTACTCCACAACATTTCATTGCAAGCACAATAGTATCAACCCCAGCAATTGAAAAAATGGCTTCTTACTACAATGTGCAATTTAAAAAATGTCTGACGGGTTTTAAATGGATCGCAAAACTGATACATGATTTTCCTGAACTAGAATATATTGGGGGTGGAGAAGAAAGTTTTGGTTATTTAGTAGGAGATACTGTACGAGATAAAGATGCTATTTCTGCAAGTCTTTTAGCATGTGAGATAGCTGTGGAGGCCAAAGCAAAACAGACCAATCTTCATGAACTACTAATTGCTTGCTATAAAAAATATGGTGCTTACAAAGAACGCTTAATTTCGATTTCCAAACCAGGAAAATCTGGTCTTGAAGAAATTAATACATTAATGGACGGCTTTAGAAGAAACAATCCTAAAACAATCTCCGGTATTAAAGTAATTACAGTAGAAGATTACCTAACAGGAATTTCAAAAACCCTTTCCACACAGCAGGAAACAAAAATTGATCTGCCTAAAGCAAATGTTTTGCTTTTCAAATTAGAAGAGGGAACTCAAATTGCATTGCGCCCAAGCGGCACTGAGCCAAAAATAAAATATTACTTTAGCGTGAATCAAAAATTCAACTCAAATCAAAACTGGGAGCAACAAGAATCAGCTATGGATGCACGTCTTGATAATTTTGAAACTTCATTTAAAGCATTATAATGTCACCGTTTCGTAAAATATTACATTTCGGATTACCCTACAAAGGATATGCTTTTTTAAACATTCTCTTCAATGCATTTTACGCACTTTTTAGTGCACTTTCTTTTATCTCCTTAATTCCGATGCTGAATGTACTTTTCGAAACCACCGAAAAGCAATTTACACCCGCACATTGGGAAGGGATATTTAGTCTTCAAAGCTACATCAAGGACAGTTTAAACTATTATATTTCTTCTAAATTAGAACAAGATGTAGAAGGTACTTTAATCTTTGTTATTGGTTTGGTTTTAGGTTTGTTTTTCTTGAAAAATATCAGCAACTATCTTGCTTTATATTTTATCACCTATCTAAGAAATGGGATACTAAAAGATTTAAGAAATGAACTCTACAATAAAATAATAACATTACCGATCTCGTTTTTTAATGAAAAAAGAAAAGGAGATTTAATGTCAAAAATGACAAGTGATGTAACTGAAATACAACAATCCTTTTTATCTATATTAGAACTTTTAGTGAGAGAACCACTTACCATTCTCTTTTCACTCGGTGCCATGTTACTTTTCAGTTCTAAACTCACCTTATTTGTATTTCTTTTCATCCCTTTCTCGGGACTTATCATCTCTAGTATCGGTAAACGATTAAAAAAACAATCCGCAAAAATTCAAGAAGAGCAGGGTGATTTTCTTTCTATTATAGACGAAACAGTCAATGGTCAAAAAATCATTAAAACATTTTCAGCAGGAGAACATTTTAAAAATCGCTTTTTTGATGCCACACAACGCTTTTATCATTTTTCAAATCAACTTCTACATCGAGCAAGTTTAGCTGGACCCACAAGCGAGTTTTTGGGAATTACTGCCATTGGTGTTTTACTTTGGTTTGGAGGCAAAATGGTTCTTTTAGACGGAAGTATCTCAGGGACTTCATTTATTGTATACATGGGGCTAGCATACAATATCTTAACTCCAGCAAAATCTATAAGTAAAGCTAGTTATAGCATTCAAAAAGGGAATGCTGCAGCCGATAGAATTTTAGAAATTCTCAATGCAAAAGATGACCTGGAGGACGCTAAAGAAGCCAAAGCTCTTAGTTCCTTCAATGAAAAAATCATTTTCAAAAATGTATCCTTTAATTATGAAGAGACCAGAGTATTGGAGGATGTAAACTTTGAAATCAAAAAAGGGCAAATGGTTGCTTTAGTAGGACCTTCAGGTAGTGGAAAAACCACCCTCACCTATTTATTGAATCGCTTTTATGACATTAAAAACGGAAAACTTACCATTGATGGGATATCCATTGATAAAATTCAAAAAAAGAGTCTTTATCAACATATTGGAATGGTTACCCAAGAGTCGATTCTATTTAACGATAGTGTTTTTAACAACCTAAAGCTGGGGAATCCTAAAGCTACTGAAAATGAAATCATAAATGCAGCCAAAGCTGCCAATGCGCATGATTTTATAATGGCTTTACCCAAAAAATACCATTCAATCATTGGAGATTTAGGAAATAAATTATCAGGAGGACAAAAACAACGTCTAACGATTGCAAGAGCCTTACTGAAAGACCCAGCACTCCTTATTTTGGATGAAGCAACCTCTGCACTAGATACCGAAGCAGAACAGCAAGTACAAATAGCACTTGAAAAACTTATGCAAAATAGAACCTCCTTGGTAATTGCTCACAGATTGTCAACTATTCAAAAAGCAGATGTAATTTTAGTTTTAGAAAAAGGACGAATAATCGCTTCTGGAAATCACCATGAATTATTATCTTCAAACAAACAATACAAAAAATGGGTACAAATCCAAAAAATGGATTAAACTATTTGCGGTGTTAATTGTCTATATAGTATACTTAAGAAAAAGTGGAAACGCAACAATCTCTATTTATTAGCTCACTTCAAGAACCTGAAACCAAAGAAAAGTCTTTCAAGCGATTGGTTCAGGAATATAAAGAACGATTGTATTGGCATATTCGAAAGTTAGTTTTAGACCATGATGATGCCAATGATGTAGTCCAAAACACCTTTATCAAAATACATTTAAATATAGATAAATTTAAGGGAGATAGCTCACTTTACACCTGGATGTATCGCATTGCCACCAATGAATCCATAAATTTCATCAATAGCAAAAGTTCCAAAATGGGATTGCAAAATCAAGAATGGATTGAAGCAAAGGCTAATGGATTAAAAGCAGACAGCTATTTTGATGGAGATGAAGCCGCTTTAATTCTTCAAAAAATCATTGCAAAACTCCCAGAAAAACAACGTATTGTGTTTAACATGAAATACTTTGACGGGCAAACCTATGAATCAATGGCTAAAATTCTTGATACAAGCATAGGGGCACTCAAGGCATCCTATCACCATGCTGTTAAAAAAATTAAATCCCAATTAAATGACTGACTTTAATACTAAAAATCCGTTTAAAATTCCTGAAAATTATTTCAAGAACCTTGAAGACAGCCTTCTCAAGAATGCAAAATCTATATCATATAGTCATGGGTTTACCATTCCTAAAGACTACTTCAACACTTTAGAAGAAGATATCTTGCACAAAGCAGTAAAGTCAAATTCTTTTTCGCGGCGTAAAATAGCTCTTGGAATAGCCACAATTGCTGCAACCCTTGCTGTGCTTTTAAATCTTTCAAGTATTGAGAATTCTGAAACTATAATTGAAGACCAAGCATTTAATGATTACATAGAAAGTTACTATCTTGACAACAGTGACGGATATGAAATATTATCAATGTTAGAGGAAATTGACATGGGCCAGGATTTTGAAGATTATAACAAAAAACCTAAATGATGAAAAAAATAATTTCTATCATATTCTTATTGTTTTTTATTGTAAATCCAACAGTAAATATTCATGCACAAGAAACGAGTCCTAAACACAAAAAATTCAAGGAAATGAAGTTGAATTTTATATTGGACAATACAGATATGAGCAATGAAGAAGCGGAACATTTTCAATGTGTATTTGGTAATTATGAGGATAAATATCACACATCGGTATGGATTAAAGAACGTCAAATAAAAAAGCAAATTCAAAAATCATTTGACACTATAAATTCAAAAAGTGCCTCCTCCTACATCAATGAATATTCCGAACTGGAAAAAATGGGGATCACCATACGTAATAATCGTAATCAGAAGTTGCTTGAAAAAATAAGTGCAAAAGAAGTACTAAATATTTTATACCAAGAAAAACTATTTGACCGAGAGATGCTCAAGCGCATTAGAGAGAGAGAGAATAATAAGAAAAAATAGGAAGAGAAGAGGTGATAAAACAATACCTTTACTCCAATGAAATTACACCGAAATATAGCACTGGGAGTCGTTGAAGGACTCCAAAATATTTTCACGAACAAAATCCCTCTCCGAGTTGAACTCCAGCGCCTTTTAAAACTAAACCGCAAATGGGGATCAAGAGACCGTCGTCTTTTGGGAGAAGTACTGCTTGATTGTATCCGCTGGAAAACCACCTATGCCTTTTTAGGAAATTTTGATGATAAGACAAAACACTTTAATTGGAAACTTTTAGGAGTATGGCTTTTATTAAAAGAATACGAACTCCCAAAATGGGAAGAATTAATTGATCTAAAGAAACTTCAAAACACCCTTCCTTTAGAACCCAAAAAAACAACTAGAGTTATTAGACACTCCATCCCAGATTGGCTTGATAAAGTCGGTATGGATGCTTTTGGAGAAGTGATATGGGAAAAAGAGCTAAGCAAACAAAATGAAGGGGGTCCATTAGTATTAAGAGTCAATACATTAAAAACTACTCCGGAAAAACTTCAGAAATTATTAGAAAAAAAATTCGGTATTTTATCAAATCTAAACGAGTCTTACCCGGAAGCATTAATTTTAGAAAAACATTCCAAACTAACCCATCTAGAGCCATATCAAAAAGGGCTTTTTGAAATTCAAGATGCAAACTCACAACTAGTTTCTCATTGGGTAAACCCAAAACCCGGAATGAAAATAATTGATGCCTGTGCAGGTGCCGGAGGAAAAACACTACACATGGCTGCATTAATGGAAAACAAAGGAAACATAATCGCTATTGACAATTATCCTAAAAAATTAGAGCAATTGATCAAAAGAGCTCATCGAAATAGAATTAATATTATTCAAACAAATGATGCTAGTGAAATAACCGTTTTTGAATCCAATCTTGAAAAAGCAGATGTTGTTTTGATTGACGCCCCCTGTAGCGGATTAGGAATATTAAGAAGAAATCCAGCTGCTAAATGGCACATGACTCCAGAACGAATGGAAGAACTACAAAAATTACAATTACAAATTCTGAAGAAGAATGCACCTTTGGTTAAAAAAGGTGGCCGTTTGATTTATGCAACCTGCTCTATATTCCCGTCAGAAAATAGTCTTCAAATACAATCATTTTTAAACACCGAGTCTGGAAAACGCTTCAACCTCAAAAAAGAAGAAACCTTTTTAGCTTACAAAACAGGTTTTGACGGATTCTTTATCGCAGAATTGAGCGCTGAATAAACTGTGGATAAATAAGATAAAAACGCCTTTGTTTGATATACTCAATAGGATTAAAATAGATATTTTTACACTACAATTCAACGCTTATGATCCTGTTTTTTGGCGCACCTGAGACAACTATAATCGCGCTACAGACCAAAACCTCTCTTGACACTACTGCCACCGAAAAGTTATCTTGGTTATTAGACGCCCCTTGGGTAAATCAAGAAATTATTTCTGGCTTTTTTATAGGCCCTCGGGCAAGTATGATAACACCGTGGAGTACCAATGCAGTTGAAATTACCGAAAATATGGGGATTGCAGGGATAGTTAGGATAGAACAATACCATGCAACACAAAAAGATTCACCTTTTGATTCGATGCTTTTCGAAAAATACCAAAGCCTTAGTTCTCACCTTTTTGATATTAAAATTGCGCCCGAACCTATCAAGGAAATTAAGGACATAGGTGCCTATAATGATAAAGAAGGATTATCACTAAACGTTGAAGAAGTAGATTATTTGGAATCCCTTTCAAAATCAATCAATAGACCCTTAACAGATTCTGAAGTTTTTGGATTTTCACAGGTAAATTCAGAACATTGTCGGCATAAAATATTCAATGGGAATTTTATAATTGATGGAAAGGAAAAAGAAGAAAGTCTATTCAAGCTAATCAAAAAAACTTCAAAAATCCATCCCAATACGATTGTATCTGCCTACAAAGACAATGTTGCTTTTATAGAAGGTGATACCATCGAACAGTTTTCACCCAGCAAGCCTGATGTTCCAAGTAATTATCATTCAAAAGAAGTGAAAAGTATTATTTCACTTAAAGCAGAAACGCACAACTTCCCAACTACTGTAGAGCCATTTAATGGAGCTGCTACTGGATCTGGAGGTGAAATTCGTGATCGTTTGGCAGGTGGAAAAGGCTCAATACCTCTAGCAGGAACTGCGGTATACATGACCCCCTACTCTCGTGTTTCAAAAGACAGATCCTGGGAAAAAGCATTTCCAGAACGCCCCTGGCGATACCAAACACCACTTGACATCTTAATCAAGGCCTCTAATGGCGCTTCTGATTTTGGAAATAAATTTGGACAACCATTAATTGCAGGCTCAGTTTTAACCTTTGAACATCAAGAAAAAGAGCAACAATGGGGATATGATAAAGTTATTATGTTGGCAGGAGGTGTTGGAATGGGAATTGCAGATCAAGCGCTCAAGTCCAAGCCCTCTGAAGGAGATTTAATTGTGATTTTAGGCGGTGATAACTATCGCATTGGAATGGGAGGTGCTGCTGTTTCATCTGTCAATACAGGTGCTTTTGAAAATGCTATTGAATTAAATGCAGTGCAACGTTCCAATCCGGAAATGCAAAAACGAGTTGCCAATACCATCCGTGCCCTTGTAGAGACCGGAAAAAATCCAATTGTATCTATTCATGATCATGGTGCAGGTGGACATTTGAATTGTTTGTCCGAATTGGTTGAAGAAACAGGAGGAACAATCTACATAAACCAACTTCCATTGGGTGACCCTACCCTATCGGCTAAAGAAATTATTGGAAATGAATCTCAAGAACGCATGGGACTCATTATCAATTCAAAAGATCAAGCTTTATTAGAAAGAATTGCATCACGAGAAAGGGCTCCCATGTATGTTGTCGGAAAAGTTACTGAAGATCATCTATTTATATTTTTAGATGAAAAAAATGAAACTAAGCCAATCGATTTACACTTAGACGCTTTATTTGGAAGTGCTCCAAAAACAATCATGAAAGATGAACATCTAAAAGTAAACTTTGAAGAGATTAGCTATACCCCTTCCAATCTCAATGAATATTTAGAAAAAGTCCTTCGTCTCGAAGCCGTAGCTTGTAAAGATTGGCTCACCAATAAAGTAGACCGTTGTGTTAGTGGTAGAGTAGCGCAGCAACAAACGGTGGGTGAACTTCAATTGCCATTAAGTAATTGCGGGGTAGTTGCTCTAGATTACAAAGGAAAGAAAGGAATTGCCACTGCTATTGGTCATGCACCTATAGCCGCATTAATTGACCCTGCAAAGGGAAGTATATTGGCTATCGCGGAAAGTTTGACAAACATCATTTGGGCGCCCCTCTCTGAGGGATTAAAGTCTGTTAGTTTATCTGCCAACTGGATGTGGGCTTGTAACAATCCCGGAGAAGATGCGCGTCTTTATGATGCGGTAAAATCTTGTTCAGATTTTGCAATTGCTTTAGGCATAAACATACCTACAGGTAAAGATTCTCTTTCCATGAAACAAGAATATGATCACGGAAAAGTTACAGCCCCAGGGACTGTAATCATTTCTGCTGGTGCTGCTTGTTCTGATATTACAAAAGTGGTTACTCCCGATCTCAAAGAAAATGGAGGGGATTTATACTATATTGATTTATCTAAAACTGAACTCTCTCTTGGCGGCTCTGCCTTCGCTCAAACAGAAAATAAAATTGGAATTACTTCCTCAACTATCGCAGATCCTGCCTATTTTAAAAAGGCTTTCAATACCGTTCAAAAGCTTATAAATGATGATCAAATAAGTGCAGGTCACGATATCTCTTCTGGCGGGTTGATTACTACTTTGTTGGAAATGTGCTTTCCTAATTCTTGGGCTGGAATGTCCATCAATTTATCAGAAATCAAAACAAAAGATTTAATCACCTTATTATTCAATGAAAATCCAGGGATTATTCTACAATCCCCTTTAGCTCTGAATGAAACATTGGCATCTCAAGGTATCCATTGCATTAAATTGGGTTCAACAACTAAGGATCAAACCATTTCACTCAACCACCTTGAATACCAGCATACTTTTGACGTAAATAGATTGCGAGATACATGGTATTCAACTTCTACTGCCTTAGACGAAAATCAAACATCAAATGGCTTATCCAAGGAGCGTTTCAAAAATTATAAAAATCAAGCATTAAAATATCGTTTTCCTGAGGCTTTTAGTGGGGTTCCACAAAATAGAAGTGTAAACAAAAAAATTAAAGCAGCAGTAATCAGAGAACAAGGAAGCAACTCCGAACGAGAAATGGCCTACGCACTTCACCTTGCAGGTTTTGAGGTTATCGATGTACACATGACCGATTTGATAAGCGGACGTGAAACCTTAGAAGATATTCAATTCATTGCTGCCGTTGGTGGGTTTTCAAATTCTGACGTCTTAGGTTCTGCCAAAGGCTGGGCTGGTTCATTTTTATACAATGAAAAAGCAAAGAAAAGCTTGGATGCTTTTTTTGCAAGAAAAGACACCCTCTCGATTGGAGTTTGTAACGGATGTCAACTTTTTGTGAGTCTTGGTTTATTAACTCCTGAACATGACCAAAAACCAAAAATGCTCCACAATGCCTCTGGAAAATTTGAATGTCATTTTACAGCAGTAGACATTCAGGAATCATCATCAATAATGATGAAAGGACTTGAAGGTAGTCGACTAGGGATTTGGGCGGCTCATGGGGAAGGAAAATTTCATTTCCCACAAGAAGAAAAAGCCTACCAAATACCTGCAACCTATCATTTTGATGGCTATCCTGCCAATCCAAACGGCTCAGATTACAATGCTGCCATGCTGTGTTCTCAAGATGGTCGACATTTAGTTATGATGCCACATTTGGAACGTTCTACATTTCCATGGAACTGGGGATATTATCCAAATGAAAGAAATGACAAGACAAGTCCATGGCTTATGGCATTTGAAAATGCATTTGAATGGCTAGCTGGTAAATAAATAATATGATTACTTCAAAATATTTCTTATTTTGCAAGTAAAACTTCATTATGACACCAACTAGACTCTTTGATTTTATTGAATATCAAAATGCTAATGCCCCACTTGAAAAAGCATTTACCACCAAATATAATGGCGTTTGGGAGTCTTTAAATACGCAGCAATTTTGTGATAAAGCACATCAAATAAGTTGTGCATTACTTGCATTAGGCGTTGAGTCTCAAGATAAAATTGCAATGATTTCATCCACAAACCGAACGGAGTGGAACCTTGTTGACATTGGGCTTTTAGCGATAGGAGCGGTAAATGTTCCTATTTATCCTACGATTTCATCTGAGGATTATGAATATATATTAAACCACTCAGAAAGTCAATACTGCTTTGTTTCAGATCAAGAAGTATATGATAAAGTTGTCGCAATAAAAGACAAAGTAAAGTCATTGAAAAAGATTTATAGTTTTGATTCCATTAAAGGGTGCTCAAACTGGAAAGAATTATTAAAAATGGAAACATCCTCGGATCAAGATGGTGAGTTGAAAAAAAGAAAATCAGCTGTTTTACCTTCTGATTTAGCCACTATAATATATACCTCAGGAACTACGGGAACACCCAAAGGTGTGATGCTAAGTCACGATAATGTAGTCTCAAATGTATTAGCAAGTTCAAAACGACTTCCGCTGAACATAGGAGAAGCATCTGCTTTAAGCTTTTTACCGGTTTGTCATATCTTTGAGCGTGTTATTTTATATATATACATGTACAATAGTGTTTCTGTATATTTTGCGGAATCCCTTGAAATGATTGCCGACAATTTACGTGAATTAAAACCAAACGTAATGACGGCAGTTCCTAGGTTACTTGAAAAAGTATACGACAAAATATACGCTCGAGGTGGAGAGCTTACCGGAATCAAACAAAAATTATTTTATTGGGCTGTAAATGTTGGTTTAGAATATGAGCCTTATGGACAAAATGGAGCCTGGTATGAATTTAAACTTAAAATTGCACGTAAGTTAATTCTATCCAAATGGCAAGAAGCTTTAGGAGGAAATCTAGAACTTATTGCATCAGGTAGTGCTGCACTTCAACCAAGGCTTGCCCGAATATTTACTGCAGCAGGAATGACTTTAGTAGAAGGATATGGTTTGACCGAAACCTCTCCAGTGATATCAGTTAATGATATGCGTAATAATTATTTTAAAGTTGGAAGTGTAGGACAAATAATAGATGGGGTAACAGTCAAAATTGCTGAAGATGGTGAAATACTTTGCAAAGGACCCAATGTGATGATGGGATATTATAAAGAGCCCAAAAAGACTTCTGAAGTCATGAGTAATGATTTCTTCCACACAGGTGATATAGGAGAAATTGATTCGGAAGGCTTTTTAAAAATAACCGATCGTAAAAAAGAGATGTTCAAAACTTCTGGCGGTAAATACATCGCTCCGCAAGTGCTCGAAAATCAGATGAAACAATCTTTGTTTATAGAACAAATAATGGTCGTAGGTGAAAGTAGAAAAATGCCTACAGCATTGATTCAACCTAACATAGAATATATATTACAATGGTTAGAATCTAAAGGAATCAAAACAAATTCATTAGTTGATGCCTGCAAAGAAAGTATTCTTATTGAGGCTATTCAAAATGATATTGACATACACAACAAAAAATTTGGTTCTTGGGAACAAATCAAAAGATTTGAACTTATTCCTGAGGAATGGACAATTGATGAAGGGCACTTAACCCCTACAATGAAATTAAAACGAAAAGTAGTTAAAGAAAAGTACAGTGATCTTATTGAAAAAATGTACGAATAGCTAACTTTTAAATATCCTATTAAAAAAGTGTCTGGAAATCTAGACACTTTTTTTTTAAAATAAAATCATATTACTATGCATGCATAGTAAAATTTATTACATTTGATCTGTATGAGACATGAAACTTTTGAAAGTGCACTAAGATCAACGTGGCAACTAGTAAGTAAAATGTATAGTAAAGAAGCCCTTCAATTTGACTCTACCATGGCGATGGGGTTTGCATTATTAAGCATCGATTCAGAGGGGACACCCTCCACCAACTTAGGACCTAAAATGGGAATGGAACCAACTAGTTTATCTAGGTTATTAAATGCAATGGAAGAAAGAGGATTAATAAATAGAATAAAAAATCCTAATGATGGCAGAGGAGTACTAATACACCTTACACCGGAAGGAAAAAAACATCGTGAGAACTCAAAAGCTGTCGTTTTAGATTTTAATGAAAAAATAGACCAACAACTCACACAACAACAAGTTCAACATTTTTTTGAAGTCATTGAATGCATTCGAGAAACTACTTCAAATTTTAAACATTTTAATACTACAATTACCCAAACATAAATACAACAAACATGGAATTAAAAAAAGACAATTGGATTAAAGGAGGGAGTTTTATCATTGATGATCAAACACCAGATGATATTTTTACTCCAGAAGATTTTTCTGAAGAACAACGCATGATGAAAGAAGCTGTTCAAGAGTTTATTGATCGTGAGGTATGGCCTAATAAAGATCGCTTTGAAAAAAAGGATTACGCTTTAACCGAAGAGTTAATGGAAAAAATAGGAGCCCTCGGATTCTTAGGTGTATCAGTACCCGAAGCCTATGGAGGTCTGGGGATGGATTTTGTCTCTACAATGTTGGTTTGTGATTATATCTCTGGAGCTACTGGATCTTTATCAACAGCCTTTGGTGCTCATACAGGAATTGGAACCTTACCTATCACACTTTATGGTACAGAAGAGCAAAAACAAAAATATGTCACAAAATTAGCAACAGGAGAATGGTTTGGCTCTTATTGTTTAACTGAGCCTGGTGCAGGTTCTGATGCCAACTCTGGGAAGACAAAAGCTGTTTTGTCAGATGATGGTACTCATTATTTGATATCAGGGCAGAAAATGTGGATTTCAAATGCTGGATTTGCAAGTGTTTTCATTGTATTTGCACGAATTGAAGATGATAAAAATATTACTGGCTTTATTGTTCCTAAGGATGATGCTAATGGAATCACTTTTGGAGATGAAGAAAATAAACTTGGAATTCATTCCTCTTCCACACGCCAAGTATTCTTTAGTGAGACCAAAGTACCTGTAGAAAATATGCTAGCTGGTCGTGGGGAGGGTTTTAAAATTGCCATGAATGCATTAAATGTCGGTCGTATAAAATTAGGTGTTGCCTGTTTGGATGCACAAAGAAGAATTACTTCTGCTGCTGTTCAATATGCAAATGAACGAATCCAGTTCAATACCCCTATTGCTCAATTTGGTGCAATAAAAGAAAAACTGGCACATATGGCAACTTCCTGTTATGCTGGAGAGTCTGCTTGTTATCGTGCGGCATATGATGTAGAAAAAAGAATACAATCTTTTGTAGCCGAAGGTTTGACACATCAAGAAGCTGAGTTAAAAGGAGTTGAGGATTTTGCAATTGAATGTTCCCTTTTAAAAGTAGGAGCCTCTGAAGATATACAAAATGCTGCAGACCATGGAATTCAAATAATGGGTGGAATGGGATTTTCTGCAGACATGCCTATGGAATCTGCATGGAGAGATGCAAGAATAGGAAGAATCTATGAAGGAACTAATGAAATAAACAGAATGCTTTCTGTAGGTATGCTTCTGAAAAAAGGAATGAAAGGACAATTGGACTTGATGTCGGCGGTTATGAAAGCAGCAACAAGCATAAAAGAAGATACTAATATTCCAACCGATAGAGGATCTATACTCGCTGAAGAAAGACGTTTATTGGCTAATTTCAAACAATTATTTATTGTTTTGACTGGAAATGCTGCACAAAAATATGGTGCAAAATTAGATGAACACCAACAGATACTATTGGCATTATCAGACATTTTTATTGAAATCTATTTTACAGAATCTGCAATTTTAAGAACGTTAAAAAATTGTGATCGTTCTGGAGAAAAAAGTCAACTTGTTCAAATTGCAATGACTAAAGCTTACCTATATGAAGCTTCAGATATTATTGCTAAAAAAGGGAAAGAAGTTATTATAAACATGTGTAAAGAAGACGAACAGAAACAACTTTTGGAAGTGCTTTATAAAAAACTTCAATTCAAAGAATATTCGGACATTATTGGATTAAAAACACAAATTGCAGATAAACTAATTGAGGAAAATAAGTACTGCTTCTAAGAAGATACGCTAAAAACGATATTTGAGTATTTGTTTTTTTATTACTTTACAATAAAATTTGAGATGAAAAAAAGATTCTTCATAGTCGCTTTTTTGTGCTTCCTTATTAGTACAGCACAAACAAAAAATGTCTTATACGATATTATTGATAACACCTCCTCAAAACGTTTGGAAAATGATATTCGAAAACTAGCTGATTTTGGAACACGGCACACCCTAAGCGATACCTTGTCTGAAATTCGCGGAATAGGTGCTGCAAGACGTTGGATTAAAAGTCAATTTGAAACAATTTCAAATGAATGTTCCAATTGTTTAGAAGTTTTTTATCAAAAAAACTATTTTACTCCTGAGGATGGTGATCGAATCGTAAAACCTGTTTGGATAAATAATGTTGTTGCCATTCAACGTGGAAAAACGCATCCCAATCGTTTTATAATAATGAGCGGGGATATTGATTCTAGAATCTCAGATCCAACTAATTATAAAGATGATTCTCCTGGAGCAAATGATAATGCAAGCGGGATGGCTGGAACAATTGAAGCTGCACGAGTACTTTCAAATTACACTTTTGAAAATAGTATTGTTTATGTAGGTCTTGCCGGAGAGGAGCAAGGCTTATTTGGCGGAAAAGGTTTAGCTAAATATGTAAATGCTCAAGGCTGGGAAATTATTGGAATCTTGAACAATGATATGATAGGTAATATAAAGGGGGTTGACGGAGTTATTGACAACCGAAGTTTTCGTATTTTTTCTGAGCCTGTTCCAGCAAATGAAACTGAAAAAGCAAGAAATGCACGCCGTTTCTATGGCGGTGAAGTAGATGGAATTTCAAGACAATTAGCAAGATACGTTCATAAGAATGTAAAGACTTTTATGCCCGAAATGAATCCAATGATGATATATAGATTGGATCGTTTTGGACGTGGAGGTCACCATCGCCCTTTTAATGATATAGGTTTTGCAGGGATTCGAATTATGGAAGCGCACGAAAACTATGTGATGCAACATCAAGATATTAGGGTTGAAGATGGGATTGCCTATGGTGATGTAATTGAAGGTGTGGATTTTGAATATGCAAAAAAATTAACTGCCGTAAATGCAATAAATTTAGCAAGTATTGCTTGGGCACCACCTGCAGTCAAAAAACTTTCTATTGGTGGCATTGTTCAGGCAGCAGCCAAATTTAAATGGGAAAAAGTAAATGACCCAAATATATCCGGTTATAAAATATACTGGCGTGATACAACTAGTCCAATCTGGCAAAACGAACGCTTTGTTGGGGATATAAACGAATATATTTTAGAGGGTATCGTAATCGATAATTTCTTTTTTGGAATATCAACAGTAGGAAAAAATGGCTTTGAGAGTCCCGTTGTATTTCCAAATGGAATTTTCAGAAATTAAAAATAATTATCGGTTTGAAAACGCTTATATAATCCTCTACTATTTCTTTTGTACTTACTAAAATCAAAAGTCAAATAAATTTCAAAAATAGAGGGAGAATAGACTTTAGAAACATTTCTGATTGGAAAATTATACAAAATTCCAAAATCAAAATTTTCTAATGAGAGTCCAACAGACATTCCTATATTGTTTAGATTTAGTTTTTCAAAATTTGATGCTTGTTGACTTAAACCTAAAGAAAATTCACCCAGCTGAATTTCTTGAGAGAAATAAATATATAAAGCCTCATCTACTTTAGTAAATGAACCATAGGATAATAAATAGGAGTGTTTTGGGAAAAAACCGCGTTCTAATTGATTAATATTAAACTCGTATGCGCCACTTAGCGTGTATTTAATATTTTTGAGTTCCTCCGCTTCTGGATTTAAACTAATATTTGGACGATTTAGATTTTTTATACTAAGACCAACCATAAAATCTTCATTGTGAATAATAAATGAAGCTCCAATATCAAAATAATTTGTATCCCTAATATCAATACCGCTAGGGTCATTTGTTTCTATATTTATAAATCCTGTAGCTTGATCCAATTGATCTTCAAAAATAAAGCTTCCTGTATTGTACTGAATACTCCCTGAACCTAAAGAAATTGCAGGAAGAAAAAACAAAGCATCATTCAGCTGAACTTTGTAGACATATGAAAAAGTGCCAGTATTATGAATTATTCCCGGTCTGTCAATATGGAAAGAGTTAAAATCAATTCCTAAACTAAAACTCTTTTCATCAAAAGATAATGCTCCAAAAAAGTACTTATTGTCTATGTTTTGATTTGAATTTAGCTGTACTGTGTTATACAATACACCCACTCTATTTAGATTGTTAAACCCAAAATAACTAGCGTTTACTTTTTGAAAAAATCGAGTATGCCCTACAAAATAATCCTCTTGGGCTTGAAGGCTCAAAGTCATTAGAAGTAATATGATGCTTATTTTGTTTTTCATCGGATAAGAACAAAAGTGCCTGATCGTTCAATTTTAGTTTGATCTGTAATTAGGTATCCTGTAAATTGATATATATAGTAGGGTAAACCAGTGGCATTATCACCGGACCATCCTTGCAATTTTATCCCTGAAATTTGAGTTGGATTGTCTTCTTCTATATGTTCTTCATAAAGAATATTCCCTCGATCATCATAAACCCTAAAACTCACCTTTCCAAACCCACTAAATAAGGACCTAAAAAAATCATTTATGCCGTCATTATTTGGACTAAACACATTTGGAGTTATAATGTTATACCCTTTCCCTATTTTTATTTGTTTATTTATTTCTTCATAACATCCTGCCTCATTAAAGTTTCTAAGGGTTATAAAATATACTCCTGATATACCATAAGCATGTAACGTTGGAGAAGCAGTCCTGTTACTGTAAACTATTTCTTTATCGGTTCCATCACCAAAATTCCATTCTGAAAAGGCATAGGGTAATTTTGAAGTGTTTGTAAATTTAATTTCTTCACGTGCTAAAATGGTTCCATTGGCTTCTAGTGAAGGGGAGCTATATTCAAAATCTGGCGTGCCAACTTCGGGTAATCACAACCTCAGCACTAACCGTACACCCCTCTCTATTGGTAATCAATAGGCTAGCCTCAGGAACAGGCTTATCTATTAACAAGATGTAAGAGCCTTCCTTTACAGGCTGATCTTCTGCAAGACTTACTATTGCATTGTTATAATAAAAACTAAGTCCATCTTGAAGGTTATCATAAATTTCTACAGAAAGTCTTCCAGGAAGTCCTTTACACAGATCGTTGTCAACATAAGGACCTTCAATTATATAAAGTTCTTCATTTTTTGGAACGAATATATACTCCTCATGATAATTGTTTTGATTTAAACCTGATTCATTTGTACATCCATTTGTTCCTTCTGATTTAATCACTAATTTATATTTTCCTGGAGATAAATTATAGAGTTGTGTAGAATTGATTGCAGATGAAATTTCAACCAAACTTATTGAATCTGTATCTGTGATTATTTCTTCCTTAAACCATTTGATTAAATACGGTTTTATTCCTCCACTAATTTCTATACCAATTCTACCATTATCGGACACACTTTGGCAGTTGGGTGCCAATGCTTTTACCAGCCCTGAGGTTGAAGATGAATCTAAGTTTGAAATATTATCATTTAAAACTCCTTGAACAATAAACGGACCACCATTATCTTTTCCCAATACAATAATGGTTTGCTCAATTCCAGGGCATTCATAGCGTTGATCTGAAATCTTCACTTTGTATGTTCCTGGGAAAGCTTCAAAAACAGTATCCCCCACATACGTTTGTGGCCCTTTATCTATATTTTCATCTGGAGTATATTGCCATTCAAAATCATAAGTAGCTTGACCCTCTATAATAAAAGGAACTCCTCCAGTTATTGAACTTGGATCAATTGCTAGTTCAATAAATTCCTCACATATGTCTAATTCATATTGGGTGTCTCCTTCAAATAATATAGGGGTAAGCATGTCTATCGTGAAAGCCTGAAGAGCGCTACAAAATGAAGTAGAAGTAGTTACACCACTTAAGGGTTCAACCAATAAAGTATGATCGCCTGTCAAGATGCCCTCATAATTATAAATATTACCGATTTTATTTATGGAACTAGTAATATCTGTACCGTCTAAATTTATTTTAATGTTTATTACATTATTATAGGGATTAGGAATCGTATTTAAAACTTCGAAACGAATGGATCCTGTTGTGTCCCCACTATCACATGAACCAGTATCAATTTGTGATTTAAAATTAATCACTTCAAAGCGTTCGTTACCAATATTAAAATTTCTTGAAACCCAAGTCCCACCACAATTACTGTTAATCGCTTCATTACTATCATCCATAATAATAGCTCTATATACCCCAGGCTCTAAATCGGTTGCAATCGCATTGTTGTTTAATCGGGCTACACGAATCCATTTCACAATATCATTGGATACAAGAGTTGGAGTAGCTCCACTTGTTTGAGAAATTAATGTGGAACTAACTACTGTAGTAAATAGCTCCCAATAAATTTGATAAGGAGTTACTCCCCCGCTCAGGGATAATTCAATACGGCCCAAATCACCACAAGAACCAGAACTTTCAGAGACCACGCTTACTGCAAGTTGAGTGCTATCTATTTCTGGAATTTCAATATTATAGGCTTCAAAAAGAATACAATTTTTTTGTGAAACAATGACATTATATTTTCCTCCTCTTGTAATGTTCTCAAGTTTTCCTTCATAGGTTGCCCAGGTATGATATAAATTTGAATCTGCACTAATCCACTGAATTTGAACATCCTCTGGAACAGGAATAGTTCCACTTATGAGATCCAAGCTAATTTTTCCAAGAATTCCATTTTTACAATCAATTTCCTGCACTTTAACATCTACGATAATTTCTTTATCACAACCATTGGCATCTAAAACTTCAATTGAGTAGGTGTTTCCCTCTTCATAAAGATTTATACGAATGGTAGCTACCTGAGAAACAGTATCACCAATAACTGTAACCGTGCTACTAGCAGACAAAATAGTATCGAATGTTTGATTAGGACTAGGATCTTGAACTACTACCCCATTAATTAAAAATGTATACGTCGTTGCACCTGTTGCAGTAAAGGTTATTGATTCCTCAGCGCAAAAAATATCATCTACCATAGGTGATGTTAGTTGAAAGTCTGAGGTCTGTGCAACTAAACAATAAGATGAGAAGAAAAAAAGCAGCAGAAGTAGGTTATGACTGCAAAAAATAAGACGTAGGTTTATTTTGGGCATTTAGTAGTGATTTGGGCACTACAAATATAACGAAAAGCAAAGGAGAAAATTGTATCCTATTGAAGTCTTCTCAAATGGAGAAAATAGATACAGAAAAAATACGTGAAATTAATAGTAGTTATCAATACTGATTCTTCTATAATCACCTCGTTTGTTTCTCAAGTAAGGACTAAAATCAAAAGTCAGGAAAACCTCAATTGTACTAGGAGAATAAACTGAAGATTTTGCTTGATTTTGGAAAGGGAAATTATATAACGTTCCAAACTCAAAGTTCTCATAAGCTAATGCAACAGAAAGTCCAATATTAGTAAAACCAAAATCTCCCGTCTTTTTAAATTGTTGATTTAAGCCAATAGAAAATTCTCCTAACTGCGCCTCCTGAGATAAATAAATATCAATATTTTTTCCCATCATGGATGCATTA